>SESA01000501.1_pt1 | contig 25164 bp, 16 predicted proteins | sample 3171451 | NCBI WGS metagenome assembly SESA01 (sample SAMN06051862, study PRJNA518727) | freshwater metagenome | biome: subpolar coniferous forest; feature: holomictic lake; material: water; isolation source: holomictic Lake 227, 8 m depth | place: Canada: near Kenora, Ontario | collected...
ATTATTCTCTACTTATAATTGAGTTCCCTGGATGTTTTCATTATGCTTCCTGGTGGTAATCACCTGAAGATGTTTGAGATAAAGAATTTTGTTTTCTGATTTAGAATATTACTCGACCTAAGATTAACATTGACATATAGATAATCAGCTTTTAAGGATTCAGGTCAGACTTATTGGTTCATACAAACATGGCCCCCCCCCCTGATGTTAAAAATCTGATTGGAATTACTTGCCAATTAATCCAATTCTATTCACAAGATGAAACGGTTACTTATTCTAATGTTTCTTATTCACTAAAAGCATTGTATAATGAATACAGCTATCCTGTTTGACACCCTGTCAATCCAAAACTATGTCTTCGGCTCCAATAAGTTGAAAGAAAATCTGGGAGCTTCATTCCTGGTCGAAAATGTATATAAGGTGCTTATTACAAAAGAAAAAGAGCAAAAACTAAAAGTTGGATACATTGGAGGTGGCAATGCCCTTGTTTTTATCGACAGTGAAGGTTCTGCAAAGGAGCTAGTCAAGGAGTTTACAACAACACTGCTTTATGAATCACCGGGACTTTCAGTTTCAGTGGCAATAGACCCTGATTTTTCGAGAGCGGATCCGTTTAGTGATAAGTTAGGTAAATTGTTTACGGATCTGGCAGTAAACAAAGGTCGTTTTTTCCCTGTGGATAGTATTCCGACTCATGGTATCACCGCGGTTTGTCCACACACCGGATATTCGGTCGAAGGGATGATCAGATACGAAAATACCACTACCCTATTATCCTCAATGGCCCTAAGTAAACTTTCTGCTTCTAAAGAAGCAAATAAGGAAGTCGAAACGCTTTCTGAGTTGGCCGGTATTGCCCAGGAATTCTCTTTCACTGATCAATTGGACAGACTAGGGCAAAGAAAAAATGAAGATTCCCACATAGCCGTAGTACATATCGACGGAAATGGATTTGGTGAAGAATTCCGGAAATTACAAGACTTGGATAGTATAAAGTTACTTTCTTCTGCGGTTAAAAATGCTGTTCAGGAATCATTCGGCTATATTTTAAAACTAATAGCCATCCATTCAAAGGAGTTATCCGAATCCATTGAATTTGTTAAGGATACGGACGGGAGGCGGGTACTTCCGATTCGTCCCATAGTCCTGGGAGGTGATGATATAACATTTGTGTGTCATGGCAAACTGGGCATCTGGTTGGCTGAGCATTTTATGTATAAATTTCAGGAATATCGACTGCCAGATGGCATCCCGTATTCATCCTGTGCAGGTATTGCCATTGTTAAAACAAAATATCCTTTCTACAGGGCATACCAATTAGCGGAGGAATTGTGTACCAACGCTAAAAAGAAGCGCAAGGATTCCGGTAATAAACGCGGTGAGGGTAACTGGATTGACTTCCACCTGGCGTATGGTGGTTTAGGTAATTCCCTGGAAGAAATTCGCATTCTTCAATATCAAAACAGTAACAACAAACCCATTTATTCAAGGCCTTTTAGTTTAGCCCCCACCGGAATGACCAATTCAATTGAGACCCTTAAAAAGCAAGCTGTTCTATTGCGACGATCCCTGCCTAATACCAAAATCAAAGATTTACGTGAGATTCTCACACACGATCAGGCTTCCAAGGAGGTTTTCATCGAACACCTTATTCATCAACATGAGGATTTTAGATTGAAGTTTTGCGAACACAGGTCAGCAACATCTAAGTTAGAGAATTATCCGTTTTTTGATATGATCGAATTGCTTGAACTATATCCAACAAACCTCTTAAATGTAATTCAAGATGCCACAACAGAACTATAAACTACAAATCAGGCTTCTCTCCGATGCTCTTATTGGGGCGTCGGAAGGCTTTGGCGCCATCATCGATAAGGATTCTGTATTTGATCAAGTTGGATTGCCGGTAATCCCTGGTAAACGTGTTAAAGGTATTCTTCGCGAGCAGGCGGAATTCCTAGCGAAATTTGGTCAAATTAAACCTGATATTGATATGCTCTTTGGGTTTATCGGCATGACTGATAAATCCCAGGAATACCTTTCGGTTGGAAATTTTGTTCTAGAAAATTACAAGGACAACTTTGAATGTCTTAAATGCTTGATTAGCAAGGGGAGTATTACGCGTTCGGAGGTAATCAATCATTTTACCACCTTGAGAATGATGACCCGGATTGAGGATGGGATCGCAGCAGATACATCGCTACGAACAATCCGGGTGCTGAAAAAGGGACTGTTATTTACTGGTGATTTAATATTTGATACCAGCCAACTAGAGATTTTTAACGATGTGTCCTCACTTACACGACGTATCGGTTCGATGCGTAACCGTGGCCTGGGCCACATACAATGTACTCTTCAGGATATAACATCAACTATTGAGCATTCTAAATCTGTTGCCATATGAAACAGCTTTATTATACGATTACGACCCTTGAACCGCTGATCCTAACTCAGCAATCTGACGACCCAAATATGTATGAAACGATGGAATATATCCGTGGCAGTATTATACAAGGTCTTTTTGCACAAAATTATCTTCTTATAAAGAAACTTAAGAAAGCAGATTCAGAATTCACGCGGCTCATAGTCAGAGGTGGATGTTATTTTTCCAATGCCTACCCGGTTTCCAATAACAGGACATTCTTCCCTACCCCTAAATCACTGGTCAGGGAAAAGTATAATCCTGAAATAGTCCACGACCTGCTTAACGTTCCCACAAAGGAACAAAACAAAAGCATGGCTAGCATTACGGCTATCGAATCAGATAACGTATATTCTTTGACTATCCGAAAAGAAATCAGGCTTCATGGTCAGATTAATGATTCTAAACGAATCAGCGAGGAAGGAATTCTATTCAACTACCAATCCATTTCGGAAGGTGTAACTTTTTTAGGTCACCTGACCATTGAAAACGACCTGGATGTTGAAATTATTAAAGAAATAATACCCACCCGTAAAGAAATCCGTATAGGCCGATCCTCAACTTCGGAATATGGAAAAGTCCGTTTTGATTGGGTCTCGGAAAACCAAAAAGGGGAAACTGCACATAAAGGGGATGTTATCCTGACACTGCTCTCGGATACAATAATTTACAATGATGATGGATTCTCCACCTTGGATTTAAAATTCATTGGAGATTATCTCATGGGATCCAACATCATAAGTTCAATATCCAGAAAAGATCGGATTGAAGGATTTTTAAATATATGGAAACTCAGGAAGCCTTCAGAAAATGTATATGCAGCGGGAAGTTCCTTTAAATTAGACAAGCTTCCTGATAATGCAGAACAATTGCTGAATTATGGATTAGGTGAGCGGACGCATGAGGGATTCGGGCAGATCACGTTTTCTCTACAGGACCCGAAAGTGTTAAATTATGCGTTGCGGAAAGATGAACATCCCACGACTAACGAACAATTTGTTATCCCTGACCTGACACTCTCGATCTTGAAATCTGCATGTTTTCAAAGGCAGAAAGAGATCGTTACGAAAAAAGCATTGGAGGATGCTGACAAAACCAAGCCTGGCATTACCAACCACCTGATTGGGAAATTAAATAGCATGCTTCAAATTCGGGAATCCAGGGTTACAAACCTGGAACTGCTGCGCAAGCCGGCAAAGGATCAGCTTCGAAAGTCACATTATGAGAATCAAAGTCTTTTTGAGCATTTAATTGCAATTTCTGATGGATCGAGGTCACTTTGTAGTCATTCATTTCCCGTAGAAGGTCAAATAATCGATTTATCCGGTTCCATTCCGGAATTGACTCAACTCTACTTTGAACAATATTTTAATCAGCTTCGTCGCAACAATAAGAACAAAGATGAAAGACATGAAAGAAGGTAGAATTATCCTGAAGGGCACATTAAAAAACCTCAGTCCTATTGGGATTGGATCAGGCAGGGATAACCATAGTGACCGTGATGTCGTAACAACAACATATCCAATGGAATCTCCAACTAAGATCCAAAGCCTCTGGCCAATCAGGAAGGAATCATTTATGACAGAGCTTCCCTTTATCCCGGCTACATCATTCATGGGAAAGGTTGGCAGTTTGTTCAAGAATAACGCTCAGGTTGAAACGTATTGGGGCACATCACATGAAAACGCAACCTGTATCGATTGCAGTGACCTGATGCTGGTAAAACTGCCTGGCTATATCAAAAATGATTGTTGCAACTTAACAGAAATACGTGACGGTATCAGGCTCAATTCAGAAAAGGGTACTGTGGCTGAAGGTGCGAAATTCGATTATGAAGTAATTGGTCCAGGAGCTGAATTTGAGATCACCATGATTTTCCGTGTTGAGAATAATTATGAAACCGCTTTGAATATTGCATCATGCATAACAACATTAATCAGGAATGGCCTGGAACTTGGTTCAAAATCAACCATCGGGTACGGCAAAATAAATGGTAATGCCCGCTTGTTTGAATTGGATTTTTCTAATCCCCTGCATTTCAAACAATGGATTGATGCTGATTTTACCAAAAATGAAATTGAACCGGTTCAGCCTACATTGCTTGCTGATAAACCAGAGCAATTTGAGATCAACGCTTCATTCCGGATTAAAAATTCTTTAATCATACGGTCCTATTCAGCCAATCCCGAATCTCCGGATTCTGTTCATCTGAAATCAGGTGGTAAAAATATTCTTTCCGGTTCTTCAATTAAAGGGGCCTTAAGAGGCCGTGCTGAAAGGATATATAACACGATCCAACCTGACAGAAAAGTAACTGAAACCCTGTTGGCCTCACTCTTTGGTGACATGGAAAAAGAAACCATTAATAAGCAAAAAGTCAAACCAGATGGATACACAGTACCATCAAGGGTTCTCGTTGACGAAATTCCTGTCGAAAATATCACGGAACAAGTCCAAACCAGAATCCAGGTTGACCGCTTCATTGGAGGTACCGTTGATGGTGCATTACTGGAAGAAGTCCCGCTGTTTCCTGAAAAAGATAAAGAACAGGTTAAAAATTTCCATATTCGAGTTGAAGACCCACAACCCGAAGACAAAGGCTTAATGCTTTTACTATTGAAGGATTTGTGGACTTCGGATTTGACTATTGGTGGTGAGAAAACCATTGGCCGCGGTGTCCTTGAAGGTGTTTTTGCAACAGTCACAGATGGTGATGCTGAATATTCTTTTCGTGGAATATTCAATGATCCTGAAAAATTAAAGTCTCTTCAAAAATATGTCGATGCGTTAAACAATTCTGTCAACATCAAATTTCATCAGGATCGTATTGCACGCTTTAAAAAATCAAAGAAATGAAAACCAACGGCCTTGAACATAAAACCTTTAAAACAACGACCAAACCCGTCAACATCAAGGATGATATCAGCATCATCTCCAATGCGCCTGAAAATGCATGGTTTCTTGCATATCTTGATCACCGGGTTGTGATTGGCACCTTGATCAACGATACATGGAAATACTTTCACCAGGGAGACAATGATGTTATCCTCGAAAACATACAGAAACTCCGTGTTTTTAATCGAACCGCAGAGCTTTTCGTTTGGCGGACAAAACTTGGAAAATATAAGGGTCGTTTGAAAATCGATGAAACCGGCTCAGAACAAGAAGTGGTGGATGCTTGGCAGGTATTATTTGGCACAGAGGCTGAAATGCTGGACAAGACCTATTCCAAACTTAAGGAAAAACGTGGAACGGAGATCATACTGCCATTGAATGACCTGGGCATTGACAAAAATGAAATCAATGACCACACAGGACGCTTGTGCATTCATACACGATCTTATATCGGAACAATTGAAGCAACGGGTCAGGCAACTTTTGAGGATGTGAGATTTGTTGAATTTGGGAAATATCAGGAGGAAGTGAAATGACAATAGGGCACTTAACGGTTGAAAAAACCAATAAAGGTTTTAAGGTTACCTTGATTATGGATAATGGGAAACCTCAATCTCCTGACTATAAGAGATTTGATGAAACGTTCATAAAAGGGTTACCGCAAAACATGATCGTTTATTATGAGTTGAAAGGCGGAACTCTTGATAAAGTCAGTACCGATGAAGCCAGGACTAACGTAATTTTCCCGATTCAATCGACAAAACCCATTCCTAAGCAACAGGGCAAGGCTCGATATGGGTTTGAACCAAGAAATCCTACGCTTCCAATCGCGGATAACGCGCATGCACCGTATAATTTCGTCCCGATAAACGAAGTGGTTATTAAAAGCCCAATTGAAGTAGATCAGGTTCATTTCAATTCTTATGCTAAGGATCGTTTCACAGGGGAAATTGAACTTTATATAGAAACCTTAACCCCTATGTTTATTCGAGGGATGAAACACGTTTCCGACAATTCCACAAACAAAACTCCTGAATTTTTTCAAAGTAAAGATTACGGTATTCCCGGTAGTTCATTGCGTGGTGCAATCCGTAATATACTTGAAATAGTGAGTTATAGTAAGCTGGGAAGTATAACCAAAAACACTGCAACAAAGCGGTTTCATTACCGGGCGTTTGCAGATCAATCTCTTTCGTTACGGGAGGAATACACTTCAAAAATGATTGCTCATGAAGGCAATCCGCCACACTATTTCCCAAGAATTAGCGCAGGTGTTATGACCAAGGAAGGTCTGAATTATTACATCTATCCTGGAAAACACTATAAAGTTGAGGAGGAACTTGTACTATCCAAAGGAGTTTTATCCCAACCCATGAGTATTCCGTCGGGAGATAAATTCAAGGCAAACAAAAATTATAAGACCGGCTTTAAAGAAGTGTTCTTCAGCGCTGGTAAAGAGGATATTTATCCTCATTCAAAATTGTTAAAGTATACGAAGGTTAAAGATATAAACTCTGATAAAAATTCAAATTGTACGATGCCAGGGTATTTAATCCACTCTGGCTGGATTATTGGCTCAAGAGAAAGACCCAGAGGGAAACATATGCATTGGGTTATTGGGGATATTCAATATGGTATTAAAATTCAAATCCCTCGTGATGTAATTGAAAACTATTCCAACGACACTTTACGAGAGGGTTTAGATTTGTTTGGAAAGCTGAATAACAAAAAAGATAAGATAAAAGAGGTGCCCTGTTTTTATATTGTCAACCCTGCAGGGGTAGTCACTTCTTTTGGGTTTACAGGGATGTTCCGCTTGGCTTATGACCGTACATTAATAGAGTTCCTGCCCGAAGATCATAAGACTAAGCTCCCCGATTTCGCAGAAGTGCTGTTTGGCAAAAACGATATTATTCCCAGTCGGGTTTTTATCGAAGATGCCTTTCTTAAAGAAGGGAGTGTTTCCACTGATGTACGGATACCCTCTATTTTAGGCTCACCGAAGCCCACAACCTTTCAACATTACCTCGAGCAGGACAGATCGTCAATTTTAACAGTTCTCAATGCCAGAGGCCAGAAAAGTGGATATGAGGGAATCGTTGATTACAATCAGGAAGGAAGGATAAGAGGCAACAAATTATATTGGCACCAAAAAAGTGTTAATTATCCTCCACAGATTGAAATATCAGAACGCCAATTCATAGACTACCTTAAGGAAACAAATTCATTGCATCTTTTTCCAAATCCTGAAATTAACAACAGCAGAATTAAATTTACTTTGAGTAAGCTTAGTCCGAAGCAGCATGACTTCCTAATTAACTTCATTTTAACAATGGAAAAAGTCCAATATACTGCAATAAGACCGATGTTGGATAAGGCTAAATTCTCAGGCAGAATACGATTCGAGAATTTGACTGAGGTTGAATTAGGCGCACTTATGTTCATTCTCGATTTGCCGGACAACTTGTGTTATAAAATAGGCATGGGTAAAGCCTTAGGATTTGGGTCCGTCAGAATAAAACCCACATTCTATATTTCTGACCGTAAAGTAAGGTATTCTAATCTGGTTAGTGAATGGGGTGAGAACAGCAATCCTTTACCTAAACTATCTGATGATGAAGTCTCCAATAAAAAACAATTGTTTGAAAACTTCATTCTTTCTCAGGTCAATCCTAAATCTAAAAAATTATGGGATGAAGAAAGAATGAAGGAGTTGAAAACCATGCTGGATTTTGGCAACAGCGTATCGGGTGAAAAGGCTGATTTTATGATGATTAACAAGCCAATAATTGTTGACAATAAACCAGTTCTCAAAAGGAATGGTCAACCAGAAACAGAAAACGAGTACAAATCCCGGCCAATTTTACCCAATCCTAGTGAATACATTAAAAGAAAATAATCATGCTGATAAATCTTTCCAATCACCATTCCGATTTTTGGGACGGAATTCAAAAACAATCTGTTGAATCCCGGTTTGGGAAAATAATTGACCTTCCGTTTCCCAATATTGACCCGATGGCTGACATCGAAGAAGTCTCTAACTTGGCGAACAAGTATTTTCAACAATGTGCCAGCCATTTGGTCCAACATGATGGATATCCGGATGTTATTCATGTTACCGGTGAACATACGTTCACTTTTACTTTTGTTACACTGGCTAAAGCAAATGGAATTAAATGCGTTTGCTCCACTACTCCACGAATAGTGGAAACTACCGATGGAATAAAAACTTCAGTGTTTCGCTTTATTCAACTTAGATCCTATTAACACTTTTCGTTATGAAGATAAAATTTTACGAAGGAACCATATTATTGGCTATTGTTCTAATAGAACTCTTTGGATTCAATAATGAATTTAAATATGATCTCTTCAACTGGGTCAGTCCGGCTTTTAATTCCTTTTTTGTTCTACATATTAATGCCTTTAAACTATGCATAATTGCATTCCTATTGATCTCAATTTTACTTATTTATTTCATCCTGAGCCGAAAGAAAAAAGAGCCCCTTTTTATTGTATATCTGATAAAAGGCTTTCAGGTAAAAGGCAGTGATTGGATTGGAATCTTTAATATCATGTTCACGTTGATCAGCATAGCCTGGATCGGTAATGAATTATATGCCCAAACGCTTAATGGCGTTTATAATGCCTTGATATTTATCTGCTTCATGCTTTTGTATCCATTGATTTGTGCAATCCTTTTCCTCCCCCAAAATAGAATTAAGGATGTTGTAAAACCGAAGGTTCTTATTTCAGCCTTGAGCCTGCTAACGGAAAATGACTTGAGAACTTGTATGAATGAAATGGATAAACCGGAGTTAAAACACAAATGGAAAGAACCCATCTTCAAACTTACAAATGGAGAGTTGAAAAAACACAAGGATTTTATTTTTGGTCCCTGGTTTAAGTATGATCCCATTAGAAAATCAATCATAAAACACGGTGGATCTTTTAAGGAAATTCACTTGATTGTAAGTTCGGAAGTTGCCAATTCAATTAAATCGCTGCCAGATGATCTTAAACCTGAAGCTTTAATTAATAATTTTCTGCACAAGCATTTCCCGAATTCTAAAACAGAAGTGTTTCTGGTCCAACATGGGATATCAGGGAACGACATGGGAATGACTGGAATAGGTCTTGAATCAGTACTTAAAATTGCCCTGAGAAAGTTTAAAGATAAAGAAATCCTGTTCAATATAACCGGAGGAACCGCTGCGATCAGCAGTGCCATGATATTAAAAGCCATTCCAAGAGGGAGAAAGGCTGAATATGCAAGACAGGATACCGGCATCATTGAAGAAATTCCTCTTTCAATATATGACTTAAAGGACTTATGGGATGAACTCCTTGAAAAAGTTGCTTGATATTGACTAAGTTACTTAATCAGATTGTATTATGCAGATTAATATTTGAATTTATTACAGAAAAAACCTTTCAATGATAAATGTCCTTACATATGCTGTGAAACCCTATTTCCTTCATGGACAGCCTCTTCCCTTCCAGTCAAGAAACGCCACTGAGTGGTTAAGAATGATTGTAAATCAGCTGTATAACACGAATAAAGCACGTTTGAGAAGAATGGGTATTAATACCGAGCTGTTTCATAATCATAGTGAATTAACCAATGAGCCCAAAGTACGTTATCCGTTAGTCATTTATCACTATTTTATTTCCAGGTTTTTTGTGACTGGAATCAACGAAGGCAAAGATGCTTTGAAAGAGTTGCTCGATCCAATTTTTGAGTTTGCTGAAATCGATAAAAACTTCTTGTTGAAATTCGAACAAATAAAAGAAGAAAAACTGGAAATTGTAAATTCCAATATGATGTATCAGTACACATTGACGAATTGGCTATCACAAGAAATTAATACAAAACAACATAAACAATTTCTGGCACTTCCATTAAATGAAAAAATCAAACAACTTGAAACTATTTTATTGAAACATATTACTATCGATTTTGGAAGATTTCTAAATCTTCATCTTTCGGAAACCCAATTGTCTATTCATTCGATTGATGACTTGAAAAGAAATTCTATTCCATATAAAACACATGAGTACCAACCTTTTTCAATTGAATTCCATGCAAATATAAATTTACCGGATTTCATCACTTTAGGAAATGGCAAGGCATTTGGATTTGGGCGGATTAACAGTATGCCGATTTTATGAATTATATTTTTGTTAGCCTAACCACACCACCCTTGATCGTTAAGTGGAGTGAGTGAAGAAACTGTTTAAGGATAAGTCCACTGAAACAGAGTACCTGCAAGGGTGGCGTTGCCAGATTGGTTGAAATAGCTGTATAAGGATGAGTCCACTGAAACTTGGCGTTTGGGCCGGCATAATCAGCGGCAAGATGTTGAAGCAGCTGTTTAAGGATGAGTCCACTGAAACCCCATTGCTTTGTCTTCACCATAACTGTATCCAGGTTGAAGCAGCTGTTTAAGGATGAGTCCACTGAAACCCTCTATAAGCCTGCGCATACATTCGTTAGCACGGTTGAAGCAGCTGTTTAAGGATGAGTCCACTGAAACCCGGTGTTAACGCCGTAGATAATGTCGCCTGCTTTGTTGAAGCAGCTGTTTAAGGATGAGTCCACTGAAACAATGGAACTTTAGGAGTAGATTCCTTAACAAAGTTGAAGCAGCTGTTTAAGGATGAGTCCACTGAAACACATCGGTGTTTTTTTTGTGAGCAACACCATTTTGTTGAAGCAGTTGTTTAAGGATGAGTCCACTGAAACTGAAATTTGGTCGATTTTAGTCAATTCTCCTGGGGTTGAAGCAGCTGTTTAAGGATGAGTCTACTGAAACAGACATGATTCGTAACTGACGAAGTCAATATTTTGTTGAAGCAGCTGTTTAAGGATGCGTCCACTGAAACTGTTTTGCTTTTAATTTTGGGTTGATTGCGACAGTTGAAGCAGCTGTTTAAGGATGAGTCCACTGAAACTTAATAAGCACATTAGTATCGACCACAATCACATTGTTGAAGCAGCTGTTTAAGGATGAGTCCAATGAAACACACCAAACCTTTGTGTTAAGGTTGCTGTTGTTCCGTTGAAGCAGCTGTTTAAGGATGAGTCCACTGAAACTTTTCAGCAAAGATTGTCCGGCAGCCAAGCTGTCTGTTGAAGCAGCTGTTTAAGGATGAGTCCATTGAAACGTCCCCACCCCCACATTCGTCCCATCGGTGTAGAATTGAAGCAGCTGTTTAAGGATGAGTCCACTGAAACAAAGAATTGAATGGGTCTCTAATCAATATTTTCCCGTTGAAGCAGCTGTTTAAGGATGAGTCCACTGAAACGCAATAACTCAATCATACAAGTCGGGACTGGTACGTTGAAGCAGCTGTTTAAGGATGAGTCCACTGAAACAATAAAACCTTGAGTAACGAACGTGCCAGTTTTGTTGAAGCAGCTGTTTAAGGATGAGTCCACTGAAACTCCACAAACAACAATTTTTCCTATCGTAGCGGCTAGTTGAAGCAGCTGTTTAAGGATGAGTCCACTGAAACTCACAAAATTTTAATACAGAAATCTGATTAGGAAGTTGAAGCAGCTGTTTAAGGATGAGTCCACTGAAACTTATCGATGCTTGGCATGTTCAGGCTGGCTAATATGTTGAAGCAGCTATTTAAGGATGAGTCCACTGAAACAAAAATGCAATTGAGATTAAGTAGCTGACAAACAGTTGAAGGAGCTGTTTAAGGATGAGTCCACTGAAACAAATCCGCGTTCTTCACGGCAACGGCATAACCAGGTTGAAGCAGCTGTTTAAGGATGAGTCCACTGAAACGAAGAGTATGAAGTTCCATATCAACATCAGAAAGTTGAAGCAGCTGTTTAAGGATGAGTCCACTGAAACATGCCTTGGTTATAGCAAGAAGGCTTTTCCCTTTGTTGAAGCAACTGTTTAAGGATGAGTATGGATAAACCAATTAGATTGACCTCCGGGGCCGACAGAAACAGACCATCTTAAGTTAATTATTATCTGACTAACATGATTGTTAGTTGAATCGGCGCAGGTATGTTAATTTTGACGGCATTTCCAGATTGTCAGCTGATCGAATCATTTAAAACTGGCCAGCTTTATAAATGGCATCTAATAACATCTTAAGTTCCAAAAGTTGGGGATTTTGATTCAATTATTTTTTAGTTGTCAAAAATATTACTAAAATACATGGGAAGATTCTTCTGTTCTGAAAACCTTTTTACAAGTCAAATGTTATGCAAATTGTTTGCACAAAAAAAGGGTTTCAGTTTTTGTATCTTCTGAAACCCTTGCTATTCCTGTCTCCCCGACAGGATTAGTTCGCAGAGCTCATGATCCGGAAAATGGTCGTTGCTAAAGCAAAGCCCGTGCTTGCTTCGCAAGCTTTGTTCTTTTTTCATTTCTGCATTCGCAAGCAAGCTTGCTTGCACAAATGAAAAAAGCCCAAACACTTCGTGAATGGACTTTTTCTTTGTCTCCCCGACAGGATTCGAACCTGTGACCCATTGATTAAGAGTCAATTGCTCTACCAGCTGAGCTACGGAGAGGTTTTAGGGGTGCAAAGATAGGAATTTTATGGGAAATGATAAAAGACTAAGAGGAATTATTTAGGATCAGGGGTTTTTCTGTATTTTTGGATGGCGGAAGGCAGGATGCAAGATGCAGGATGCAGGATGCAGGATATGAAAGAAAGAACTGAGTTTAAATCGGCTTTGAATGTGATGGATGGGGTTGAACAGCCCTCGCAGGTTAATAAGGATGCGGTGCAGAAGCTTAAAGCAAAACGCCCGCAGACCCTGAGCCCGGCTGAATTCGTTCAGGGTATCAGGTCGGGGAACCGTACTTTGCTCAGCAAAGCAATCACTCTGATTGAAAGCTCTCTTCCGACCCATCAGCAGAAAGCCCAGGAACTGATCAACTTCTGCCTTCCGTATTCTGGCAAATCAGTAAGAATAGGTATTACAGGTGTGCCAGGGGTAGGGAAAAGCACTTTTATAGAGGCATTGGGTGTTTCTCTTACTTCAAAAGGCCACCAGGTGGCGGTTCTGGCTATCGACCCCAGCAGCACCCGTTCCAAAGGCAGCATTCTGGGTGATAAAACGAGGATGGAAGAACTGTCGGTAAACCCCAGTGCTTTCATCAGGCCGTCCCCTTCGGCAGGTTCGCTGGGCGGAGTTGCCCGAAAGACCAGGGAAACCATCATCCTGTGCGAGGCTGCAGGGTTTGATATCATCTTTGTTGAGACCGTAGGGGTCGGACAGTCGGAAACAACGGTCAGATCGATGGTTGATTTTTTCCTTCTGCTTATGCTTGCCGGGGCTGGGGATGAACTCCAGGGTATCAAGAGAGGCATTATGGAAATGGCTGATGCGATTTTTATCAATAAGGCCGATGGTGATAATGTCAACAAGGCAAAAATGGCCAGGATTGAATACAAGAATGCCCTGCACCTTTTCCCCCCGCCCGAAAGCAGATGGAGCCCGGTGGTCGACATCTGCTCAGCACAGGCGCAAACGGGGATTGATAAAGTTTGGGAGTATATACTGGACTTTACAGAAAAGACGAAAGCTTCCGGGTACTTCGACCATCAGCGCAAACAGCAATTCAGGCAGGTGATCAGTGAAACTATCGACCAGGCCCTGAAACAGGAATTTTACAACCGCAAAGACATTTCCTCAGCACTTGTGCAATACGAAAAAGAAGTACTTGCAGGAAACCTGAGTCCATATACCGCGGCAGCCATGCTGCTTGGAACAGCAGGCGAAAAACGAGGTAGCGAGGCAGCGAAGTAGAGAGATAGCGAAAAGTGGCACTTTAGGATGCAACTAATTCAGCGACCTCACAATTTCACAATTTCACCATTTCACAATTTCGCTATTTCCTCACAAACGGTGCAATTTTCCAATACAGTTCAGAGGGATTAAAGGGCTTGATGATATACCCGCTCATCCCATAAGTGTAGATCTTCTCCCGGTCTTCAATAAATGCCGAAGCCGTAAGTGCGATGATGGGGATATCTTTATTTGGATTGTTCTCCATTTTACGGATCTCCAGGGTGGCATCATACCCGTTCATTTCAGGCATATGAAGATCCATAAGCACCAGATCATAAACGGAGCGACGGGCCTTTTCGACTGCTATAGCGCCATTCTCGGCCAGGTCGACATTCACATCCCATTTCATGAGAAACTTTGAAACGATTTTCTGGTTTACAAGGTTGTCTTCGACTACGAGAACCTTAAGTCCGGCAAGGCTCTGGAAACTCGTTTTCAGCAACATATTCTCCTCGAGGAATTCCTTGGTGCTCATCTTGAAAGGCATAATTACCGAGAAAAGGCTTCCTTTCCCCGGCTCGCTTTTAACTTCAATGGTACCTCCCTGGAGGCAGACGAGCTTCTTGGTTATTGCCAGCCCCAGTCCTGTGCCTCCGTATTTCCTTGTGGTTGAAGAAGAAGCCTGGGTGAAACTTTCAAATACAAACTGAAGCTTATCGGCAGGGATTCCGATACCGGTATCAGATACCCTGAGAACAATATCCACGAAATCGTCCCTGTGCCCCAAAACTTTGGCTTCAACCATGACCTTGCCCTTTTCGGTGAATTTAATCGCATTGCCGATCAGGTTGATCAGGATCTGCGACAGCCGTGCCGAATCACCTATGATCACAGAAGGAACATCATCCGCAATAAGGAATTCAAAAGAAAGTTCTTTCATGGTTGCCTGGTAATCGAAGCTCTGATGAACTCCGTTCAGAAGCTTCCTGATCTCAAATTCGATTGCCTCAAATTCGATCTTCCCTGCATCAATCTTAGAAAAGTCAAGGATGTCATTGATTAAATGCAGAAGGTTTTCAGCTGAAAATTCCAGGATTTCAATGTCTTCCCTCTGGTCATCCCTTGGATTCTCCTCCTTAAGCAGCTTTGCTGTGTTTACTATGGCATTAAGAGGAGTGCGGATCTCGTGGCTCATGGTCGAAAGGAAGAGCTGTTTTGCATGGGCCGCTTCCCTGGCCTCGTCCCTGGCAGCTTTCATCTCTTCCTCAGCCTCTTTCCTCTTCTGGATTTCTTCCTCCAGAATGATCCTTTGTTTGTATAGATTTACAAACAAGGTGACTTTTCCTATGAACAGGTCAGGAATGATTGGCTTGGCAATAAAATCAACCGCCCCGGTTTTGATCCCTTTGGTCCTGTAATAATTCTCGTTATAGATCGCAGTGATATAAATAATCGGAAGCAGGAGGTTTTTCCCATCCTGCCTGATGATCTCAACAGCTTCAAATCCATCCATGCCGGGCATCTGCACGTCCATAAGGATCAACGAGAATTCCTGGCCTTTGGTTTTCTCGATGGCTTCAAGACCTGATCTTGCCCTGATCAATTCAACATCGAGGTCGGAAAGCAATTCTTCGATGACGATTATATTACTGACATTGTCATCAACGATCAGTATTTTCGGCTTAAGGCTCATGGCAAAACAATTAAATTGTTAACTACATATCATTCAGAAATGCCGATATCTCTTCAATCGACAGGATTTGATCAACGGCACATGCCTCAATCGCCGCCCTGGGCATGGAATCCACTTCGGCGGTATCAGGGTCCTGCACAATAGCCATACCTCCAAGTTCCTTGATACGTTTGAGGCCCATGCTGCCGTCGTTATTGGCACCCGTCAGGATAACGCCGATGAGGTGTTCCCTGTATGCCTCGGCAGCTGTTTCAAATAATACATCTATGGATGGACGGGCATAATTAACCCGTTCATCAACTGTAAGCGTAAATGTCTGGTCCGATTCAACAAGCAGGTGGTAATTCGGAGGAGCCACATAAGCAAAACCCGGCAATGGATGTTCCTTTTCGTCGGCTTCTTTCACCTTAAGCACTTTAAGGTCGTTGAGGATATGTACCAGGTAATTCTCTGAATCCGGACTTATATGCTGCACGATGATCACAGGGAACCTGAAATCCTTTTTCAGGTTTTTCAGCAGGGTCTTCAGAGCACTCAGGCCTCCGGCAGACGAGCCGACTACAACGACCTTGAATTTTTTCGCCGGCGTCATGCCTTGTATTTTTTAATATATACCCTTTCGCCTGAAACAAGGCTGTCGAAACTGTCGAAATACTCTGAGAACTGAAGGTTCTCCTTCGAACCAAGGCAAAGCACTCCTCCCCCGGCAAGAGAATCGGCGAAGAGTCCGATCACCTTGTCCTGCAGATTGCGGTCGAAATAGATAAGCACATTCCTGCATACAACCATATTCACCTCGGCAAAGACCGAGTCGGTCACCAGGTTATGAGTTGCAAAAACGATGTTCTTCTTGAACGAATCAAGGATCTTGGCCGAATCATAATTGGCAGTATAGTAATCGGAAAAAGAAGCCTTCCCACCCGCTTTCTGGTAGTTGAGGGTAAATTCCTTCATCCGGTTGATCGGGTAGATCCCTTCCTTAGCCTGTTTGATGATGACCGGGTTAAAGTCTGTGGCATAGATCTGGGTCCTGTTAAACAGACCCTCTTCCTTGAGCAGGATCGCCATGGAATACACTTCCTCACCGCTCGAGCAGCCTGCATGCCATATTTTAATAAAAGGATAGGTCTTGAGCAGGGGAACCACATGCTCACGCAGAGCCTTATAAAACGAAGGGTCACGGAACATCTCGGTGACATTGATCGAAAGGTCCATCAGCAGGAGGTCGACAAACTTATGATTCACGAGGGCCTCATGGATCATCTCGCCGATCGACGACATTCCTGAAAGCTGGAAGCGATTCAGGATCCTTCGTTTAACGTGGGCATGGGAATAGTTCCTGAAGTCGTAGCCATATTTTTCATAGATCGCCTGTATCAGTAACCTGATCTCGATCTCCTGGTTCTCAAGCAGCTCTTCCTGCGACTTCTTCATACTTTATTTATAAAGCCATACCCTTAGCAAAGATAGCAGCTTCTGGCTATCAACCGGTTTAGAGAGATAATCATTGGCTCCTGCTTCGATACAGTTGTCCCTGTCTTCCTTCATCGCTTTCGCCGTAAGCGCTATGATGGGCAGGTTCTGAAATTTCTTCATCTGCCTGATTAGCCCTATGGCTTCATATCCATCCATTTCGGGCATCATCACATCCATCAGCACCAGGTTGATCTCGTTATGGTTCTTTAGTTTCTCAATACCTTCCCTGCCGTTCGCCGCGGAGATGACCTTCAGGCCTTTCTCCTCAAGAACGCTGGTTATTGCAAACACATTGCGGGGATCATCATCTACGACGAGTATGGTTCGGTCGTTGAAAACATCCTCCTGGCTGTAAAGCATCCTGATCATTTCCTGTTTTTCCTTTGGCAGGTTGGCTTCGACCCGGTGCAGGAAAAGTGAAGTCTCGGCCAGCAGGCGTTCGGGCGAACGTATCCCTTTGATAATAATACTATCGGCAAATTTCTGAAGCTTCTCCTCGTCCTCCTTCGTAAGCTCACTCCCGGTATAAATAATAACAGGAAGGCGGGCCAGTTTAGGATTTGTGCGGATCTTCTCAAGAAGGTCGTACCCACTCATGTCTTCAAGACCCAGGTCGAGGATAAGGCAGTCAAATGTCTCTTTTAAAAGGAGAGAAAAAGCTTCCGACCCCGTTTTTACTGCCGTGGTCGTCACATCCCCGTTTCCAATAAGATTGATGATGCTCTTCTGGATCACCAGGTCATCGTCGACCACGAGAAGCTTTTTCATGGGCCGGGAGATGACATCCTCGATGCGGCCGAATGCATCACGAAGCTTATCGATGCTGACAGGTTTCGTGAGATAACCTATGGCTCCGAGCTTCAGTGCTTCTTTCGATTTATCCATGGCCGAAATAAAGTGCACCGGTATATGCCTGGTTTTCGCCTGCTTTCGCAGCCTCTCCATGACTTCCCATCCGTCGATGCCGGGAAGCCCGATATCAAGGACGATCGCACTGGGAACGTTGAGGTCGGCAAGATAAAGTCCGGTTTCACCATCGCTCGCCAACAGACATTTATATCCTTTTTCCTTTGCAAAGTCAAACAGTATCCTTGAAAAGGAAGCATCGTCTTCGATGATAAGCAGTACCTTATCGCCCTTCTGGATCACATCCCTGTCGTCGTTGCCCGGATTCTCATTCGCCATAGCTTTGGAAAGCCCGGGTTTTTGTTCATTATCAGCAGGAACAGCTTTCTGTTCAAGCTGTTTAGAAATTTCAGGCTGATTCTGTTCTGTATTAAAATAATCAGGTAAAAGAAGAGTGAACATGGAACCTTTTCCTTCTTCACTTACAAGGTGAATATCCCCACCCATCACTTGTGCAAACGAACGTGAGATGGTAAGACCCAGTCCGGTCCCCCCGAACCTCCTGCTTGTCGTTCCATCCGCTTGCTGAAAGGCATCGAAAATGATTTTCAGTTTGTCTTTGGGTATACCCACCCCGGTATCAATCACTGTAAAAGCCAGTGAAGATGAAGGTTTCAGCCCTGTCCATGTAATGTCATCCGCAGATAAAGGCCTCCTGACATCCAGCTGGACCGAACCTTTTTCGGTGAATTTCAACGCATTCGACATCAGATTCTTCAGGATCTGCTGAAGCCTCTGGTTATCTACAAATATGGTTTCGGGAACGTCTTCATCGATATGAAGACTGAAATTCAGTCCTTTTTTCTCGACCACAGGTTTAAAGAACATCTCCATTTGCCTGAGAATTTCTTTCAGGTTGACTGCTTCGGGATGAAGTTCAATGCGTCCGGCCTCAATCTTGCTGAGGTCCAGGATCTCATTGATAAGGTCAAGCAGGTCGTTGCCTGAAGTGTTGATAGTAGAGGCATATTCGATCTGCTTGGGTGTCAGGTTCTGCACCTTGTTTTCCGACAACAACTGGGAAAGCACAATAATGCTGTTCAGGGGAGTCCTGAGTTCATGCGACATATTCGCCAGGAACTCAGACTTGTATTTGCTGGCAATCTCAAGTTCCTTTGCCTTCTCCTCTATTTCATTCCTTGCAGTTGTTAAGGCTGTATTCTTCTTGCGGATGTCATCGCGTTGTTCCTCCAGGGCTTTGGTTCTTTCCTGGAGTTCCTCGTTGATGACCCTGAGTTCTTCCTGCTGGGCCTGGAGGGCTTCTTCTGAACTGCGGAGGGCCTTTGTCTGCTCCTCCAACTCCTCATTGGTCTGCCGAAGTTCTTCCTGCTGCACCTGCAGTCGTTCAGCCTGCTGCTGGGTTTGTTCAAGAAGCTGCCTGACCTTCTGCCTCGAGGTGGAAGTATTCAGGGAGATGGCAACAGGTTCCCTCACCTGTTCAATAAACTTCCTTTGTAGTTCACTGAACTCATCCACCTTCCCGAGCTGGAATACACCTATTGTCTTCCCTTCAAATACTAAGGGAGCGATCAGGAAATTCGCCGGGATCCTTTCATCCACACTTACATTCAGAACGGGGGCGTTGTCCCTGATATCCCTGAAAATAATGATCTCTTTCTCCAGAGCAGCTTGTCCGGCAAGTCCTTCACCCGGCTTCAGCCTGCTGAAATTTCCTTTACGGTCATTGAATGCATATGTTGCAGTCAGTAAAAGGTCTTCCTGGTCATCACTCAGATAAAACAATCCAAGTTGGCAGTCAAGGTAAGTTACAAGGAACTTGATCAGGTCATGGGTTATAACCTGGATCGGTTTGTCACCGCTCAGTTTCAGGCTGAGTTGAGCCATTCCTGATTTGAGCCAGTCCTGCGACTGCATGGAAGCAGAATTTTCGCGAAGGGTGCTTGTCATCAGCCTGAGGGCCTTCCCCAGGCTGTCTTTTTCACTTCTGGGCTGCACATCGCCCGAATAATCTCCTTTGGATATGCGTGTCGCCTCGGCAACAACCGATTTGAAACTTTCAAGCATCCCGTTGACCGACTTCCCCAAACGGTCATCCGGCCCCCTTACTGCAACGCTTGAGTCAAAGTCCCCTATCGCCATGGCCTCAGACACTTCGGCCAGTTGCCTGAATGAATCAACGACGCTGGCAAATCCGTACTTGACCTTACCTATCTCATCCTCGTTGGTTTTAATCTCCATGTAGGAAAGGTCGCCCTCTGCGACAGCCCCCGCCCATACCGATAGTTTGTTAATGGGTTTAACGATCCTCCGTATCAGTAAAAAGGCTGAAACAATAACAAAAATCAGAATAAAGCCTACCAACGGGAGCATTACAATAATGATCAGGGAGGAGGCTCCATAGGCTTCGTCGGCTGAGATCTCCTGTACAAACACATAATTCATGCCGTATCGTACAAGTTCCGGTAATGGCATGCTGGCCCCAAGCACTTCCGATTTTAACGCATTCCGATATACCGAGATGCCATTTGACAAGCTTTTCCCTGCATTTGTAGAATTCATCAAAGCAATGCTCCTTCTAACTTCAGGATTTGAAGTCCGGGTTCCCGGGATACAACCTTCAAGGTCCGGATCACTGGAAGCAAGGATGGAGCAATCATTGTCGACGAGATAAGCGGTTGCCGATGAACCAAGCCTGTTCTCAGATTCAAGCAGGGAGTTGAGGCTGTCTGATGAAACCTGGAAAGCAAAGTAACCGTATGTGGATTTTTCATCTTCAAGCGGACAGACGATAAAAAAGAAAGTAGATTTTTTGGATATCAGATAATTGCCAACTGAAGACATATACAATTTCTTCTCAGAGCTTGACTTAAGATATGTATTCCCCAGCAGGGAATGCTTTAAATCACCTTGTTCAAGATTCCTGCCCAGGTCAGTTTCCTTTTTCAGGGTGAATAAAACCTGTCCTGATGGGCTGATCAGCAATACATCGTAAACACCCCCTGCATCGGCTATTTTCCTGAAAGCTGCATCATAGGAGCTTGTGATCTCATTGTATTCCGATGTCCGGATGAATGCCTCAAATGGCTTCTTCGCTTTCTCACAGGAGGCATTGATCTCCTTTGCCAAGGTGATCGGAAAATCAAGCTGAGCCTGGGTTAATGTGTAGTTCGCCATTCCGGTAAAGTATCCGCTGAGCTGCTGCCGCTGCTGATTAAAAGAGAAGGTCAGCATATTTCTTGCGGCCTCATGCGTCGTTTTCATGGTGATCACCGTTCCAACAACCGGTATGATGATCAATGGCAGGATGGAAACCATGAAAAACCAAATTGCCAACCTGAACCCAAGGCTTTTCCTGACGGAAAAACTAAATTTTTTAACCCTGTCAGAAGTATCTTTCATTTGGATGTTTTTAAAACGAAGGAACGAAGTAAGGAGGCAATAACACTAAACGCGAGTATTGATCCGATTACAATAAGGGAATGGTTCGTACTGAGTTTGTAAAAATGAACGGCCAGCATTTTAACCCCCACGAATGTCAGCAGGAGCGCGAGTCCGAATTTAAGGTAATGGAAGCGATTCATCACATCCATCAGCAGGAAGAAAAGTGAACGCAGTCCGAGGATGGCAAAAATGTTTGAGAAAAACACCACATAGGGGTCAAGGGTCACAGAAAAGACGGCCGGAACTGAATCCACTGCAAACAGCACATCCGAGAATTCAATGATCAGGAGTACAATGAATAAAGGAGTAAAGTAAATTTTACGGTTATGGTTGATCCAGAATTTCTGGTGATGATCATCTCTTGTAACCCGGAAGTATTTTGACATGAAGGTCACAACCGGGTGATGCTCGGTATCGATCTCCTGCTCTTCCTTACCTGAGAAGAACTCCCATCCCATTTTCACACCAATGAATACCAGCATGGCTCCGAAAATATAAAGGAACCATTCAAATCGCTGGATCAGGGCGCTGGAGATAAAAATAAACAGGAACCTCATCACAATGGCGCCCAGGATACCCCAGAACAGCACTCTTTTATAATAGATGGGTTTGATCTTAAAGGAAATGAAGATCAGGATGATCACGAAAACGTTATCCACCGAAAGGGAATATTCAATAAGATAGCCGGTGATATATTCGAGGGAGAGGTTTTTATTATAGAGGTTTATAGCATCTGGCAGGCTCAGGCCTGTAATGTTTATCGGATGCTGGTATTTATCTATCCTTGCCTGGATGGCATCGAGAGAGTTCAATCCGTGGATCCAGTTGCCGTGATGCCTGATCAGCAGATAGAAAGCAAACGAAATGCTGACCCATACAAGAGTCCATATCACTGCCTCCCTGAATTTCAGCGTATGGGAGTGTTTTTGAAAAACCCCAAGGTCAAGTAACAGCATCATAACGATAAAAACCAGGAATGATGAGAAGAAAATGAGTTCGTTAGGGTTAAATGACATGGTTCTTCAGCTTATATTGATAATGAATCAAATTTACGGAAATTTCTTACTTTTGCAAGCCTCTGAACACTTTTCAAAGATCTAAAACATGAATGAAGCTTTAAACCTGAACCCGAACCCACTCATCCGATTTCTCGACAAGCCATCCGAAGAATTTACCAAAAGCGACATCATCAGGTTCATCGAAGCCAACGGCATAGGCATGCTGAATTTCAGGTATGCCGGGGCCGACGGACGTTTGAAAACCCTGAATTTCATGATCAAGAGCCGTAAGCACCTCGACAACATCCTGAGTGCAGGGGAGCGCGTCGACGGCTCCAGCCTGTTCCCCCATTATGTTGAAGCGGGTTCTTCTGACCTTTATGTGATCCCGCGCTACAGGACTGCTTACGTGAATCCTTTTTCCCAGTTCCCTGCACTGGATATTCTCTGTTCTTATTATGACAAGGACGGACTGCCTTTTGCCAATTCCCCCGAGTATATTCTGCGCAAGTCGCATGAGGCCCTGAAAAAAGATACCGGGCTTTCGTTCGAAGTGATGGGCGAGCTTGAGTACTATGTGATCTCCGAAAAGAATAACCTGTTTGAGGCTGCTGACCAGAGGGGCTATCATGAGTCGGCCCCGTTCTGTAAATGGGAAAACCTCAGACTTGAAGCCATGAAGGCCATCGCAAGCTGCGGAGGCTATATAAAATACGGTCATTCCGAAGTGGGGAACTTTACTGAGACCGGACTGAGTTTTGAGCAGAACGAAATCGAATTTATCCCTGTAAAGCTTGAAGATGCTGCCGAGCAGATCCTGATCGCCAAATGGATACTTCGTTCACTGGCATATAAGTATGGGGTAACCGTGACTTTTGCCCCGAAGATTACTACAGGCAAGGCAGGAAGCGGGCTTCATGTTCATACCCGCCTGATGAAGAACGATAAAAGCCAGATGCTCGACAACGGCAAACTCTCTGATACCGCCCGCAGGGCTATTGCCGGCTACCTCGACCTCGCCCCGTCCCTTACGGCGTTTGGCAATATGATCCCGACTTCGTATTTCAGGCTGGTGCCTCACCAGGAAGCTCCGACCAATATCTGCTGGGGCGACCGCAACCGTTCGGTGCTTGTGCGCGTACCGCTTGGCTGGGGAAGCAAGCACGATATGATCACCGACGCCAACCCTCTTGAAAAAGATACCGAGAAGGGGTTTGGCAGCAGGCAGACTGTTGAATTCAGGTGTCCAGACGGGTCTGCGGATATCTACCTCCTGTTCGCCGGCCTCGCCGTGGCTGCAAGGCACGGACTGAAGATGAAGGATGCCCTGGAGTATGCCGAGAAATCCTATGTCGACATCAATGTGTTCGATGAAAAGTTTAAAGGGAGGGTGAAGGAACTCCAGCATCTGCCCGATTCCTGCTGGAAAAGCGCAGGCATTCTGCAGAAACAGAGGGCGATCTATGAGAAAGACGGGGTGTTCCCTCCGCTTGTCATTGACGGTATTATCAAGAAGCTCCGCAGTTTCAATGATGAGTTTCTCCGTGAGTCGATCAAAGATAATGAGAAGGAAATACTTAAGCTGGTGAATACCTTCCTGCATTGCGGGTGACGCGTCGCTGTCGGTCGCACATTCACAACGCTGCTGCGGTCTAAATGAGTTCACCGTTTCGGTAGCATCTTTGCATCGCCGCTGCGGTTGCGCGTCGCTGTCGGTCGCACATTCACAACGCTGCTACGGTCTAAATGAGCTCACCATTTCGGTAGCATCTTTGCATCGCCGCTACGGTTGCTGCGTCGCTCACTTATATACTACCCAGGTAATTAATTCAGAGTTTGTTCGCTCCTTGAATCCTAATGCGGCTTATGCAAAATGCTCCCTCAAAATAGCAGTTATCCATCATCCGTTAACCCAATAAACCCAGCAACCCAGTCCCCAATCCCCAGCCTTCCTGCATCTTGCATCCCGCATCTTGCATCCCTCATCCTGCATCCTGCATCCTGCATCCTGCATCCTGCATCCCGCATCCCACATCCTGCATCCCTCATCCGTCATCCAGCAACCTGCCATTTTGACAACTGAAAGCCAGTCGCGACGGCCATTGTGTCAAATTTTGCTCGCAAATTTCCGCTGGTATGAAAATTGAATTTATGTCATTAGCAAACTAAAATAGTAACATAAAAAAAAGGAGGTACACCATGACATTAATAAGATGGCACCAGAGAAACCCCTTAGGGGATATGATGAGTAACTTTTTCGAAAATGAACTTGGAGATTTTTTCGGAAAGAGGATTACCGACCCTGCCGCTAACATCGTTGAACAGAACGAATCGTTCCTGCTGGAGATTGCTGCACCCGGACTGAAGAAAGACGATTTCAAAATTCATCTTGAAAACAGCGTACTGACGATTTCAGCCGAGATGGAAGATGAAAAGAAGGAAGAAGGAAAGAATTACACACGCAAGGAATTCTATTACGGTTCATTCAGCCGTTCCTTTACCCTTCCGAAAACAATTGACCTCGAATCAATCAAGGCCGATTACCAGGATGGCATTTTAAAAGTTTCCATGCCTAAGAGGGAAGAAGCTAAGCTTGAGACCAAGA
>SESA01000506.1_pt1 | contig 25036 bp, 25 predicted proteins | sample 3171451 | NCBI WGS metagenome assembly SESA01 (sample SAMN06051862, study PRJNA518727) | freshwater metagenome | biome: subpolar coniferous forest; feature: holomictic lake; material: water; isolation source: holomictic Lake 227, 8 m depth | place: Canada: near Kenora, Ontario | collected...
CGCCCTTAAAGTAATTAACGGTGGAAATAGCCATATAAACTGCTGCAAAACCGGCCAATAACAACTGCGCAGTATCCCCATATAACAGGCTGACTATGATTACCAGGATGCCAATGATCCAGGTTCGTTTAAGTTTATTACCTTTATCCGCAAAGCGCTTTAATTCTAATTCTTCTTCGCCAGGTTTATTGGCGACTTCATCACTACCCTCAGTCATTTCATCACCACAGTTAATCATAAAAGGCTATTTTACCGTTTTTGAAGCTGTAATGACTATCAATTTACACCCCGTTTTTCGATAGCGAGCTCCCAACATTGACTGTTTATCCGGTAATCAGTCAGAAACATGCACGAAAATTTAAGCATTACAATATCTCAAACTAACCCTCGTCAATAGCCAGAGGGAATCAAATATTAAGTCATTTTATGTACATTACTAATTAAAAACCGTTATAAATACAAAATCTTAACATCCAATCTAATAAGATTTTTTTTATCTAAAAATAACGGTTACCATTAGTCTCGATTCATTTCACTATCAGTGCAATACAGGAGAACAAAAATGACAAATCCTAACAATAAAAAACTGGTTATTTTTTTCGATGGCACCTGGAACAGTGCAGATCAACATTCTGAAGACGGTAAACTTTGTCCTACCAATATCACCAAGCTTTTTATAGCCGCCCTGCCCCACGATTTACAACAAAACGAACAAATTATTCATTATGTACAAGGCATAGGCACAAAAACATTTGAACGTATCTCGGGAGGCGGATTTGGCTACGGTATTTCCGATAACATCAAAGACGGTTATAAATTTTTGGTCAGTAATTACGAAGATGGTGATGATGTTTATATTTTTGGCTTTAGTCGCGGCGCTTACACCGCCCGTAGTCTGGCCGGCCTGGTTCGTAACGTAGGAATTTTAACGCGAGATAAATTATATTTAATCGATAAAGCTTACGATATTTACAAAAATAAAACCTCTGACTGGCACCCCAATAGTCCAAAATCACTGGCTTTTAAAACAAAGCATACCTGGCCCAATGAGCGAATTAAATTCTTGGGCGTTTTTGATACTGTTGGCGCTTTAGGTGCGCCGTTCGGAATTATTTTAGGCTGGCTGGTTGATAAACTGTTTGGCTGCACATTCCACGATACCCGGTTAAGTTCTATCATTGAAAATGCTTATCACGCGTTGGCAATTGATGAACGCCGCCTGATTTTTCAACCCACCCTGATGAAACCCAATACGCAACATGATGCCCGTCATTTTGAACAAAAATGGTTTCCGGGCGTGCATAGCAATGTCGGTGGCGGTTATCCAAATACGGGCCTGTCAGATTTGGCCTTACAATGGATGGCGGATAAAGCCAAGCAGCACGACTTAAATCTGGACTTGGGGAAAATATCAAAACCTGTTTTTGAGCCCGCTTTTGCGCCCGAAATTAAGGAAATACCCAATGATTCTCAAACTTTCTTCTACCGGCTCAGTAGCGTTCTATTTGTAAAACTGCCCGGCTATTTGGGCTTGGTTCCTGAAAAATATAAAAATACCCTGCCTGATATTCAATGGAATGGTGATTATATCCGCCCTATTCCTAATCAAGGTAACGTGGCCCAATTTTTAGGCAATCCACCCGTTAATACAAACCTCAACCTTTATGAGGGTGATTTGGATCGCTGTGTGATTGAAAAAATAAGCCAATGCGCAGGCGAATATCAACCTGTTAACGTAGAAAAACCGTGAGCCTGATTTGTGAAAACTAACCCGTGAAAACCACAGATTTACAAACAAGTAGCCCTGCTTTTTAAGCCACTAAATGTCAGGGCATTTTCTCGACAGCAAGCCACCGACAGTATTAAAGTAATGGCGAATCCACCTTAATAAACATGGCAATTACGTTACGCTGCAAACGCCTTTAATTTTTTGTTAAACAAGAGCGCCTGATGCCAAGCCACATGAAATATATTGGTTGCCGGACAAAAACCCTCGGCTTCAGCCATCGTAGATAAGAGAGCCGCAGTTTCAGGTATATCGTTGTGACGAATATGTTGGGTAAGGGCCGTCAAGTCTTGCTCATCAAGTTGTAGCCATTTCTCCCGTACCCATTGGCAATAATTATCCAAATAAACAGGCAAGCTTTCATTTGGCTCACGCATAACGTCAATGATAATTAACAGGCCATGTTCAGTCAGTACGCTATGAGCCAAGCGAAAGAATTCGGCTTTTTCTTCCCGACTTAAATGATGCAAGGCATAACTGGTAAAAACAATATCGAAGCGCTCTTTTGTTTGTGCCAAACCGTCCATAAAATCGATATTAATTAATTCAGTTTTACAACCCAGAGGCAGCATGTTTTCAGCCGCAAGCACAAGGGCCGGATCAGAAAGATCAAAGCCTGCATAGTGCTGAATATTTCTGCCATGAAGTGCTGGAGCGAGGAAACTGGCATCGCCACAGCCTAAATCAAGTAGCTTAAAAGGTTGCGTTGCCCAGTGTTCGGCCAGTAAGTCAGTAACCGTCTGATAAATTTCTCTGTGGTGCATGTAATTATTGGTTAATACCTTGCGATAAATCGCCCAGGCATTAAAAAACTCACCAACTTCTTTATGCGCATTATTCATAAGGCCTCAACAAAAAATATAAATACCCACTTGCACAAAATTATAAGTCAGTTTAAACAGGTGCGGTTATTTTAATAATCACTTATACTTTTGACCCCGCCTTCAGTTTATACCTAATCGCCACATGCCAGTCGCTCAAACTTCGACTTTAGCGTTTCAAGTTTATCGCAAACTCAATCGCCGACTGTTACCTTTTTTGATCTGTCTCTACATTATCGCCTATATTGACCGTATCAACATAGGCTTTGCCAAGCTGACCATGTCGGAACAACTGGGCTTTAGCGATAGCGTTTATGGCTTGGGTGCGGGTATTTTCTTCATTGGTTACTTTCTGTTTGAAATCCCCAGTAATCTGATTTTGCAACGGGTAGGTGCAAAAATTTGGATTGCCCGAATTATGATTGTCTGGGCCTTATTGGCCGCCGCAATGGTTTTTGTCAGTACGCCTCTGCAATTTTATGTCGTGCGCTTTATGTTAGGGGCAGGCGAGGCAGGCTTTTTTCCCGGCATTATTTTGTATTTGACGTATTGGTATCCCGCGCAGCGTCGCGCTAAAGCCACGGCTACTTTTATGACATCGGTTGCTTTAGCGGGCATTATCGGCGGTCCGCTTTCGGGATTTATTATGACTTATCTGGAGGGTATTGGGACATTAGCCGGTTGGCAATGGTTGTTTTTAGTTGAAGCCTTACCCGCTCTGCTACTAGGCATAGTGGTTGCCGTGTGGCTGGAAAATAGCCCGACAGAGGCGCGATGGTTAACAGACGATGAGCGACAATGGTTGATTGCACAGTTACAGGCCGATGCCGCAAAAAAAGAACAAGCCGGTCATATTATCCGTTTTAACAAAGCCCTTGGTAATACCAACGTCTGGTTACTTAGCCTGGTTTATTTTTCTATCGTGATGGGACTCTACGGAATTTCTTTTTGGCTGCCGCAAATAGTAACCGATTTTGGACATCAAAACCTCTGGCATACCGGACTGCTAACTACGATTCCTTATGGTGTGGCAGCAATCGGCATGATAATAGTCGGACATTCCTCAGACCAACGCAATGAACGCGCTTGGCATGTGGCCTTAAGTGCGTTGACGGGTAGTGCCGGCCTTATGTTGAGTGCCATTAATAATGCTAATTTACCGTTATCACTGTTGGGGCTTTCACTTGCCAGTCTTGGGATTTTGTCCGCATTATCTGTGTTCTGGTCTTTGCCGACTGCCTTTTTAAGTGGTACTGCGGCTGCCGGTGGACTTGCTTTAATTAATGCTTGCGGCAATTTAGCGGGTTATTTAAGCCCGGTACTGGTAGCATGGATAAAGACAGAAACCGGTAATTTTATCAACGCACTCTATTTGTTAGCCTTATGGCTCATCGTTGCAGCGACCATTGTGCTTATTAAGTTCCGAACGACTGACTGGGGTGCCAAGTCCTAATCCCATCAACTAAAGAAGGCAGGAGTCTTCACTATGATGAAATCATTTTCTTTGTCGGAAGTCTATCAGTTACTCGAACCGGGGCCGGTGGTTATGCTGACAACCGCCTGCAAATGTAAGATCAACGTGATGGTGATGTCTTGGCACATGATGGTCGAATTTGAACCACCCTTGATTGCCTTTGTCGTTAGTAGCGCTGATTACAGCTTTGCCGCCTTGCGAGCGACACGGGAATGCGTAATTGCCATTCCGACATTGGAATTGGCACCCATCGTGGTGCAAGTCGGCAACACATCAGGTCGCGATCTCGATAAATTCGAGGCTTTTGGTTTGACACCGCTGCCAGCCGAACGCGTAGCACCTCCCTTGATAGCTGAATGTTTTGCAAATCTTGAATGCAAAGTGATCGACACGCGCCTGGTGAATAAATATAACCTCTTTGTCCTTGAAGTGCTCAAAGCCTGGATTGATCTAGCACAAAAAACACCCAAAACCATCCATCATCACGGATATGGTACATTTGTCGTGGATGGCGAAACGATCACGCTGAAATCGAAAATGCGGTAATCTCAAACGGCAGCGAATTTTTGTCCTTTTCTGAATTCCTTATTTTTATGCAACAATGCTATAGCCATTATTTCGAATTATAAAAATACCATTATGACTAAAAACAGTTATCAAAAGCCATCGCAGCAAACGCAAGAAGAAGCGTTGAAAATAGCCAAAGGAACTCAACGTCCTGCTCAAACTAAAGAGCAAACCAGGCTGATTGCTCAAGGCATTCAAAAAGGAATTGATCTCTACAAAAAACAGCAAAAGGAAAAAACCAGAGACTTGAACAGAAAGCTCAAGAAAATATCAAGCAGAAAGGAGCAATTGATTGAGTCGGATGACAATGAAATACAAGAAGAAATAATTTATCGACAGCACTGGCTTCCTTGGCTGCTGCTGTTTTTGACATGGCTGGGCGCAAGTATTTATTTTTTGGTTTGAATTAAGGCGATTTCCTGAGCAGAATATACCCAACTTGCTGGTATTTTTGCCCATTTTTTGCGTTGTAAAAATAGTTACGCAGCTTGCTATACTCCTATTTTTACGCCTTAAAAATGAACAAAAATCCTACGCCATTCGGGTATATTCATTCTCGGATATCGCCTAATCTCGATCATGGAACACGGATGACAGGGATTATTCCGTGTCATCTATGTTCTATTTTTTTAACGGCTAAATAGTTACGATTTTAATTGATCTTTTCGAGTCAAGTTTCAAGCATCGATAAAGCAGTCATTATGCATATCAATTGCTCTACTCTTGAGTGTGCTTAATAAGCCCCCATAAAATCGCCTTTACCAACCTCCAGTCCATTGTGCCGCAAAATCGCGTAGGCAGTGGTGACATGAAAGAAAAACTGCGGTAATCCGTAGCTGGACAGGTAAGTGTGGCCAACCAATTTTTTCTCTTTCGGTGTACCCGGACGCAACACGATTTCACGTGTTTCGCTGCCCTCGAATTGCGCGGGAGTCAGGCTTTCGATAAACGATAAGGCTTTGCCAATTCGTTCTTGTAATTCGGCAAAAGTCTGTTCATTATTGTCATTCTCCGGTACCTCAACACCTGCCAGCCGTGCAGTCACACTCATGGCAAAATCGGTGGCAATTTGCACTTGGCGAAGCAAGGGAAACATGTCCGGAAACAGTCGCGCGTCCAGCAATACTTTCGGTTCAAATTTTTTATCGGAGGCAAATGCTTCAGCTTTGGTCAAAATAGCGCTTAGGCTACTCAATAACTGTTTGAAAACGGGTACGGACGTGGTGTACATATAATTAGTCATGGATTTTTCTCGGTTAATTGATTACAGTTATTGTCATACATTGGCGTTAAGTATCTCATGAATAGGCAGGATTTAGCGCATTCAACACGCACTTGTTCTTCAAGACAGGCAGATATTACCATCTTGGAAAAGTGTTAAGCACGGCTGACCCGCTCAGGATGGAGCAAAGTATAAGCCGAATAGGTAATAGCCAGTCCAGACGACAGAACCTGTCTATTATTAGAACGGACAAGCGGACATGACAACCCGAATCAAAATTTTTCACTATTTTCTCGTTGGACTACTGCTAACAGTGGCCAGCATTTCGATAGCGCTGGCCGACGCTTATTCATGCGAAGAAACCGGCGAGACACATATATGGATTTCCCCTGTTAACCCCAAAGCCAACAGGCCGATTAAAATCATGGCCGTGTCCACGGATGGCTCACTGTCAGAACTGACGCTTATCGACAACCAAGGTCGGCGCACGCCTCTGCAATTTCGACACCGGGGCGGTCCGCCCTGGAGTCTGACCAGCGCTTTGGCAGGACTCAACGAGGGAGTTTATCGGGTGATGGCGGGGCGAAATGGTCAGCGTACCGCTTGCCGTCCGCTCACCATTGACGGAACAGACACACAGGAAAGCCCAAAAGCGTGGGGTCTTGCCACCGAAGCCTTTTATTCTGCCTGGATCGAAGCATTATTTGGTGCACCGCACGAGGAAAACTTGAGTCTCCCTTCCCTGGAGCCCGTGTTGCGTAACCACGAGCGCAACTTTCTGCACAACTATCTCGGCCGTAACGAAGACAATAACCTGCCGCTAACCCCTGATTGCGCCGACCTGCCCTATACCTTGCGAGCTTATTTTACCTGGAAGGTCGGTCTGCCAATCGCCTTTCGCGCCTGTGGGCGAGGCTCGGCTAACGCACCGCCGCGTTGCGGCGCGGCCACTGTTAATACCGAGTTTACCCACGGCATCAGCTCGCAAGCCGTCTTCAGGCATGTCAATGAACAACTGACAAATACCGTCCACTCAGGCTAGGCGCGAACCGGGCTTGAGGACGAGTTTACCGATCTATACCCTACCGCTCTCCGTCGGGAGACACTCTGGCCGGGGACAGTTTATGCCGATCCTTACGGTCATGTATTGGTATTGGCAGAATGGGTATTGCAAACAGCAGATCGTCCGGGTATGTTGTTGGCCGTCGATGCCCAACCAGACAACTCGGTCACCCGTAAACGCTTTTGGGAAGGTACTTTTCTGTTCGCCAACAATGCCAACGCAGGGCCTGGCTTTAAAGTTTTTCGACCCTTGGTTAGTAAGGCCTCCGGCGGATTGCGAACGCTCGCCAATGACGAACTGGTCGACAACCCCGGCTTCGCCCCCTTTTCCCTGGAACAAGATCAACTCTCTTCTGACGATTTTTATGCCCGACTGGCCAAGCTCATCAACCCCGAGGGCCTTGATCCCAAACAAGCTTACGAAGCCACTCTCGCCGCCTTGGTGGAGCAAATCGAGACCCGCGTAGTCTCGGTGAATAACGGTGAGACGTACTTTCGCAAAAACCCCGACAGCGGCATCCCCATGCCGGACGGTGCCGCGATTTTTCAGACTATCGGGTCTTGGGAGGATTACTCCACGCCTTCGCGTGACCTGCGCCTCATTATCGCCATCAAGGTGTTGACCAATTTGCCCGAAAAAATCATGCGCCACCCCGACTTGTTTGTGATGAACGGCAAAAGTCCCGAACAAGCCAAGGCCTGGATCGAACAGCACCACGCAAAGCGAATCCAGGAACGCAGCATCTTTTATACACGCACCAACGGCAGCCGGTGGGAGCTGTCCATAGCCGAGGTGCTGGCACGAAAGCCCTTATACGAAATGGCTTATAATCCCAACGACTGCGCCGAAATGCGTTGGGGCGCGAAACCGGGTACAGCCGAGTATTCCACCTGCCGCCGACACGCACCCGCAGAACAACATGCAAAAATGGAGCGATACCGACTCTGGTTTCGAGAAGCACGAAGGCCGACACTTTAAAGAAAAAACCTTAACGTTTGGTATTTTTTTGTAACCAGTTGATAGCTTAACTAATTGATCTATCAGTTTATAAATCGTCAACCATCAATATCTTATAAATCTCATAGGCCGGTTCTTCATAAGGATGAGTAGCCAATAGCGTGTGCACAACGTCCTTGATTACGGCATCGGTACAAATCATTTCCACTTTATATTCAACGACTTTTTCCAGTTGATTAATGTGCCCAAGAGTGGGGTGGCTATTTGCCAACGGCCTGAATTGCCCAATGCCTTGCACTTGCCAACAGCACTGATCATAAGCTTTATAATGCCCCGCACCTTTTGCAAACAAGGCATTATTTATCGATTCAAGATGCGTTTCTGGAACGTAAAAACTCAGCTTATACACAGACTCTTACGCTGTTTGATATTGCAAAGCCGCCCGCACACAACGTAAAACGCCGTAACTGTACTGACCATCAAACAATTCATAAACGGGTTTTAAGGCATTTTGTTGCTCGCTTGGCAGGTTTAAGATAGCTTCTTCAATTCGTTTTATTTCCGAATCAGGCAGTTCCACAACATCATGCAATATCAGTAACCCCAGCTCCAAAGCTTGTGATAAGTGATTATAAATCGTCTCTTCTTTGTAGCCCCGTTTTTGGGCAATCTGCTGAATGGTAAATCCGAGTTTAAACAAATCTGCTGATTCTGTCACGGTATCCGACGCAGTGTGCTCGCCAACATAATAGCTAATAACCGCCAAAAACTGATCCGCATAAAGCTTGAGTTTTTGCTCACCCACGCCCGATATTAAAGCCATTTGTTGGCGATTGGCTGGTTTGGTTTCAAGCATGGCAGTCAGGGTTGCGTCATTAAAAATAATGTACGGCGGCACATCCTGTGCATCGGCAATTTCTCGACGCTTGGCGCGTAACACCTCCCATAACTCACTATTGCTCCCGCCCCTGCTAACTGATTTACCGGCACCCTTTTTACGAAGCCTGCTTTTTTCGGGTTTTATGTCCTTGCGTAACATCAACTGTTGTTCGCCACGCAAAATGGGGCGACAAGCATCGGTGAGTTGCAACACACCAAAATGATCAAAATTAACTGACACCAGACTCCGTGCGACCAACTGCCTAAACACGGAAGACCATTGTTGTTCATCCAGCTCTTTGCCTATGCCAAACGTGGATTGTTTATCGTGGGCAAAGCTGACAATTCGTTCGGTTACTTTACCGCGTAGCACATCAATTAAATAACCCACACCAAAGCGTTGTCCGGTACGATAAATACAGGATAATGCCTGTTGTGCAACCAAAGTTCCATCCCAGGTTTCTACCGTTTCCAAACAGGTGTCGCAATTATTACAAGGCTGCTCAAGGTGATCGCCAAAATAACGCAATAACGCCTGTCGCCGACAATGCACTTGCTCACATAACGCCAGCATGGCATCAAGTTTGTGCATTTCCAGACGTTTATGGGCTTCATCGGCGTTAGAATCGGCCAACATTCGCCGCAACGTAATAACGTCTTGCAAGCCATAAGCCATCCACGCATTGGCGGGCAAACCGTCACGCCCTGCCCGGCCGGTTTCCTGATAATAGGCTTCCACACTTTTAGGTAAATCCAAATGGGCCACAAAGCGTACATTGGGCTTATCAATCCCCATGCCAAAAGCGATAGTGGCAACAATCACCAGACTGTCTTCCATTAAAAACCGGTGTTGATGCCGGTAGCGCAAATCGTTGGTCATGCCTGCGTGATAGGCCAAGGCATTAATCCCTTTTGATCTCAGCCATTCAGCGGTTTCGTCCACTTTTTTACGCGATAAACAATAAACAATCCCTGCATCTCCTGCGTGTTCAGCCGTAATAAAATCGATTAATTGTTCGCGGGCATTTTGTTTTTGAACGATCCGGTAACGGATATTGGGACGGTCAAAACCACTAAGAAACAGCGGCGCTTGCTCCAGATTCAAGCGCAGGATAATTTCTTGCCTGGTTTTTTCGTCGGCGGTTGCCGTCAGGGCAATACGGGGAATATCAGGAAATTGCTCATGCAGCATCGACAACTGCAAATAATCCGCCCTAAAATCATGCCCCCATTGGGATACGCAATGCGCCTCATCAATGGCAAACAAGGCAATCTGGATACGTTGAAACAGCGCAACAGTACGACCGGAGGTTAACCTTTCCGGTGCAATGTACAGTAAATCCAGTTCGTTATTAAGTAATTGCCGTTCAATGTTTCGCACCTCATCCTGAGATAAAGTGGAATTTAAAAAGGCCGCTTTTACACCCAACTGTAACAAGGCACTGACCTGATCCTGCATTAAGGCAATCAACGGAGAGATGACGATACCCACCCCCGGTCTGATTAACGAGGGAATTTGATAACACAACGACTTACCGCCACCGGTCGGCATTAATACCAGTGCATCCTGCCCCGCCAAGAGTTGTTCAATAACATCCTGTTGCTGACCTCTAAAACGATCATAGCCAAAAACGGCTTTGAGTATTTCAATGGGCTTCTTATTCACCACTTCTCCCGCGTTACGATAATATTTCTTCAATCAGGTAAACCCTTTATAATAAGCCAATTATACAGGACTGCAGGGAACACACGCCTACTCTATGACCTATTTTACTAATAAGCTTTCAACGCGCCTGGATCAACTTCTGGCAAACGACAATCAACATCTGCTCTGCGGGGGGCTTAAAGGTATTGAAAAAGAAAGTCTGCGTATAGGCCAAGATGGTTTTATCGCCCAAACACCACACCCCGCTGCCTTGGGTTCGGCGCTGACACATCCAACGATCACCACGGATTATTCCGAAGCACTGATTGAATTAATTACGCCGCCGTTTGCCGATATAAAAGACAGCCTAAACTATTTACGCAACGTCCACCAGTTTGTTTATGACCATTTGGATCATGAAATATTACTGGGTGCCAGTATGCCCTGCGGCATTAATGGTGATGAAAGCATTCCCATTGCTGAATACGGCACGTCTAACATAGGTCACATGAAGCATGTTTATCGACATGGTTTATGGCATCGTTACGGACGGACCATGCAGGCCATTGCCGGTATTCATTTTAATTATTCGGTACCCGAATCCTTGTGGCCCGCTTTACATCAACAAGAAAAAAACCAAGGTAGCTTGGAACAACTAAAGGCTGATTCTTACTTTGGTTTAATCAGAAACTTTCAAAAACTGGGTTGGTTAATCCTGTATTTATTCGGCGCATCGCCGGCCATTTGTAAAAACTTCTTCAAAAGTCGCCCGGAGTTGATGGCACAATTTGAAGAGTTTGACGGCGGTACGCTCTATCATCCCTATGCAACCTCATTACGCATGAGTGATATCGGTTATAAAAGCAAGAATCAGGCTAATCTAAAAATTGATTACAACTCTTTAACGGGGTATGTTGATAGCTTAAGTAAAGCCATTGAAACACCCTACCCTGACTATGAACAATTTGGTATTGCCGTGAATGGCGAATACCGCCAACTTAACAGTAATATTCTGCAAATTGAAAACGAGTTTTACAGCACGATTCGACCCAAGCAAATTATCCACTCAGGTGAAAAACCGACACTAGCACTCAAAAAGAGGGGCGTTCGCTATGTCGAAATGCGCTCTCTTGATCTGGATTTATTTGATCCCATTGGCATCAATGAAACTAAAGCCCGTTTTATTGAAGCACTGTTATTGACTTGTTTATTAAAAGATAGTCCGCCGGTTTCAGATGCTGATCACCAGATCAATAATGCCAACCAGCTGGCGGTTGCCAATTTTGGCAGAAAACCGGGACTGCAACTGGATCAAGGTGATCAAAAGATTTTATTGCAAGACTGGGCAACCGAAATTCTTGAATCCATGCAGCCTGTTTGTGCCATTCTGGATAAAGATGATGCCGACAAACCTTATAGCTCAGCGCTGACGCTACAACAGTTGGTAGTCCAAAATCCGGACTTGACAGCATCCGCAAGAATACTGGAAAGCATGGCCGAAACGCATCAACCTTTTAGCCGTTTTGCCTTAAATAAATCGGCTGAACATGCCCGGTATTTTAGCGGCTCCAAGCTGGATGAAATCCATACCCAAGAATTTACCGAATTAGCTAAAACCTCGCTTGCCCAACAACAAGCCATTGAAAGCCAAGAGCAAATCCCTTTTGATGATTTCTTGAAACAATATTTTTCACAAAAATAAAACACATCCTCATGACAGCCTTAGATATTGAGCTATTACAAGCCGATTTAACCCATAAAAACCCACGCACTATCCTTAAAAAAGCGTTGGAATTGTTTGATAACATAGCTATTTCTTTCAGTGGCGCAGAAGATGTGGTGCTGATTGATATGGCGATTAATATCAGAAACGATATCCGCATTTTCTCTTTGGATACCGGTCGCTTGCACCCTGAAACCTACCGCTTTATAGAAAAAGTCAGAAAACATTACCAGATAGAGATTGAATTATTAACGCCAGACCGAAATGTGCTGGATGCCTTTGTAAAAAACAAAGGCCTGTTTAGCTTTTACGAAGAGGGTCATCAAGAATGTTGCGGCATTCGTAAAGTTGAACCCTTAAAACGCAAACTGGCAACGGTTGATGCCTGGATTACCGGTCAACGCAAAGACCAAAGCCTGGATACGCGACAAGACATTCCTGTAGTGCAAATCGATACGGCATTTTTTACCACCGAGAATTCGTTGATAAAATTTAATCCCTTGATAAACTGGAGTTCAGCACAAGTTTGGGATTATATTGAAGCCTATCAGGTGCCTTATAATGAACTCCATGAAAAGGGCTTTATCAGCATAGGCTGTGAACCTTGCACCCGCGCTGTTTTGCCTAATCAACATGAGCGAGTAGGCCGCTGGTGGTGGGAATCAGGTACTAAAAAAGAATGTGGGCTACATGCCGGAAACTTAAAATAAGGGCTGTTGGTTTCATTGAAATTATATTAACGCGTGACGTGGGTTTGCAAACCCCGACCGGCATCGTGTTTTCGTTAGTCGCGACGTAGGCGTCGCTCCCACCGCGGGAGCGACGCCTACGTCGCGACTATAGCTCGTCATAAGGGTAGCTGTCTGGTCTCAGCTATGATTTGATAGACTCACCTGCATCATTTTTTAAAATAACTAAATAAAAACTTGAAGCTCTAAGGCAATAGCTTCCAACAGTTTACCCAGCACCTTGTCGCTTTCGGTATTAACCGTTATGACATACGCTTGTTCTTCAGTTGACAATGCTTGCGCTGATTGCACCTGCTGTTTCAACACAGCCAGTGTCGCTTCTGACGCATCGTTTTTCCGTTGCGCGACACGTCTATTTAATTCTTCATCAGATGCCTGAAAATCAATAATGATAAATTTAACGCCACTTTCGATTGCAAGCTTTTTAAACAGTTCACGCTGTTCGGTTTTAAGAAAAGCAGCATCAACAATGGCAGAAAAACCGGCTTCAACGACCTGTTTTGCACAATCAGCCAGATGAAGATACGTTTTCCGACTCGCTTCTTGGGTATACAGTCCGTTATCAATCCCGCTGCCGGTATCTGCTTGTGCCTGATAACCGAATAGCCGCTTGCGTTCTATATCTGAACGTATCTGCAAGGCACCCATTTTTTCGGCAAGCTGATCTGAATAAGTCGATTTACCGGAACCCGAGTAACCGTGGGTAATAATTAATGCAATGGGGGTTTTTTGAATGAAGCGCTCTGCCAAATTGGCAAACCCGGTATATTTAAAGCCGGCTTGATTAAAGTCTGCCTCATTTTGTTGCTGTGCATTACGCAACAACGAAACTTTGGCACACACCAGCGCACGATAAACCAGATAATATCGCAATAAAACCAGTCCCTGATAATCACCGGCGTGTTGTAGATAATGATTGAGCAAACGGAAAGCATAGTGTTCATAACCCACATTGATGAGGTCAATCACCAAAAAAGCCAGTTCACTCATGACATCAATCCAACGTAACTGTGGATTAAACTCGATACAATCAAACAACGTCACCTGGCCGTTGATCAGCGTCATATTACTTAAATGCAAATCACCGTGGCATTCCCGTATAAAGCCCTGCTCTCTCCGGCGCTGCATTAAGGCAGCCTTGCCTTGCCATTCATTATTACCCCACGTCTCAAGCACTTGAAGTTGCTGTTTTTGTTGGTCATCGACCAGAAAAGGTCTGATGTGATCAAAATTCTCGTCAAACCAATGCTTGACATCGTCACTGTGACCATAAGGAGAAGCGGCATCCGCTTTTTCGATAACATCATGAAAATCAGCAACAATATCCGTAATTTGATCAATTTCATCAACATTTAACTGCTCGCACGCGGCAAGTTCGCTTAAGGTTAATCTTGAAGGAAACTGACGCATCTTAACGGCATATTCAATCGCCTCCCCTGCGCCCCCCATTTCGGGTTGCTCGGGATGACCGGTTATCGGTATCACATCAAGATACAAATCCGGTGCCAAACGCCGGTTAAGTCTTATTTCTTCATGACAAAAAAAGCGGCGTTTCTCCAACGTAGAAAAATCCAGAAAACCAAAGTTAACCGGCTTTTTAATTTTGTAGGCGTAGATCCCCGTCAGTAACACCCAGGAAATATGCGTTTCAACAATACTAAAAGCCGTTACTTTATGCGGATATGCACTGGTTTTAGACAAGACCTTAATTAAAACCCCGGCTGAATCCAGTGCGCTTTGATGGCTATCCATAGATAACGGAAAACTATCGACAATACTCTGCCAAATCTTCATTGATCTCTTCAAGATCAAACTCTTCAGGATCAAATTCCCCACCTACCCATTCCATCATCTCTTCATAGTCTGGGTTTTTGGGATCAGAAAGGGTATTAAGAAGCTCTTCATAGCCCCAAATTCCACCACAATCGTCTGGTGGACAGGCACGTTTACCTTTAAGGCAAACAGGCAGGGCAATGTTGGCATCAAAAGGAAGTATTTTTTCAAGCAGTATTTTGTGCTCCCAGCTATCCCCAAAATCGTATTCATAAACCAGGGAATCTTTTTCCTTGGTTAATAATTGAGATAACTTGTATTTTGTCTCGTCTTCCACATCCATATCCAAATCCAAATCGTCATCAAGCATGCCATAAAATTGTTTATTGGCAATAAATTGATGTAAATGGCTATCTGTCCAGCCCATTGCAACCTGAATAACAATATGCAAAGCGTCTAATTTTATATCGCCGGGCACTAAAACTGTCCGCCATATCGGCGGTTTTGAACCGATTAAAGTGATTTTTATTTGATAGATTGAAGCTGCGTGTTTCGTTGCCATTTTAGTCATCCTCAAAGGTGTCTGTGGGTTCAAGTTACGGTGATTAAAGCCTAACTTCAAGATTTTAACAAGCGTAAATTAATTAATTGCCCTTTTTTAAAAATACCTTTGCCTCATTCCAGAAAGCATCAAGTTCCATCAGTTCGCAGTCCAGCAAATTACGGCCTGATGCTTCAACTTGCTGCTCGATGTAATGAAAGCGTTTGGAGAATTTTTTGGTACTTTCTTTAAGTGCAATTTCAGGGTTGACGTTTAAATGCCTCGCCAGGTTGACAGCGACCAGTAACAAATCACCGATTTCTTCCTGGATATGGGCTTGGTCGCCGGATTCCCAGGCTTCTTTGACTTCTTGCAATTCTTCCAGCACTTTTTCAAAAACCGGCGGCACATCGGGCCAATCAAAACCGTGCTGCGCCGCACGATCCTGAACTTTTTCGCACTCCATCAATGCGGGAAGATTACCTGCCACCCCCGATAACACGCTATGACGGACAAGCGTTTTGTTTTTTTCCTGCCGTTCGTTGGCTTTGGCTTGTTCCCAAGCCTGATGACGTTCGGCATCGGTTTTAAAAACCGCATCGGAAAAAACATGGGGATGCCGGCGAATCAATTTGTCACAGATACCGGCCGACACTTCTTCAAAGCTAAACAAGCCGCGTTCTTTGGCAATTTGGGAATGGAAAACGACCTGTAGCAAAAGATCACCCAATTCTGAACGCAGATCATCCAAATCATTACGTTCAATGGCATCAACGACTTCGTAAGCTTCTTCAATAAGATAAGGAATCAGGCTGGTAAAGTCTTGCTTAAGATCCCAGGCACAACCGTCTTCCGGTCGACGCAGACGGGTCATAAGATCCAATAACTGTTGAGTATTTTTTAACATGAAAAGCTCGGCATCTTAGAATGAACAACCAAAGTTTTCGTGGTAACGTTGCTTAAATTCGTCCATGTCCAAGGAATGATTTTGGGTACCGTGATGTTCAATTTTAATGGCACCCATCAATGATGCAATTCTGCCGGTAGTGTCCCAATCCAAATCGTTCATCAAACCGTAAAGCAAGCCAGCACGATAAGCGTCACCGCATCCGGTAGGATCAAACAAAGCTTTGGGTTTTGCCGGAGGAATAATAATACACTCACCTTTCGTGTAAATTTTGGAACCTTTGCCACCCAGCGTGATAATCAAGGCTTCCAACCGTTCTGCCATTTGCTCTAATGTTAATCCGGTGCGTTCCTGCATTAACTCGGATTCATAATCGTTTAAGGTCATCCAGGTTGCCTGATCAATAAAGGTCAGCAATTCTGCCCCATTAAACATCGGCATACCTTGACCGGGATCAAAAATAAAAGGGATGTCCAATTCTACAAACTGTTCGGCATGTAGCTGCATACCTTCTTTGCCGTCAGGTGATACGATGCCTATGCAGATATCCCTATCGGTGGGAATCGAATTGATATGCGAGAAACTCATGGCACCCGGATGGAACGCGGTAATCTGATTACCGTCTTCGTCAGTGGTGATATAAGCCTGTCCCGTGTAATTATTATCCATAATATAAATAAACTCACTGGATAAACTGTTTTGGTTCATCCATTGACTGTAAGGTTCAAAATCATGACCCACTACAGCCATAGCCATGGCCTCTTCGCCCAGCAAATTCAGATTAAAAGCAATATTACCTGCACAACCACCATATTCACGACGCATGACCGGTACTAAAAAAGATACATTCAGGATATGAACTTTTTCCGGCAAGATATGGTTTTTAAATTTATCATGAAACACCATAATAGTGTCATAAGCCATGGAACCGCATATTAATGCACTCATTGGTATTCCTCTTTAAAGTAAAATTAATGCCCAGGTAACGGCTGCCCAGGCTATAGACATCATCACTGCCGCAGAACCGATATCTTTGGCTCTGCCGGATAATTCATGATGCTCAAAACCCACCCGGTCAACGACCGCTTCTACCGCTGAATTTAATAATTCAACCAGCATAACCAGAACAATACTGCCGATTAACAGCAGTTTTTCAATGTTGGTTTGCCCCAACCAGATCGCCAGTGGTGTTGTTATTACAAACAAAACAACTTCTTGTCTAAAGGCTTCTTCATGCGTCCACGTTGCCTTAAACCCGGCAACTGAAAAGAAACATGCGTTAATGAGGCGTTTAAGGCCTTTTGCATTTGGATTTGCCATTGTGTTACTGATTATCCTTTCAAAAAAGTAAGTTGATTGTAAAAAATTTTACGCAGTCTGGCGTAGCAATTTTATTGCTCGATAAGCAACTGGTAGGCATCAGCATCCAGCAACTGATCCAGTCCGGATAGATCATCGGCTTTGACACAAAAAATCCAGGTATTATAGGGGTTATCATTAACTTGCTCGGGTTCATCTACCAAAGCCGAATTAACAGCAATAATTTCTCCGGCAACCGGACTAAATAAATCCGATGCTGTTTTAACGGATTCAACCACAGCACATTGCTCTTGTGCTTTAACTTTACGACCCACGTCAGGCAACTCTATATAAACCAAATCGCCCAATTGTTCCTGGGCAAAATCGGTTATACCCACGCGAACGATATTATCGTCTTCCACACTCGCCCATTCATGCGACAGCGCATACTTTACATTTTTTGGTAAATTACTCATAGTCTAACCCCTCAAAAATTAGTCAGGTATCGATTAAAGGTACAAGGTACAAGGCACAAGGCACAAGGTTATTTTTATTCATTAACCTTGCACCTTTAACCTTTAACCTTTAACCTTAACATATTAACAAACATATTTAAAACATGCCTGAGATACTGATCTACACAACCGCTATTTGCCCTTACTGTGTGATGGCTAAACGCCTGCTCGACAAAAAAGGCGTCTCTTATACCGAGATTAACGTAGGCACCCAACCGGGTTTAAGAGAGGAAATGATGCGCAAAACCAAGCGCCGAACGGTACCTCAAATTTATATTGGTGACTTTCATGTTGGCGGCTTTGACGACCTATATGCGCTTGAGCAGCAAAAAAAACTGGATACTTTACTGGGCTTTGCTTAAATCAAGTACTCTACAACCGCCCAAAATCAAGCCATTTCTGAAGCAATAGGTCAATTAGGTTACACAAAACCACCATTAAACAATTATAATTAACTTTTTAAAGAACGACATTTTACGTTACTTGCTACCCTTATGAAAAAAAAGCCACTCAGCACGCCTAAAGCCAGTGCTACAGATGTTAGTGTTCTTGAAAGCCTAGCCTTGTCAAAATTAAATGCAGGGCAATACAAAGAAGCCATTGAACTGTACAAAGCACTATTAAAACATACAAATAAAGCTGATTGGCGACAGGCATTAGCCCTGTGTTACTTACAGAGAGCCTTGGGATTTGCCACAAAAGGCATGATTAAAGAAGCGTTGGTTTTATGGGAAAATTATGCCCAATATGCAGAACCGCCTTATCAAGCCCTTGATCACTATGTCAGTTGGCTTTTGCAAACCAATAACATGGTAAAAGTTAAAACCTGTTTGGGGCAGTTATCAGCACAACAACTGGATGAACAATATCCTGACCTTGCCGGTTTATTGGGTTTGCTTATTATTACCGGAAAAATCACTTGCCAGGAACTGTTGCCAACCAATTCGGTTTTCATGAAGCATTTGATTTTTGCACAAGACGCGTTGAGCGCTGACAAAAACAATAAACTGGAAGACCTTGAACTAGCCTTACAAAAACTGCCGTTTCGTTCTGCTTTCCGTGATTTTCGTACGCTTATGAAAGCGGCTCTCTTGATAACTGAGTCAGTCGAACAAGCGCAAGCGCTGTTAGCCAAAATTCCTGCCGATTCACCGTATCAACAAGCAAGCAAATTACTCTTGGCGATTACGCATCAAGGCACCGCATTGGTTAATGACTTGGGGCAATTTACCCCGTCACAAATCAAGCTGGTTGAAACGGCAAAAAACTTCAATAAAAAGCAGAGCGAACTACTGGATATCGTCACCAAACAAAAAGACCGCTTGTCGGACAAGACAAAATTTAATTTAGTCCTTCAGTATAAAGCGCTGTTGAGTGCCGATTTGGCACAACATTACTGCCTGGCCGCACTGTCAACCTATCCTGCAGGGCAACGCGACTTTACCAAACATTTTGGCGTACTTAATGATTTTGAAGCCTGGCGGTTAAAAGCCCTTACCTGCGAACACGATGGGGACTTTTATGGTTCAGAGTATTATTGGAAGCAAGGCATTGCTGTTCTAAAAAAACAGGGATCTGGAGGCGCGTTTAAGATAGCGCTAATCATGAGACATATCGCCAAGCATCAGGAAACACCCGAAGAAGCCATTAACTGGCTAATAGACAGCCTTGATCATGACCCGGAGGATCGTGATAGTTACGTACAAATTATTCATTATTTTGAACGACAAACGCAAGAAATTGATACGTACAAAGAATGGCTGGATAAAAGTATCAAAAAGTTTCCAAACGATATTGAATTATTAGGGTTGGCAATAAAAGCCGCCGTGCGTAACAAAGCGTTTAAAAAAGCGACAAACTATGCACAGGACTTATTAAAAATTGATCCCGTTAACACGTTTGCCAAACAGGTTTTATTTTCCAGTCACTTGGGACATGCCAGAAAATTAATTAAAACTAAAAAGTTTCATCTGGTTGAAAAAGAAATCCAACAGGCAGAAAAGATAACCTTAAGTAAAAGTTACCAGACGCAAGCGCAGTTAATGCGGGGTTTTTTGGTATTGCTTGCGGAAGATAAAAAAAGAGGCGAACAGCTCATTATCGAAACCCTGCAAAAATATAATGACGGTGTATTTAATGCGCATTTTTACATTATTATGGAAGCACTGTTACTTAATTTTCCCATGGCACCCTTGCTAAAAATAGTACCGCCATTGGCAAAAAATCAGGTATTGTCTCAGCAAGAAATAATTCAGCTGACTCAACAGATTCAACAATACACTGATGCCGACACCACCAACCAGGCACTACTGCATAAGGCACTGGAAAAAGTAAAAGCCGTTATTAAACAATCAATTAAACCTAGTCTTGGCGAAGAAACCCTGTTAACACTATGCCAATGCCTGGATGCTATCGGTCATTTTGAGTTAATACGTGTTTGTGTCAAAATTGCCCAGCCGGTTTGGAACAAGCCTATCTGGATGTATTATCGTGCCTATTCAGAAGCCAATGGCGAACCGGGAAAATGTTCCGATATAAACAGATACCGATTGGAAGAAAACCTTAAAGAAGCCCAAAAGCAAAATGACCTGCGTGCTGTTACGCTAATCGGTAAGTTTCTCGATCAATATTTTCAATCTCGCACGCCGTTTGGTTTAAATATTTTCGATTCATTATTTGACGATGATGAAGACGAAGAGCCCATAGAAATACTGTTTGGTCATTTGCCCGAAAGTTTATTCGATAAAATCGTCGTAAAAACGACTGACTTGATTAAAAAATTTTCACCAGACCGGATGCTAAAACTAATCGCCGCCAACTATTTATCAAACGACAAGACCCTGATACTTAGGCTGACTAATGATTTTGATCTACTGTTTGCTTTTTTAATGCTAAAAGCGGCGGATGACTTGGGTATTGACACAGGCGTGACGCCCGATGAGATTATTGAAGTCTTTTCTGATCAAAGTGCATCGTCAAAACCCAAGCCATTTCCGTTTTTTTAACAAACAACACACATTTATGAAAACACCTTACGACATATTAGAGGTCACCGAACAAGCCACGGATAGCGAAATCAAGCAGGCTTATTTACAAAAGGTGAAACTTAATCCCCCTGACCGGGATCATGAAAAATTTCAACAAATACAAGGCGCTTACGAAACCATTAAAAATGTAACCAGTCGCGAAAATTTCGCCCTGTTTAATTATCCAAAAGCTGATTTTGATGCACTGCTGGAACAGGCCTTTATTACCGGGCCAGTATTAATGAACGCCAATATTTTCGTGACCTTGTTACGTGCCAGTATTGACGACAACACTTTTATGCCCGGCAACCCTAAAAAGACAACCGTATGAGTGACCTACAAAAAAAACGCTTGCTGGAAGAATTTGAGACGTATCTGGCGCAAACCGACCTGACTGAAAATATCGGCACTGAACCGCCTGACTTAAGCACTTTACTCAGTGAAATGGCCGGTTTAAAAAGTGAAGTTAAGGCCGAAGCCAGGCATTTTAAAACCACTCTGGATACCCTCAGTGATGCTTTATATACCCTGCAAGCAGATAATAAAACACTTGCCGACCAACTTGCCGCTCATGGCGATCACTTGGAATCTGTACGCAGTGAAACCCGGCGCACGGTGCTGTTGGATATGGTTGATATTTATGATCGACTCAGCGTAGGTTTTGGTGTTTTACAAAACTACAATCCGGTTTCATCGTTGTTTAGTCACTCCAAAAAACAGGATATTCGTTTTATAGACGCATTTAAAGAAGGCCAGTCCATGACGCTTAATCGCTTTGAACAGTTATTACAACGCTACCATGTCAATGCGATAGACTGCCTTGGCAAACCACTTGACCCTCGTACCATGAGCGCCGTTGAAATCAGTCATAACCCAAAAATTGACAACGGTATTGTGGTCGAGGAACTGCGTAAAGGTTTTCTTTTTGAAGAAAATGTCTTGCGTCTTGCAGAAGTCAAAGTTAATAAAATCCAACCTACTATAAAAAATAACTTATGAATGAAATAATTATCGGAATTGATTTAGGAACGACTAACTCGGAAGTCGCCATTGTAGAAAATGGTCAAGTGTTGGTCATTACCGACAACAATAAAAAAATCTTGCCCTCCTTTGTAGGCATTGATGATCAAGGTGATATTTTGGTGGGCGAAAGCGCCAGAAACCAATACCTGGTTTACCCGGAACGTACCGTTAAATCAATCAAACGCTTGATGGGGCAAGATATACAAGTCGATCTGGCCGGACATGCTTATGCGCCACAAGAAATTTCGGCCATTATTCTGAAACGTCTTAAAGCCATTGCCGAACAATACCTTAATCAACCGGTTACTAAAGCCGTCATTACCGTACCTGCTTATTTTTCGGACGCTCAACGTCAAGCCACCCGCGAAGCCGGGGAAATTGCGGGTCTGGAAGTGGTGCGCATGATTAATGAGCCCACTGCCGCAGCTCTGGCTTATGGTGGCAATCAGCTGGAACAAAAGCACATGCTGGTTTATGACTTGGGCGGTGGCACATTTGACGTTTCAGTCGTAAATATTGAAAGCGGCGTTGTCGAAGTACTCTCCAGCCATGGTGACAACCATTTGGGCGGAGATGATTTTGATCAACAAATCATTGAGCATATACTGGATCATCTTCAAGAAACACACGGCGTCGATGCTCGCCAACATAGCAAAGCACTGGCGCGTATTACGCGTGCCGCTGAAAATGCAAAATTTGTACTTTCAGATGAGCCTTATGTAACAATTGAAGAAGAATACTTGCTTGAGCATGAAGGCGCAGCGATTCATTTGTCTTTAGAACTGTCTCGTACCGATTATGAAGAAATGATCGAAGACTACATCAACGCGACCATTGATGCCGTGCATATCGCCATGAAAGGCGCCAAATTAACGCCCGCAGACATTGACGAAATTGTTTTGGTAGGCGGCTCAACGCGTACACCGTGTATTCGTGAACGACTTTTTGATGAATTCGGCTTTGAACCGCACAGCGAAGTCGATCCCGATTTATGTGTCGCCATGGGCGCTGCCGTTCAGGCCGCCATGATTAGCGGACAAGAGGTCAATGCCGTGTTAATTGATATCACACCTTATACTTATGGCACCAGTGCGATAGGTTATTTGAATGATGACTATTATCCATTTAAATATGTCCCTATTATTCACAAAAATACCGCCCTGCCTAATCGTAAAACCGAAGCTTTTGTAACCAATCATGATGGTCAAGAAGTCATTAGTGTAAAAGTCTATCAAGGTGAAGATCCTGATGCCTTGAACAATATAAAAATTGGCGAATTTCTGGTTGAAGGGTTACAGGATGTCGAGGCCGGTAACGTTATCACCATCACCTTGGCGCTTGATCTTAACGGTATGCTGCACGTTTCGGCACAGGAAAAAGCGACTGGCCTGGAAAAATCCATTACTATCAAAAATGCTATCTCCCGTTTTGAGCAAGGCGAATTAGATTCTGCCAGACACCGCATCAATACGCTATTCGGACAAAATGAAGCCGGTAGTGTGATTGCTGGCAATCAGTCACCAGAAATTGTAGCAGCGCTTAAACTGATCGCCAAAGCAGAAGCCTTGTTTGATAAAACCTCAACTGAAGACAAAGAGGATATGATTGATTTAATCGAAGACATAAACACCTGTATCGAAGCCGGACTCGATGACCGCCTGCAAGAAGCGGTGGTAAAATTAACTGATATTATTTATTATTTGGAATCGTGATGGATCGCTGCACCTGCTGCAATGCACGCTTAACGGAGGCCGTTTTCTGTCCTCGTTGTCAGGCTGACTTAAGCAGCGTTCTTGGCAGCGAACAAATGGCAAGGTATTGGCTAAACAATGCCTTGCAGTTTTGGGTGATGGGTGAGTCGCAAATGGCTATTCTGGCATTAACCAAGTGTGTCAATCTTAAGAAAATGCCAACCGCACTGATTTTTCGTAATTTTATTATCCGCAGGCAATGTCAGAACGTGTTACGATTATTGACCAATGAAGATTATGCAAAAGCAAAAGAGGCGCTCTCGCTGTTGCATAATTTACATCCTGACCATCAATTTATAAGTCAGTTACACGGATTTACCCGGTATTTATTAACCAATACATCAGGTAAAATTATCCACCCAGCAAATAATGACCATTATTAATGAATACAAACCAGTCCAGTATCGCTTCACCTTGTATCAGCCAATGCTGCTTGAATGATGACAATATCTGCACGGGCTGTTTTCGTTCCATTAATGAAATCACCCTCTGGGCTCAAGTTGATGATAAAACACGCAGTCACTTTCTTGGCAATATTGAGAGTCGCCAAAAGGCATTGAGTCACTGAGCTTCTTTTTTGTTGAAAAAGCTCTGGATATGCATAATTAATCGAGGATATCTCAAATGAAACAATTACATAGAAAAGATTTATTCGGGTGGTCAGAGTTTAACAAGGAACGCAACCTGGATTTTCATAGTGTGCTTTGGGTACGTGACGGCGGTAATGTTTTAATAGATCCGCTGCCCATGTCAGAACATGACCATAGCCATCTGCAGCGCTTGGGCGGCGTCAATTTTATTATCATTACCAATAGTGACCATTGCCGTGATGCCGAACATATTGCAAGCAGTACCGGTGCCCCGATTTATGGCCCGTCAGGTGAAGAAGATACCTTCCCTATTGTTTGTGATCGTTGGCTTCATGATAATGAAGAAATTGTGCCCGGATTGATCGCTTATCAACTTGAAGGCTCTAAAACGCCTGGAGAACTCGCTTTGCTTTTGGAGCACACAACCCTGATAACAGGTGATTTAATTCGTTGCCAACTCGGTGGTGAATTATGTATGCTGCCGGAAACAAAACTCACTGATGTACACAAGGCGATTCATTCAATCAAGCGTATTGCCGACTTGCCCGGTATTAAAGCGGTTCTACCCGGTGATGGCTGGCCATTGTTTAATCATGGCAGTGAAGCACTGCATCGCCTGGCAAGATCACTTTAGCAGGCTATCAAACTCCCGTTAAAGTCGGTTATAGAACACGGATGACACTGATTATACGGATTTCAACGGATTTTATTTTAGTGGGTGCGCA
>SESA01000507.1_pt1 | contig 25027 bp, 22 predicted proteins | sample 3171451 | NCBI WGS metagenome assembly SESA01 (sample SAMN06051862, study PRJNA518727) | freshwater metagenome | biome: subpolar coniferous forest; feature: holomictic lake; material: water; isolation source: holomictic Lake 227, 8 m depth | place: Canada: near Kenora, Ontario | collected...
CGGGGACACCATTTTCACTGAGCTGAAAATGACTTTCGTCCGATTAGCAAAAGGAGCCCCTTTTGGGCTTATCAGGGATACAGTCATTCCTTGTCTGGCTGGTGGTTCAAAATTGGATTGGCGTTTTCATGTTTAGTGGATCAAAAACGAAATGGCAAAAAAGGGGGTTTCCTTCTCTTTGACCGTGCTATCCATACCCCCAAAAAAAGGGGCTGATGTAAGCCCGCTAAATTGCAGGGTCAAAAACGCTGTAAATCAGCCTAATATTGAAAACATTCGATTTAATCCATATTTTTGTCGAGCGGGGACACCATTTTCACTGAGCTGAAAATTACCTTTGTCCGATTGGCAAAAGGAACTCATTTTGGGCTTATTCGACATCATCCCTTGTTTTGGGTGTTATGATGAGGTCCATCCTGAAAGGTGCATTTCGCCACTTCTTCTCGTTGAAGTGAGTGTTCCGGTAATTCTCCGCAGTGTTAAATTCGATCTCCGCTGTTGTCTCCGGCAGAATATAGAACCTGCGCCATGCCCGCTCGTTTTGCGTGCGGATCCAGAGTTCGCGGATTACGGATGCCGGGAGCGGGAGATCTCGTAGATCTGTGACATCATCCGGGAATTTGTGTTCAATGATGACTTCGTCATCGATCGCGTGCCGGGTTTTTATTAATTTGACTGCGGCAATTGCTGCCGGCCGGAAAATAAACCCATTGAACCGGAGATCTGAAAGAGTATTTGTTACCCAGAAAAATCCCATCTTCTCAGCACAGCGCTCTGCATCTTCATTGAGAGTTGTTGGTCGTTTGCCTCGCATTTTTTCACCAAACAAATTTCCGGATTTAAGTTCCGGCACAGATGTCTTTTAAAAAACGCATGACAGGCAGATACACTTTGTTATCTGGAACTCTTAAAAAAAACCGGGGCGATCATTCGAACGCCAGTGAACGCATCAATACTCTTGTGAGGCAACCCCGCAACCTTCAGGTTCCTTGTCAGTTTACTTTACTGTCCACATCAACCGCACGCCACATACCTTTCGGCACTGCGATCTCGAACCGCACCCCTTTTCCCGGCTCACCGATTTCACTGATGGTTATGCCAGTTATTGACAGGATCTCCTTTGAAAGGAACAGGCCAAGTCCGGTATGTTTGCCAAACCCTTTCAAGAAAAGTTTTTTCTTATCCTCTCTTGCAATACCAACCCCGTCATCGCAATAGATGATGATAAGATCGGTTGTTGTTTCCCGTAGAGAATAATCCATATGTGTCACATGAACGCCGTGACGGAGAGAATTTTCAATAAGGGTGTAGAATACCTTCTCGATGAGGGGATCGGCAAAAATCTCTACACCCCTCACAGCGACATTAATTTCGGAACTCGATGGTTTCAGCTGCTTTGTTACAGAGTCAATGATGTCAGAAACGTGTTGCCATTTCGGCGCCATTGTCCCGATATCTTGGTAGTCGCGGGCAAACTCAATCTGCCACTGGATCGTTTCGGCGGCTTCTTCTTCTTTCTGAATATACCCTAAAAACACAGGATCTGTCACATCTTCTTTTGATAGTTCAAGATATGTCCGCAATCCCATGAGCTGGTTGAGGATGTCATGCCTGGTGATGCTGTTGAGCATCGTGAGCTTGGCAGTAGCCTGCCTGAGTGCCTCATCGGCCCGCTTGCGTTCAGTGATATCCCAGAGCGTGGTGATGCGGTCCATCTCGCCGCCAACGATGATCTGGTACGAGTGCATATCTGCCCAGAACATTGAACCATCCTTGCGCAGTCCCCGCGCTTCGTACGAATCTTCTGAACCGGTTGCCATCTTCTCTTTTATGATCTCTACAAACTCCGGAGCTGCCAGAGTGAGTACATTTTTACCGATCATCTCATCGTGCGAATAACCGAAGAGCTCGCAGGCACGTTCGTTGAGATCCCTGATCCTGCCAGCCCTGTGGATGATAATCCCTTCAACTGTTGCCTCTACCAGCTGCCGGAACCGGATCTCGCTCTCACGGAGTGTCTCTTCTGCTTGTTTTCGTTCAGTGATATCACGGGTAACACTGATAATGTGCAAAATACCCTGCAGGATAATGACTTTGGCAGATACCAGACCGGGAAGTTTGCTCTTGTCTTTTCTTTGAAATTCTGCTTCAAAATTATCGCAAAAATCCTTTTTTTGCAGTTCGTCAACAATCTTCTGGCGGCTGGCAGGATCTGCCCAGATATTGATATCAAAAATGGTTTTTCCAATTGTCTCATCGCGAGTGAACCCGGTAATTGCGGTAAACCCCTCATTGATGTTTACAATGATCCCATCGGCAAGGCGGGTAATGAGAGCGGCATCGGGACTGGTGTTAAAGATCAATTCAAATTCTTCTTTTGCCTCGCTCATCTCCTCATTCAATCGCTGGTTGACCATGATGATCAAACCAAATGTGATGAAAAGTCCTTCGATGAGGGAGGCCAGAAAAGTTGCCGTTTGTATCAGCGATGGGGTGAACAAGGTGTCGACCGGGGCAATCGTGAAGGCTGCCACAGCACGGAATACAAAAAAGAATCCATAGGCAAGAAAAACTGCGGCAATGAGATGTGCCGATGTGGAAATAGACCGTATTTTATTTCCAAGCAGACTCATTGCGGTTAAAAATGAGATGATTGCGAGGGTGACCGAGAAGACCACCGTTCGTATTGTGATGTCATTATTCCCGTACGTATGATAAAAAAAAGCAATAAGGAAAACGGCCAGGATCGCAATGATAATCCATCGATTCTCTTTCTGCTCAAGGAACCGCGTGATGCCGATATAGATAGAAACAGCTCCCGAAATGAGCAGGGTGTTTGCAAGGATTATAAAGAGGATGGGATTTGTATCCTGCATGAGCAATAATACATACCCGACAGCCGCCAGTGAACTGCCTACAACCCACCATCCAACCCCACGGTAAGTTTTATTGATCAGGTACTGGAAAAAGAATGCAATTGCCTGAATGTCTGCAACAATAGCCAGAAAGATAGCAAGCGTGCGAATGTCGATCTCCATTCTATTTACCTGTGATTCATCTTTTTTCACCGAATAGGGAAATAACTATTGCATCAATGCGGATGCCACTTTATCCTGCAACTATTTTTTAGTTTATTGTTAAGCCTGCGATCACTCTGGTGAATTTTTATGACTGATTGATGACGATCTGTCATTGACTTAGCACTCACAACCTCAGCAATTCCCGGCACTATCAAACAGGGTTTTATCGTTCCGGCTTGCCACGGCACAAGGGTCTGGCCAGATGCCTGCGGGCCGTCGGGGGAACTTCATACCACCCGGTCTTTAGCGTGCGGGAAATTTCTTCAATCTCCGGTTCTGCAGACCGGTCATCGCACTTCTTGCACTTCCAGCCCTTGCCCTTCCCATTGCTCGTCATCCGTTTGTTGCACGCGGTGCAGAGCGGCGGGCGGGTAATCGTGGGCCGGGCGAGTGAGACTACCCGGATCTTCTCTAAGTTAATGCTCCCCTTCTTGAAACTGCCAACCGCGATCACCTCATCGCCCGGCACCAGCTGCCGGATGATGTGGCGGAAATTCTTTGTAGGTTCGTAGGCCATGCACCGCACGGAAAAATTCTCATCTTTCATGGTAAACGAGACATGGCCCCCCTCTTTTGTCGCAGGTATGCCGGTCAAAATCCCCGGGACAACGTAGGAGAGCAATTCGGAAAGATGCCCGCAATTTCCCGGCAGCAGGTGGGCGTCAGTTCCCTGGTTGGTGACGTATAACTGCTCGATGCCGTGCGGTTCTGACAGGATCTGCTGTCGGGCCATCATTACCCAAGTCGGGTTCTCGCCACGGATCCCAAACAGCACCGGGTCAGGTGTGTGCGGAACACAGACTACTACATTATTTACGGTATCCACCGTGTCCCACGTGTGCGGGAACGTTGCTGATTCAGCGGCAAAGAGGCTGTCCCGGTCAACCTCGCGGGAGGTTCCCCAGCGTTCCGGCTGGCGGTACACGAGAATTTCTGAGGTCTGATCCTTAAGTTCACTTGCAACAGCGGCAGTTGCCCCGATCAGACCGCGCCGGTTCTTCCAGCCCCGGTATCGTGCTCCGGCCGCGTTGAGGATGCTAACCGCTTCTTCAATCTCGCAAAAGTCTGTTACTGCTTTGTAGTAGAACGCAGGGTCGATCTGCCCATCCGTCACTACAACGCCGGGATTGGTATTCCCGCACGAGAAATCAGCAAGCTCTTCTACGGTCGCGCACGCGATCTCAAATGCCTGTTCTGCATCGCCATCGACGTAAAGTGCGATCGCTGCATTTCCCCGTGTCTTCCACGTAACATTCGGGTTTAGCCGGACAAGCCGTGCTTCCTTAACTTGCATATGTTCATGAATGAGCCGACGGGCGAGCACGGCCCCGAGGTATGTGGTGCACATCCCCTGCGGCGAGTCCGTATCATCGATCCCGATCAGCATGTCTATATTAATATTGGGCACGCTCTATCCATTTGTAACTGCATGTCCCAGGACCGCCAGCTCCAGCTGGTCACCAGCGTAATGATCACCGCAGGCTTTGATGTCTCCGAGCGGTTTACCATCCGCCCGCGGAGCTTTGATCTTATGGCCCGTAACCACGGAACGTTGCTGGTCATCAAAGTGGTCTCCCATATCGATTCAGTGAGCGATGAGGTGGCATTCGATCTCGAATTGATCTCGCGGCATCTTGGGGGTGTCCCGCTCATCGTAGGTGAACGCGCACGGGATGCAGAGCTGGAGCGGGGGGCGGTCTATGTCCGGTACGGCATCTATGCGATCAGCCCCTCTACGCTCTATGACTATTTTGTCGAGAAGATTCCCCCGCTTGTCTATGCCTCACCCGGTGGGTTATATGTGAACATCAACGGTGAAGCGCTCAAAGATCTCCGCGAGCTGCGGAATATGTCGCTAGGGGATCTGGGGCTGGTGCTCGGCGTATCGCGGCGCACCATCAGCAAGTACGAAAGCGGCATGGGTACCACACTGGATGTGGCGATCCGGATCGAGGAATTTTTTGACACCGGAGTGGTAGAGTCAATCGATCTTGTCCGGCACGAACCCCCAAAGGTGATGGAACCGGAGCCGGTCCAGAATGAAGGTGGAATTGCAAATCCCATGGAGTTCCTCGAACAGATCGGCGTGCACCTGCATACACTTCATGGCGCACCGTTTCAGGCCCTTCTGACATTTGAGAAACACACGATCCTCACCGGCTACGGCACCGCGCAGAAAGTTGTAAAAAGGGCGGCCCTTATCGGCAACATCTCCCAGATCGCAAAGAAACATGCAATGTGCGTGATCACCGACTACCATAAGCAAAAAAAGATCGGAAAGACGCTTGTGATTGGTGAAGACCGCCTCCACAGGATTGAGGATGGTTTTGAACTCCTCGACCTTCTGGGCGACTGACTTTTTTTAGATCATGTTTATATAGAACCACAAACCAATTTTAGTGCTAAATCTAGTGCAAAAGTGGTGAAATTTATGTCACAACAACTTGGAGGACAGCAGATTCTAATTCTCAAAGAAGGCAGCACCCGTACCCGCGGCCGCGACGCTCAGGGTATGAACATCACCGCCGCAAAGGCAGTGGCAAGTGCAGTCAGGACCACGCTCGGTCCAAAAGGTATGGACAAGATGCTCGTTGACACCATCGGCGACGTAGTAATCACAAACGACGGTGTCACGATCTTAAAGGAAATGGACATCGAGCACCCGGCCGCAAAGATGATGGTCGAGGTTGCTAAGACCCAGGACGATGAAGTCGGCGACGGTACAACCACCGCAGTCATCATTGCCGGCGAACTCTTAAAGAAGGCCGAAGACCTCCTCGAACTGGATGTCCACCCGACCATCATCGCCGCAGGCTACCGTCAGGCAGCCGAAAAGGCCCAGCAGCTCTTAAAAGAGATCGCCTTCGATATCAAAGTCAGTGATAAGGTGCTCTTAAGAAACATTGCCGGCACCGCGATGACCGGCAAGGGCGCAGAGGCCAGCAAGGACAAGCTCTGTGACCTTGTTGTCAGGGCAGTGACCATGGTCACTGATGCAGACGGCACTGTTGACATCGAGAACATCAAGGTCGAGAAGAAGACCGGCGGTTCAATAGAGGACTCTGAGATTGTTGAAGGAGTACTCATCGACAAGGAACGCGTCCACCCATCGATGCCAAAGAAGGTCACCAATGCAAAGATCCTTCTCTTGAACGCAGCAGTCGAGTTCAAGAAGACCGAAGTCGATGCAGAGATCAACATCACCTCTCCCGACCAGCTTCAGGCATTCCTCGATGAGGAAGAGCGCATGGTCAGGAGCATTGTTGACAAGATCGTCAAGAGCGGTGCAAACGTCCTCTTCTGCCAAAAGGGCATTGACGATATTGCACAGCACTATCTTGCAAAGGCAGGACTCTTTGCAACCCGCCGTGTCAAGAAGAGCGACATGGAAAAGCTTGCCCGTGCAACCGGTGCAACCCTCGTCTCCTCAATCGATGCAATCTCCAAAGAAGAGCTCGGCAAGGCCGGGCTCGTTGAGGAGCGCAAGGTTGGCGGCGAAGACATGACCTTTGTCGAGCAGTGCAAGAACCCAAAGGCAGTCTCAATCATCATCAAGGGCGGCACTGAGCACGTAGTTGACGAACTCGAACGCGCTATCCACGATGCACTCCGCGTTGTCGGTGTCGTTGTCGAGGACAAGAAGGTTGTAGCCGGTGGCGGTGCACCTGAGACCGAGCTCTCGCTCCGTCTCCGTGAGTACGGCGCAACCGTTGGTGGCAGGGCACAGCTCGCCATCGAGGCGTTCGCATCAGCACTCGAAATTATCCCGCGAACCCTTGCAGAGAATGCAGGACTCGACCCCATCGATATGCTTGTAGAGATCCGTGCAGCCCACGAGAAGGGCAAGAAGAGCCACGGCTTGAACGTGTTCGAAGGCAAGGCCGTCGACATGAAGGCAGCCGGCGTTGTCGAGCCCCTCCGGGTCAAGACACAGGCAATCTCATCTGCAGCAGAAGCAGCCATCATGATCCTGCGCATTGACGATGTCATCGCCTCATCCAAGAGCCATGCACCCGAAGGCGGTATGCCCCCGGGTGGAATGGGCGGTATGGGTGGAATGGGCGGCATGCCTCCGGGCATGGGCGACTACTAAACCATTTTTTTTAAAATATTCTCATCTTTTTTCCCAACGTTTTCCTGCAGCAGGGATTATCCATTTGTGTTGTAGTGACAGGTTCAGGATACCTATGAGATATCATTCGGGCATCAAAAAAGAGGGGATGATGAATGCACTTACGGTGCTGAGGTTGCACGTACGGTAGTTATACCGCTCAACAACTCGCCTTTCTTGATAATGATCATACAGCTTGCATTCGAGTAGGTGTCGATAATTTCAAAAGTGCCTTCATTCGCTCCGAACGTGTAGCCCCACTGGGCACCTTTCACGAAATCCCCAGAATTGAACATGCCTGCGTGGATGCCCGTTGCCTTGATCGCATGAACCGTTGCATCATCATTGATCCATGTGATGCCAGTTCCCGGAAGGACTGTGAGTAACTGTGGGACAAACGAATTGTTCCGGATATAGATCGTGGTGATCCTGGTCGAGGCAGTCTGCACTGGTATGGGTGTCTTTACTGCTGTAGCCACGGTCGTTACTATTGCGGTAGTACTGGGGGTGGCGATAGTTGTGGGTTCCATGGTTGGTGCAGGTGTTACTAAAGTGGGGAGAATTGTTGGTACTACGGTAGTAGCAACCGGTGTGGTTACTGCTGCGGGCTGTGCCGGTTGCGTACATCCGCTGATCATAACCAATGCAATGACCAAAATAAAAAAACCAATGAATTTCTTCATGTAAATTACATTGTTTTAGCCTTGTAATTAAATTTACTAACTGGATTGTGACCGGTTTTGTTGCAGCACAAAGAATTGCAAAAATATTGGTCGATTGTATCCGGCACTGGTGAAAAAAGTAAAATGATTATCTGATCATTTGGAAGGGTTCTGCATTTGTGGCGCACCTACAACCGACTCCCCGTTCTTGACAATGATTGTCCCTTTCATATCCGGTTGATCGGCGCATGCGAATTCGAACACACCTTCACTGGCACCAAAAGTGTACATCCATTCTGCTGTTGGAATAATGTCTCCGGAGTTGAACATACCGATGTGAGTACCGGTTGTTTTGACCGAGTGGACGATTGGGTCTTCATTTACCCAGGTTATACCGGTCCCCGGCAGGACTGTGAGTTCTTTGGGGACGAATGTGTTGTTCCGCATGTAGAAGATTATCTTTTTGATCTGGGGTTCCAGAGTGATCTTCGGTTTAACTGTGGTTACAACGGTGGGTATCATCGTCTGTTCCGGAGTTGGTACCATGGTTGCTACCGTTGGGGGAACTGTTGGAACGGGGGTTGCAACGGTGGTGGTTACTGCTACTGGCTGTGCCGGCTGGGTACATCCACTGATCACAATCAAGGCGATCACGAGAATAAATAATCCAATGAACTTCTTCATGGAAATTACATTGTGATCGCCTTGTATTTAAATTTACTAAGCCGATGATACCGTTTTTGTTTCTACAGAAATAATTGCTACCTGTCAGTTGTATCCCGTCTGGTTTGGTAAATTTTCCAGAACTGTAAGACTGCAACAATGGTTTTAATCCGTTAACAAGTTGCCCAACAACAGATTAATGAACCCGGACGCATCCAGTATCTCATATGAGCGACCGGTTCATCTTCACAAAATACCGCACGGACTGTTATCACTGCAAACAGGCGGCAGATCAGATTATCAAGGCAGTTCCTAATCAGGCTCAGGTAGCGTGTGACAACTGCGGGGCAACCCGGATCTTTGTCCCACGGGTACATGATGTGGCAAAAACGGGATCATACACAAAGATCGGGTGCTATGATCTCTGGGAACTTGTCGAGACCGCAGAATGCCGGAATTGTCATGTTACCGGTCCGCACGATCTTACAATTGGATGCAGGCACTTTACGATACGGTGCCGGAGCTGTGGGTTTACCCATTTCTATAAGTCCGATATCGAGTATATGGCCAAGGATGAACTGAAGGTTGGGTAAGCTGGAACTTTGAGATCTTACGATTCGGGATGGGACTTGCCCACGAAGGCAGAATGAACAGACCCGGTGAAACGCCAGATCCCACACCTTGAGGACTCATATTGTGGGGGAAATTTCCTATCCCAATGATACCCGGATCAGATGTTTCCTAACCTGACTTGTGATACGACAAAAAAATATTACTTCTCTTCTCTTACCATCTCGATCGCTTTCTTCGGGCACTCGTTGGCGCAGATACCACAACCCTTGCAGAACCGGAGATCGACATTGTGTTCTTCATCGATCGTTCCATCCGGGCAGTACATGGCGCACAACCCGCAGGCATTGCATTTCTCCCGGTCAATTACGGGTTTGAACACCCGCCACGAACCGGTCTGCCCGGCTGCCCCCTCTTTTGGGCGGCTCATAGCTAAACGTTCACGTACTGCACTCATGCGCTCATCTCCTTGTAGGCTGCATCTGCAGCTTTGACATTGCGTTCATCGGAAAACATCTCACGGATCGCTTTCTTGCCTGACTCTGCTGTGATGATACCCATAGATGCAAGTGCCCCGAGAACTGGGGTGTTTAAGATCGGGCTGCCAGAGACCACAAGATTTTCGCGAAGTGCAATACCTGTCAGGTCAACATTGCGGCACTCAAAGCCGGAAAACTCTCTCTTACCTGCACTGTTTATGAAGATGCGACCACCCTTCTTTAACCCGTGCAGCACATCGACTGTGTCCATCACGCTGGTATCGAGCACAACTACCATATCCGGTTGCCGGATCTGGCTGTAGACCTTGATCGGTTTGTCATCGATGCGAACGAACGAGACTATAGGTGCGCCCCGGCGTTCGGCGCCATAGAACGGGCACGCGGTTGCGTACTTCCCGTCATGGAGGGCTGCCATTGCAAGGAGCCGGGCCGCAGTCACACCGCCCTGCCCCCCACGGGAATGGATGCGGATCTCATACATTGGCGTTCACCCCGAACCATAGTTCTTCACCTATGCGACGGGTGCGAACAAAACCTGCGATATCATCGTAGGTCACTTCCTGCCCGCCAATACCGGCAATCACGCTGTAGAGGCTGATGCCGGTCTTGGCTTTGATCTCATTTGCCACAATGCCGCCAAAACCAAATGAGTAATCGCGGTCAATGACCACTACCTCTTTTCCTTTCAGGTTGAGTTTTGGGAACGGCCTTAGCCAGCGGATACGCATCGAGCCGGCCTTTATACCCTCTTTTCTCAGGAGATCTACGGCCACTTCTGCTTCCTTGCCGAGCGTGCCAAGCGCAATGACGATCACATCTGCATCATTGCAGAGATAATCCTCTGTAAAACCATATTTCCTGCCGAAACGTTTGGCAAAATCCTTCCCGGTCTCTTCGATCACTTTCACCGAATCCCGCATTGAGCGCTCGATATCCCAGCGGAATTTGAACTGCTGGTCAGGACCGGTCAGCGTGCCATAGCCGGCCGGGTGTTTCGGATCAATGGCATGGGGGAGGTGTATCGCGGGGATGAAGTCACCCAATTCCACGGTGTCGACCGGCTGCATGATATGGGAGAGTAAAAATCCGTCAAGGTTCACCATGACCGGTAGCAGCACATCGTTGTGCTCGGCGATCCTGAACGCCATGAGTATTGTATCGTAAGCTTCCTGCACCGTGCTCACATATACCTGTAACCAGCCTGTGTCGCGTTCCTGTAGTGCATCGGTGTGCTCTGCCCAGATGTTCCAGCCGGGCCCGAGTGAGCGGTTCACGTTTGCCATCACAATCGGGAGACGTGCACCGGCGGCCCAGTTGGTCATCTCGTGCATGTAGAGCAGACCGTGCGAGCTGGTGGCAGTAAACGTCCGCACTCCGGTGATACTCGCACCGATGCAGGCTGCCATTGCGGAGTGCTCACTCTCTACTGCGATGTACCGGGTCGGCATGAGGCCCCCGCTCACAAACTCGGCAATCTGCTCAACGATCTCGGTCTGCGGCGTGATCGGGTATGCAGCGACAACACCCGGTACTGCCTGCTTTACTGCTTCTGCTACCGCCTTGTTGCCGGTTGCAATCTTTTTCATGCTGATGCCTCCTCTTCGGTTGCAAGCCGCTGGTAATTCTTTGCGATCCGCTGTTTGAGGATCTCGACAACCTTTGGATCGATACCCTTGAATCGTCCCTGTGGTGATAGATAATCTTCGAGGGGAAGCGGTTTTTTCATCGCTGCCTTAGACTGCGGACCGATCGTGACTTTTCCGTACTCCCGCTCGTAGAGCACCCATATGCCGCTTTTGACTGCGAGTTTTCCCATCTCAACCGATTTCTCGGTCGGGTAGCGCCAGCCGGGCGGGCAGGGTGCAAGGATATGGATGAAGGTCGGGCCACGGAACGTGAGGGCCTTTTGTACTTTCTTGAAAATATCCTGCGGATAGGCTGCACAGGCTGTTGCCATGTAGGGCGGGTCGTGGGCAGCGATGATCATATCGATATCTTTCTTGGCATCGGTTTTGCCTGTGGGAGTGGTGGTTGTCCTGGCCCCCATCGGTGTTCCACCGGAGCGTTGCATGCCGGTGTTTCCGTAGGCTTCATTGTCATAGCAGATGTACAGGAAATCGGTGCCGCGCTCGAATGCACCGGACATTGCCTGAATACCGATGTCGAGCGTGCCGCCGTCACCAGCGTACACAATAACATTAGTCTTCTTTCCTGCTGCCCGGAATGCGTTACTCATGCCCGAGGCACAGGCAGCTGCGGCTCCGAAGGCAATGTTGTAGACCGGGACATTGAAAGCGGTGTTTGGGTAGATGCCCTGTATGACGCTCGTGCAGCAGGCGGGAACAACCATGACGGTGTCAGGTCCGGCTGCCTTGAGCACGTATCGCAGTGCCAGCGAGTCGCTGCACCCTGCGCATGCGGATGTGCATTTCAGCACGTATTCTTCTTTGGGAATTTCGGCGATGGTAATCAGACTCCTGCGGTTATGACAGATTAAAGCGCGAGATATGATCGCGGTTCTAAGAATAATGAACGTTTTAAAATGTCAAAAAAGGATCGATATCGCTTTTGCATTTCAGCTGGGATAGAGTGCGGTATTGTACATCGTTGATAACAGGATAGGGATATTTCTGTAATCCGATAATCCGAACTTTTTTTTTACGCAACAGAATTTAATTTTGTCGCCGTGCGGTAAATATAAAAAGGTATATCCGATTCATCACTCAAAATAACTGTGATGGAAGAGGATACTGCTAGCGAAATACAAAAAAAAGCGGACCTGTTTGAATCGCAATATCATAACATAAAGAAGGAATTCAAGGACTTTATTGAGACCAGCCGGAGAAATGAAGAGATTAAAAAAAAGGAACTGCGAACAGATTCTGCAAAGAAAATGCTCTCCTTAGCTGATTCTTTGTGTCGGATGTCTGTGCCTGATGAGAATTGTTCCTGTGACATTGTCAAAAATTATAGCGATAATTTGCAGAAGAATATTGATGTGATTTACCAGCAACTCCTTTTATCATCCGCTCTTACCCCGGTTGATCCGGCACCGGGGGACACCTTTGATGATACACGGCATATGGCAGTCGGGCTTGAATATGGGAGTCAATATCCTGAAGACACCGTTTTTAAGGTGATACGAAAAGGGTATTTAAGCGAAAATATGGTGATACGACCGGCAGAAGTGATCATCTCCAAACGTTCTGTTGAATCGACAAAAGTCAAAACAGCCGGGATATGGAAACAGTTCACCAGCTGGATGTCTCCTTCAAAGCGCAGGTTTGCAATAATAGACCAGCAGATGGATGAACTCAAACAAGTCCAGAACCAGAAAAACCTCCTACTCCAGCAGGAGATGGAAGGGTTACAGAATCTCATAACCCAGTCAGCTGCAGAACGACAAAAGATGGATGAACTTTGTCTGTATCAGGGTGAAAAGATCGAGCAGTTGGAACAGGAAATCGAAACATTACATGATCTTTTAACAGAAGCAGATGCAGACAATCAAACAAACGAAGATGATGAATCAGTTTTCTACGATGATACAAGTGAGGATCAAAAAACTGAGGATAAACATTCTCTCTACGAAGATGCAGGTGAAGATCAAAAAACTGATGATGATGAACCTGTAATGGATGGAGATGCCAATGATGATTATAAAAAATACCCATGATACTTGTGATCATAAGGGATCTTAAAAAAAAATCAAACAGCTGGCTAACATTTTCATACATGACAGGTACTTATGAACGACTCTAAAAGGAATGTTTTGAAGGGAAATTTATGAGATCCATGATGAATCGAAATATTCTGGGAATTGACTTTGGGACTACAAACTCAAAGATGGCATATATGCTGCTGGACGAACCGGAGGTTATTGAGAACGCTGAAGGAAAGACGATCACCCCTTCAATTGTCCATTTCAAAGGTGAGGATGAGTATGTTGTCGGGGAACTTGCAAAGCGCACTATGATCGTGGCTCCCGATAGAGTTGTCAGTTCAATCAAGCGTGAGATGGGAACTGACTATAAGAAGAAGATCGGGCGGCACAATTTTCCCCCGGAATACATCGGCGCATTAATCATTAAAAAATTAGTTGACGATGCAGAAACCCGGCTTGGGAAAAAATTTATTGATGCAGTAGTATCTGTTCCTGCCAACTACACCGACAGCCAGAGGCAATCGATCCGTGATGCGGCAGAGATGGCCGGTGTAAATGTTTTAAGGCTGATCAATGAACCAACTGCGGCTGCGCTCGCGTATGGTATACGGGAAGACCGTGACAGAAAATTACTGGTGTATGATTTTGGGGGCGGGACTTTTGATGTATCCATACTGTCTGTTTCATCGGGATTTTTTGATGTTGATGCAAGCACAGGTGAACACCGGCTTGGTGGCGATGATATTGATGCCCGTATCGTTACGTATGTGATAAAAAAGGTACACCAGCAGCTTGGAGTTGACGTAAAAAAAGATCTGGCACTTCTCGCAACGATAAGAGAGGCTTCCGAAGAGGCAAAGATCGCGCTCTCCACAGCTGAAAAGACAACAATTAACATACCCTTTGTTGCTAAAGGCAAACCCCCGTTTAGCATGGTATTGACACGAAAATCGTTAAACACGATGATCATTGACTTAATCGAGCGGACAAAAATCCCCATGGAGCAGGCACTATCGGATGCATCCCTTGAAAAAAGCGAGATCGATGATATTTTACTTGTTGGTGGTACCACGCTCATACCCGCAGTCCGGACATTTGTTAAAGAGTATTTCGGAAAGGAACCCATGAGTGGTGACCCGTATACCGCAGTTGCCCTTGGCGCTGCCATTGCAGGTACCGAATATATACAGGAAAAATCACGGGCTGCAAAGAATATCGAGATCAGTGATGTGGTTTCCTGCTCACTTGGCGTACGGGTGGCAGATGGCTCGCTCTCAAAAATTATTGACCGGAACACAAAGATCCCGATTGCCCGGACACGTGATTATACGAATGCGGGTAGTTTTGTAGAGGAGGTGATCATACCGGTCTTCCAGGGTGAAGAAGAGGTAGCGGTTGAAAACGAATTCCTTGGGGATTTCTGGATATCCATTGAACCGATGCCCATATACGAGAATCAGATTAAAGTGACCTTTGAGATCGGCGCAGAATTCGGCATACTGAATGTCACTGCGATAGATACGAATTCCGGAAACAAACGCACCGTAAAAATGGAATCCCGTAGCAGGCTGTCAAAGAAAGAAAAAAATAAATGGATGAAAAAAATCATTGGTGTCGAGAGCGTACATGTCGATATAAAAAATACTCCGGGTAAAGTTACTTTGGACATGTTTTTAAATCCCCGCGGGACTGTATCAGATCTCAAAAGAGAACTGCTGGAGAAGGGGGTAATCGGAGAAAATGAAACCATTGTCTTTGATGATATTGAACCGGATGATTCAGAGAGAATTGAAGGTCTCAATATAAAAGATGACAGCGTGATTGAGATCAGGCGAACGGATGAGCAAAAAAAATAAGTTAAGGGAAACGGGTGTCAAACCGGAGGCAACTCCGCAATTACCCATTCAGGATGATCCCTACTGGAAGGTTTCGCCGATTTTTATGGACATCCACCGGATCGGCAGGTATATTGAACGATTCGACCTGTTTGCGGATCAGCATCCCCAGTGGGTAGATGATATTATGGAGGGGTTTCCAACCTATTATTGTGTGCTGGGCGTTTACCGCGGAGCACCATCGGATCAGGTGGTATCGGCATATAGGAAGAGGATCGATTCCTCCATTTATCCACTTCAGGTAATTCAGGAAGCGTTTTCAGTACTCCGTAATCCCCAGTTACAGACAATTTATGATGACTTCCTTATCATATTTGAACAGTATACAAAATGTTTACCTCCATATGAAAAAAAACAACTAATCCAAAAACACTCTGATGCGATCAATGCTGCAAAAAAATTTGATTCTTTTATGCAAATCAGGGACAATTTCGGTGACTATTGTAATCTGTATGTTGAGGGGATGCCCGATCTCTACGAATATGCCGGACTTGCAAAGAGCTCTGATATTGAAACAATACAACGGTCTTGTCCTAAAGACTCAGAGTTACAGAAAAAGATCTATTCCATATTCACTTCCCCCGGTTTAAGGCACGACTACGATGCCCTGTTGGCTTTTATTGCAGAGAACATATCTCCTATAGGCATCGAGAATCGGAAAAACAAAAGGGAACTCTGGAAAAAGTTTGACCGTGAGAGAGTTGAGAGAATCATTCTGCTCTCTCTTACTGAACCAAATGTAATTAAAAAATATTTTAATAGATTTGACACTATACTGACCACTAATCAGGACTGGCGAGAGCATCTCCCTCCTTCTAATGAATCTTTTTTCTCCATTCTCGGGCTGGAGTCAGATGTGCTAAATGCTGATAAAAAAGAGGTCGACGGCATTATCCGTGATAAATACCGGCAGCTTGAGCGGACTTCCCGTGTGAATCTGGCATATAGTGTCCTTAAGAACCAGACACTGAGAGATGATTACCTGTGGCTTTTTGAGAACTATTCCATGATAAATATGCTATTAGATCTGTTCTCCTTGAAAAAAGTTCAAAAACCTGTATCAAAGAGATCCACACCGTATAACCTGATAGAAAAAATACTCCATGAAGCTTCATGTAAAAAGCCTAAAAGAAAAAAATAAAAGTCCAGTTTTCATATTGAAAAATGAGGAGTTATGCACAAAACTGCCGTCTGTAAGAAAGAATCCGGCCGGCAGGATCGACAAAACGTGCCACGGTATTTCGCATCGGGATACGCCCGGAAAATTTTCTGAAAGATTTTCACGTTCACTCTGCACTTTTTTTTAACCGATGACAGATGGTATCGCCTTTGCGACTTCCAGAATCATTCAATCAGTATGTTTTCAGGCCACATTGCGGGCAGAATTTTGCATTAGGTGCGAGTGGAGAGCTGCAACTGCCACAGACCATGGAATTTTTTGCACCGCACGTTGTACAGAACTTCGCACCCGGCTTTGCTGTGGTCTTGCATAAGAGGCACATATACCGGGGGGGTTGTGGCGGGGGTTCTTTTTCGGGCTCTTTTTCCGGTTCAACCGGATGCTCCTGAATCGTTTGTATCGTTGATGAGGTGATGACGCTGTCACTGATACTGATACCCTTATCCGTCCCACCAGTTCCCTCATTCTTAATAGTGGATTTCGTGACAACGGAATCTTTTACCGTTGTGCCTCCGCCACCTGAAGATTCGATTGTAGAACCGGTAACAACTGCATCTTTGACAATATTTCCTGCGCCGAGATTGATGGCAGCATCATTACCGGTATTGATATTGTAGATGATCTGCTGAGGTCCCGCTGCATCTTTTGTGGTGAGCGGGAGGCTCGAAAACCAGTCAAGATCAACGCCGGCACTGGAAATCGCATCGCCGATCTTTTTTGTGTTCTCGTTCCATTGTTTCTTTAGGTAACTGCGTATGGTATCCCGGACTCCTGCATCCCCAAGGATCTCATCCATATGCTGTTTCATAGACACGGCATATTCCTTGAGCAGTGTTAAGGTTTTTTCATCTTTGGACCGGATCTTTTTTGCAATCTCACTCTTGGTAAGAATCCTGAAATAACTGAATTTCTCAATGGTCTCGTAGGCTTCGATCTCCCTTACACTGAAATACCCCGACCCTTCGAACTGTTCGTTGTTCTGCCGGAATGCGAGCGCAAGGAGCAGGAGAGAAGCATCAAAATGGGATAAGAAGACCGCATTTAAATCTTTGAGAAATGTTCCGCACTCCCCTTTTTTGTATCGTTCGGCATTTGCCCGGATCTCATTCCAGAGTGCCTGCCGCTTCTCAAAGGTCTCATTCCGGATTGGGAGCCCCGTTTCGAGGATGCTCCTCGATGATTTGAGGAGTATATCAATACACTCGCGATTGCCTTCTTTGAACATAGATGTGCAGTCCGGTACGTTTTATCCGCTGATATGAATGGTATGGGGTTACAATGCCGATGAAGATACTATTGGAGTTCACAAATAAAGGTTCTTTGGCACTGTGTGTGGTTCCTTTTTACTGTGAAAATTTTCATGAGCCTTGTGACCATTGAAATCATGGTTTTTTTATTGAGGCATGCATCTCCTTAAAAATTGTTCATTATTGTCTGAATAACTCCCAGAGCAATTAAAAAATGAGGTGATCAGGGTTTGATTTCTCGCCGGATCACGATAATTGTGGTATTATCCCGGTTTACCCGCAAGGCAAGGTCGATGAGGGTTGTGCATATCCGGTTCACATCCTGTTCGTTTAATTCAGAGAAAATTTCCTCATCGGTGAGTGCATCGGTAAGCCCGTCTGTGCAGAGAAGGAGGGTGTTTTTCTCCATATGAAAATCTCTCATATCCGGATTTACAGGGATTTCACTGACAACCCGGGACACGACATTCTTATCCGGATGCAGGCGTGCCGCTTCCTGTGTTATGAGTCCCCTCCGGAACAGTTCCTGCACTAACGAATGATCTTCGGTTATCTGGACGAGTTTATCCTCTCCACTATATGCCCGGCTGTCCCCGACATATGCGATCACACCCTCATTTGCATCATTGATGAGAGCCGCGACAAGCGTTGTTGCCATTCTTTTTTGGTCAGTTTTCTTCGAACAGTAGTCATCGATGGCCTGCGATGCGGCAAAAAATCCCTTTGTTAAGATCTCCTTCATCTGTGCAGGTGAACTGGTCATGTCCATTGGGGCAAGAGTGTGGACCGTGTCCATCAGGGCAGTGACAGCTAACCGGCTTGCAATTTCTCCTGCGGGTAAACCCCCCAGACCATCGGCTACTGCAAAGGCTGCGAGGTGATCACCGATCTGCTGCATGTCGAAGGCGTCTTCATTTTTCGGTCTCCCGCAGATATGGGTTCTGCCGCACCAGTTAAGGTTCATGACAATTCTCCAGTAATGACCCATCTCATTTCCGGTTCATGTGAAGATTTTTTCATCCTGGTACCGGTTTTTTTCAGTTCTGCGTTCATCATATGGTAGTCAGCCCCAACCCGATCTTGTGGGCGATCAGTTCGGCTGCCTCAATAATTTCTTCCGGCACTTCGTCCATATCGTTGTCGAGGCGGATACGAATCTCGGCAGCTAATTCTTTTACCTGCTCTCTTACCTCCCCTTCGGAATAATTGACAAGATCGGTGGCATATTTGTAGGCTTCACGCAAATCTCCGCTTTTTAAATTGGCAAGCAGTAGTTTACTGCAATAATCCGCAGACTGCCGGAGATTTTTTGCCCCTACACTCATCCGGAGAGACTCTGTATAATCGATCTTTAAGAATTCTGCCAGATCTTTTTGAAGTGCGATCACCGACTGGTAGCGTTTAGCTGGATCTTTTTCAATGCACCGGAGGATGATTCCTTCGATCAGTTTTGCATCCGGATTGATATCTCCCGGATTCTGCGGGACTTTTGTCGGGATGCTGGATATGATATCAATCATACTATCTCCGGTAAAGGGTAATGTCCCGGTCACCAGTTCGTATAAGATGACCCCGACCTGCCAGATATCTGTCCGCTGGTCTTTTACCTTGTTGGTCACCTGTTCCGGGGAGGCGTAAAACGGGGTGAACGATGCTGTGGTCACTGAAGAGACATCTGTCACTATCTTGGAGAGCCCCCAGTCTGAGATTTTGGGAATTCCGTTTTTTAAGAGGATGTTCTGGGGTTTTAAGTCACGGTGGATGATATTGAGGTTGTGGGCATATTTGAGTCCTTCACAGACGTTGAAGATGATCCATGCCGCTTGTGCGATACCCATGGGTTTTTTTAGTTTTTCAAGGCCACTGTCGCAAAGTTCCTCTTCAAAATACGGAAACGGCATGATGTTGTAATCATAAATCTTGACAATGTTGGGATGGTTGAGTTTGGTCCAGTTCTGCATCTCTGCAATAAATGATTTGCCGGTTGATTCATCGAGGTCGATTGGCACTTTTACTGCCACATACTGCCCGTCTTTTCGTTTTGCTTTAAAGACCCGGGCAAACCCGCCTTTTGCTATGAACTCCGAGTTTGCATATTTTTCTGTCATTTCCGGTGGCAGGGAACGCATGGTGACGGGGCCTTGCGACAAGGGGGGCTGAGTGGATCGCGGGGTTGCCGGTGAGGTTTGGGATTGCTGCATATCCTCTTCGGGTTTGAAGAGGTGGGGCGTACTGGATTGGGGCTGGACATCTATCCAGAATTCACTGGTCTTGGTGTAATCCTTGTTATTGCCGTCCTTGTATTGTATGCGGACTTCGATGGGGATATTGCCCTGTGTCTTTGGCAGGATCCCGATCTCTACTACTTGTGTACTTCCCGCTTCAACAGTGATAGGTTTGATTCGCCGGGTCTCAAAATCATTTGAGAAGCTGAGCGTGACGAAAAACGCATGCGCTTTTCCGGTATTGGTGATCTGGACTTCCATCTTATACCAGGTAGCGAGATTCAGGTACAGACGGCTGAGGCTGACGGTGAGATCCGGCGTTGCGGTCTCTAAGAATTTTTCCATTGAGTTGACGGTTTTTTTGAGTGAAGACGGATTATACGTATTCATATCCGGGTTTGGCGGGTCCGGTATCGTTCCAAACCGCCCGACCATGGTTAAGAGTTCCTGCGCTTTTTCCATCAGGGCTACATCGATTCCCGCAGTCGGGCTTTCCTGTCCCATCACTCTCCCGCAGCCATTGCAGAATTTTGCATCTTTGCTGATCACCGCTCCGCAGGAAGGACATGAGCGGGATTCGAGGAGCGGTGCCCCGCAGTTCCTGCAGAACTCCGGATTTCCTGAGATTGGGACATTGCATTTCGGGCATTTCCGCGAGGGGACTAACGACTTTCCGCAGTTCTTACAGAACTCTGATGTCCCGGAGATGGGTGAGTTGCAGTGAGGGCAGGTGCGGGTTGACATCCGGGCGCCGCAGTTCACACAGAACTGCATGGTTGACAGTACGTCTGCACTGCATGAAGGGCACTTACGATATTTTACGGTATTTGCATATTGAGTGTCCATGCCTGTTCCCGTGAGTATTCTTTTCAATCATAATCTTAAGGGAGAGTTAATAATGTTAACGAATGGGGGGATTTACATCATTGGCAAATGTCGACCCATTTACCATTTCCCGGATTTCACGGGGCAAAGGGAGTTCTACATGCCCGACCATGTGGGCAGACTGTTCCGCAGCCGGGTTTTACCGTACACAAAATGAATTAATTCACCCCAATTCTCCGGAGGGATGGCACACTCGCCCCCAATAACGTGTCAGGTTATAACCCATCACAACTATCAAAACATGTCGGGTTATAACCCATCACAAACCAACATTTATGTAGGGGTATAACCCTACCCTCTACTGTGACTACGCTTTTTGAGCTGCTCGCTTCACAGAACCCGTGGTGGAGCGGTCTGCCGTTTAATACTGGCAGGGAACGGCAAAATTACCTTGCAACAATACAGCGATATCTCAAAACAGATGAGATCATTATACTTAGCGGTGTGCGGCGTTCAGGAAAGACCACCCTGCTCTACCAGTTCATCCGGCAGCTCATCAAGATGAACAAGGTACCGGCTAAAAATATCCTCTTTGTCAACTGCGATGATCCGGAGATCACCAGCCGGAAGAATACATTGCACGAAATCGTCGACACCTACCGCAGGGAGAATGCAGCCAGAGGTACCATCTACCTTATCTTTGACGAAATTCAGGGTTTGGAAAACTGGGAGCGGGAGGTAAAATCACTCTACGATCGCAAAAACTGCAAGATTATCCTGTCCGGCTCCTCCTCTTACCTGCTGGATTCGCAGGTTTCAACCCTGCTCTCGGGACGGTATTTCACTGTTCCGGTCTTCCCTCTGGATTTTTCGGAATACCTCCAGTTCCACGGCATCGTTCTCCCCAAAGATTCCGCCACGCGTGCAGCACAAAAATACGAGATCACAACCCACCTACGGCAATATCTTAATGAAGGCGGTTTTCCCATCGTCGTTCTCGAACAGGATGAACGCACAAAGCAGGATTACCTTCGGGCGTATTACGACAGCATCGTGTACCGGGACATCATCCGGACGAACGTGATACGGAACCAAAAAGCCCTTGCAGGACTCCTCTACTATCTCTTTACGAACATCTCCTCCCCGTACTCTTACCGCCACTTAAAAGAGATGCTCGGGACCGATATCGATACACTTAGGGATTATATTCACTTCGCTGGGATGGCAAAGATCCTTTTTGAGGTACAAGCCTTTGCGTACTCGCTTCCGGTGCAGGCAAGACAGAACAAGAAGTGCTACTGCATTGACAACGGGCTGCGCAATGCAGTTTCGTTCCGGTTCTCCGAAGATGAGGGAAAACTTGCCGAGAATCTCGTGTTCGTGGAACTGATGCGGGCAGGTGTGACTCCGTATTACTGGAAGGGTGTTCGGGAAGTGGATTTTGTGATAAAGTCCAAGGATAACAGCCTTACTGCGATCAATGTATGTTACAGTGATGAGATCCCGGATCGTGAAACAGAAAGTCTTTTGGAATTTGCTCATACCTTTGGTGACGCTGCACAAGATCTTATTATCCTGACAAAGGATTACGATTCAAAAGACGGTGTGATCACCTGTATCCCGCTTTGGAAATGGCTTTTAAAAGAAAATGCCCGCTCCCGTGTGCCGTAACCTCCGGAATTTATATATTGCAATGAACAGGAGTGCGATCTGAACCATTTTTTCGAGATGATTCAAATCTCTCTGTTCTTGCCATGTACGCAAAAGGTGATGTGAAAGCGAATGCGATAGAGTTATCTGAGCAGATCCGCAACCGTATGGAGTACGGCATTGCAGAGATCCCGGACGAACTAATCCAGAAGGCGGAGATTATTGTGCATCAGGTGGGTTTGGGATTCGAGTGCAAACGGTAAAGAGGAGGGATGATACATTTGATCAGAAATTCAAATCCCAATCTTTGAATAATTATTTAAAGTCAGGTCAATAATATCGAGAAGAGGATAACATAATGGGAATTCTTGACTTCATACGAGGAAATTCGGTTGAACGGTTGAATACCCGTGAGCTCAAAGAGGAGGAGATGCGACTCCAGAATCATGTTGAGCTTGCCCGAAAGGAGATAACTAAGATTGAGAAACAGAAAAAGGATATTTTCAAGCAAGGCGTTGGCGCTGACCTTATCCAGAAGAAAATACTTGCCCAGAAACTCAAGCAACTGGACATGCAGGCTCAATTGAAATTCCGGGGTTTTATGACAATGAACAAAGAGTATATGTTCATTTCAAACCTCGTTGTGATCAAACAATATGAAAAAGAACTCAAACAGAGCCCGATCTGGTCAAAGATCACCAACATTGAACCCTCGCATTTTGAAGACAACCTGATCACTGTCAACCTCAAAGGCAAGAGCTTTGATGATGTGCTCAACAATCTCAATGGCGTCTTTGAAGGTTCACTTGCCGATTCCAGTCTCGAACAGTCTACAGATGATACCGAGAAACAACTCCTTGATGCATGGAGCGGAGTCGAGACAGGGGCTATTAATGTTGAGGATGCCCAGAAAATGGTATCCATGGAAAAACAATTAGAGAACAAGGACACTGAGGGGAGTTAACCGTGGGATTTTTATCCTCTCTTTTTGGGGGAGGAAATCCCATTGATTCGCTCACGCTTGACGAGCTCAAGGTTACTGAGATTCAGCTGAACAAAAAAATCGATGACATCCATGCGGAAATCCGTCGCATAGATCAGGATGTCCAGCGCACCTACGATCTGGCAAAAGAATCCACCTCGAAATCAGAAGAGGTGAGCTATGCCCGTCGGATCAAGACCAATCTCCAGAAAAAGGAGATGAAACTCTCTACGCAGGCACAGATCGAAAAAGATCTGCGAGCGGTATCAAATATTCTCATCCTTAAAGAACGCGAAAAGGATCTTCCCGCAGATGTGGTAAGAAAGCTTAAAAAGCTCGATCCTGAGAAGATGGAGAAATACCTAATCGGAAAGAATCTCGATACCATGAATGATGACGCGCAGATCAATTCGATCATCGATATGACCTCAGGCACAATGGAAGTGGGAGTAGAACCGGAAGATGATCTCTCTGATATTCTCGATACAATAAGGTCAGGAAAAGAGGAATCGGGAACGGCATCTCCTGAACCTGCAAAGGTTAAGAAAACCGAACTTGAATAATTTTTTTTTACTTTGTCCGGCACAGCGGTGAGGGATTGAAGCGATATTGTAATAATCAAGTGCCGTATATTCAGATAGTAGGCAAGCGGAGCATGGTGAGGAGGAGTCAATGAACATCGATCTATCCGGGGTTTTATATGCACAGCTTAAGGATGCTGAGAAAAAGTACAATGATGCAAAAGCGAAGAACGATCTTGAAAATGTAAAAAAGTTCGCCCAGCTGTGTGCCAATACAGAAAAGCAGATGGCTGAAAGGTTGCCTGATCAGAGAAAGGCGCATCTTGACAAGGCAAAGCTATGGGAAACGATTGTCGGGACAGCCGGAACAGCACCGAGAAAGGCAGTGGTTGAACGGGGAGAGAAGGGGGGGGAATCTGATGATGATTTCAGTAGTTTTGGAGACACCCAGATCCAGACTTCCACAGTGACATGGAAGGATATCGGGGGTCTAACAGAGGTAAAAAATCTTATCATGGAGACCGTGGTAATCGCAGGACTTAGCAAACCCGAATCCATCAAAACCGATAAAGGCATTCTGCTCTTTGGTCCGCCTGGTACCGGAAAAACCCTGCTCGCTGCTGCTGCGGCAGGCAGTCTCAAGGCTACATTCTATAACGTAAAAATTAGCAGCATTATTTCAAAATATGTCGGAGATTCATCAAAGCTCATCACGTCCTTGTACGAATCTGCCCGTAAGCATGCCCCCTCCATTGTGTTCATTGATGAGCTAGATTCCATCACCATGTCAAGAGATGACGATCAGAGTGAGGCATCACGGAAAGTGCTTGCGTCACTCCTGACCGAACTGGATGGGTTCCAAGATAAAAAAAGCGACAAGCTCATACTCACACTCTCTGCAACAAATACCCCTGGGAAACTGGACGACGCCGTGCTGTCCCGGTTCCCTAAGCGCATCTACATCCCGCTTCCCGACAAGAAAGCCTGCCAGGATATTATCAAAATCCAGACAAAAGGGCTTGACATCTCACAAGTGGACATGGAAAAGATCGGAGAGCGGTGTGTAAACCAGCATTATTCCGGCCGGGATCTCCAGAACGTCTGCAGGGATGCCATGAAGAGCATGACCCGCAGGATTAACAAGGATATCTTTGACAATATAGAAAATATGGCTGAGTTATCGTCCGATGAGTTAAAGAAAAAGACCCTGAATGCGGGTCCAATAACCATGGAGGACTTCACCCAGGCCATT
>SESA01000511.1_pt1 | contig 24952 bp, 20 predicted proteins | sample 3171451 | NCBI WGS metagenome assembly SESA01 (sample SAMN06051862, study PRJNA518727) | freshwater metagenome | biome: subpolar coniferous forest; feature: holomictic lake; material: water; isolation source: holomictic Lake 227, 8 m depth | place: Canada: near Kenora, Ontario | collected...
TGATATGCCACCTGGCAACGTACAAAACCAGCATACTCAGGCAGCTCGGTGGTTTCAGAAAGGGCTTTGAAGGTTCACAAGATTATGATATGGTATTACGAATACTTGAAATAATTCACCCATCCATGATACGGCATATCCCAAAAGTGCTCTATCACTGGCGTGCACACAAAAAAAGCACCGCACTATCTGAAAACAATAAGCCCTATGCTCATCTTGCTGCGTTGAAAGCCATCAATGAGCATCTGCAACGAGTGAACATTGCCGCTACGGCTGAAGCTGCACCAGAAGCTCCCGGAATGAATCGCGTACGTTACCACTTACCCGTAAACCCACCTGAAGTTGAAATCATTATTCTTACAAGAGACAAGCCGCCTCTGATACAGGCGTGCATAGAATCAATCCTGCAAAAAACAACGTACCAAAACTACTCGATCACCATTATTGATAACGGATCGAAAGAGCCAGAAACTCATACACTTTTTTCGGACTGGAAAAAGCACCCACGTATATCCATTTTCAGGGATGACAGTGCATTCAATTTTTCAAGACTGAATAACAACGCGATACAACGCTCCAGTGCACCATTTATCTGTATTATGAATAACGATATTGCCATCATTTCACCCCACTGGCTCGAAGAAATGATGGGTCATGCGTTGCAGCCAAAAGTGGGAGCTGTTGGCTCAAGGCTCTGGTATCCTGATGACACACTGCAACATGGTGGAATTATTCTTGGCGTGGGAGGCATTGCCGGACATGCTGCGAAATTCAGCAAAAAAGGAGACCCTGGTTATTTTGGCAGAGCCTGTTTGCAGCAGGATTTTTCAGCCGTAACCGGCGCATGCATGCTTTTTCGAAAAGCAGATCATCTTGACGTAGGCGGTTTTGATGAGAAAAAACTGACTGTTGCATTTAATGACATCGACTTCTGCCTGAAACTTGGACAAAAAGGATTGCGCTGTCTTTGGACACCATACGCCGAAATGTACCATCACGAATCAGCATCAAGGGGTTGCGAAAATACTCCAGAAAAACAAGAGCGCTTCAATAAAGAGACTGAGTGCATGGTACAACGCTGGGCAGATAAACTCTTGCATGACCGATCATACAGCCCCAATCTCACTCTTGAACATGAAAATTTTTCATTAGCCTGGCCTCCGAGAGGAAATCAACCATAAATTTAGAAATAACACTTATGCGATTACCTTTTGAAGCACCTTACTCATACCTTACATAAATCTGTTAATGGCTCTGGCACAATAAAATCAGTATGATAGAAAAAAATGCACCATTAAACTATATTTTTTGCAAAAATAACCGTTCTTTTAATACATCTAAATTTTAATAAAATATTTATATGTTACGGAAAATTATTAAACAAACCATTCTTGATATGAATAAAAAAGCAAATTCTAAATCATTTAATATTCTTGACTCCTACACAAATAACGCCCCAAGCATTCAAAACATATTGGATATTTTTACTGGCGAATGGTCATCATCTCTTCCGTTAGAAATGGGCTTAAAAACAACTCCAGGATTTGCTTCGCTTTTTGAGGATTCACGAATTGATTGGGTTGAAAATATATTTGGAGGATTTGCAAATAAAAAATGCCTTGAACTTGGCCCTCTCGAAGGCGGCCATTCTTATATGCTTCAAAAAAAAGGGGCTACTCAAATTACCGCTATAGAATCAAACAGCAGGGCATTTTTAAAATCTCTCTGTATTAAAGAAGCGTTAAATCTATATAAAGTAGCACTAAAGTACGGTGATTTCAGAGCTTTTTTTGAAGAAAGCAATGAGCGCTTTGACATCATTATAGCAAGCGGCGTCCTTTATCATATGACGGACCCACTTCACCTGATTGAGCAGATGTCCCATGCTTCTGATAAAATATTTCTTTGGACTCATTATTATGATCCTGTAATCATCAATTCAAGAGCAGAATTAAAATCAAAATTCAATAACCTTGAAACTATTGAACAGGATGGATTTTTTTATCAATGGATTAAGCAGTCCTATAAACAATCATTAAACTGGAACGGCTTTAGCGGAGGCTCAGCTTTATCGAGTCGATGGTTAACTCGCAAATCAATCATAGATAAATTGAAAAATTGCGGTTATAATCAAATCGATATTTCGCACGAAGCGAAAGATCATCCAAATGGTCCAAGCTTTTCAGTGTGTGCACAACGAAATCATTCAATATAAATATCACGACCCCTTACATAACTGACCTGACTTGTAAGCGCTCAACAAGAATTGGTTCCAAAGTAAAGGCAAGGCTGAACGCCAAGAAATCAGGTCAACCCGACCAGTCATTACGGAAAAACTTGTAATTGAAAGCTTATGGAATAATAAAAAATACTTACGATATATGACAAAACTTAAAGATTATATCGTATTCAATACAAATACAGGATAAAAATATATAACAAAAGGAAAGCTTATTGCATTTGATTCCAGACATAAAGGAAAATTTGAGTTTATGCATAATTTTTCAGAAACAAAAGCTGCTATGGAGAGCATAAGTGAAGGCAACTACCTTGACCTTCACAACTGGGTATTTACCCCATTATCATTTAGAATTCTTATTGAAGATCTCTTCTTGTTAGGCTTTACGACCTTGAGAGAAAAAAGTTTTTCTGATACCAGCGGCTGTGAATTTTATATAACCTTGCAGCAAAACGCTTCAGGCCCCAAATTAAGCAGAATGGAACTCATGATGATGAAAGAAAAAGAATATTCTTAAAATTATTCCTTACTCAATATCATATTTACCATGCATCCGCAATACGATTTAATACATAAAAAGCATTGAACAGAATTGCTATTTAAACGACCAGCGTTTATGCCCAAAATAGCTGGTAAAGACAGGAACTCCAATTCCTATGGCATGGGCGATCTCTGGCACAAATAACTTGACTCCAAGATATGGAAGTACATAGTAAGCAAGCCCGACACTGATGATCCATGTCTGTAAGACAGCAACCAAATTAACCAGAATAAAATACAATATTGAGTGGCGAAGAGCTTGTTCACTTGCCTTGAAAACAAAAAGCCTGGCAAGAATAAACGCCGTAATCATACCAATAATATAAGCAAGAATAATTGCAACCGGATAATCGAAAAAACGGTTTAACCAAATCCTGCTCGTAAAATTTACCAGTGCGGCAAGCCCTCCGGTTAAAAGAAACAATACAAACTGCTTTGAAAAAAATTGTTTAATCATTGCACAACTTTTTTAGCAAGTTCCCTTCCATATCCAATTCCTTCCGATATTCCCCGATCTTCGGGATAATAATACGACGTATCGACAACCCATAATCCGTTGACTGGCAAACTGGCTGGAGGTAGAGTATCGAGATAGCCTGGTCCACAAACTGGCTGGGCAAAACGATATCGACTGACATGCATACAGATAAAATCTTCGTCAGTGATGGCCGGATTAATGGTTTTAATGTACCTTGCAACCTTTTTCAAAAAAATCTGGTCATTATCCTGATATTTTGGGTGTTCACCGGGCATGTAGAACGGCACATAGACAATATGCCGATCACCCAAAGGCCGAAGATTGGTATATTCGACCAGACCGGGGATATCCATTGCAGAATCATTCACGTTCAGCCAAAAATTGTCGGTGACCTGCTTTTTCAGTTGTACAATGACACAGACAACAGCAATATTTTTCACAGAGGAAAATACCTCCAGCAGATCTGCCGGCAAATCCGGAATAATCGCCGGAATATAGGGCAGAGGAATCGTACTGACAATCTTTGTAAAGGGATAAAACTTTCCGCCGGCATACACCCCGTCCACCGAACCACCCGTTATGTTTACCCGCTCGACAGAACGGCTGAGAAGAAACTCTCCCCCACCCCGCTCTATGGACGACTTCATCGACTGCAACAGGGAAGAGGAGCCTCCTTCGAGATATCCAAGTTTTTCATGGAAAAGATTATAGCGGGAACGGCCAATACGCCTGATTCTGCTCCATATCCAGGCGGCTGAAAGCTCCTCGCTATACTCATAAAACTTGTACTCAAAGAGTTTGCTCCACAGCACATCATAGGCTTCGCTTCCCACCCAACGCTTTATCCAGCCGGTCGCTTCGATATGGTCAAGCGGTTTCCAATCCGTTCGTTTTGTGGATAAAAACGCATGCAGCCCGTAACGAAATTTTGCAACCATGCCAAGACCTGAAAACCGGAGTAATGCGAGTGGATTTCCCCACGGCTGAAGTTTCCCCTGATAATAGTACCCCATACTGGTTTCAACCCAGTGCATCTTGCTTTCAAGATGAAGCTCTTTGAGCATATCCAGAAAAGCGCTGTCAGAAATACAGTGAAAATGATAGTACCGCTCAATATCAAGACCAGAAAAATCAAAGGTCGCCGTCATTCCTCCCACACGGTCATCAGATTCAAAAATAACCGGAACATAACCTTGCTGAACAAGTTGATAAGCCACACCGAGACCCATAGGACCAGCACCAATAACCGCTATACGCTCACCGCTCATATCCTAAAACTCCAGTTTTACCCTGCTGTACTCCGGGTCATTAAAGGTTTCATCAATTGCCTTGGCAAACGGTGTCGGCTTGACGCTGAAAATGGTCGGCCAGTCAATCACTTCAAACTCATCCCCGGCAGTCAGAGCTTTGAGTTGCGAGGCTGTGAATGGAGGATTGCTGTCGAAAAGAGCCCAAAATCTCAGGAGCAGAGAAAAGAGGAGATAGGGAATTCGTAGAATCAGACATTTCGAGTGAGTTGTTTTTTTGATCTGACGGATAATCTCAATATAGGTAACCTCTTCGAGCCCGGTGATGTTGAACACTTTACCAGCAATACCTGATTCAAGACAACTGATGATAATAGCGCAAAAATCGCCAACGTAGAGAGGCTGTCGCATATAACGACCATGCCCGGGAATGGGAAAAACCGGTACTTTTTTCATAAATCGCGAAAGCCAGCCAAGGTGTTTTCTGTCAAACCAGCCAAACATCAGGGTCGGTCGGAGCACAACACAGTTGATACCGCTTGCCAGAACCATTTTTTCCTGCTCTTTTTTGGTATTGGTGTAATGGTCGTCTGAGACTGACTCCACAACCGAAGAGCTTATGTGGACAGTATAGGGAATCTGGTACTTCCTGATAAGATCAATGATCAACCCGGTCGTGGTGATGTTATTACGGACAAACGGTTCTTCATGAAGATCTCCGATTTGTGCCTGAAGCATGACAACAGCATCCGCTCCATCAAAATGCTTCTCCCATGCACCTGGTAGTGCAAGATCGGCATATTCGACCGTTATGTCGGGGTGCATACTCTGAAGCACCCTGAGATTTGCCTTATGTTTATCGAGTACTACAAGATTGTGGTATCCTTTGCGTTTAAGAAACGCGACAAGGTTTTGTCCAACCAGCCCGGCTCCACCGGGTATAACAATTTTTTTATTCATCTCTTTCATTTATTGAATAGAAATCACATCATCATGACCGTTTGCATAAAAACATGAGGCCGCATATCCGAAAAAAGCAACAAGAAGCAGGACAATATACTCCAGACCAAAGAACCGCTGCATTTCTTCCATCTTGATGAATGGAACATACACCAGCATAAACAGCAGAATATTACAAATACCGAGCAGAATAAACAGCCCTTTGCTGATACTCCAAACAATTGAAACAATGAGCAGAAAAAGTAGTACCCAGGTAAAGAGACTTCCTTGATGTATAACTGTCGAACCCGGTACATACATCGATAAAATCCAGATGATATAACCCACTACAACAAAAGCAAACAATGAAATTTTATCGGCAGCACGCTTTTTTTCTGAACCACGCAAAATTTGAAAAAAACCGAGCAAAAAAAGAGGCGAAAAAAACCACAAGGAATAAGCGGTGTAAAAAAAGCTGTCATTGATAATCAAATCTCTGAAGCGACCTGATACAAGAGCATCAGGAAGATGATACAACAACCCGTAGACATCCTGATAAAAGCTTGTAAGCCCCGCAAAAATAACGCGGAGATTCTCGGCTCTTCCCTCTGCCCATGTGTCAAAGGTCAGCGCTGAATAAGCCTGGAGTATTGCACTCCTTAAACTGATCTCACCATGGGGGGCGGTTATGCCTGCCAGATGCCACTTGAGCAGACGGTCTCCTGGGGGATAAAGCACTTTTTGGTAATAAATCCATGGCAGATAAAGAACTAAAAAAACTCCCAAAGCATAAATTCCATGACTGAAAAATTTTCGATGATAGCGCAATACAGAGACAATTCCGATAGCAATCAGCGAAAATGCCGCCCCACCATGACTGAGCATTGCCAACCCTGCTGAGACTCCTGCAACAAATATCCAAAGAGCTTTATCACTCTTTTCCCCATAGGATGTGATGGAAAAAAGGGCAAGAATCATAAGGTATATGGTGGAAAGCAGTTTTGGCCAAACAAACAAGGTGTATTGAGGAAGCAAGGTGCTAAAACCAAAAAGAATCATTGCAAAGGGTACAAGCTGTCGATACCCGAGATGCTTCAGGTATAATCCGAATGGAAGAAGTACAAGTGCCTGTAGAATCATTGAATAGATCTGGTAAAACTCACTGCTCTTGATCATGAACATGAGGTAGAGGCCTGCCTGTAATGGAGGACGGTCACTCGACAGCCAGTCGCCAATCATCGGCTGCTGAACTGCTCCACTTCGGAGTTGATTGGCAAATATCTGCGGAAGAATATTGTCTACGGGTAACGCTCTCCACCGATTTGCCGCAAGAGTGGTGTCAGGATGAAAATGAGGATAAAAACTGATGACTGAAAGCAGCAAGACATAGCTGATGACTGGCAAAAGCATAACGCCAGCCTCCCCTAAACGGGCTCTGCCGCCACTCTTGTTCTGGATCAAATTGAGCAATAGAAGCAGGGTTCCCGACATACATACAACCGACAGGAGACAACCAAGCATAACACTGCAATAGTAAGCCCAAAAGAGCACATATCCTGCAAGACCGAGCAGAAGGAGAAAAAGAACAGAACTTGTCTCATTTGAGTAATACTTTTTCAGAACGGCTATCCAAACCGAAAAAAAATAATAAACAATAAGAAGAATAAGGAGGAGTACGGCAACATTGATATAATTTATCATAGCAATCACGTCTTCATAACTTTATTCAAGACTTTTGACTCCATCTTTTTAGCTATCCGCACTTCAACCAGAGCGAGGCACAAGAATCCCTTCACCTTTTCTCTTTCTTTAGTGGGGCTGTCAATTCCGGATTGTCCTTCAAAGCGAGAGCAAACCATTCACCGTAACCCCCTCCATCATCAACAAATTTCACAGAAAACCTTTCAGGTAGCAGCCGGTTTGAAAACTCAAGGCAGCTCCAGTCAGTTAAAACGGGCAGCTCTTGCAGAAATCTCTTTTCATGCGCTTCAATAATAACCCTGTATCCTTTTTTCCCTGCTCCGGAACGGAAAAGGATACAATCTCCCCGATGGAGAGTCAGAGTTATTTCACCTTTGTCCGCATCCGAAGTTCCATAGGTTCCTGTAACCTGAAAGCCGCTCAGCCGTGATTTGCTATAATCAGTTCCAACCATCGATGTGTGGCCAAGCGTCCCTACTGAAGCAAAAGGATGGGTACCAGGAAATTCTGGAACTCTTATGGTGTAAGGATAGACCGGACTATAATCATGGCGGACATCATGAAACCTGTCATTTGCATGATATGCCGAATACTGTTGCTCTGACAAGGAGACACTCCATGCCAAAGCCCGATTTCCATCATACTGGACAGGAAACGTATAGTAGGGGAAAAAATAACTGCTCAATACATGATCTTTCCAATGGAGGTCATCATGTGAGCGCGACCAGACCGGTATGGCGTTGAGCATCGCAATCACAAGAAATACTCCGGCGATAGAGCTGAACCTGTTACGGGTAAATCTGATCTGTATCAGGATCCAGAAGAGAAGGATATACGGGTAGAAAAAATATCGGGGCCCAGCTATCCGCTGATGAATAATCGCTGGATCGACCCGCAATACGGAGAGTGCGATACTCATTGCGAGAAGATAGGGCAGCACAACAACCGTAGAGACCCTGAAACGAAATCGGGTGTCATACATCCATACAATAATCAGAATCACCAACGCAAGAGCGAAAACCCATGTCGCCTGTTTCCAGATATTGCCGACAAGAAACGAACCAAAAAACTTTGGAAGAACATACTGTATAATCGACCATAACGACGGGATTCTGGATGCACCGGACGAGAGTATGAAGATCAACTGAAATCCGGCAATAGCCGTTGCCAAGAACGAAACGATATGCTCGGCTGGCTTGGCTCTGTAAATATAGCTTCTCAAGTAGAACAGTGGCAGAAGCGTAATGATGACCGGTGAAGAGAGCCCTCCGACGAGGAGATAGAATATGCGCAGCAAAGGCGATGAATCATCCTGATCCCATAGAACAACCAGAAACAGCAAAACAGAAACCCACCAGAATGCGTAGAGCGGCAATCCAAATACCTCCGGGTTTGATGGAACAGAAAGCATGGCAAGTGCACACCACCTCTTGCCGACCAGAATTGTTGGACTTGTAGCCACTGCAAAAGCAACAGTCGCAATCAGCAAAAAACTTAGCAGGGAGCTGATAAGGCCATATTGATAGAAGGAGATATGCAGAGTAATGAACGACAAAAGTCTGGATACCAACACCATGTAACCATTAACCGGATCAAAAAGCGAGGCAAAACCTTTCGTAAAAATTCCGGGGATAATTCGGATCCCGTCTTCAGCCCATACATCAGGATATTGCAACTGGCAGGCTCTTCGCGATACCCCAAGCATCAAAAAAAGAAAAAACAGCCCGGCATATTCAAGCCTATGTTTCATATCCTAACCCTGCTTTTTTTTGAGTGTATTGAACAGGAAAAAAGAGATGCCGTAAAACAACAACATTGAACCTGCAACAGACATTTTTTTTCTTGATTTGTCAGTATAAAACCCAAATCCTTTACGGGTATTGTTGCTGTTAACAATCGGAGTGAGAATAGAGCTGATTGCTTTCTGGTCAAGAAGGGATTTTAGACGAATAGCATCGGGATAGGGTATCTCTTCGTAGGGTGCTTTTTGCAAAAAAGCAGGGTCACCTGTAGCAAGGTAACCACGAACATTATCCTCATTGCGTAAACAAGCCGCTTTTTTTAACTCAATATTTTTAATAATTGACGGAAAAAAGAATCCCAGACCTCCAATGACAAGAGCAAACCAGAGAAGCGCACTGTTGAAGAACTTGCCACTCACCTCTTCCTGCAGCATTAAAAAAAGGCAGTAACCATTGAGCAGGATACCTATGGCAAAGAGGTCGAGATATCTTGATGACAAAATTCCCGATGATCGACCATAGGCTACGGCAAAAATTTGCCCCGTCATCCAGAGACAAAGGGCCAGGACAAACCAGGAGTGAGTTGTTGCTGAACGACTGTTTTGAAAATGCCTGATCAGAAAAAGTGCAACCGGGATATAGAGTAACCCTCCACCGGTGGCCCGTACAATGGCTATGACAAAATCAGGCAGCGATTTGGCTTTAAGTGCTGCATGGTGTGGCATAACGGGAGTAAAATAGATAGCCGTAACAAATGCAAAAGAAAGCAAAATAATGAGCAGCAAGGTGGCCCGCGTTCTTTGAATGCCGCAAAGCCAGCGAATCACAAGGGTTCCGATACCAGCGGCAATGGTCAATGCACCGGATGCAAGGGAAAAATAACTGAGCAATGCTGAAAAAAAAAGAACCGGAAACCACCATTGGGGAGCCGTGTGGAACCGGATAATCGCCCACAAAAACACAAAGCTGAATAAAAGCAGAAAATAAAATTGAGACTGGAAGCCAGCCAAAGTGTTTTCATGCCCGTAAGGTACCGCAAAAAGCAACGATGCAAAGAAAAAAAATGCAAATTTTGAGCCTCTCTGTAACCCTTTTTGCATCAAAAAAAGCAGGAAAAGTAACGCCGATGTATGAAGCATGGCATTGACATACATCTCAAACATGGGGTCCCAGACGCCTTTGTTGAGATAAAGCAGCAGCAAACTGAGTGCCCTCGTTGTAAAAATCCGATGCTCGTTATGGTTGACAAAAAGATCCATCCATCGTGCGCTCCCCTCAATCCAGGGACGATAGAGGAAATCAGCCTGTGCGTCCCATTGATCCCAAAACGGGATTGAACTGCCGTAGTTGGAAATAAGAAGCACTTTGGCAGCGAAAACAATAACGAAAAATGCAATACAGAAGAGCAAACTGCTGCCTTTTTGCTGACTGTTGAGCTTTTCAGGTCTCACTTCCATACAATGGGATTAAAGATTGGCTTTTTTGAACAACACTGTCGGAACATGGATAATGATTGCCATGATATACTTCCAGAACCAGGGGGTATAGAGTGTATCGGTTTTCTTTTCAATTGCACGAACAATATCATGGGCAACCATATCTGGCTCGGCAACCAGCAGTGCCGGCAATGCGAGCCCTTCCGTCATTGGTGTAGCAACAAGTCCCGGCTTAATAATAAGTACGTGAACACCTGACTTGAACAGCCTGGCCTGAAGCCCTTCGCAAAATGTCGTTATGGCAGCTTTTGCGGTTCCATAAACATAATTGGACGGCCGCCCCCGATCCCCTGCCACAGAACTTATCACAGCAATAGTGCCGACATGCTGTTGTTCAAAAATAGTAGCAAGCCTTGTTAGCAACGCCAGGGTGCTGACGGCATTGGTTTCGAACTCATGCAGGGCTTTTTCCGCATCCTGCTCGCAGCTCTTCTGATCGCCAAGAGTTCCATGAGCTATCAGTGCAACATCAAGTAATCCCAAAGTTTTTGTTGCCTGTTCGAGCACCTGCTTATGCCTCTGTCTGTCATTGACATCAAGCACCGCAAAATCAACGCTTGATGCACCGCGAATTTTCAGGTCAGTTGCCAATGATGCAAGCCTCTCCCCATTCCGGGCTATGAGGTAGAGCCTCCCCTTCGCCTTGGCATAGCGCCTTGCTGTTGCTTCGGCAATGGCTGAGGTTGCACCAATAATGAGAATTTTTTTCATGTATCAAGTCCTAATCGTCGAGATTGATAAGAAGAGAAAATACCTCTTGTTCCGTACCGCTCCCGAATTGCCTGAAATTCTTGCCAGCGGGGATAACTTTGCTTGAACGTCTGTTCACTCATTCGCACATCTTTGGTTAAATAAATCCTTCCCCCATACTCAAGCACCATGGCATCAAGCCGCTCAAGCAGAGGAAAAAGTCCCTCTTCGATCTTGAAATCAAGCGCAAGGGTATAGCCTTCCAAAGGGAAGGAGAGATAATTGCTGTTTTGTTTGCCGAAAACTTTCAATACCGCAAGGAACGAGCCTTTGCCTGAAGAGGCAATTTCCTTTAAAATTCTGCTCATTGCTTCCTGACCAGCCACCTTGGGAATTACAAACTGGTATTGGGTAAATCCATTTTTTCCATACAGCCTGTTCCAATGCTGAATTCCGTCAAGTGGATAGAAAAAAGGTTCATAATGAACCCTCTTTTTAACCTCTTTTTTTGTTATTCGATTATAATACAAGCTATTAAAGAGTTGGATCGAAAAAGGGTTCAACAAGCTTGCCGGCATATCTACCGGTACAGTTATCGGCTGTTTTTCCTGAACGGCAAGTTCATTGCCTGATGAAAATTCACCGATCATCAGCAGTGAACGACCGAGGGCCGAACCGGTAGCAAGACAGTCGATCCATGCAACAGAATAGGGGGATGCCTGATGTGCTTCAAACAACGCCAACACCTCATCAAGGTTTGAGGCCTTGATGGTTTGTTGGTCGATATAGGCGGTGCGAACAGGCTCAAGTCGGAAAGTAACCGACAAAATAATACCGGTTAACCCCATTCCGCCGCATGTAGCATAAAAAAGTTCAGGGTGAGAGGTGCGCGAGCACTGCAAAACAGTATCCGGGCCCAAAAGCAGCTCTATACATTCGACAAACTCACAAAAGCAGCCACTGAGATGATGATTTTTGCCATGAACATCACTTGCAACAGCACCGCCAACCGTTATATGCCTCGTTCCTGGCGTTACTGGCAAAAACCAGCCCCTGGGCACAAACACTTCAAGAAGAGTTGCCAGAGAAATTCCGGCATTACAGGTTACAATACCTGCGTCACTGTCAAAACTCAGGAGATGGTTGAGGTGACGGGTTTCAACAACAGACTTTGCCAGTGAGCTGTCTCCATAACTTCGACCAAGACCCCGGGCAATCATACCACCAGCCCCAAGGGACTGCACGGCAGTTTTCACAGCAGAGCTGTTGAGAGGAGCGACGACCTCTGCTTCTATGACCGGGTATCGGCCCCATCCGTGGATGCTTTTCAAGGGGTTCATTGTGTGCTTTTTATTCCTCCCAAAGAGAATGAAAAATGAAACGGCCTACATGGCGAGCCAAAAAATAATACCAAAAACAACACCTGAAAGAAGGCTGACTTTATCGGTGACCGCATAAATAACCGGATCCTCGTGCATTGCACCCCGGTTGGTCAAGAGCCATAACCTGGTGATCCAGAATAAGAGTAAAGGACAGGCCGCCCAAATAATCTCTGGATGGTGATACATTGCAATAGTAGACTGTTCCTGAATGTAAAGGGCAAGCACCATCACTGAAAGATAGCCGGATGCTGCACCGAGAGAGGAGATCATCTCCAGATCCGCTGGATAGTATCCCCTTCCTTTGGTTTTTTCATGATTGCCATTCAACCGCGCTTCGTGTAACTCAGAATATCGTTTTACAAGAGCAAGGCTCAGGAAGATGAACATCGAGAATGCGAGCATCCAGAAGGTAGGAACCAGATTGGAGGCAAAAACCCCGGCAAGAAGACGAATCGTATAAAGTAGGGAGAGCGTAATGATATCGGCCGCAATCACTCTTTTTAAGATGCTGGAATAGGCAAATGTGGCAAAATAGTATATTCCCAGAATCAGGGTAAAGTGCCAGGGCATAAAAAGCAGCGAACCGCCAAAAGCAAGAAGCAGCAGAAGCGGAACCGCAATTATACCCGTTTTGATTGAGAGTGTGCCTGATGCAAACGGACGACTTCGTTTTTTCTTGTGATGACGATCGTCCTCAAGATCCATGAGATCGTTGAGCACGTAAACACTCGAAGCACACAGTGAAAAGAGCACAAAGGCCAACAAGGCATTCAGTAGTGCGGCACTGTTCATCAGCTCATGCGCCGCAAGCAGGGGCACAAAAATCAGCAGATTTTTCATCCACTGGTGAGCCCGCAATGCCTTGAGCCATACACCAAAAGGGCTGTGCTGGCTTTTGATAATACGCTCTACATTACCTTGCCTGGCTGCACGCTGCTCCACTCCTTGATCAGGATTGACAAGGTAGGCTTTTGCGGCCGATGCCCAGACCGGAATATCAGCATGAGAGTTTCCGGCATAATCAAATCCTCCCTCACCAAATTCTGCTACCAGACAATCCTTTTTTACATGGGAAGAGAGATTAAAACGCTCATCGGTAGCCACGACCCTGTCAAAAAGCTTCAGATGCTCGGCAATCTGATCAGCATATTTTTTATGGCTGGCTGTTGCGAGAATAATTTGACGATTTTTTGCTCTTTCGCTTTCAATCAGTGCAATGACTGCTGGATTATAGGGCAAAACAGTAACATCAATGCTGATGAGTCGGGAAAGCTCTGTTTTCAGATGGGATTTGCCCTTGGAAAGCCAGATAAATGGTGAGAAAAACTGGAGCGGATATTGTTTTACAAACAAAAACAACGATTGATACAACAAATCCGTACGGATAAGGGTACCATCAAGATCAACAACAAGAGGAACCTGGGGAATACTCATTCGCTCAAATAATCCGAGAAAATTTTTAGCATTGATTGTAAAGCAAAACGCCAGTCAAGCCTGACTATATATACAAATACACAGAAAACACAGCGACGATTCAGAGTACGCTCCTCATTTGCCTCATGTTACAAAAAATTCCCTTAACATAAAACCTTCAGGCCCGGTTGAACTCAAGAAAATCACCTCAATAATCCATTGACCTCAACATCCCGCTAATCCGGGAATGGAGTTACAGTGCCATAAGGGACAACAATCATGAGCTTTCTTCCCGCAATCAGAAAAACGAACGAGAAGAGGGGTGTGGATTTATTCATGATGTGTTGGGCAGGTAAAGAAAAATTAATGATCTTTCACAGCCTCATAGTCTTGTTTCGATAGGTGATCACTTGCTATTGGCAAATTCGGAGATGTTTGAACCGCGTGAATATAATGAACATGGCAAACTGATTCGTACGTTGTCTTTGAATGGATATCTCAGAGGGATTTGTGTTATTGAGGATATTGTTTACATTGAACTCAGCTTTTCAGGAAATATCTCTGATTCAAAGATTGACCATGAGACCGTTGTTGCCATCAAGAGAGATGTTTTCTATTGTTTCAATCTCGAAGTATAAGGCTCTTGTCACACTGTTATTGCATGCTGTCGAGCAGCCAGGGTTGCAATGTATTGATACGGTGAATGAATCTTTGAGATTGAATGAACAGATCGCTCTCATACAAAGAGATATGAGTTTTCGCGAGGGAGTGCTTGCATAATATACTCATCAACTGAAGATGACACATAAAAGTTGGTCGTGGAAGGCTACACAACCGTTTTGAAAGACAAGGCATTGGGTCAAGACTAACGCGTCGTTATAACAACAATAACAGCAATGGCTAAATATTTTCAGCAGGGAGTATGAAGATGCAAGTGATTGAAGGCGTTGAATTACTGACTTATGTGGCACATGAAGACAAAAAAGGCTCTCTCGTCGCATTGGAGGAACAAAGTGGCCTTCCATTTGTACCCCGGCGAATTTTCCATATAACGGTATCAGATACTTCATGCATAAGGGCTGGACATGCCGGGACATCAGAACAGCTTGTAATAGCCATGACCGGCAGTGTTACCATCGAGTTGAATAATGGCAGAAAGTCCGCCTTCCTGCGATTGGATGATAATAAAAAATCGCTTTGGATTCGTCCCGGAGTGTGGCTGCAATTCACAAACTTTTCACAGGGAACGGTTCTACTCGTTATAGCATCCCTTACCTATTCCGAAACGGAACATTTCAGTCTGCCTCAACCTCTTTTTCAGGCAGATTAAATGGCGATAATTTCTCAGGCTGATCCCTCCATGCGTATAGCTCGATTTAGAGCCGAGGTGGATTGCGCCATTGCAAAAACGCTCTCTTCGCGTCATTATATACTTGGACCGGCCCTGGAGTCGTTTGAAGCCGATTTTGCCGCATATCTGGGTGTCAAACACTGTGTTGGCGTTGCTTCGGGAACTGATGCACTTGCTTTGTCGTTACGTGGTATGAAGATTGGAGAGGGCGATGAAGTCATTACAACTGCACTGACAGCGCCGGGAACTGCACAGGCGATATTGCATTGCGGTGCCGTTCCTCGTTTTGTAGATATTGATCCGGCCAGTTGGTGTATAGATCCAGTTGCAGTCGAAGCTGGAATCACGGCAAGAACAGCAGCAGTCGTCCCAGTACATCTCTTTGGATATCCTGCAGATATGTCTCAATTGATGAAAATTGCAGAGCGTCATGGACTTGCTGTGGTTGAGGATTGCGCTCATGCTCATGGAGCCATGCTTGATGGCCAGATGTTAGGCTCCTTTGGTCATGCTGCGGCATTTTCGTTCTATCCAACAAAAAATTTGGGGGGAATTGGCGATTCGGGTGCGATCGTCACCAATGACGACCATCTTGCAGCCGAATTAAGACGTCTGAGGTATTACGGGATTGAGGGTGGGCAAAAGGAAAGTTCAACAATAGGCTTTAATTCGCGAATGGATGAATTGCAGGCGGCTATCCTCTCCGTGATGTTGCGACACCTTGATGCAGGAAATGCCGAGCGTCGAACTCTGGCCGGAGAGTATCGACAGGGGTTGAAAGGGGGTGCTATACTTCTGCCACCGGATAGCAGTGGCGCAGTCTATCACCAGTTTGCAATTGCGCACCGGGACAGAAATCGGCTTGCCCAAACACTCTACAATCAGATGAATATTCAAACGGCCGTTCATTACTATCCTCCATTACATCATCATCCTGCGTTTAGAAATGATCCTATGGAGCAATTGTCACACTGCGAATGGCTTTCATCGCATCTGCTAAGTCTTCCCATCCAACCCGAAGTCGCTTCTGGCAATACAGGAATCATTTCCAGCAATATTTTGAACGTTATCGGATTATGAAAAAAGTAGTGATTTATGGAGTTGGTTCTCCTATTCTTGTCGATGTTGAAGAAAGCCTGTTCCGTGCCGGGATAATAATTGTTGCTGGTGTAATGAATTATGCGGGCAAAAGTTTTTTATCGGCTGCTATCCCATTCATTACACCCGATGAAATCAACGACCAGCTCACTGATTTGCCTTTTATCGTACCCTTTTTCACACCAGGCAATCGGCAACAAGCCGTGTTAGAGGCCAGACAAAAAGGATTTTCTCATCCGTACACTCTTATTGATTCTACTTCGGTAATTCCCCGCTCACTGAACATTGAATCTGGAGGCTATATCAATGCAGGTTGCAGTCTGGGCGCCCATAGTGACTTCGGTTCTTTTGTCTTTATTAACCGGGGAGTGAGCATAGGCCACCACGCCAATATCGCTCATTTTGTTTCGATAGGACCCGGCGCAGTGGTGGCAGGTTCGGTAACCATCGGGGTGGGGGCAATGATCGGTGCAGGGTCAGTTGTATTGCCAGAGATCACCATTGGCGAAAATTCCGTCATTGGTGCTGGCTCGGTAGTTACCCGTCACGTTCCAGCCCATTGTCTGGTCATGGGCAATCCAGCCAGAATTGTTAAAGAGAATATTGCGGGATATAAAGAGATAAACGTCAGCATTTCCAAATAATAAATGCACACCTCCCTGATTTCAGAAGTTATCCTGAACCTGGCTCCTACAGGAATCGTTCCTACACGAGCACGCTCCGCTTTGGTGCCTTTACAGCCTGATGAAATTGTTGCTGACGTGCTTGCTTGCGCAGAAACAGGCATTAGCTCCGTTCACATTCATGCCCGTGATGAATATGATGCGCCGACATATCGAAAAGATATCTATGCGCGAATTATCGGTGGAATTCGCAATAAACGCCCGGATTTGGTTATTGGTGTCTCTTGTTCGGGTCGCACTGGTGCAACACTTGAGCAACGTGCAGAGGTACTAACCCTGGAAGGCGATTTACGGCCTGACATGGCCTCCTTAACCTTATCCTCCCTCAATTTTTCAGGGTGCGTCAGTGTAAATTCACCAGAGACAATAAAAGGTTTGGCCCTCGAAATGAGAAGACATGGAATCAAGCCTGAGTTCGAAATATTTGACCTGGGTATGGCAAATGTCGTGAAGTATCTGGCAGAGCGACATCTGGTTGATCCACCCTTCTACGCTAATCTGATGCTTGGTAATATCGCATCGGCGCAGGCAAATTTTCTTGATATCGGTACTCTTTTGAGCGCATTACCCTCGAACACAACATACTCTTTTGGTGGAATTGGACGTTTTCAGGTTAGCGTTGCAGGAATGGCAGTTGCTGCGGCTCCTGGGGTACGTATCGGGCTTGAGGACAACCTCTGGCTTGACTCAGAACAAACGATTCCTGCCAGCAATACCAGCTTGATTCAGAAAGTGCATGCCCTTGCCGCACTCCACGAAAGAAAAATCATGACCCCTTACGCACTACGCAAGAGGCTCGGATTACGGTTGTCATGGTAACAGATACTCTCCGAACAAACAGAGATGAACTGAACATCAGTTTCATAAAAGCAGACTCTCTTCAACCCGTAAAAAAATGGATCTGGTATGCCCGTCAAAGTATCTGTAGTTGTTAAATCCTATAATCATGCACCTTATGTTCATCAGACGATCCAAAGTGTTCTTGACCAATCGTTTCAGGACTTTGAAATTGTCGTAACTGACGACGGTTCCACTGACGGAACACCGGATATTGTCCGGAACTTTCAGGATAAGCGCATAAAACTTGAGGTCTTATCTCGAAATAATGGTATTTCAATAGCAATGAATTCGGTACTTGCAAGGGCTAACGGTGAATATATTGCCATTTTAAATTCCGACGATTATGCCCTTCCCGGTAGACTGAAAAGACAAGTTACTTTTTTGGACAGCAGACCGGATGTTTCTGCTTTATTTGGATTACCTCTTGCCGTAGACGAATATGGCAACAAGAGTGAACTCTATAATGATTTTAATCGACCGCTATCTTTTCCTGACTTTAATCGGGCAACGTGGCTGAACAGTTTCTTTTTTAGATGCAACTGTCTGTGTGCGCCTACAGCTATGATCCGGCGTTCTGTATACGAGAGTGTCGGCAACTATGACCCCAGATTAACAAACCTTCAGGACTTCGATATGTGGATACGAATGCTGAAATCAGGGCATAACATATCTTTATTGCCACAAAAATTTACAGCATTTCGCATACGCGACAATGCCAAAAACATGAGCGCATCCCGTCCGGACAGCGTGTTAAGAAGTAACTTTGAGCTTGCCCAAATATATAAGCAATTCAGCACTATGGAGCCTCAATTGATTCGTGAGGTGTTTGCAAAAGAAATCGCTCAAGCAGGAGTCAACGCAAGCATCAATCCGTCGTTGCTGCTTGTCGACATGGCCTTGTCGGCCAATTCACCAGCCCATAATTTATTCGCGTTACAGTTATTGTTTGATATTGCGGATAATGTTGATGATTTTCATCGCCTGAGCAACCTTGCAGGCAAGCTGGATATTTTTGGTATTGCACCTGCGAGGTGACAAGCTCAGGTTCCGCTGTTCATCGAAACGTCAATAATTCCGGGGAGCCGACAAAGCAGGATTTTTGATAAGCAAGCCATCTGTTGACCTTTTCAATGTCACTGGCAGAGAGGGTGGCTGATGCATGCTTCAAACCCTTTTTTGGTGCCAGCAAGCGCAATTTCATGCGACGTTACCGCCTGCTGGTATGCCTGAATCTGCGCAATGCCGCTGATAATGCTGTTATAATATTTACGTACATCGGATTGAGCACCCCGGTCCTGCCGCGTAAGCTGCTCCTGGCCCTTGAGCTTTTTTGCTTGAGCCTGACGCAATGAAGCACTGACGTAACCTCCGGTGTAACGAGGCATACTAAAAAGAGCTTGCACTGATTCTGCATATTCTGTTCAGCCAGAGAACGGTGAAAAATAAAATCCCAAAAAAAATATGTAAATTTAAACAACTATTTTTAACCTGTTGCGAAACAGGCTGTATACCTGCTTTTGAATACGCGTATTTTTCAATTTTAATGATTTTTTAATTTCGCCGTGGTGCATAAAAAACAGACCAATCTTCTTCAATGCAAGAACATATTTATAATATCTATCAATAATTGATTTGCAAGTATAACCCTATGTCTCAACAATTAATATCCATCATTACACCGACATATAATTCTGCAGAATATCTTGAATCATGCATTTTGAGCGTCGCGCAGCAATCTTACGCGCACAAGGAACATCTGTTTATAGACAATCTCTCTACAGACAGCACACTTGAAATCATACGAACGTATATGTTGATTTATCCACACATACGAATCATAACAGAGAAAGACAGCGGTATTTATGATGCAATGAACAAGGGCATTGAGCAAAGTTCAGGTGAATGGCTTTATTTTATGGGTTGTGATGATATTTTTTTTGACAATGATGTACTTACTCATATATCCAATTCTGGAAAACTTGAACAAAAAGATGTTATTTACGGCAACGTTCTATGGGGAAAAGACGGTACTCTTTATGATGGAGAATTCACACCACTAAAACTGCTGAACCAAAACATCTGCCATCAGGCAATATTTTTCAATCGCAAATTATTCAAAAAATTAGGATTATTTGAGATAGAATACAAAATTTATGCGGATTGGGTATTCAATATGCGGTGGTTTTTCAGCAAAGAGACCCTTGCAGACTATGTTAATCTAACAATCGCAATATTTAATCCTTATGGATATTCTTCAATAATTCATGATAGCGTTTTTATGGAAAAAAGAAAATCGCTTGTTTATAAATATTTTCCAAAAGAATATACTCTGATATTTGACTGGCGCAATAAAGAAAACAATATCAAGTCATTAAAACGCAAGTTCAATACATTATGCGCTTATATTTATGCGTTTCAAACCCATATCAAAATCGTTAATATCACTAAAAATATAACGAGAAAAAAAATCTACAGGGAAATGACAAAAACGTTAAAAAATATATTAAAATCCATAACCTGACGTTCAGCAACATATTGCTACTTAATTGGAGTCATTCAGAGCGCTTATTCCAGTTCCGCTTCAATCATTTTTCGCACGACTTCCGTCATACCAAACTGTGCGTTCCAAACCAGGAGGGCATCCGCTTTGTGAGCATCACCGCAACTATAAGGAATATCTGTCGGACGAAATATTGAAGAATCAATATCTGTATGTTCCTGCCAGTCAAGGCCAAAATAGCGAAACGCGTTCTCGGCAAACTCAGCAAGCGAATGGCTTTCCCCTGTTGCTATCACAAAATCCTCCGCACGTTCCTGCTGCAACATGCGCCACATCGCATCAACATATTCAGGGGCCCAACCCCAGTCACGGTGAACAGTCGTGTTACCCAATCGCAGCCGTTCTTCACTCCCCCCGGCAATTCGACATGCTGCTGCAATAATTTTCTTCGTAACAAAGCGCTCGGGACGCAACGGCGATTCATGATTAAACAAAATCCCTGTGCAAGCAAATAATCCGTAAGCTTCGCGATAATTGGCGACCTGCCAGAATGCCGCAGCTTTAGCCACAGCATAGGGGCTTCGCGGGCGAAATGGTGTCTCTTCGTCAGCAGCTTTTGCCAAAGTATTTCCAAAACATTCACCCGAGCCTGCATTATAAAAACGAATAGGGAGACCAAGAAAACGGATGACCTCCATTAGGTTGATGGTTGCCAACATGATACTTTCAAGAGTTTCAACCGGCTGATCAAACGAAAGTGCGACCGAACTTTGCCCTGCAAGATTATATATTTCATCAGGCTGTATGCGATGAACCAACTGAAGGACACTCCGAAAATCATTCATCGCCATAGACTCAAGACGCACCTTGTCACTGATACCAAGGCGAACAAGATTTCTGACATTGCTCATCTGGGCATCCCGCGAACTCCCGACTACCTCATAACCTTTTTCAAGCAAAAACCGGGCAAGATAGGCGCCATCCTGACCGGTAACACCAGCGATTAACGCTTTTTTCATACTTCTTTTTTTCGTTTTGGAGAAGCCACAACTTCTTCATAAAATTTCAATAATGACGCTGCACTCCGTCTCCTGTTAAATTTTTCTGCCTGCTCTTGTACTGTGGCGCTGAATTGTACCAGGGATTCCGGGTTTTGACTCAGTTGCAACATCGCCTCTGTCCACGCGTCACCATCTTCAGGGTCAAGCAGCCATGCAGCATCTCCAGCCACTTCAGGCATTGAGGTCGTTGTTGAAGTCAGCGTCGGAGCACCAAACAGCATTCCTTCAAGTACAGGAAGACCAAACCCTTCAAAAAGAGAGGGGTAGAGGTTCGCGTAACAATTTCTGTAAAGCCAGATTAACTCATCATCCGAAACATATCCGGTCATGATGACAGAGTCGGCTATACCCATATCTGATACCCGTTTTTGAAAATCATCCATAAGCCATCCCTTGCCTCCGGCAAACACCAACGGCATCGAACGACCTCCTCTCTGAAGATAGTGTAAGTAGGATTCAACAAGAAAACGCTGATTTTTTCTTGGTTCTATGGTACCAACGCTCAACCAATAAGCCCCCGCAGGAATATCCCGGATCGCTTCAGGACGCAACCCTCTGGATTCTTGATTATCAAAGCGGGAACAAGGATATATAACACGAATACGCTCTTCGGGGAAGTGTGGAAATATGCTCAAATAATGATTCCGGGATGCTTCAGAAATAGCGACTACCCAATCAGCGGCAACAGAGGATCGATAAACTCCTTCAAAACAGTTTACACGATTGGTCTCGGTTGTCCATGACGGATCAACCACAAACCCCATGTCATAAAAAGTATAAACAAGACGGCTCGTTGCCAGTTGCAGCGGACACCAGAAATTGTTCGCGTGCACAATGTCAGGATTACCAAGTGATTGTTCGACATCAATTCCAGTCCAAAATTCCCTCGCCTCTTTCAGTTGATGATGCCTTGGACCATAGTTGATGTACCGTCCCGGATAGGGAGTTTTGAAAGGCATGGCCGCATCAAACCAGAAATCGCCAAAACTGGGATACAATGAATAATGATGTTCAGGTGCCAGCTCAAGGAGCGAACGAATCATGGCATGGGCAAAAAAACCGCATCCAGCTTTACCTGAACCTGTTTGTGAAATATCAAAGCCTATGTGCATGTTCAATCAATCCAAGTGAATCCATTTGCGTTCATACCAACCAGGAAAAAAGTGCTGCACCACTATGGCCTTTACACTCAACCCATCATTAAAATACAACAGTGTTCGAGCCCGATAATGTGCTCGAAAAACACACCCTTTTGTCACAACCTCTTGAAAGATATCAACAACAAGTCAGTCGATAATCCTTGCCGAAAGAGAGCATTATTTGGCTGACGATCGGTTTCCTGTAAGTGTTACACAGTAGGTGATTCCGTAATAAAATAGCCAAGGTGCTCATTATTCAAGCGATGCTCAATACGGAATTACTTTTTGCCAAGCACTCATCACCTTGTCATTTCGACGAACGAAGTGAGGAGAAATCTTACAGCACAATAAAGATTTCTCGCTGACGCTCGAAATGACAGAAGGCCAAGGTACTCATTATTCAAACGATGCTCGATGCGGAATTACGGAATGACTTTTTATTGAGTGCTTATGACTTTTTGGTATCTGACCTGATTGTATCGAAACATTTGTTATACCCAAACCATCACTTATATTCGTTGAAATATAGACTTTTTGATTTCCCCTATCCAAAGGAAATCGTATTTCAACAGGACGAGAATCTCCAGGAGAAAGAGTAAACCTGATTATTTTTATATCAGCATACAAAATTTCCACTTCTCTTTTGACAAGCGATTCAAAATTCATCTTTAAAATCCCTGTTCCCTTAAAATTAGATCGAATAGGAATCAAAAACATTGAATGCTTCCCTTTTGTAAAAGTACGTTTGCCAATTGCGTCTTCCCACCCAGAAAAACCTTGTTGTAGTACAGGAACTACAATAGAAACAGGGACAATTCTTGCTGCAGGGCTTTTTCCTATTGCTATAACAGAAATATCCGCAATATTGAGCGCAAGAGCATTTGAAGAAATCCATTCAGAAAGCCCTTGAGAAGAGGAATTATTTAAGGTCACAAGATCCGATGAATAACCTGGAGGCAGATTGCCGGAATAACCATTTATGGTTGGTATATTCATCTCCTGAGCCGCAAGCATTGCTGACAATTGCGAGATATAAAAAGGATTACCGGAGCCATCTGACTCTAACCAAAGAACTTGATTTGGATGTTGAACTGTTTTTTGTTTTATCAAATTTATTCTTGCTATTGCATCTTTTTTATTATAAGATGACTCATCTGCAAGCTGGTCGACAATGGTCAATCCTACAAAAAGTACACCCAAAATGGCTGAAAACCACTTATTTTCGGAATAAGATATAATTGATGAAATAGCAGTACCAAGAACAAGCGATAACGGGAATAGAAGAACAAGAATTATGCGTGTAACGGCACGAATGGAATTAGGTCCTGGAATTTGGGCAAAAATAACGTACAAGGAGTATTTGTGGACAGAAAAGGTGATCAATATCACAAGCAGTACAGATAAAATCATAAGTAAAGCAATAAAATATTCCTGATTATCTTTGCTTCGATATGACTTAATAATAAGGTACACACACGCAAGCCAAGGCATAACACCTATGAATAGTTGGTGCTCATGTACCATCGGAAGTCCGTGACTGTCAGATAACCAGTTCCGCCATAGAGTGCTGCTTGGGGCAAAGAAATATGACCAAAATCTTGGCAACATCGTATTGATTTCAGACCAATCTCGTGTTCCTACCGTTTTTGAAACTTCATAATATGGAATAGCGAGTGGTAAAATAAATACAATAAACAGTAGAGTGATAACTATAATGCCAAGCCACTTTTCCTTTACAATTATTGCGAGAGTCGATTTTGACGGGGTTTCTTTTATTAAATAATTCCATATAATCCCTGTCGCCACAAGAGAAAGTATCATGAAATAGCCAGTATAAATCGATATATATATTTGAATCAGAACAGATACAAACAAGCCAATTAAATATTTATTTTCATGTTTCTCAAGAAAATAGAGCAAAAAATAAAATCCTAATGGCACCATCGGCCTTGGTAATAGTTGAAGATGGCCTGCTTGAGCAATCACCGGTAATCCAAAAGTAAAGACATACGCACCAGCAATAATTCCTGCAGGATGAATTTTTAAACGGCTCATTACCCAAAAAGCTGCTGCAAAATTCAATACATTATTGATCAGAAACCATGCTTGAAATGCAGATTCTCTATCAAGACCAAGCATTCGGGGTATGGAGTAAACAAGTAATGTCCCAAGGTGATTGTCTGAATAGGCGATAACATTTTGTGCCGGATAAAAAAATGGCGCATTCCAGAAGCTGCTGGTTTTTCCGGTAATCCAATAAAAACCATGTTCCAGAATGTATTGATTAAATCGAGAATCGCCAAGATCACCCGGCAAGCTTTCCGGATTGAAATACAATCGTATCCCAATCAAAAAAACGATAAATCCAAAAATGACTGTTAACCATTGATTTTTGTTAACAACCGGTTTTTCG
>SESA01000512.1_pt1 | contig 24909 bp, 15 predicted proteins | sample 3171451 | NCBI WGS metagenome assembly SESA01 (sample SAMN06051862, study PRJNA518727) | freshwater metagenome | biome: subpolar coniferous forest; feature: holomictic lake; material: water; isolation source: holomictic Lake 227, 8 m depth | place: Canada: near Kenora, Ontario | collected...
AGAGAACCGCGGTATCGTGAGGCCATGCGACATTACTGAATACAGGAATGCCGGTGGATTTGCTGCACTGAAGAAGTGCCTGGAGACCATGAGCCCGCAGGAGGTGATAGATGAAATTAAAGCCAGCGGTTTGCGGGGCCGGGGAGGTGCAGGATTTCCCACAGCCCGCAAATGGCAACTGGTTCACGACCAGGTATCCGAAGAAAAATATATTATTTGCAATGGAGACGAAGGCGATCCCGGGGCTTTCATGGACCGCATGCTGCTCGAATCCTATCCTTACCGCATCATAGAAGGCATTCTTATCGCAGCTTATGCCACCGGGGCCAGGCATGGCTTGTTCTATATACGTGCCGAATACCCGCTTGCAGTTCAGAGGATCACCGAAGCGATACAGGTTTGCCGGGGAGAAGGAATTCTTGGGGACGTAATCCTCCAATCCCAGATCCCGAATCCTAGATCCAGGATGCAGGATGCAGGATGGCAGATAGTGGATCCCCGACGCCCAACCCCTAACCCCCAACCCCCAACCCCCAGCCCCCATTTTTCCTTCGATCTGACCATTTTCGAGGGAGCCGGAGCCTTCGTATGCGGTGAAGAAACCGCGCTGATCGCTTCCGTTGAAGGGAACCGGGGGATACCCAGGCTGAGGCCTCCCTATCCTGCTGTTCACGGCCTCTATGGGAAACCAACGCTCATCAACAATACCGAGACATTTGCCATGGTCTCGTGGATAATACGCAAAGGATCTTCCGCCTTTTCAGGAATAGGCTCGGCAGGCAGCAAAGGTACCAAGGTGTTTGCCCTTGCCGGGAAAATAAAACGTGGAGGACTTATCGAAGTCCCCATGGGGATCAGCATCCGTAAGATCGTTGAAGAAATCGGAGGGGGCATTGCCAACGGGAAACAGTTCAAAGCGGTTCAGATCGGCGGACCTTCGGGAGGCTGTATTCCTGCCTCACTTGCCGACCTGCCGGTTGATTTCGAGGCCTTGTCGGAAGCAGGCGGTATGATGGGTTCGGGCGGGCTTGTTGTGCTCGATGAGGCTGACTGCATGGTCGATATTGCGCATTATTTTCTTTCATTCACCCAGAGCCAGAGTTGCGGACAATGCACTTTCTGCCGCATCGGGACCCGGAGGATGCTTGAACTTCTTGAAAAGATCAGGAGCGGCGAAGCTGTTGAAGAGGACCTTGAAAAACTTGAGCGCCTGGCTGAAAGCACACAAGCTGGCAGCCTTTGCGGACTGGGGAAGACAGCGCCAAACCCGGTATTGTCAACGCTTAGGTATTTCAGGGATGAATATGAAGCGCATATTAATGGTGTTTGTAAGGCAGGCAAATGCACCGCCCTGATAAGCTATTCAATTAACGATGAATGTATCGGTTGCACCAAATGCGCACAACGATGCCCTTCTGATGCAATCGCTTTTAAACCATACGAAGTTCACAGTATCGAACAGGAAAAATGTATTAAATGCGATATATGCAGGCAGGTATGCCCGGTGGAGGCAGTCATAGTAGAAAGTAACAGGGTAACAAGGTAACAGGGTAACAAGGTGACAAGGTGATAAGGTAACAGCGTGACAGGGTAACAAGGTGACAGGGTGACAAGGTAACAAGGTAACAGGGTGACAAGGTGACAGGGTAACAGGGTGACAGGGTAACAGGGTAACAGCAACACGATTGAAATTAAAAATAGATCATAGGGAAGTGGAAGCAAAGGAGGGCATGAGCATCATGCAGGCCGCTGCTTTGCTTGGCATTTCCATTCCAGCTCTCTGCTATTCCGAAGGAGTCGCCCATCATGCATCCTGCATGGTATGCATGGTCAAAGATCTCGGCAGCGGGAGACTGCTGCCTGCCTGCGAATACCCGGTTCAGGAAGGGATGAACATACAAACCCATTCCCACGAGATCCATGAAGCCCGTCGTGAAGCGCTTGAACTCCTGCTGAGTGACCATGTGGGCGATTGCGAAGCCCCCTGCCGCAGGAGCTGTCCGGCGTTTATGGATATACCACAAATGAACCGACTTATTGCTGCCGGCCGTTTTGAAGAAGCGCTGAAAGTTGTTCACGATGAAATCGCCATCCCCCTTATCCTTGGATATATCTGCCCTGCCCCCTGCGAAAAAGCCTGCCACCGGTCCTCAATCGACGGGGCCGTGTCAATCTGCCTTCTCAAACGCGCTGCAAGCCTTGATTCAGTTAGCAGTTACCCTGCACCGGGTACCAGCCGCCTGGTAGAAGGAACCCGACTGTCCGGCAGCGAAATCCTGATCCCTAATCCCCAATCCCTAACCCCCAACACCCGACATCGCATAGCCATCATCGGTACCGGCCCCTCAGGCCTTGCAGCAGCATTTTACCTGCAGATGCTCGGTCACCAGGCTGTGCTCTTTGACCAGCATAAGGAAGCGGGCGGATTGCTTCGCTACCATATCACCGAAGACAAGCTTCCGCGCAAAGCGCTGGATGCCGAAATCGAAGTGATACGGCAAATGGGCGCTGAATTCAGGCTGAATACCCTGGTCACAAAAGAATTTTTTGAAAACGTCCTGCTCAAAGAATTTGATGCAACAATAATCGCCACCGGCAGGGAAGATACCCAGATCTCCGATGATTTCGGGCTGGAACAGGATGAGCACGGACTGAGAGTGAGCAGGACTACGCTGGAAGCAAGGATGAAGGAAAAGCGTGATACAGGGAGAGTGGAACGTGATACAATGGACGTGAAACATGACAAGCAGAACGTGGAACGTGATACATTGCATGACCCCCAACCCCCAATCCCCAACCCCCAACCCCCAACCCCCACCCACGGCATTTTCGCCTGCGGCAACATCATCCGCAAACGGCAGATGGCCGTGCGTTCGGTCGCACAGGGTAAGGCTGCGGCTTTGTCGGCCGACCACTACCTGAAAACCGGAAAATCCGGGATCGCACATCAGTCTTTCAATTCATCCTTCGGCAGGTTGTTCGAAGAAGAATATACAGAGTACCTGAAAGAGAGTCCGCCAGCCTCACGCGTTGAACCAGAACATGGATTCATGGAAGGATTTAACAGGGAAGAGGCCATGAATGAAGCTTCCCGCTGCATGAATTGCGACTGCCGCAAACCTGTAAGCTGCAAGCTCAGGATCTATGCTACAGAATACCAGGCCCACCAGAAACGCTTTGCCCCAGCTGATCGCAGGCTTTTGACCAAAAACCTTCAGCATGAATTCGTGGTTTATGAAACCGAAAAATGCATCAGGTGCGGGACCTGCGTGGAGATCACTATGGCCGAAAAGGAGTTGCAGGGCCTGAGTTATGTGGGAAGGGGATTCGATGTAAGGATCAGCGTACCACTCGGAGGGTTGATGAAAGATGCTCTTGCAAGAGCCGGGGAAAAAGTTATACAGGCCTGTCCGACCGGGGCTTTGTCATATAAAATAAGGAAAGATGAATAAAGCCCGTATAGTAGTGATGGTCGTGATGGTCGTGATGAACCTCGAGGCGGGAGCCCAGCTGAAGTCAGCATCCTGCTGGCCATCGTACAGGGGAGATCCACGGCTGACAGGCCTTGCAGAGGCAGTCATCAGCCCGCCATTAACCTTATTATGGACCTTCAAGGCAGGCGACGCCATCAAGTCATCCGCAGTCATATGCAATGGAATTATTTATATAGGTTGCGATGATGGCTATCTGTATGCCCTCAGCGATAAAGGCAGCCTTCTGTGGAAATTCAGGACAGGAACGAGCATTGAAGCCCCTCCCCTTCTCCTGAACGGCCTGATCTATATTGGTTCCATGGAAGGTGTTATTTATGCACTCAACGCCTCGACAGGGGTTCTTAAATGGACTTACACCACCGAAGGACAGGTTTCGGGTTCCTGCAACTGGTCGGCAGGCCGGGATGGGAATCATCTGCAGATCCTTGCAGGAAGCTACGATTTCAGCCTGCATTGCTTTGATGCTCAAACCGGGCAAAAGATCTGGACGTATGCTTCGGGCAATTACATTAACGGAACTCCCGCCGTTTCGGGAAAAACCGCTGTGATCGGCGGCTGTGACGGTTTCCTTCATATCGTAAACACATCAACCGGGAAGGCTGTGAGAAAGATCAACCTCGAGACTTATATCCCGGCTTCAGCTGCACTCAGTGCTGACAGGGCGTTTGTTGGCAATTATGACGGGGCCTTTTTCTGTGTCGATCTTAAATCGGGAAAAACGATCTGGAAAAAGGAAGTAGAAGGCGCTTTTACAGCTTCCCCTGCAATCTTTGGCCGTAAGGTTGTAAGTGCAACCCAGAATAAACTGATGTATTGCTTTGATGCCTCGAACGGGGATGTACTATGGAAGTTCAAAGCCAAAGGGAAGATCGATTCTTCGCCGGTTATCGCAGGGGATTATGTGTTTATCGGGTCTGCGGATGGCCGTCTGCATATGCTCGATCTGGCTACAGGAACCGAGAGCTGGGTTTATGAGATCGGAAGTGCGGTCAGCGGGACACCGGCAGTGACAGGCAGTTTGGTTGTGGTTGGGGCTGAAGATGGAACAGTGTATGCCTTTGGCCCGGTGAAAAACAAGAAATAAAACGTATGAAAATTGTCAATATAGTTCCGGGCTTCGGAGGAACCTTTTACTGCGGCAACTGCCTCCGTGATTCAGGTTTTGTGAGTGCGCTCCGGAAGGCCGGACAGGATGCCATGATCCTTCCTGTTTACCTCCCCCTTACCATTGACGGGGATGTTCAGGATACACCCGTATTTTACGGGGCAGTGAATATATATCTCAAACAGATGTTTCCGGTGATGAGGCATATGCCTTTGTGGATGGAACATGTATTTAATTCGGGCCCCCTGCTCAAACTTGCGGCTAGCAAGGCAGGTTCGACCCGGGCTCACGGACTGGAGGAACTCACCGAATCGATGCTGATGGGAAAGGAAGGGAGGCAGGGAAAGGAACTCGATGAACTGGTACATTTCCTGAAACACCATGAGAAGCCCGATATTGTTCACTTCTCAAATGCCTTATTGCTCGGGATGGCCAAACAGGTTAAAGAAGAACTCGGAGTCCCGGTGGTATGTTCACTTCAGGATGAAGATGTGTGGGTCGATGCCATGAACGACAGTTACCGCGGGAAAATGTGGAACCTGCTTGCTGAAAAAGCAAAAGATGTGGATGCTTTCGTGGCCGTGAGCAGGTACTTTGCAGAGGTCATGAAGAAAAGCATGCATATCCCCGACACAAAACTCCATATAGTGCCGATCGGTATAGATCCCTCACGTTACGAATTTCATGCAGAACCACCCGAGATCCCGGCTCTTGGTTATTTATCAAGAATGTATGCGGATAACGGTTTCGGGATACTCGTTGATGCGTTCATTTTGCTCAGATCCCGGGGGGGCTTTGAAAATCTCAGGCTGCATGCCAGTGGCGGGATGACAGGCGATGACAAAGCCTTCTTCAGCAAGCAGACCAGCAAACTTCGGAAAGCCGGACTACTGAGTGATTTTAAGGTGTTTGAAGATTTCAGATCAGAATACCTCGGAGAATTTTTTAAATCGGTCAGCGTTCTTTCCGTTCCGGTTCTTAACGGGGAAGCCTTCGGTTTATACCAGCTTGAAGCGCTGGCATCGGGGGTTCCGCTTGTTCAGCCGGAATTGGGCGCGTTTCCCGAGATCATTGAAGCAACCGGGGGCGGACAAATATACTCGCCCAACACAGCCGAAGCCCTGGCATCATGCCTCTCAGCACTTCTGAACGACAGGGACAGGCTCAGGCAGTTCGCCTCGAACGGAAGGAAAGCCGTTGAGGAGAAATTCCATTGCAGCGACCTTACCGGTAAAATGCTGGACGTTTACAAAAAAATCATGTGATGCTTGCAGAACTACATAATATCACAAAACACTATAACCAGGCCGTATCACTTAGGCAGAAGCCTGTCCTTGACGGGATCTCGCTCAGCGTGGGAGAGAAAGAGTCCATAGCAGTAACAGGCCCCTCGGGTTCGGGCAAGACCACACTGCTGAACATCCTTGGGACCCTCGACACTCCTGATTCGGGAAGGGTGATCCTTAACGGGCAAAACACCGCCGGGATGAAAGACGCGGAACTGGCTGCCCTGAGAAACACCTTTATAGGTTTCGTTTTCCAGCTTCATTTCTTACTGCCCCAGCTCAGCCTGATCGAAAACGTAATGCTGCCAACCCTCCCTTTGAAAGATGCCTCGTTACGCAAAACAGCTTACGAAAGAGCATTAAGGCTTACAGGGCGGATGGGATTGCAGGACCTTCTCAAACAAAAGCCAGGGGAACTTTCGGTGGGTGAATGCCAGAGGGCCGCTGTTGTAAGAGCCCTGGTAAACAGACCCCGCTTGCTGCTGGCCGATGAGCCTACGGGTTCACTCGATGCTGAGAATGCTGCCCTGCTGGGCCGGCTGCTGAAGGAACTCCATACAGAAGAAGGTCTCACCCTGGTCGTTGTCACACATTCCCCGGAACTGGCTGCACAGATGGATAAAATTTACACTCTCCGATCGGGAAAACTTCTGCCAACACTGAGATCATGAGCCTTTACCGGTTTATACTAAGGGATCTTTATCACTACAGGAAAGCTTTCCTTGCAATGCTGTTTGGGACCATCCTCAGTACTGCCGTACTCACCGGGGCCCTGATCCTCGGGGATTCAGTGAGGTACAGCCTGAAAAATCTAACCGAAGAAAGGTTGGGAAAGATCCGTTTTATAATGCGGGCCGAAGGCAGGTACTTCAGGGCAGCCCTTGCCGATGAGCTGGGCAGGAAAGCCGGATGTATCGCAGCTCCTGTCATGCTGAGTGAAGGCATTGCCATAAACTCTGAAAATAACAATAGGATTAACCGGGTTCAGGTCCTTGGAATCGACAGCCGGTTTACAGAGTTCTGGGAAAAACAGCCTTCCTGCCCCGGTTCAAACAACGCCCTCATCAGCCGCAGCACGGCCGAAAAACTCGGATTAAAGCCGGGTGACAGTTTTTTGCTGAGGATCAACAGGCAGGGCCTGGCCCCGGCAAATGCCCCATTTGCTGAAGAAAAATCGGCGATGGCTGCACTTCGCTTCAGGGTGATGGCTGTTGCCGAAGATGAGAATATGGGCCGCTTCAGCCTGAACAGCAACCAGTCGACCCCCTTCAATGTCTTTATCTCCCTGGGTAAAATGCAGGCAATGCTTGACCTCAAAGGAAAAGCAGGCATGCTCCTCCTTTCAGTGAGTAATACGCACAGCCTCGGCCAGGCAGGCCTTGACAGCCTGCTCCATGAAATCTGGCAGCCCGAAGATGCGGAACTGAATATTCATCCGCTCCGGGGAACCGAAAAATACGAGATCACCTCAGGCCGTATTTTTATTGATAAAAAAACAACAGAGGCGATCAAAAACGCACTCCCTCATCCGCAGAAAATCCTTACCTATCTTGTCAATTCCATTTCCTGTAAAAACCACTCCACTCCTTATTCTTTCGTCACTGCGGCTTCACCGGATTTCCTTTCCCTGGATCCGGGCCGTGACGGGATCATCATCAATTCATGGCTGGCAAAAGACCTGGACGCAAAGCCGGGAGATTCAATTAGCCTGAGATATTTTATCATGGGCAAAGGCAGGGCCATGACCGAAGACAGCATGGTATTCGTGGTTAAAGCTATTGGGCAGATCAGCGATAAATTATGGGACCCCACGCTGATGCCCGATTTCCCGGGCATTTCAGAAGCCGGGAATTGCCGTGACTGGGAAACATCCGCCCCAATAGATCTTAAAAAGATACGCAAGTCTGATGAGGACTACTGGAACAAATACAGGGGCACTCCAAAAGCATTCATCTCCTTTGAAACCGGCGCCAGGCTCTGGAAGAATCCGTTCGGGAGCATCACTTCCCTTCGCTTTGAGAAGCCTGAACAAGGTATTCAATCCCTGTCAGGACAGGTCATGCAAAATCTCGATCCCCTGAGCCAGGGAATTTTATTCATTCCTGTTTATGAGCAGGGGATCAGGGCCGCTGCAAATTCAACCGATTTCGGCGGACTGTTTCTCAGCCTGGGCTTTTTCATCATCCTTGCCGCCCTGCTTCTGACTGCATTGCTGTTTTCGCTGCATATCCGGACACGGGCAAGGGAAAATGGCGTGTTGTCGGCCATGGGATTCAGCAAAAAAAAGATCGCCGGGATGCTGTTTGCCGAAGGACTTATTATCTCAATAGCAGGCGGCATTCTCGGGTCTTGTGCAGGCATATTGTATAACCGCCTGATGCTTCTCGGGCTCAACACAATATGGCAGGATGCAGTGGGCATGTCGGGGTTGCAGATGCATGTTCGTCTTTCGACCCTGATCACAGGAGCAATGGCAGGCGCACTTATTGCGACCCCTGTCATGGGCATCGTGCTGCTCAGGGCTTTTCGCAAACCGATCAGGATGCAGATACAGCAGACTGGCCCGGGCGGTAATGCAATTGAAAGAAAAAAACTCAGGATCAGCATGGCCCTGTCTGTAGTGTTACTCTTTTCATCAGCCCTGCTTATTGCATTCCTGCTGATCAATTCAATGTATGGCAGCACCTCCCTGTTCCTCATGGCCGGGGCCCTGATGCTTGCCTCCGGTTCCCTGGCATTCTATTCCATACTGATCAAACAAACCATGACTTCCGCTTCTTCACAGCCGGTCCGGGGTCAGATATCCATAAAAAACGCCGCACTGGCACTAAGCCGAACGATGACGGTTGTTGTTTTACTCGCATTAGGCACCTTCACCGTGTTCATCACCGCGGCAAACCGCAGGACTTTCTTCGGAAGCAGCATTGAAAAGAGTTCCGGTGCCGGCGGATATCGTTTGTGGGGTGAAACAAGCATTCCCCTCAGGTATGATCCTTCAACAGCCAGGGGTTTGAAAGAATATGCACTTTACGACGAACCCTTGATGAAAAGGACCAGGCTGCTTGCGATGCATAAGCTTGAAGGGGAAGACGCCAGCTGCCTCAACCTGAACCAGAGCGCCCGGCCGGCCATTCTTGGCGTCCCTGCAGATATTTTCAATCTTGACAGTTCCTTTAGTTTCCAGTCTTTGCAAAAAGATTTTTCCGGAAAACCTTGGACCCGGTTGCAGAAACCTTTGGGAGTGGCCCTCATCCCCGGCTTTGCCGACCAGACCGTGATCACCTGGGGATTGCAGAAAAAAACCGGCGATACCCTGTTCTATACCGATGCACAAGGAGACAGCCTTGGAATCAGCCTGTCAGGAGGTCTCGACAATTCGGTTTTCCAGGGGTACCTGCTGATTTCCGACAGCCTGTTTCGGCAGCACTTTCCGCATGTGGGCGGATATAAAAATTTCCTGGTAAACTGTACTGAAGAATCGGCCGACAGCGTTTCGGCTATGCTTGAATCGGCATTCAGTGATTACGGGATGACCGTCACATCCTGTTCTTCCCGCCTGGCTTCTTTCAACGCAGTAGAGAACACCTACCTCTCGGTATTCATGATACTCGGAGCAATGGGAGTAATCCTTGGCACCCTTGGACTCGCCCTGGTCCTGCTGCGTAATATGCTCGAACGAAAAAATGAAATTCGGCTCTATACCGCCCTGGGATTTCCGAGAAGGAAGATATTCACCCTCCTTTTCACCGAATACGTCATCATCCTGCTCACCGGTATGTTCCTGGGTATGATCTCTGCCATGGCAGGCATTCTCCCTTCCCTTCTGTCACCTGCCTTCCAGGTGCCGTGGCTTTTCCTTACCCTTTCGGGATCGGCATTCCTGGTCAACGGACTGTTCTGGGTGTGGATCGGATCGAATGCAACAATTAGAAAGATCAGGAGCTGACCGGGTCGAGGGGAACTGTGAAAAAGAAACAGCTTCCCTTTTCAGGAGCTGAATCAAGCCATATATTACCGCCCATGGCCTTTACATATGCCCGGGTAATGGAAAGACCCAGTCCGTTCCCTCCGAGTTTATGGGATATTCCGTCATTTACCTGCCTGAACCGGTCAAAGATCAGCTCATGATCGGCAGGATCTATTCCTTTTCCGCTGTCCATCACAAAAAATTCAAGAATCCTTCCGGTTAGGATGAATCCAAACCTGACATATCCTACTGATGTGAATTTAATTGCATTGCTGATGAGGTTGTCAAGGATCTGCCTTAGCTTGGTCTGATCAGTCTGCATTGGGAAAGCAGCACTGCCATGATCCATTTCAAAAACCAGTTCAATCCCTTTCTTTGTGGCTCTTGGCAGGAATGTCATCCGAATGGATTCCATCATCTCAATGAGGTCAAATTCAGACTTCAGAATATCGATCTGCCCGGATTCTATTTTTGAAATATCGATCAGGTCATTTATGATATGAAGGAGCTGATCGCAGTTTTCATTGATGATACGGATAAACCTTGGGCGTTCGGATTCTTCTGTGTCAGGATCGTCTAGAAGACTTGCAAAACCAATGATCCCGTTCATGGGAGTGCGGATCTCATGGGACATATTGGCAAGAAAGGAAGATTTGAGGCGGTCACTTTCTTCTGCTTTCTCCTTTGCCAGGATCAATTCAGCCTCGACTTCCTTGCGCGAAGTGATATCATGTAAAACACCTCTGACTTTGAATGGTTTGCCATCCGGCCCCAGAACAAGTTCTCCCCTTGAAAAAATGTCCCTTATCTCACCGTCCGATGCTCTCCTGATCTGAAATTCCACCTCGTAATCGCCGGCTCCTGTAATGCATTTCCAAAGGATATCATCCATTGTCTTGCGGTAAACAGGCAACACCTGTTCCTGTACCTGTTTCAGCGGCAGAACAGGAGGGGTGGTGTATTCCAGTCCGTAAATCCTGAATGCCTCTTCAGATGCCCACATCGTCCCAGGGTGGATATAGAGTTCCCAACTCCCCACCTGGGCAATCTCCTGTGCTTTTTTAAGTCGAAGTTCACTTTCCTGAAGTGCATCTCCTGTCTGTTTAAGCTGGGTTATATTGAGTATGGATGATAGCAGATACTTCGTCTTCCCGACCGAAATAATGCAGGTTGAGATCAGGACATCCATCAAAGTGCCATCCTTCATTCTTGCAACAGCAGGAAAACCATAAACCTTATTCCCGGCTTTTACTTCATCAACCAGTTTATCCCTTTCTTCAGGGTTGATAAAAAGGCCTAGTTCATTGGAGGTGTGTCCAATGACTTCTGCACGGGTATAACCTGTATCTCTGAGAAATATCCCGTTCACATCGCTATACTTCCCGTCGGCAAGAGAAGTCAGGGTCATCGAGACCGGACTGTCTTGAAAAATAGCAGAAAATTGTTCATCGCTCTCCTGTACGATCTCCCTGGCCATCTTCTGATCGCTGATATCATGGCAAACAACCATGTCGGCCGGCTGTCCGTCAAAATCGATTTTAATGCCCCTGCTCTCTATCCAGGCGGTACTACCGTCTTTACGCAGCAGTTTGTATTCTATCAGACTGGTCTCGCCTTTATAAACACGTTCAAGGTCGATTAGTGCAGCTTGGATTGAATCGGGATGTAAAAATTCGGTTACTTTCTTACCGACAAACGGAATCATATCTGATTCGTTAAACCCGAGGATGCGGGCGATAGCTGGATTTGTGTACAACACATTCCCTGAAAAATCAAGGATCACCAGCCCCTCAAGCAGATTGTCGACAAGCGTCCTGTAAATCGAATCACCTTCTGCAAGTGTTTTGCTTGCTGCCAGATCCTGAGGTTCATGGTCCATATAGCTTCTTATTACCTGGTCAGATAAGCTGAGTCAGCTTCCGAGAAACCAAAGATATAAAGAAATCGGGATTGGGGGTTGGGGGCTAGGGATTAGGGGTTGGGGATTGGGGGTTGGGGATTAGGGGTTGGGGATTAGGGGTTGGGGATTAGGGGTTGGGGATTGGGGGATTGGAATATCGAATATCGAATAACGAATATTGAATAACGAATATTGAATAACGATTTTTATCATCTTGCATCCTGCATCTTGCATCCTGCATCTTGCATCTTGCATCGGCGCGAAGCACCCCATCCTGCATCGGCGCGAAGCGCCCCATCCTGCATCTTGCATCCTGCATCGGCGCGAAGCGCCCCATCCTGCATCGGCGCGAAGCGCCCCATCCCGCATCCCGAATCCCGCATCCTGAATCGTACTTCGTAAATCGTAAATTTATTGTACCTTTGCACCCCCAAATAAAAAAATGTACGACATCAGAAATATTGCCATCATCGCGCATGTCGATCATGGTAAGACCACACTCGTTGACAGGATCCTATACCAGGTGCACCTCTTCCGCGCTAACCAGCAGATGGGAGACCTGATACTCGATTCGAATGATCTTGAACGCGAACGCGGTATCACCATCCTTTCAAAGAACGTTTCGGTAAGGTATAAAGGAGTTAAGATCAATATTATCGATACCCCGGGCCACTCCGATTTCGGAGGAGAAGTTGAACGGGTGCTGAATATGGCCGACGGAGTTCTGCTCCTCGTCGATGCCTTTGAAGGCCCCATGCCCCAGACCCGTTTCGTACTCGACAAAGCCTTGGAACTTGGCAAGATCCCTATCGTGGTGATCAACAAAGTCGACAAACCCAACTGCTCCCCTGATGAGGTACATGAAGCTGTTTTCGAACTCATGTTCTCCCTTGACGCGAATGAGCAGCAGCTCAATTTCCCAACTGTTTACGGTTCCTCGAAACAGGGATGGATGGCGGCCGACTGGAGAACGCCATCCACCGACATATCTTATTTACTCGACACCATCATCTCGCATATCCCGCCTCCTGCCAGGCTTCCCGGTACTCTCCAATTGCAGATCAGCTCCCTTGACTACTCTTCGTATGTTGGGCGGATTGCGGTAGGGAGGATCACACGGGGCTCGGTTATTGCGGGTATGCCGGTTTCCCTCGTGAAAAACGACGGGACCATACTCAAATCGGTGGTCAAGGAATTATACCTTTTCGAAGGGCTCAGCAAGGAAAAAATAAAGAAGGAAATCAACGCAGGCGAGATCGTTGCCGTGCTTGGTCCCGAAAATTTCGATATAGGCGACACTATTTCAGATGCCGAGAACCCCGAGGGCCTCAAGCGAATCAGCGTTGACGAACCCACAATGAGCATGGTGTTCACCATCAACAATTCACCTTTTGCAGGTAGGGAAGGCACCTACGTAACTTCCCGCCATCTCAGGGACAGGCTCTTCCATGAAACGGAAAAGAACCTTGCCTTGAGGGTCGAAGAAACAGCTTCCCCCGATACATTTAATGTATTCGGAAGAGGAATACTCCACCTGGCCATCCTGGTCGAGACTATGCGCCGCGAAGGTTACGAGTTCCAGCTTGGGCAGCCCAGGGTCATCACCCGCGAAATAGATGGTGTTCTGAACGAACCTATTGAAAACCTGAAAGTGCAGGTACCCGATACGTTTTCGGGAAAAGTCATCGAGATCGTCACCAAACGCAAAGGCGAGATCGTTAATATAGAACCCAGGCGCGACCGCATCACGGTCGAATTCAATATCCCTGCCAGGGGACTTATCGGGATCAGGAACCCCATTCTTACCGCCACCGAAGGTGAAGCTATCATCGGTCACCGCTTAAAAGGTTTCGAGCCATGGAAAGGCGATATGCAGGGCCGAATAAATGGTTCACTGATAGCTATGGAAACCGGACAGGCTATAAGTTATTCCATTGACAAACTCCAGGACAGGGGTAAGTTCTTTATTGAGCCGGGCGATGAGATTTATGCGGGACAGGTTATCGGCGAACATACCAGGGGAAATGACATCCTCATCAATGTGATCAAGACTAAGAAACTTTCAAACATGAGGGCTACAGGCAGCGATGATAAAGCCGTGATCTACCCTGCTATCAAATTTTCACTTGAAGAGGCGATGGAATATATACAAGGGGATGAATATACCGAAGTCACTCCAAAATCGATCAGGATACGCAAGATCATCCTCGACGAAAACGAACGCAAACGTGCTTCGAAGAAGGTTTAACTTTGTTACTTTGTTACTTTGTTACTTTGTTACCTTGTCACCTTGTTACCTTGTCACCTTGTCACCTTGTTACCTTTTTACCTTGTTACCTTGTCACCTTGTTACCTTGTCACCCTGTTACCTGGTTTTCCGGTTTTTCACCATCCACTGGGCACCCTGAAGCATTGAAAAAGCATAGTCCCTCATGCTGTATGCAACTTGCGGATAAACCTCAAGGTAATTTCTTTTTTCCTGGTTTTTGAAACGATACAGGGTTTCTGGTCCGTTCGTACGGTATACCAGGTAAAACTCATCATTAATGCAGCCCACCTGCTCATCCGCACAAAAATATGCATATGGCCTGCTTTCCCTCCTGAGATCTATCCCGAACGTATTGTTTGTATAACTGAGATTAAGTAATCCCATTATGGTCGGAAATACATCGAGCTGCTGCCCTGTCTTTGAGCAGGTCTGCGGACTAACAAATGCAGGAGAATAAATGATCAGGGGAATATTGAAATACTGCAGCGAAAGGTCATATACTTCATACGAAACAAAAGCGCCGTGGTCGGCAACAAACACGAAGATGGTGCTGTCGAACCAGCTTTGCTTCCTGGCCTTCGCCATGAAATGCCCGATAGACCAGTCGGCATATTCAACGATCTTGGTATCGGTGATCTTCGATTTCGGCAGGAACCCGGATGCTTCAGCAGGGATGATCTTGGGATCATGGTTGCTCGCGGTAAGAAACACACCGAGGAAAGGTTTACTCTGTGAATGCAGCTTATTCAACACAGGGATAGCATAATCGAACATGAAATGGTCGGGCACTCCCAGGGCGCTTCTGACCTGGGAAGCAGGATAGTCTTTCTGACTATAGATATGGTCATAGCCGTTCCCCCTCAGAAATCCGCCGATATTGTCGAACATCTCGTCGTGGGTTGTGAAATAAGCAGTGTTGTAACCATTGTCCTTAAGCGTCTTCCCAAGACCTGTAAATTCAGGGGTGATCACATCGTTTAAGGGATGATGGTTCAGCAGGTTGGGATAAGCAAATAAAGTTGCATATATACCTGCGGATGTGTGGTACCCCGAAGAATACACATGGTTGAAAAAAAGCGAGGCCGAAGCGAGTGAATCAAGGTTGGGCGTGAGATCCTGCCTGTTCCCGAAATGTTTCATAAACCTCCCCGACATGGACTCCATGATCACTACGACCACGTTGGCTCTAAGAGAAGGCCCTGCGGCATCAACCTTGCGGGCAAGCGGTGAAACAGGGGATAGCGAGGAAATGTTAAACCTCCTCATCATAGTAGTCAGAGCATGCTCATCGTTTACAAGATGCAATGCTTTGTTTTCTTCTTTCTGGTTGTCAAGAAAGCTGACCATAAACGTATAATCGGCATTCAGGGCCACCTGGTTCAACATAGGGTATTCAGAAAACGATGCAGCAGATGGTTTTAAAGGGCTTTTTTGAGCAAGCCTGCCCCTGGCCCCGAGAAACACCAATCCCATCATGAGAATTGTACTTATGACCAGGTCGAGCCTATATTTGCTTCTGCTCTGCGGATTCAGCTCCGTGCTTTCAAATGCCCGTTTGCGGATGTGGTGATGCATTATAATGAAAGCTGCCGAAAAGACCAGGAAAACAAAAAAGTAAACCAGGAATTTCGGTTCCTGCAGCACCATGAATAAAACGAAGCTCGGACTTGTCGACCAGTCGAAGAACGCGGCAGAGATCCTTGTCGAAAAATGCCTGAAATACGGAATGTCGGCAGCCGCTACCAGAAATGCCCCAAGGCATAGGATTACGACAAATGCCGTGATGATGCGGTAAACCTTCCAGTTTTTGACCCTTATGAAGGAACAGAACGAAAGAGCAAGCAAGGGAAGGCTGAGGATATAGCAGGCGATTACTGTATCGAATCTCCAGCCGATCTGGAATGCTTTGAAGAGAAGAGCGGAATTACCCGGAATGGACTTAAATGAGTTGAACTCGACAGCAACAAGGATGACCCTGAAAACAGTGAAGAGAAGGATCAGGAGGAGGTAAACTGAAACGAAATAGTACACATTACGTATGGAAGAACTGCGGGACATGGTAGTAAGAGATAGTTCAGGTTCTCTGAGAACACAAAGGTACTAATCATTTTAATACCATTGGATTGATTCGTATCTTTGACTGATCATAAAGATGTCAGATATGTCAGCATTTACTATACGCATTGCCTCTGTTACTTCCTTGTTTTTCTTCGCCCTGGGAGGATATGCCCAGCAACAGCCAGTCGCCGGACAGGCCATGTATAAAGATCCGAAATTGCCGGTCGAAACAAGGGTGAACGACCTTGTCTCACGAATGAGTTTAAAAGAAAAAGTCCTGCAAATGCAGAACAATGCCCCTGCCATCGAAAGACTTGGAATCCCCGCATACAACTGGTGGAGCGAATGCCTTCACGGAGTGGCCCGTAACGGCATTGCTACCGTTTTCCCACAGGCAATCGGCATGGCCGCAACCTGGGACCCCGCCCTGATCTATCGCGAAGCCGATGTGATCTCGACCGAAGCCAGGGCGAAATATTATGAATGTTCCTCCAAAGGCAAACGCGGCATTTACCAGGGCCTGACCTTCTGGTCACCCAATATCAATATTTTCAGGGATCCCCGATGGGGGCGCGGACAGGAGACATACGGCGAAGATCCCTTCCTTACGGGCCGCATAGGCATTGCCTTTGTAAAAGGCCTGCAGGGCAACGACCCCAAATATTTCAAAGTCATCGCAACCGCCAAGCACTACGCGGTACACAGCGGTCCGGAACCCGAAAGGCACAGCTTCGACGCCTGGTGCAGCGAAAGCGATTTGTACAACACCTATCTCCCGGCTTTCGAAGCCCTGATCAGGCAGGGTAAAGCGTATTCAGTGATGGGCGCATACAACCGTTTCTGGAGTCAGCCCTGCTGCGCCAGCGACCTGCTGCTCGATAAGATCCTCAGGAAGAAATGGGGTTTCAGTGGGTATGTGACCTCCGACTGCGGAGCGATCTGGGATATTTATCACGGGCATAAACTTCAGCCCGATTCAATAAGAGCTTCGGTTCTGGGAGTCAAGGCAGGCTGCGACCTTACCTGTGGCGATGAGTATGAAAGCCTGGTTAGCGCCATCGGGAAAGGATATATCAGCGAATCCGAGATCGATGTTTCTCTCAAACGCCTGTTCACCGCGAGGTTCAGGCTCGGTTTGTTCGATCCCGATTCACTGGTTCCCTGGGCTAAGATCAAACCCACTGATAACAATACCCCCGAGCATAATCAACTTGCACTCAAGGTGGCTGAAGAAAGCATCGTATTGCTTAAGAACGATAAAAAAACTCTCCCCTTTGGCAAATCGGTAAAGAAGATCGCGGTGATCGGTCCGTATGCTGACCGGCTTTCGGTACTTCTTGGCAATTACTGCGGAACACCTTCGGCCCCGGTGAATTTTCTTGCCGGTATCAGGGAAGTTGCTGGCAGCAAAATCGAAGTTTTGTATTCAAAAGGCGTTGACGGTTTAGAAGATGCAGCCTCGAAGCAGAATGATAAAAACGGGAAAGCCGCTCCCACTCCAACGGAACTCGAGGCCCAGGCCCTGCAGATCGCAGGAAATGCCGATGCCATTGTATTCGTGGGAGGCATCTCCCCCTATCTCGAAGGCGAAGAGATGGACGTAGCAGTTCCCGGTTTCAGCGGAGGTGACCGCACCAGTCTCGACCTGCCTGCCAACCAGTCGAACATGCTGAAGAAGCTGTCGTGGCTTGGCAAACCCGCGGTGCTGGTACTTACGAACGGCAGCGCCCTCTCGATCACACGTGAAGCCCTGGACATCCCGGCTATTGTAGAAGCCTGGTATCCCGGACAGCAAGGCGGCAAAGCCCTTGCAGAAGTCCTGTTCGGATTGTACAATCCGGCCGGGCGTTTACCTGTTACTTTTTATTCCTCGGCGGATGAGCTTCCCCCGTTTACCGAATATTCCATGAAAGGGCGCACCTACAAATATTTTACCGGAAAGCCACTGTACCCCTTTGGCTATGGGCTCAGCTATGCGACTTTCGCATATACGGCAGCAGCTGCGGATAAAGGAGAGTACTCATCCGCCGACACTGTAAAACTCAATGTCACCGTGAAAAATGAAGGACAATTCAGCGGGGATGAAGTGGTGCAAGTATATTGCCGCAAGAAGGATTCGAAATTCGAGCGGCCGGCAAAGGCGCTTTGCGGCTTCCTCAGAAAGAATGTCGCCAAAGGTTCTTCCGAAACTTTTATAATCCCAATGGCTGTGAATGATCTCAGGATTTTCGATCCGGTCGCCCAGGATTATACTGTTGAAACGGGAGCTTATGAACTGCTTGTGGGTCCCGATTCGGCGACTCCCCTGCTCACCGTGAATATCGGGATTAAATGAAAATGACGAGTTGTCACGGCTTTACTGCCCTTCTGACATTAGGGGTTGCCTTATTTATACTTTTGACTGCGGATGTGGTGGCCCAGGATGCTGGCCAATACCCGCCTCCTGGAAAACTCCGGAAAGATTCGCCGATTTACCTTGACGCCCTTGCACGATGGAAACAACGCACAGGGAAATCCGCAACCTGGTATTATAAAGATTATGTCAACACCGATGCACTTGCCGCCAAATGTATTTTTACCCTGCTGAACAACCGTCAGGGCCCTCAGGGCGGACTGAAGCACGAGGGCGTATACCCTTCGTACAAGGATTTCACCGGATTCTGGGCCTGGGACAGCTGGAAACATGCGTATGCCCTGGCCGGGATTGCACCCGGGCTTGCAAAGAACAACATCCGCGCTATGTTCGATTACCAGGATTCATGCGGGATGGTAGCCGACTGTATTTTCATTGATACTACTGAGAATAACTACCGTGATACCAAGCCACCTCTTGCAGCCTGGGCGGTGGATGAGATTTTCAAACAGACTTCCGACACTTCCTTTGTACGGGAAATGTTTCCGAAGCTCATGAAATATCACCTCTGGTGGTACTCTCACCGCGACCATGACAGGAACGGCTTATGCGAGTATGGTTCGGTTGATGGCAGCTTGCAGGCAGCCCGCTGGGAAAGCGGATGGGATAATGCCGTACGTTTCGACAGTGCCCGTATGCTGAAGAACAACAGCCATGCGTGGAGCATGGACCAGGAGAGCGCCGACCTGAATGCGTATTTATTTGTTGAAAAGCAATGCCTGTCAAGGCTTGCGATGATACTTGGAGAAACTTCTCTTGCCGAAACCCTGGATGAGCAGGCCATTCAGCTCGGGAACAAGATCCGCAGCATGATGTGGGATGAACGCAGCGGTTTTTTCTATGACATCCGGCTTGACACAAAAAAACCTGTGCTGGTGGCCGAACCCAACGGTTGGATCCCGCTCTGGGCGGGCATTGCCACGAAAGACCAGGCCCGGAGGATCCGCAACCGCATGTTAAACAAAGATGAATTCAACACCCTCGTCCCCTTCCCTACCGTGGCTGCCAACAATCCCGGCTTCAATCCCGAGAAAGGCTACTGGCGCGGACCGGTCTGGATAGACCAGGCCTGTTTCGGCATCAAAGGCTTACTGAGGTATGGCTACAAAGACGATGCAGCCATGCTGATGAACAAACTTTTAAGAAATTCCGAGGGCATACTCGACCCCGCCCGTCCGCTCCGCGAAAACTATCATCCGCTTACAGGCAAAGGCCTCAACGCCGAAAACTTCAGCTGGACTGCCGCGCATTTGCTGATGATGATACAGGAAATTGAAGACAAAATGAAATAATATGTTGAATATCCAATATAATGTAGTATCTTTGCCTAAATTATTTAAAAAAATCAAAGTATTATGAACAAAGGTATTGTCAAATTCTTTAACAATAGTAAAGGATTTGGATTTATTAAGGACGAAGAGTCAAACAAAGAGTATTTTGTACACGCATCAGGTCTTATTGATGAAATCAGGGAAAATGATGAAGTAACATTCACTCTTCAGGAAGGCAAAAAAGGATTAAATGCAGTAAATGTTAAACTAGCCTAGTTTAGTTAATTTGCTATATTTATGAAACTTGAGGCCGTCTCTTAATTGAGATGGCCTTTTTCTTTTCCTGCGGATGTGATTTCCCGTAATTTTTGCATATATTTGATTTTGGCTGAAAATCATATATTTCCATAATCTGATAATATGCCGTTCAGAGGGATTAACGACAAGGTAAAAATACTTTTTGCCGAAGATGTTGCAGTTCACAACATGATGGCCAAAGAGCTTTTACGAAAAGAAGGGCTGGATTTTGAATCAATTCTTGTTGAAACAAAGGAAACATTCCAGAAAGCCCTGGTAGAATTCAACCCCGACCTGGTCATTTCCGATTACCTCATGCCGAACTTCACCGGCATGGAAGCCCTGCTTTTAACCATCAGTTATAATCCGGCTGTCCCGGTCATCATCTTAACCGGATCGATCAGTGAAGAAATTGCTGTTGAATGCATGCGTTCAGGCGCTTCCAATTATGTGATCAAGGAAAACCTCATCCGCCTTCCGTTTGCTGTTAAAGAAGCATTGCAGAAGCGTATCGCCATAAGCGAACAACGCAAAGCAATGATAGCCCTCCGGGAAAGCGAATCGCGGCTGAAGGCTATTACTACTGCAGCCGGGGACGCAATCATCATGATCGACAATTCCGGACTGATCTCTTTCTGGAACCCGGCTGCTGAAAGGATCCTGGGTTATACCGAGCAGGAAATGATGGGGAAGCAACTCCACGAACTCATCGCTCCATCTGAATACCGTGAGGCCTTTTATTTAAACTTCAGCCTGTTCAGCCAAACGGGCGAGGGCTTTGCCATCGGCAAGATCCTTGAACTTGAAGCAATAAGGAAAAACGGCGAAAGGATCCATGTTTCACTCAACCTCTCAGCCGTAAAAATCAAAGATCTCTGGCACGCTGTAGGCATAGTTGCCGATATTACTGAACGTAAACGGGTTGAAGAAGAACTGATTTCGGCAAAGATCAGGGCCGAAGCAAGCGACCGCCTCAAAACTGCTTTCATTCATAATATCTCCCATGAAGTCCGTACACCCCTTAACGGGATCCTGGGTTTCAGCGACCTTATCACCCAGAGCAATCTCTCGCAACAGGAGAAAACCCAGTATTCAGCCCTGATCAAGACCAGCAGCTCCCGCCTTCTGCGGACGATCACCAGCTATATGGATATCTCAATGATCGTTTCAGGCACTATGCAGGTCCACAAAAAGCGGTTTGACCTGACCCAGCTGATGCTGTCCCTGTTCGATCAGTTCAGGCCACGCTGTAAAGCTAAAGTTGTTGAACTGAACCTGCAGCTGCCGGATGCAAATAAGCCATTCTACATTAATTCCGACTCCGAACTGATTTCAAAGACATTATCGCATCTGCTTGATAATGCTGCAAAATATACCCAAAAAGGGGAAATCACATTTGGATTTCTTGAAATTGACGGTAGCCTCGAATTTTTTGTAACCGATACGGGCATCGGGATCAGGGAGGAAGTCCAGGCCAGGATATTTGAGTATTTCACCCAGGAAGAATCTGCGTTTACAAGGAATTTTGAAGGCAGCGGACTGGGTTTGTCAATTTCCAGGGGGCTGGTTGAACTTTTAGGTGGCACGATACGTCTGACTTCCGAAAAAGGCAGGGGTTCCGATTTCCGTTTTACTCTGCCTGCAGGAGATGCGGGTTTACTGACCGGTGAACCTGAGAAGCAGGAAAAACGAAATCCTTCAATCGAAGCGCCGGTTATCCTGGTAGCCGAAGATGATGAATCCAATTATTACCTGCTCGAGATCCTTCTTCGGGAAACCGGGATAAAAATCCTTCGCGCAACAACCGGGGAGGAAGCTGTGGAGTGTTGCAGAACACATCCTGAAATTTCATTGGTGCTTATGGATATCAGGATGCCCGAGATGAACGGCATCGAGGCAACGAAAAGGATCAAATCATTTAGGAAGAACCTTCCCGTTATAGCAGTGACTGCGTTCGCCGTGAGCGGGGACGAAAAACACGCCCTGGATGCAGGTTGTGATGATTATATTCCAAAACCTATTGTCAGGGAGAAATTCTTTGAAGCCATCAGAAAATTTCTTTAACCAATTTTCAAAATCATGCCTTTCTTCAGCCTGGGCTCGGGAAATGTGTTTGGGCTGAAAATCTGAACTATCTTTGTAAAGTCTTCAAACCAATAATCATGAACAGAAGAGTAGTATGTTTCATTCTTATCTCATTCATTTTATTTCAATCCATGCATGTTTTCTCCCAGGGCAGCTGGAATAAAATGAATACTTCATGCAGCAAAGCCTTGTGGTCGGTATGCTTTACCGACAGTGCGTACGGCTGGGCAGCAGGCGATGACGGTTCAATTATTCATACGGCCGATGGAGGAAAGACCTGGGTAAAGCAGGAGAGTCATACACAAAACCAGATTACAAGTATAACGTTCATCAACAGGAACCTTGGCTGGGCCTCTTCCTGCAATTATTCAACAGTCCCTGCCGGCACAGTGCTTCTGAAGACAACCAACGGAGGAACAACCTGGACATCACATGCATATGCTGAGAAAAATGTCTTTATATCCTGCGTTACCTTTCTTGATTCCCTGAATGGCTGGATCGGCGGCAGTCCGCATGTACTTTCCAAAACATCCGACGGCGGTATGACCTGGCAGCCGGCATATGTTGAACCCTCACCTCTTTCGCAATTTCCTGTTCTGAAGATCAAATTTTTTAATCGAACATACGGCTATGCCTGCGGGGGTATTTTCGATGTTGCCGGAGTGATCTGGAGGACCACCGATGGCGGCAATTCCTGGCGTGCAATAGACCCGGCTTGTGCCCCTGCAGATGAAGTTCTCGACCTGCATATCTCAGACTCGCTGAAGGTAATCGGGGTCGGCGGCGATCCTGATTACGAATTCGGGGTCGGAATGATGCGTTCGACCGGCGATGACCTTAATTTCATATACCGGGAGCAGGGATTCAAAGGAAGGGCAAATTGCATAGTGTTCGCCGATGAAAACGAAGCCTGGTGTTCCCTGGGCGAAAGAAATATGTTCCTCTACAGCAGGGATGGAGGTTCCAGTTGGTCTGAAATGTCAACACCCTCTCAGACATTCGTAACATCACTGTCGTTCCCTGATTCCCGGCATGGTTATGCCAGCGGCAGGAAAGGGGAAATCCTCAAATATACCCAATCCTCAAATGGTATTCAGCCTGTTGGCAATGGAAGCACAGATGATAAGCTGTCATTGCATGAAATATATCCTAACCCGATAAAAATTTCAGCAGAAATCAGATTTCATGTTCCAAAATCTGTTGAAAACGATGTGATCCGGATAAGGATCTGTGACATCCTGGGCAGGGAAGTTGCTTCAGTGATCAATCAGGCTATGTCACCAGGAGAGCATGAAGTAAATTTCAATCCTGAAGGCTTGCCGGCAGGGGTGTATTTCTGCAGTCTTACGGCTCCCTCGTTTCCTGCCTCCACCATGAGACTGGTGATCGGGAAATAGCCGTAAATATTAATATTTGTATGCTACAGCATTCTATTGAAAGCCATGAAGAAAATACTAACGGCAGTAAAATGGATCGTATGCCAGACCAGGCATTCAAAATGATGGCTTTTATGTCGCACATCCCCGCAAAGAAATCCTGAAATCCTGATAAACTTACTGGATCTTAACGATCTTGCTGAGCACAACCTTGCTGTCAAAGGTAAAGCGGAGATAATAAATCCCGGGTGTCATTCTGACTTCTTCCGAACTTAAAACTCCCGTGTGCAAGCCTGCAGATTGTACCTGCGTTGTGATAAGATGGCGGTTAAGCCTGCCGGTCATATCATAAATATCAAGGCTTACCGCAAGGTCTGTCCTGAGAAAATAACTGTAGCTGAGTTTTTCCAAAAAAGGATTCGGATAAACAATCACTGAAACATTGGAATTATCGGTGGAAACCTGGCTGTCTGACCCACCCGAAATAACGCCAGGGTTCAATGGCTGCTGCAGGTTTACAACTGCAGAGCGGGTAACCTTAGGTTCCTGCCCATAAGTTTTAACTTCAACGGTAGTGATAACGAGAATCGGATAACGGTACTGAGGTGCATACCAGAAGTAACGGATAGTCTGGCTCTCAAGAGAACTGCAGGGATTAATCTCAATACTGTTTTTTTCTGTTTTTACCCTTAATGAATTTTTCAGGACCTGGCTGGGAAGAATTAATGTGCCATATGCATCAGCGGAAACGGTAAAATCACCACTGAGATCAATCTTGGTTACGTTCTGGAATAAAGCATTTCCTGCGAATTTATCAGTAAACTGGTCGCCGTAGGAAAAAGGGTATTTCATTTTAATTAAAGGATCAGAATAGTTAAGAGTGATGTCTTTTGAGATATATCCGTTTTCTTCAAAAAGCACATCGGTTAAAGTAAAATAAGAGTCTTTATCTGATTCTTTGAGGATTACATTCGAAGTACTGAAGCCGCTCAGTGTTTTTGAAGGGACGGAAGTCACAGAGCTTTGATTTATGGTTTCCGTAAACTGGATTTTTGAAAAGTCCCATATTTGGTTTGGTCCTGAATTACCGGGTAATACATATTGTATTTCCTGTGATGTGTTTATGTCGCCGGTTAAAAGAGCATGGGTTTTAGAATTTATCGTAGTCTGGGATACAGAGATAATGGCTATGAATAGTGCTAAAGTGAAAAGAGTAAATGACTTCATGGCATTATGGTTTCTGCAAAAATAACAAAAAACAATGGCTTTGTATGCAGAAAATTTACCATTGTAATATTTTTGATAAGGTGAGCTAAAATTGGAAATACAATAGGATAAAGTGCGACAAAAATGACAACAAGAAAAAAGAAAAGCCCCGAAACATTTCT
>SESA01000515.1_pt1 | contig 24770 bp, 17 predicted proteins | sample 3171451 | NCBI WGS metagenome assembly SESA01 (sample SAMN06051862, study PRJNA518727) | freshwater metagenome | biome: subpolar coniferous forest; feature: holomictic lake; material: water; isolation source: holomictic Lake 227, 8 m depth | place: Canada: near Kenora, Ontario | collected...
ACACCGCTGCCGCTTCGCTCTCGTGGGCGGGAGCGAAGGGGGCAAAGGTGCGGCTACAGGCGGCTGTCACAGGCGCTGTTTTAGCGAAGCCTCCATGCTGCTGGAAGGTTTTCTTTGCCGTTGTTTGGGGCGCTTCTAAAGGTATGATCCAAGATCATAGTGCAAGCGGTCGCATTCCTACCGGGTTCTTCTGAAAGCTTCCAGGCTGAAAATGCCCAACAACGAAGCGATTACGCAGGTAGCAGGGACAAGCGCCCCGAGGTGGGCATGGCGTTGGGATGTTCAGTTTGACGTAGGTGAGTTTACTCCTTAACGCCCTAACGTACCTGGGCGGGACTTTTGTAGCCGAGAAGCTGTTTGCACGTCTTTTTCAAAATAGGTGGCACTTGCCTTGCTATTGGTTGGCTTGTACGTCATTTAAGGTGCCGGGCCTCGGCGGGCGGGTTATTTATGGCTGCAACATTTGCCGACTTTGGTTGGCCAATAGAACGAAAACGACAAAGGTCATTACTGCAAAGGATACGACGTATATCTTCCATCTCGTTCGCTTTCGCTTATCCCACGCATCAAACAGTTTTTTGTAGTGTGCCACCCGCTCTTTGGATGCCAATATCTTGCCGTTAAGATATAATAATCCAATAAACGCTGCGATGCCATAGGGCAACCCTTGAGCTTGGGTCAGGTAGCTTCTATGAATGACGCCCCCCTGCGATATAGCAATGATGTTGTAGATCGCCAAAATCCATCCTAGCAGAAAAATCTCGACGAATATGATAGAGCAAAGCGCAGTGTATCTCGCGTGCCACGGCTCGCTCTTGCCGTGATCTCTCTCGATCATCCAATAATAGGCAAATTGGTAAATGAGCATTAGCGTTTTCATGGTCTCACCAAAGTCGGAGAATAATAGGCATTCCTAGTCCTGCCTTTGCTCCATCTGTTAATGGCTTAGTAACGATGGGGGCCACGTCTTGCGCAAAAGCAGCAGCACCACCTGCTTTTGGGTCTTTTGGCGGATAAAAGGTATCTATCAAAAAGTAGCTTCCCGCCACAGCGGCACCGGGCCACCCCCCATAAACCCCAACGCCGGTCATCGTCGTATTCGTTGCAAGATGTGCACCGCTAATGTTCCCTTGATTATACCCGTATGCGTCAAATGCGATACTGCCGATGGCCAAACCTCTTCCGGCAATATCAGCTATCCCAGCAAGTTTAGCAGTTGAAACAGATCCGTTGCCTCCCCATCCACTCGTATACACTTTATAATTGCTTCCTACAGAATACTGACCAGCAGTGCTGTATTGCAAAGTCGATGCCGCAAGTCCCGTATAGCCCACTGTCTGCGAAACGGGGTCGTAAATTGGTGAGCCTTCTCTCGTTGATTGATTCAGGGGCACATTCCCAAAAGGCGTACCGCTACCATTATACTGAATAGTGTAAGTTTGGTTATTTGACGTAAATGATAGATTTTGGCCGGTCACCACGGTCGAAGCTCCCTGCCCTTGGTTTGTATTGGCAGCTTGGGGGCACCGTCCATCCGGGTCCAGTCCGTTGACGGGATCGCCGTTGGCGTAGTCATAAAGAGACATGCTGGCGGCATGTCCGAGCGGGTCGGGGGAGACCCGTCCGCCCAACTCGGCATCGTATCGCATGCCCGCACGAGTCATTGTGCAGGCTGTGTTGTACGCGTACGCCTGCGGCCCTAGGCAGGCGAAAAGCAAGGCAAGGATGATGACCAGCACGCGGTTCACGGGTGCGACTCTATGCAGAGGCGTGGGCGGATGTCCAGCGAGGTTTAGAGGTCGCCCGCTGGGGCGGCATCGGGGAGTTTGGCCGGGTGGCAACGCAGATGTGCGTCTTTGAGGAGTTTAATCGAGACGTGGGTGTAAATCTCGGTGGTTTCAAGGCTGGCGTGGCCGAGCATGGCCTGGATGGCCCGAAGGTCGCAACCGTTCTCCAAAAGCAGCGTGGCGAAGGTGTGGCGGAACAGGTGACAACTTCCCTTCTTGCCTATGGCCGCTTTGCCGATGATTTCGGCAACCTTCGTCCCCAGTCTGCCGGGCGTGACCCGGCGTCCCTCGCTGTTGAGGAAGAGGGCGTGCTCATTGAGCGAGGGGCAGAGCCGGGGCCGGACTTCCACGAGGTATTTTTCAATCCAGCGGATGGCCCGCAACCCCACGGGGACGAACCTGTCCTTCTTGCCCTTGCCCTGCTCGATACGCATCAATCCCCCGGCATAATCCACGTCCACGAGGTTCAGGCCGCAAAGTTCCTGGCGGCGGATGCCGGTGGAGTAAAACGTCTCCAAGATGGCCCGGTCACGAATGCCCATTGGCTGGGCGAGGTCGGGCACGTTCATGACGGCTTCCACTTCGGCGGCGGACAGAACCGCCTTGGGCAGTCGGAACTCGCTGCGGGGCAAGTCCAGGTCGCTGGCGGGGTTGTAAAGGATGAAGCCTTCCCTGGTGAGCCACGAAAAGAAGTTGGCAACCGATATAATCCAATGCTGCTGCGTGGCGACGGTCAGGGCCGTGCCGCTGGCCTCCTTGCGGTAGTGGTAGAGGTAGGACTGGTAATTGACCATTACCGCCCGTGTGACCTGGCGGGCCTGGGTGACGCCGATTTGCTCGCAGAACATCCGAAAATAGCGGAGCAGTTTGCCGGTGCTGTAAATGGTCTGGGGCGAGTAGTTACGCACCCGCAAATGTTCGAGGTAACGCCCGGCGAGGTAGAGCAACCCCTGGGGGTCTTCCTCCAATAGGCTACGACGTTCCGCATCGGCCAGGTGCTGGTAATATGTCTCCCTGCTCATTTTCCTTTTAGCGGCCCTTTATCAGCGGCTAAGCAGCTAAAATAAAGGATGTGCGGGCGATGGGACGGCATGACGAAGGGGTGACGAACCCATGACGAAGCGGCGACGAAACGGGGCTTTTTCATGACGATTGGCCGTTTTTTGGTGACGCTTGGGGGTGCAAACCAAGCAGGAAGCGGCCGCCGTTCTGCCCTTCGCCGTCATAGACCAATTCATAAAGGAAGCGGGCGGCACTGCCCGGCACTCGGTGGCAAAGCAGGTATTCAAGTTGGGTGAGGCGGTCCAGGTGCCGCCTTACCTGCGGCTCGCTCCATTTGAGCCGTTCCCGCACTTCGCGGCGGCTGAACCGCACCTTGTCGCGGTGGATGCCCTGGGCCTTGGCCCACGCTTCAACCATGCCGTGCAGGGCAATCAAGAAGGTTCGGCTCGGCGGGGCCAGTTCATCGAGGGAGCGGCCCAGCACCTGGGCGGCGATTTCATCGGCAAGCCGCAAATCGTGGTCGTCCACTTCGATGTATTGGAGCGTCTTGCCCCGATGCTCGCAACTCTTCACGGGCTTCTGATACTGCCGCAAAAAGGCGATGGTGCGGATGAGGCCAAGGTATTTCTTGTGGTCGCGTCTCAAACGGATTTGGTCGTCGGGGAAGGTCAACTGGTCGGCAAACGGGTTGTTGACCCGAAGGGGGCGAAGCAACCGCTGGGCGTTGTGGTGGGTGCGTAGAACCTCGTCCCGCTCAATGCCCCGCAACCAACCCCGCAAAGTTTCCGCCTCACGCTGGGCGGCGTGGATGCGTCGGGTTTGCTCCCTGTCCTCGTCCACGGTCAGAACCAAGTAACGGTTGGCAAGTTCCTCGTCAAACTCGGCCTGGGTGCTCGTCATGAACTGGGCAACGGGGCCTTCCACGGTTTTCAATTCGGTCTTGGGCAACCCGCCGTCGCCGTCCTTCACGGTCACGGCAAGGATGAGTTTCTTTTCCGATTGCAGGATTTTCAGGGGGTAACTGGCCGTCTCGCTGCCCTCGTCCTCCACGATGGCAAGCACCTTGTGTTTAAGCCCGTCGTCGGGCAGGTAGTAAAGGGCCTGGGTGGTCATGGAAGTGACTACCTGCTTTTCCTCTTCGGGCACAAAATCCAAGATGGCTCCCATCAGGGCCGATTTCCCGGCTGCACTGCGGGAGACAATCAACCCCGACAAGGGGTCGGCCAGTTTGCGGGAGACGGCTATCAGGTAGCCCAGCAATTTGTTGGCATCCTCGCCCACGGTTCCCGCCGTCACGAAGTCGGCCAGAATCCGCTCAAAGATTTGCGGCTCTTTGAGCAACCGCAAGGCGGCGGCTTCTTCCTCTGGTGTCATGACCGGCCCGGAATCCACGGGCTTCATTCGGGCCATGATTTGCTTTTGCTGGTGGGCTTCGAGTTGTTCCACCAACGCCATCAAATCGCTTTCCAACGCCTCCTTGCTCGCTCCCGTGATTTGCTCGGCCTGGACGATAAACCCCGTCCTGGCCCGTGCTGCGTAAAGGTCGAACGTGTCCAGATGGAAACGGTTCCGATAGGTGAACCGCACGTTGGCTTTGAGATGGTCAAAACTCGTATTGGCATCGAGGCCACGCACCCGCCAAAACCGCTCGCCCGCAATCATCCTGGCTTCCCGTCCGTCCTCGCTCACGCTAAACGCCGCTCCCTCTGGCTCGCCCTGGGGCGGCGGTGGGGGTGCAGGTTCCTCTGCGGGCTGCGGGGCGGATGGCTCGACTGGCTCGGCGGGCGGTGGCGTTTCCTTTTTAGCCGCTTCCAGCAAAGGCGGCTTGGGAACGGCGGCTAAATGAAAAACACGGCCATTGCCATTGATGGGCAGCATCCGCTTCGCTCCCGCAAGCAGTGAGGAGAGAGCGGCCTTCGGGTCTGAACTCGCCCGCACCACGTCGTTGACATCCTGGCGGGGCGGCAGTTCCACCCGCCACACGGCCACGCCTTCGGGTTCCAACTTCTGGGCCAGTTCGTTTGCCGCTCGGTTGCCCGCCTCGTCGCTGTCATAAGCGACGATGACCCGCTCAGGCCGGACGGTGCGAAGCAGTTGCCAATGGTCGGCGGTGAAACCGTTCACCCCATAACTCCAAGTCGTGTTTCGGAAGCCGTTCACCCAAAAAGAGAGGGCATCTATGGCCGCTTCGCAAAGGAGCCATTCGCGTGCGTGTTTGATTTCCTCCGCGTTCCACACCCCCACATGCGGGCCGGGCAAATAAAGATGGTCGCTCGCTTGCCGCACTGGGGATTGAACCCGCCGCCCGTAAATCTCGCTCACTTTCCCGTCGTAAATCACGGGCACCAGCACGCACCCGCTCAGATGTTCATGGCCGGTTTCCCGCAAGATGCCCAAACGGGTCAACTGTGCTTTGAGGGCTTTGCCGTGCTGGGTGGTTCCCGGCAGTCGGTAGCCCAGCGTCCTGTTGGCGAAGCCAAGCCGGAACTTGGTGACCGCCTCAGGATGGAAGCACTTGCGATGCTGCAAGTAGCCCATTGCCTGGCTGCTCGCACAAAACTGCTTGTGGTAAAAGTCGGTGACGGTCTCCAATAGGGCCGTGTCCGTTAGTTCGGTGCCTGGCTCGACCAATGCAGGGTGCTCGGTGCCAAGCCTGGTCTTGACCGTGGACGGTTCCGGCACGGCTCCCAGTTGTTCCCGCAACCGCTGCACCGCATGGCGGAAACTCACCCCCTCCCGCTTCATCACAAACTGGATGGTGTCGCCGCCACACCCGCACGCCCCAAGGCAGTTCCAAAGGTTCTTGGCCGGGGTGACGATGAAGGACGGCGTTTTGTCGTCGTGGAAGGGGCAATGCCCTATCAGGTCTTTGCCGTGCGGCTTCAACTCGATGCCATACTTGGCGCACAGGTCGGCCAGCGGGATTTCCCGCTTCAATCGTTCCAGTTCGTCGTCGGGGATGCGTGCCATATCAATGGAAGGAGACCCATTCGCCTGTTTGATGGTTCCAATGCCCCCGGCCTCCGTCCGTGTCCAGTAGCTGCTGCCAGTCGGCGGCGGCTTGCTCGGGGGATTCCAACGCCAACACCAACATTGCGTTGCCTTCGTCTTCCCACCCGCAAACCCTTTGCAGGTCTTCGTCCCAAGCGTGCTGGTAAGCCTCCCTCATCACCCCTCGGCCCAGCACGGCCAGTTCCGGGGGCATCCCCGCCGCCAGTGCCCGCTCTTTCCATCCATCCCACGGGAACCGTCCGTAACTGCAACTCAATACCTGCTCGTGAAGTTCATTGTCCATTTTTCAGTTCTGATTGGAACCGAAGCCCGCCCCACGCTATGGTCTGCGTCGAAGGCTCGAACCTCGGTTCGGGTTTTTGTTCAGGCCAGTCGTTCCTCCTTCGCCAAAAATTGGAGCGGCTGGCCATTTTCGTTTCCGCAAAAGCCGTCAAGAGCAATTGCATTGTTCAGTTCTGTCTATTACATTGGACACATGCAAGCCATTTCTAGAAGGGTCATGTATTTTTCGCGTATGACCGATTCCAACTTACGCCGCCTTCGCTTGGCTGCCGGTCTCACGTTGCGAGAGCTTGCCCGGCAGATTGGCGAGCATCCTTCCAACGTGAGCTATTGGGAGCGCACGGGGCATCCCCCTCGTTCCAATGTATTAGCCGCCATCGCCGAAGCGTTGGGCGTCTCGGTTGACGAAGTGCTTGGACAGTCAAAAACAAAGCGGACAACCCCCATTGCGGGCAAAGCTCGCTTGGCCTTCGAGTCTGTTTCACGTCTGCCACGTCGCCAACAAGAGCAAATCATCAAGGTTGTGGAAGCCCTTGTAGCTCAAAACTCTGGCAATCAACCGGCGTAGCCTTGTTCACAATCAAGTAGCGGAGCTGGTTTACGGTGCAGGGGGCCTTCCAAAGAGCCCCCGGCAAGCTGCGCCAAGCGGCAGTAAACCTGATTGTGAGCAATGCGGGGGAGCTATTCCCGGCCCTGCTTTCTGCCCTTCCCTTGGGTGATGCCGTCCTCGGCATGACCGCCCTTTGGGGGGCGATTCACGATTGCCGCCTTGGGGAATGGTGAAACGGCGGCAGGAAGCCTGGCGAATACCCCTTGCGAAAAATCCGGCGACTCTAGAGAATCCCGTGGCAAAGACCAAAAGCCATGCCCGAAAGCAAAAAATCCGCAACTAATTCCACATTATTACAGGACTTTTTACGGGCCGTGAAAGATGCGGATGACGCACTTAGTGCTCACCCATCGCTCCAAAAATTATGCATCGAGGTGCTTAGGGACGAGGATACTAATGCAGGCTGCCAGCTTATTGAGATTGGCCTCGCCATTTCCGATGTCCTTTTCTATGGTGCGTGCAGCAGTGAACGAATCAGGAAATGGCTCGGAACATGCGAGCAGATGCCGATGCGCCTTATGGCTATAAGGGATTTTTCGTATGCACAAATCGATTATATTTACGACGAGGTAGGATTTGGTAGAGATTTAGATTTCAGAGCCTCTCATACAAAGGGTGGACCAAAACGATTCCAGTCCTCATCACCATCCTCCGTTGCGTTATCGCTATACTTTGCAATGCAGGAATTTGTTATTCCTGAGTCTGAACCAGAAAAGCGTGAAGCCAAGCGTCTCCAAATACGGCACGCAATTGACACGTTGGACAAAAACGCTTCGGATTACCACCACCTTTTCGCAGGCTTTGAGTTTGTTAAGAAACTTGTGGCACTTCCAAAATTATCAAAGACCTCGTATCATCCGTGGGCAGAAATAGGAGCCCAGCTTCTGGTGGATTTTTCCGAGGATTTTAGGAAGGAAGAGGTTGCGTCAGGGAAACGGCTGAGGCTTCCTCTTATCCCTGACGCGTGGAAAGCAAATGCAGAAAAGCGCAAGGAAAAGGGAGCCTTGCGGACTTACGTTTACAAGAAGTTGGTCGTCGGTTTTGAGTCAATAGCTCGGTAGCTTTCCCAAGTCTCTTCCGAGTTCCGCAAGCTCAATTCACTAACTTGTGAGTTACTTGCCATTGCTTCATCTGGACCAAAAAGCGCCCCCTAAATGGGCGCATGCAAAAGTCCAAGAAAGCTGCTGCGCCTGCTCCAAGCAATCCCATCACCCTCAAAGCGGTGATAGCCGCCAACTCCGGGCACCGGCTCGAAGACGAAAAATGGACCGTATCGGGCGAACGCTACGAGGTCCTGGTGCAGCAGTCCGAGGACATCGCCGCCAAGCTCAAACTGGCGGGCATTGACCCTTACAGGAAGGACACCATGCCCATTTGCATGGTCGGCCTGCTTTCGGGGGAGGTCAAAAGGGTGGTGCCCTACATCAACAGCAACCTCATCCCCGTGGTGCAGTCGGCCAACCACCGGGAAGCGTTGAAGGCCCTGCGCTTTTACTGCGAGCCCCGCCCCTACATCCGCATGTTCGTCATCACCACCGGCGACCGCTGCGGCGTCGGTTTAATCGGCAAACACCACAAGGCCCTCGCCCGCAAAATCTCCAAGTGGGCAGCAAGCCCGATTTGCAAGGACCGGGGGGTCGAGGTGATTTTCGCCCGCCACGAAATCACCTTCGATGTGCTGTTTTGTGCCCACCTCCACGCCCACGTCCTGGTGGATTGCCACCAAAAGCTCGGCGGCGAGGAATGGAGCAACTTCCTGGCCGAGACCCAAGAGTTCTTCGAGGCCAAAATCATGGACTCCGGCAAGCTCCGCAACCCTCAGGAAGCCGTCAAATACTGCCTCAAACCGGCCGAGATTGAAAAGCTCTCCGGCAACATGGTCGCCAAACTCTACAAACAACTCTGGCGGCAAAAGCTCTGCCGCTTCCTGGGCGGCTTGCTCGCCTTCCGCCGCCAGCTCGACAAGGACAAGCTCAAAATCGCCAGCGTCAGACGCAAAATCGGCGGGGCCGTTTATTGGGACACCCGCCTCGTCGCCAAGGAAGGCAACGCTGGGGCCAAATACGCCCGCAAGTCCACCAAGCCCCCCACCGACATCGTTCTGGGCCTCACGGTTCCTTGCGCCATCTTCCGCCCCATGTTGGAGCCGTGCCTGGTCGTGGGGGCTTTCTCAGGCAACGTGGATGAGCTTCTCAAAAAACGTGGCTTGCAGCACTGGAAGGATGCCGCCCTTGAATCCGTCAACGGCGGCATTTCCGGGGCCGCGAAAGCGGCCTCCTCTTCTACTGTCCACACTAGCACTGCAACTGTCCAAGCGAAAAAAGCCTCTTCCTCTACCCCAAAAACCCCCGCCGAAGCCCCTTCCTTAACCCCTTCTTCCCCTGCTTTGGTCAAAACTGGCCGGGTTTATAAGCTCAATTCTCCCCAGCAGGAGACCGAGGAACAGCTCAAAGAGCGCAACGAGCGGGCCGAGAAAAGGAAGGCGGTTCGGGAAAGCAACCTGGTCCAGGACGAACTCCCCCTCAAAACACGGAAGCCCAGACACCCCCGCAAATAGGAACCCAGTATCTCGTCCGTATGAAGAAACCAACCAAGCCCAAATACAACTGGACAGTTCGTCGTCTCGTCAACGCTCTCAAAAAGAGCTTCCCCGGAGTCTCTTTCTCCCTTCACAAAATGCCCGGTGTAACCCTCTTCGTCTATTGGGAGCAAGGCCCGACCCCTCGGGAAGTGCGCTCCTTCCTCGGCGATGACACACGGGATTTTTGGGGACCTAGCGTCATCGCCGAACGCTTTCACAGTCACGGGAAATAGGTCTCTCCCCCGTGGATTCTTTAAGTCGCCCGCCCCTCAAAAAAAGTGAGGTAGCGGGCGATTTTTTACTTAACGGCGAGGGGGTAAACCCCTAATTCCACTTATGAAAGTCGCCGACTTAATCGCTCAAAAACTCATCGCCGTGGGGGTCGAACGACCCTCTGCCCGCCTCGTCGATGAGATTGAAAAACTCATCGCCGCCCGGGTCTGCTCGATGGTGGACAAGGCGGTCACTCCCCGCCTTGCCGCGCGGGCGTTTGCTGCAACGCTCGCACCTCAAAAGGGGGTCTCGGGGGATGCGCGGCAGCGCTTCCCTGAGCAAGCAGCAATCAGGCCCAACGGGACGGATTGCGTAGCTTGCCAAGACCCCCACGACGCACCAACCCTATGAGGCTACGCATTCGCATCACCGACGAAGCGGGGGAGCGACTGGCCGCGCTGCGGCCTGTGCTCCGCTCGCAGGTCGTCGCCATGATGCTCGAAGCGCACGGCTTGGGGGTGGACCTCGCCGAGCTGCTGGCCACACGCCGCGAGCTGGTCCGCCTGGGCACGCTCATCAATCAATCGTTGCGTGCGTCACGGGGGTCGCTCGTCAACACTGCTGCCGTCGAGGAAGCAGCTAAAATAGTAACCGCTCTGACGAAACGATGAGAGCCATCGTTCACATCGTCAAACGGGATGGGCCAACCACGAAGCGAGTGGGCTACTTGGCCAACAAAAAAGTGTTGCTCGGCGACTGGCTCGGCAACGATGTCCGCCTCAATGCCGAGCGGCTCACGGAAGCCCATCATGGCAAGGGCCGAATGACTAGGCATGTCATTCTCAGTTTGGAGCAAGGCGGGGACTTGCAGGATTCTCAGCTTGCCGCCGTTGCCGAACGCTTCGCCGCCAAGTTCGCCCCCGGCTCGGCCTGGCTCGGTGCAGTGGACCGTGACACCAAGGCCGTTCATGTCCATTTGCTGCTGTGCAATTCGGACGGCGAACGGACCCTCAATTTCTCTCCCTCGGTCCTCAAAGAGATGCAGTCCGTCTCGGCCTGGACCAACGGCATTTTGCAGGACGGTCGGCGCGGTGCCGTCCTTGCCAAACTCACCACCGCCCAGCAATTGAAATCAATGACCTATGAACAAATCCAAACCGCAATCCAAACCGGAGACCTCGCTGTCGGCAGACGAACTAAGCAGGGCCTTGTCTCTTCCGTTGTTCTCGGTGGACGCCGGGTCCGTCTCTCCACCGCCCAACGAACCACCGCCCCCGAGCGACACCCAGAGCATCGGGACGCTGAGCTTCCCTCGGCTCGCCTGGACGGCCGCCTGGACTCCCGACCCGGCGACGCTTCTCATCCGCCTGGGCGGCGAACTCGTCCGGGTGACCGCGCGCGGTCACTGGGACAGTCCGGAGCCGCAAGACACGACGCAAAAAACGCTCCCGGAACAGGAACCCAACGAGACCGGCCAGGCGTATTTCTTCCGGGCGCTCAAACATTACCGCACCCCGGCAAACCGCTACTCCCCGCAATACCGGGAATGGCTCGCAACCCGCAAATGGGTGGGCGAGTCCTCTAACGACCTTCTGGCCCCATTACGCCAAGGCCGCGACCTTCCCGCCCGGAAATGGGCCTTTATCGCCGAACGCCCCTCAACCCCCGATTAACCATGCACACCCCCGAAGAACTCCTACTCAAAGCCGGGCAACTCCGGCAACTTCTCGTCGAGGCCATTGCCGCTCTCGAAAATCAGGCCATCCTTGATGCCCTCGTTTCCTTCGCCCTGGAAAATCCCCGCATCGCCTGGGATCCCGCCGCCCTCGCCGGATTTGCCCTCAGCACCCAGCGCGAACTCGATGCACAAGCCGCTGCCTCCGGCTCCTCCTTGCCCGGCAAGACATTCCTCCCCGGCGACCCCGCCGCCTCCGGCAGCGCCGGGGCGGGTCTCGCCCTCCAACCGCCTCCACCTCTGCGCTGGTAAACCGAGCGGCCCCCCTCAAACCCAATCCCAGCATGGCACCCTGTCGGGGATTCCCTCCGGTATCTTGGGGGTGAAACAACACACACCACGCCCCGAACCCCGCACTGCCAACCACGCCCTATTCGAGAAACCAGAACAGGAAGCTGTGATGATTCTGGCCTCATTTTTTGAGGACCAAAACCGCTGGGCGAGGAGCCGCAAACCCGCTCGCACCCCGCAAGACATCTCGTCGGAGAGCTTCAACAAAGCATCCGCCGCCCTCGCTGCCTTCAAGCGCAACGCAGCTAACCGTCAACGCCGCCCCAAACCGGAAACAGGGATGCCTCTCAATCCCGCCTTCAACTATGCCCGCTTCGGCGGCCCTTACCTCAAACGCTCTTAGCTCCGGCGTGGGCCGGGGTGGGCGTTAAGCCTGGTTGCGCTGCACTCGCAATTCGCTTACCACCTTGTTCCAATACCGGACGGCCTCGATGGTTGCCTCATTTTTTTAGATGCTTCAAGAAGTCAGGATTTATCCATGCACTCTTTACTTGCCCTGGTTTTAGCTCGATTGATTTGACATCGAACGGTTCTAAAAGCGCCAGAAATGCGCCAAAACTCTCAGCAATCTGGGTAGTATTCTCAGGCTCTTGGTGGTCCCAAAAAAAGACGCGTCCGCGATTTCCTTCGTCTATAAAAACGTAATTACCGCCTTCTGCCCAAGCCACGGGATACGCTTTTCTAGGAAGATTTTCTATTCTATTTTGCTCATTTGCGATGTCCCTAATGGGTATGAACGCATTGACCCCTGACTCGTTTTTCTCGTTAATCTTAAAAATGTTCGTTTCAGGAGATGAGCCGTCATTGGCTCTTACAAATGCCCTGAACGACTCAGACAACGAACACCCCAACTCAGCTTCCAATTCATGTATTGAATCCTCAGAGGCGGATTTCCCATTCTTTAATTTTATCTTCACTGGTCAAACCCTCCATTCTGAATAACGGCTGCGCCTCCGGTATGCCTCGTCGTGTTGTGGACGTCCTGCGGAACGAGTTGCATGGTGGTGCCATTTTCAACGTGATGCCAGACGTATCCTCCTGGCGTTGCTTCAAGACCGACCGCTTTATTGGCCATAGCCGCATCTCTTGCATAGTTGCCGGTTAATCCTTCAATTTCAACCTGCGCCTGGGCATAACGACTAAAATTAGGAAATCCTTGATTAGTGAACTGCACACCAGAGGGATGCGTTTGTCCCGCATAAGAGCTGTTTATTGGGCTGCGTCCACCAATGGTCGGCACCTGCAGCACCGGCGCGGGTGCAGTAACCTTCGGCGCTTGATAGACTCCCGCAACAGCAAAGGAGACATCCTGCGCCGAGCTTGTCGCATTGTATATCGTGGTATTGTATTGCAGTTGCTGAGCCTGCGTAAGTGACTTTGTGTCGGTCCAACCGGCCCAATCGGTTATCCCGTTAACATACACGTAGGAAGCCGGGCCTCCGAAAACCGCAGCGCCTGTGACTCCGACCACGGCAACATCATTTTTAGCTCCCTGGCCGAGCCCAGTAAGACCGCCGTTGGTCCAGGCTCCAACCATAGCCCCGACCTGGAATGCAGTCGAGTTCGGGGAACCTGCGGAGACGCTTCCGCTCCATCCGCTACTGAACCCTTTCGCGCACCGGCCATCCGGGTCTAGACCGTTGACAGGGTCGCCGTTGCAGTAGTCATAAAGGCTCATGCTGGCTGCGTGGCCGAGCGGGTCGGGGGAGACCCGTCCGCCCAACTCGGCATCGTATCGCATGCCCGCACGAGTCATTGTGCAGGCTGTGTTGTACGCGTACGCCTGCGGCCCTAGGCAGGCGAAAAGCAAGGCAAGGATGATGACCAGCACGCGGTTCACGGGTGCGACTCTATGCAGAGGCGTGGGCGGATGTCCAGCGAGGTTTAGAGGTCGCCCGCTGGGGCGGCATCGGGGAGTTTGGCCGGGTGGCAACGCAGATGTGCGTCTTTGAGGAGTTTAATCGAGACGTGGGTGTAAATCTCGGTGGTTTCAAGGCTGGCGTGGCCGAGCATGGCCTGGATGGCCCGAAGGTCGCAACCGTTCTCCAAAAGCAGCGTGGCGAAGGTGTGGCGGAACAGGTGACAACTTCCCTTCTTGCCTATGGCCGCTTTGCCGATGATTTCGGCAACCTTCGTCCCCAGTCTGCCGGGCGTGACCCGGCGTCCCTCGCTGTTGAGGAAGAGGGCGTGCTCATTGAGCGAGGGGCAGAGCCGGGGCCGGACTTCCACGAGGTATTTTTCAATCCAGCGGATGGCCCGCAACCCCACGGGGACGAACCTGTCCTTCTTGCCCTTGCCCTGCTCGATACGCATCAATCCCCCGGCATAATCCACGTCCACGAGGTTCAGGCCGCAAAGTTCCTGGCGGCGGATGCCGGTGGAGTAAAACGTCTCCAAGATGGCCCGGTCACGAATGCCCATTGGCTGGGCGAGGTCGGGCACGTTCATGACGGCTTCCACTTCGGCGGCGGACAGAACCGCCTTGGGCAGTCGGAACTCGCTGCGGGGCAAGTCCAGGTCGCTGGCGGGGTTGTAAAGGATGAAGCCTTCCCTGGTGAGCCACGAAAAGAAGTTGGCAACCGATATAATCCAATGCTGCTGCGTGGCGACGGTCAGGGCCGTGCCGCTGGCCTCCTTGCGGTAGTGGTAGAGGTAGGACTGGTAATTGACCATTACCGCCCGTGTGACCTGGCGGGCCTGGGTGACGCCGATTTGCTCGCAGAACATCCGAAAATAGCGGAGCAGTTTGCCGGTGCTGTAAATGGTCTGGGGCGAGTAGTTACGCACCCGCAAATGTTCGAGGTAACGCCCGGCGAGGTAGAGCAACCCCTGGGGGTCTTCCTCCAATAGGCTACGACGTTCCGCATCGGCCAGGTGCTGGTAATATGTCTCCCTGCTCATTTTCCTTTTAGCGGCCCTTTATCAGCGGCTAAGCAGCTAAAATAAAGGATGTGCGGGCGATGGGACGGCATGACGAAGGGGTGACGAACCCATGACGAAGCGGCGACGAAACGGGGCTTTTTCATGACGATTGGCCGTTTTTTGGTGACGCTTGGGGGTGCAAACCAAGCAGGAAGCGGCCGCCGTTCTGCCCTTCGCCGTCATAGACCAATTCATAAAGGAAGCGGGCGGCACTGCCCGGCACTCGGTGGCAAAGCAGGTATTCAAGTTGGGTGAGGCGGTCCAGGTGCCGCCTTACCTGCGGCTCGCTCCATTTGAGCCGTTCCCGCACTTCGCGGCGGCTGAACCGCACCTTGTCGCGGTGGATGCCCTGGGCCTTGGCCCACGCTTCAACCATGCCGTGCAGGGCAATCAAGAAGGTTCGGCTCGGCGGGGCCAGTTCATCGAGGGAGCGGCCCAGCACCTGGGCGGCGATTTCATCGGCAAGCCGCAAATCGTGGTCGTCCACTTCGATGTATTGGAGCGTCTTGCCCCGATGCTCGCAACTCTTCACGGGCTTCTGATACTGCCGCAAAAAGGCGATGGTGCGGATGAGGCCAAGGTATTTCTTGTGGTCGCGTCTCAAACGGATTTGGTCGTCGGGGAAGGTCAACTGGTCGGCAAACGGGTTGTTGACCCGAAGGGGGCGAAGCAACCGCTGGGCGTTGTGGTGGGTGCGTAGAACCTCGTCCCGCTCAATGCCCCGCAACCAACCCCGCAAAGTTTCCGCCTCACGCTGGGCGGCGTGGATGCGTCGGGTTTGCTCCCTGTCCTCGTCCACGGTCAGAACCAAGTAACGGTTGGCAAGTTCCTCGTCAAACTCGGCCTGGGTGCTCGTCATGAACTGGGCAACGGGGCCTTCCACGGTTTTCAATTCGGTCTTGGGCAACCCGCCGTCGCCGTCCTTCACGGTCACGGCAAGGATGAGTTTCTTTTCCGATTGCAGGATTTTCAGGGGGTAACTGGCCGTCTCGCTGCCCTCGTCCTCCACGATGGCAAGCACCTTGTGTTTAAGCCCGTCGTCGGGCAGGTAGTAAAGGGCCTGGGTGGTCATGGAAGTGACTACCTGCTTTTCCTCTTCGGGCACAAAATCCAAGATGGCTCCCATCAGGGCCGATTTCCCGGCTGCACTGCGGGAGACAATCAACCCCGACAAGGGGTCGGCCAGTTTGCGGGAGACGGCTATCAGGTAGCCCAGCAATTTGTTGGCATCCTCGCCCACGGTTCCCGCCGTCACGAAGTCGGCCAGAATCCGCTCAAAGATTTGCGGCTCTTTGAGCAACCGCAAGGCGGCGGCTTCTTCCTCTGGTGTCATGACCGGCCCGGAATCCACGGGCTTCATTCGGGCCATGATTTGCTTTTGCTGGTGGGCTTCGAGTTGTTCCACCAACGCCATCAAATCGCTTTCCAACGCCTCCTTGCTCGCTCCCGTGATTTGCTCGGCCTGGACGATAAACCCCGTCCTGGCCCGTGCTGCGTAAAGGTCGAACGTGTCCAGATGGAAACGGTTCCGATAGGTGAACCGCACGTTGGCTTTGAGATGGTCAAAACTCGTATTGGCATCGAGGCCACGCACCCGCCAAAACCGCTCGCCCGCAATCATCCTGGCTTCCCGTCCGTCCTCGCTCACGCTAAACGCCGCTCCCTCTGGCTCGCCCTGGGGCGGCGGTGGGGGTGCAGGTTCCTCTGCGGGCTGCGGGGCGGATGGCTCGACTGGCTCGGCGGGCGGTGGCGTTTCCTTTTTAGCCGCTTCCAGCAAAGGCGGCTTGGGAACGGCGGCTAAATGAAAAACACGGCCATTGCCATTGATGGGCAGCATCCGCTTCGCTCCCGCAAGCAGTGAGGAGAGAGCGGCCTTCGGGTCTGAACTCGCCCGCACCACGTCGTTGACATCCTGGCGGGGCGGCAGTTCCACCCGCCACACGGCCACGCCTTCGGGTTCCAACTTCTGGGCCAGTTCGTTTGCCGCTCGGTTGCCCGCCTCGTCGCTGTCATAAGCGACGATGACCCGCTCAGGCCGGACGGTGCGAAGCAGTTGCCAATGGTCGGCGGTGAAACCGTTCACCCCATAACTCCAAGTCGTGTTTCGGAAGCCGTTCACCCAAAAAGAGAGGGCATCTATGGCCGCTTCGCAAAGGAGCCATTCGCGTGCGTGTTTGATTTCCTCCGCGTTCCACACCCCCACATGCGGGCCGGGCAAATAAAGATGGTCGCTCGCTTGCCGCACTGGGGATTGAACCCGCCGCCCGTAAATCTCGCTCACTTTCCCGTCGTAAATCACGGGCACCAGCACGCACCCGCTCAGATGTTCATGGCCGGTTTCCCGCAAGATGCCCAAACGGGTCAACTGTGCTTTGAGGGCTTTGCCGTGCTGGGTGGTTCCCGGCAGTCGGTAGCCCAGCGTCCTGTTGGCGAAGCCAAGCCGGAACTTGGTGACCGCCTCAGGATGGAAGCACTTGCGATGCTGCAAGTAGCCCATTGCCTGGCTGCTCGCACAAAACTGCTTGTGGTAAAAGTCGGTGACGGTCTCCAATAGGGCCGTGTCCGTTAGTTCGGTGCCTGGCTCGACCAATGCAGGGTGCTCGGTGCCAAGCCTGGTCTTGACCGTGGACGGTTCCGGCACGGCTCCCAGTTGTTCCCGCAACCGCTGCACCGCATGGCGGAAACTCACCCCCTCCCGCTTCATCACAAACTGGATGGTGTCGCCGCCACACCCGCACGCCCCAAGGCAGTTCCAAAGGTTCTTGGCCGGGGTGACGATGAAGGACGGCGTTTTGTCGTCGTGGAAGGGGCAATGCCCTATCAGGTCTTTGCCGTGCGGCTTCAACTCGATGCCATACTTGGCGCACAGGTCGGCCAGCGGGATTTCCCGCTTCAATCGTTCCAGTTCGTCGTCGGGGATGCGTGCCATATCAATGGAAGGAGACCCATTCGCCTGTTTGATGGTTCCAATGCCCCCGGCCTCCGTCCGTGTCCAGTAGCTGCTGCCAGTCGGCGGCGGCTTGCTCGGGGGATTCCAACGCCAACACCAACATTGCGTTGCCTTCGTCTTCCCACCCGCAAACCCTTTGCAGGTCTTCGTCCCAAGCGTGCTGGTAAGCCTCCCTCATCACCCCTCGGCCCAGCACGGCCAGTTCCGGGGGCATCCCCGCCGCCAGTGCCCGCTCTTTCCATCCATCCCACGGGAACCGTCCGTAACTGCAACTCAATACCTGCTCGTGAAGTTCATTGTCCATTTTTCAGTTCTGATTGGAACCGAAGCCCGCCCCACGCTATGGTCTGCGTCGAAGGCTCGAACCTCGGTTCGGGTTTTTGTTCAGGCCAGTCGTTCCTCCTTCGCCAAAAATTGGAGCGGCTGGCCATTTTCGTTTCCGCAAAAGCCGTCAAGAGCAATTGCATTGTTCAGTTCTGTCTATTACATTGGACACATGCAAGCCATTTCTAGAAGGGTCATGTATTTTTCGCGTATGACCGATTCCAACTTACGCCGCCTTCGCTTGGCTGCCGGTCTCACGTTGCGAGAGCTTGCCCGGCAGATTGGCGAGCATCCTTCCAACGTGAGCTATTGGGAGCGCACGGGGCATCCCCCTCGTTCCAATGTATTAGCCGCCATCGCCGAAGCGTTGGGCGTCTCGGTTGACGAAGTGCTTGGACAGTCAAAAACAAAGCGGACAACCCCCATTGCGGGCAAAGCTCGCTTGGCCTTCGAGTCTGTTTCACGTCTGCCACGTCGCCAACAAGAGCAAATCATCAAGGTTGTGGAAGCCCTTGTAGCTCAAAACTCTGGCAATCAACCGGCGTAGCCTTGTTCACAATCAAGTAGCGGAGCTGGTTTACGGTGCAGGGGGCCTTCCAAAGAGCCCCCGGCAAGCTGCGCCAAGCGGCAGTAAACCTGATTGTGAGCAATGCGGGGGAGCTATTCCCGGCCCTGCTTTCTGCCCTTCCCTTGGGTGATGCCGTCCTCGGCATGACCGCCCTTTGGGGGGCGATTCACGATTGCCGCCTTGGGGAATGGTGAAACGGCGGCAGGAAGCCTGGCGAATACCCCTTGCGAAAAATCCGGCGACTCTAGAGAATCCCGTGGCAAAGACCAAAAGCCATGCCCGAAAGCAAAAAATCCGCAACTAATTCCACATTATTACAGGACTTTTTACGGGCCGTGAAAGATGCGGATGACGCACTTAGTGCTCACCCATCGCTCCAAAAATTATGCATCGAGGTGCTTAGGGACGAGGATACTAATGCAGGCTGCCAGCTTATTGAGATTGGCCTCGCCATTTCCGATGTCCTTTTCTATGGTGCGTGCAGCAGTGAACGAATCAGGAAATGGCTCGGAACATGCGAGCAGATGCCGATGCGCCTTATGGCTATAAGGGATTTTTCGTATGCACAAATCGATTATATTTACGACGAGGTAGGATTTGGTAGAGATTTAGATTTCAGAGCCTCTCATACAAAGGGTGGACCAAAACGATTCCAGTCCTCATCACCATCCTCCGTTGCGTTATCGCTATACTTTGCAATGCAGGAATTTGTTATTCCTGAGTCTGAACCAGAAAAGCGTGAAGCCAAGCGTCTCCAAATACGGCACGCAATTGACACGTTGGACAAAAACGCTTCGGATTACCACCACCTTTTCGCAGGCTTTGAGTTTGTTAAGAAACTTGTGGCACTTCCAAAATTATCAAAGACCTCGTATCATCCGTGGGCAGAAATAGGAGCCCAGCTTCTGGTGGATTTTTCCGAGGATTTTAGGAAGGAAGAGGTTGCGTCAGGGAAACGGCTGAGGCTTCCTCTTATCCCTGACGCGTGGAAAGCAAATGCAGAAAAGCGCAAGGAAAAGGGAGCCTTGCGGACTTACGTTTACAAGAAGTTGGTCGTCGGTTTTGAGTCAATAGCTCGGTAGCTTTCCCAAGTCTCTTCCGAGTTCCGCAAGCTCAATTCACTAACTTGTGAGTTACTTGCCATTGCTTCATCTGGACCAAAAAGCGCCCCCTAAATGGGCGCATGCAAAAGTCCAAGAAAGCTGCTGCGCCTGCTCCAAGCAATCCCATCACCCTCAAAGCGGTGATAGCCGCCAACTCCGGGCACCGGCTCGAAGACGAAAAATGGACCGTATCGGGCGAACGCTACGAGGTCCTGGTGCAGCAGTCCGAGGACATCGCCGCCAAGCTCAAACTGGCGGGCATTGACCCTTACAGGAAGGACACCATGCCCATTTGCATGGTCGGCCTGCTTTCGGGGGAGGTCAAAAGGGTGGTGCCCTACATCAACAGCAACCTCATCCCCGTGGTGCAGTCGGCCAACCACCGGGAAGCGTTGAAGGCCCTGCGCTTTTACTGCGAGCCCCGCCCCTACATCCGCATGTTCGTCATCACCACCGGCGACCGCTGCGGCGTCGGTTTAATCGGCAAACACCACAAGGCCCTCGCCCGCAAAATCTCCAAGTGGGCAGCAAGCCCGATTTGCAAGGACCGGGGGGTCGAGGTGATTTTCGCCCGCCACGAAATCACCTTCGATGTGCTGTTTTGTGCCCACCTCCACGCCCACGTCCTGGTGGATTGCCACCAAAAGCTCGGCGGCGAGGAATGGAGCAACTTCCTGGCCGAGACCCAAGAGTTCTTCGAGGCCAAAATCATGGACTCCGGCAAGCTCCGCAACCCTCAGGAAGCCGTCAAATACTGCCTCAAACCGGCCGAGATTGAAAAGCTCTCCGGCAACATGGTCGCCAAACTCTACAAACAACTCTGGCGGCAAAAGCTCTGCCGCTTCCTGGGCGGCTTGCTCGCCTTCCGCCGCCAGCTCGACAAGGACAAGCTCAAAATCGCCAGCGTCAGACGCAAAATCGGCGGGGCCGTTTATTGGGACACCCGCCTCGTCGCCAAGGAAGGCAACGCTGGGGCCAAATACGCCCGCAAGTCCACCAAGCCCCCCACCGACATCGTTCTGGGCCTCACGGTTCCTTGCGCCATCTTCCGCCCCATGTTGGAGCCGTGCCTGGTCGTGGGGGCTTTCTCAGGCAACGTGGATGAGCTTCTCAAAAAACGTGGCTTGCAGCACTGGAAGGATGCCGCCCTTGAATCCGTCAACGGCGGCATTTCCGGGGCCGCGAAAGCGGCCTCCTCTTCTACTGTCCACACTAGCACTGCAACTGTCCAAGCGAAAAAAGCCTCTTCCTCTACCCCAAAAACCCCCGCCGAAGCCCCTTCCTTAACCCCTTCTTCCCCTGCTTTGGTCAAAACTGGCCGGGTTTATAAGCTCAATTCTCCCCAGCAGGAGACCGAGGAACAGCTCAAAGAGCGCAACGAGCGGGCCGAGAAAAGGAAGGCGGTTCGGGAAAGCAACCTGGTCCAGGACGAACTCCCCCTCAAAACACGGAAGCCCAGACACCCCCGCAAATAGGAACCCAGTATCTCGTCCGTATGAAGAAACCAACCAAGCCCAAATACAACTGGACAGTTCGTCGTCTCGTCAACGCTCTCAAAAAGAGCTTCCCCGGAGTCTCTTTCTCCCTTCACAAAATGCCCGGTGTAACCCTCTTCGTCTATTGGGAGCAAGGCCCGACCCCTCGGGAAGTGCGCTCCTTCCTCGGCGATGACACACGGGATTTTTGGGGACCTAGCGTCATCGCCGAACGCTTTCACAGTCACGGGAAATAGGTCTCTCCCCCGTGGATTCTTTAAGTCGCCCGCCCCTCAAAAAAAGTGAGGTAGCGGGCGATTTTTTACTTAACGGCGAGGGGGTAAACCCCTAATTCCACTTATGAAAGTCGCCGACTTAATCGCTCAAAAACTCATCGCCGTGGGGGTCGAACGACCCTCTGCCCGCCTCGTCGATGAGATTGAAAAACTCATCGCCGCCCGGGTCTGCTCGATGGTGGACAAGGCGGTCACTCCCCGCCTTGCCGCGCGGGCGTTTGCTGCAACGCTCGCACCTCAAAAGGGGGTCTCGGGGGATGCGCGGCAGCGCTTCCCTGAGCAAGCAGCAATCAGGCCCAACGGGACGGATTGCGTAGCTTGCCAAGACCCCCACGACGCACCAACCCTATGAGGCTACGCATTCGCATCACCGACGAAGCGGGGGAGCGACTGGCCGCGCTGCGGCCTGTGCTCCGCTCGCAGGTCGTCGCCATGATGCTCGAAGCGCACGGCTTGGGGGTGGACCTCGCCGAGCTGCTGGCCACACGCCGCGAGCTGGTCCGCCTGGGCACGCTCATCAATCAATCGTTGCGTGCGTCACGGGGGTCGCTCGTCAACACTGCTGCCGTCGAGGAAGCAGCTAAAATAGTAACCGCTCTGACGAAACGATGAGAGCCATCGTTCACATCGTCAAACGGGATGGGCCAACCACGAAGCGAGTGGGCTACTTGGCCAACAAAAAAGTGTTGCTCGGCGACTGGCTCGGCAACGATGTCCGCCTCAATGCCGAGCGGCTCACGGAAGCCCATCATGGCAAGGGCCGAATGACTAGGCATGTCATTCTCAGTTTGGAGCAAGGCGGGGACTTGCAGGATTCTCAGCTTGCCGCCGTTGCCGAACGCTTCGCCGCCAAGTTCGCCCCCGGCTCGGCCTGGCTCGGTGCAGTGGACCGTGACACCAAGGCCGTTCATGTCCATTTGCTGCTGTGCAATTCGGACGGCGAACGGACCCTCAATTTCTCTCCCTCGGTCCTCAAAGAGATGCAGTCCGTCTCGGCCTGGACCAACGGCATTTTGCAGGACGGTCGGCGCGGTGCCGTCCTTGCCAAACTCACCACCGCCCAGCAATTGAAATCAATGACCTATGAACAAATCCAAACCGCAATCCAAACCGGAGACCTCGCTGTCGGCAGACGAACTAAGCAGGGCCTTGTCTCTTCCGTTGTTCTCGGTGGACGCCGGGTCCGTCTCTCCACCGCCCAACGAACCACCGCCCCCGAGCGACACCCAGAGCATCGGGACGCTGAGCTTCCCTCGGCTCGCCTGGACGGCCGCCTGGACTCCCGACCCGGCGACGCTTCTCATCCGCCTGGGCGGCGAACTCGTCCGGGTGACCGCGCGCGGTCACTGGGACAGTCCGGAGCCGCAAGACACGACGCAAAAAACGCTCCCGGAACAGGAACCCAACGAGACCGGCCAGGCGTATTTCTTCCGGGCGCTCAAACATTACCGCACCCCGGCAAACCGCTACTCCCCGCAATACCGGGAATGGCTCGCAACCCGCAAATGGGTGGGCGAGTCCTCTAACGACCTTCTGGCCCCATTACGCCAAGGCCGCGACCTTCCCGCCCGGAAATGGGCCTTTATCGCCGAACGCCCCTCAACCCCCGATTAACCATGCACACCCCCGAAGAACTCCTACTCAAAGCCGGGCAACTCCGGCAACTTCTCGTCGAGGCCATTGCCGCTCTCGAAAATCAGGCCATCCTTGATGCCCTCGTTTCCTTCGCCCTGGAAAATCCCCGCATCGCCTGGGATCCCGCCGCCCTCGCCGGATTTGCCCTCAGCACCCAGCGCGAACTCGATGCACAAGCCGCTGCCTCCGGCTCCTCCTTGCCCGGCAAGACATTCCTCCCCGGCGACCCCGCCGCCTCCGGCAGCGCCGGGGCGGGTCTCGCCCTCCAACCGCCTCCACCTCTGCGCTGGTAAACCGAGCGGCCCCCCTCAAACCCAATCCCAGCATGGCACCCTGTCGGGGATTCCCTCCGGTATCTTGGGGGTGAAACAACACACACCACGCCCCGAACCCCGCACTGCCAACCACGCCCTATTCGAGAAACCAGAACAGGAAGCTGTGATGATTCTGGCCTCATTTTTTGAGGACCAAAACCGCTGGGCGAGGAGCCGCAAACCCGCTCGCACCCCGCAAGACATCTCGTCGGAGAGCTTCAACAAAGCATCCGCCGCCCTCGCTGCCTTCAAGCGCAACGCAGCTAACCGTCAACGCCGCCCCAAACCGGAAACAGGGATGCCTCTCAATCCCGCCTTCAACTATGCCCGCTTCGGCGGCCCTTACCTCAAACGCTCTTAGCTCCGGCGTGGGCCGGGGTGGGCGTTAAGCCTGGTTGCGCTGCACTCGCAATTCGCTTACCACCTTGTTCCAATACCGGACGGCCTCGATGGTTGCCTCATTTTTTTAGATGCTTCAAGAAGTCAGGATTTATCCATGCACTCTTTACTTGCCCTGGTTTTAGCTCGATTGATTTGACATCGAACGGTTCTAAAAGCGCCAGAAATGCGCCAAAACTCTCAGCAATCTGGGTAGTATTCTCAGGCTCTTGGTGGTCCCAAAAAAAGACGCGTCCGCGATTTCCTTCGTCTATAAAAACGTAATTACCGCCTTCTGCCCAAGCCACGGGATACGCTTTTCTAGGAAGATTTTCTATTCTATTTTGCTCATTTGCGATGTCCCTAATGGGTATGAACGCATTGACCCCTGACTCGTTTTTCTCGTTAATCTTAAAAATGTTCGTTTCAGGAGATGAGCCGTCATTGGCTCTTACAAATGCCCTGAACGACTCAGACAACGAACACCCCAACTCAGCTTCCAATTCATGTATTGAATCCTCAGAGGCGGATTTCCCATTCTTTAATTTTATCTTCACTGGTCAAACCCTCCATTCTGAATAACGGCTGCGCCTCCGGTATGCCTCGTCGTGTTGTGGACGTCCTGCGGAACGAGTTGCATGGTGGTGCCATTTTCAACGTGATGCCAGACGTATCCTCCTGGCGTTGCTTCAAGACCGACCGCTTTATTGGCCATAGCCGCATCTCTTGCATAGTTGCCGGTTAATCCTTCAATTTCAACCTGCGCCTGGGCATAACGACTAAAATTAGGAAATCCTTGATTAGTGAACTGCACACCAGAGGGATGCGTTTGTCCCGCATAAGAGCTGTTTATTGGGCTGCGTCCACCAATGGTCGGCACCTGCAGCACCGGCGCGGGTGCAGTAACCTTCGGCGCTTGATAGACTCCCGCAACAGCAAAGGAGACATCCTGCGCCGAGCTTGTCGCATTGTATATCGTGGTATTGTATTGCAGTTGCTGAGCCTGCGTAAGTGACTTTGTGTCGGTCCAACCGGCCCAATCGGTTATCCCGTTAACATACACGTAGGAAGCCGGGCCTCCGAAAACCGCAGCGCCTGTGACTCCGACCACGGCAACATCATTTTTAGCTCCCTGGCCGAGCCCAGTAAGACCGCCGTTGGTCCAGGCTCCAACCATAGCCCCGACCTGGAATGCAGTCGAGTTCGGGGAACCTGCGGAGACGCTTCCGCTCCATCCGCTACTGAACCCTTTCGCGCACCGGCCATCCGGGTCTAGACCGTTGACAGGGTCG
>SESA01000516.1_pt1 | contig 24696 bp, 23 predicted proteins | sample 3171451 | NCBI WGS metagenome assembly SESA01 (sample SAMN06051862, study PRJNA518727) | freshwater metagenome | biome: subpolar coniferous forest; feature: holomictic lake; material: water; isolation source: holomictic Lake 227, 8 m depth | place: Canada: near Kenora, Ontario | collected...
GGTGGATCTTCTTTCCTGCAAGTGAGACAAACTCGGTCTTAACCCCTGCATCCTTACAGCGTTCGAGAATGACATTGACCAGCACTGCGGTGTTGCCTTCTTTCCGCATGCTCCCGGATATTCCCAGCACCTTCATATGTTATCCTGCACGTCCGGGTTCATGATTGTTTTGGTGACCGGCTCGAGCTTGAGAAGCCGGAAAGCCGAGAGTATCTCTTCCTCTGGATCGCATTGCCGGTAAAAAAGGTGGGATGTGCAGGTGCAGTCGCTGCTCCCGAACCCAGTAACCCCTCCATCGCCCAGCTCGTCTGCAAGTCCGCATTCGAGCCTCTCATTTGTTACCCCAGAGACTGCATAGACCAGAGAAAAAAGGGGCGAAGAGAGGAGATAATCTACATGCCATTTCGGCTTTTTGTCGCGCTGTGCTGCAAGGATGATGTGGCGCTCAAGACGTTTTAAGCCCCCGCTGCCCAGCGCGGAACCGACATAGCAGTGCCAGCCGGGCTGGAACGTGTTCTCACCGAGTGCACCGATACGGACCGTGCAATCGGGATTTTTAAAAACAAGACAATAAATTCCCTTATCCATAACCGCTCTTGATAAGACTGAGTGCAGCGGCGATATGCCGTCTCCCGCCTTCTTCTACAGGTGACCCGTGACCCGGGAAGAGTCCCTCCACATCGAGCAGTGCGAGGCGTTCAAGCGACCGCTGGAGTTCTGCCCGGCTCCCACCCGGGAAATCATAGCGCCCGAAAGCCCCGTCGGTAAATACAGTATCTCCGCTGAAGAGGAGCTGTTCTTTTTCGCAGAACAGGCAGATGCATCCCGGAGTGTGCCCCGGAGTGTGGAGGACGACAAAATCACCGATGGTGTCTCCCTCTTTGAGCACAATATCCGGCAGAATTCCCGGTGAGCGGGCGCCAAAGTGCATAGAGAGGTTCTGCGCTTCGTCAAGCAGACCCCGTGCATCATTCTTGTGGATAGCAACCTTGGCTTTGCACATGTGCGCGATCTCTTTTACCCGGGCTGTGTGGTCGAAATGACAGTGGGTGAGGACGATGGTCTCGATCCGCTCCTTGTGCGGTGCTATTGCCATGGGCATAACCCCGGCATCCACGAGGATATTTCCTACGATAAAGGAATTTCCCCACATATCTCCATTCGTTATCCACTCGACCTGCATGCACAATAATAAGGACTCCGCACAGATGTGTCTTATGGATTTGCTGGTCCGCAGGTGTTCTTGCGGTGTTCCGGAAGAGGTGGCAGCGGCAGCCCGGATTGAGGGTATGGATCCCGCACGCATGGCGCGACTGGTTGCGGCCGGCAGGATTGTGATTCCCACAAACCCCAGCCGGAAACACCCGCTGTGTGCGATCGGTAAAGGGTGCACCGTCAAGATCAACGTGAATGTCGGTACATCGGGCAGCCGGTGCGATGCGGCGATGGAGCAGACGAAGGCGAAGGCAGCGCTCGATAATGGTGCCGATGCCCTCATGGACCTCTCGACCGGTGGCGACCTTGTTGCGATCCGGAAGAAGATGCTCACTCTGGATACCACCGTCGGTACCGTGCCGGTCTATGAAGCGGTGCGCCGGGCCGGGAATGCGGCGGATGTGGATGCGGACCTGCTCTTTAAGGTGATCCGCGAGCACTGCCAGCAGGGTGTGGACTTCTTAACCCTCCACTGCGGGGTGAACCGGCAGGCACTTGCAGCGCTACGGAGCGATCCGCGCCTGATGGGAGTGGTGAGCCGGGGCGGTTCGTTCCATTGCGCGATGATGATGCAGCGCGATGAGGAGAACCCGCTGTATGCTGAATACGATTACCTGTTAGAGATCCTCGCAGAGTACGACGTGACCGTCAGCCTCGGGGATGGGATGCGCCCCGGTTGTTTACAGGATGCAGAGAAACTCGCAAAGTCCGTCGAGTACATCACGCTCGGCACACTGGCAAAACAGGCGCAGGCAAAAGGGGTCCAGCGGATGATAGAGGGACCGGGACATATGCCGCTCGATCAGGTGGGCTACAATGTGCGGATGATCAAGGAGATCACCGACCATGCCCCGCTCTACCTGCTCGGCCCGCTCGTCACCGATATCGCGCCGGGCTACGACCACGTTGTTGCGGCCATTGGCGGGGCAACGGCCTGTCTCAACGGCGCTGACTTCCTCTGCATGGTCTCGCCAAGCGAGCACCTTGCGCTGCCGGATGTTGCCGACATTATCGAGGGGACAAGGGTGGCAAAGATCGCTGCGCACGTAGGCAATACCGTCCGGAAGCACGAGGGCTGGCGGATGGACCGCGAGGTACAGATGGCCGAGGCCCGGCACGAGCTGGACTGGGATGAGCAGTTCCGGCTTTCGTTATATGGGGATCATGCCCGTAAGATCCACGAGCGGGACGGGGAGACGGAGACCTGCTCGATGTGCGGGGATCTCTGTGCGGTCAAGATGGTGAATGAGCTGTTCGGGACTGCTCCGAAGGGCAAAGGGAAGAAGGGGAATGATCCAAAAGGGAGAAGCCCGAACGGGAAACAGGAACCGGAACTACGGAATTGAAATACGTCCTTTTTTTAAGTGCTCACTGATGAAGTGAAGTGGTTTTTTACAAGGATTCATTCTTCCAGTCCATCTCTCTCAAGCCATTTCCAGATGGGTTCATATATGACTGTTCCCTTTTTGCCAAACCACTCTTCCTCTACGCTCCGGTCTTCTGTTTCTGTCAGGATACGGAGCCGGTTGCACTGGAGCTCCTCTCCTGCCTTGAGGAGATATCTGATTTCCCGCTCTTTTGTGGCCGGGGATCCGGTATGCGTGCAGACCTGAATGAGCTCTGATATCCGGTTCTGTCTCCGGATCACAAAATCCACCTCTTCCTGCTGGGCATTTTTCCAGGTATAACATGAAAGAACGCCGTTCATCTCATGCCGTTTTAAGGTGATGGCGACGAGGTTTTCATAGAGGCGCCCGCGATTCTCAGAGAAATTTGCGGCTTTCGCCTGGATGAATCCGTTGTCGATACAGTAGATCTTCCTGTTTGCCGTAATCTGCTCTCTGACCTTAAACGAGAACCTCGGGACGGAAAAGAAAAGGAATGTCTGTTCAAGGTAAGTCAGGTATTTCTTGACGGTATGGACACTCCGGCTCCGGGTGACCTTTGCAAGGGTGGAATAGGAATATTCGCTTGCAACATTCGAAATGAGGTACAGAGCCAGATCCTCAATAGCAGGGACTGAGCGGATATGGTACCGTTTCACGATATCCTTGTATACGACAGCATCGAAAAGGGTGGAGAGGTATTCCCTAGCCCCAAGATCCTTCAGTATCACCTCGGGAAATCCACCGTTCTTTATGTACTGGGCGAGCATTGCCTGTTTCTCTGCAGTTGTAATGAGTTTGCCACGAGTGCGCAGAACCTCCTTGAACGAGAAGGGAAAGAGCGTGGTCTGGAGATATCTTCCGGTCAAGTGTGTAGCAAGTTCAGAACTGAGGAGCTGGGAGTTGCTGCCGGTAAGGAACAGGTGATAACCCTCCCGCTGGAGCCGGTTGACGAAGAGTTCCCAGTTCGGCAGGTTCTGGATCTCGTCAAGGAAGAGAACTTCCGGTGCACCGAACACCTCTTTTACTGCTGCGATGATCTCGTCACCGTCCCGTGCTGCAAGCCGTTCATCATCAAAGTTAACGTACCCAAACCTGCCATCCTGTGGCAGCATATGCATGGCAAAAAAAGATTTCCCTGCCCTTCGCGGCCCTGAAATAACTCGTATCAGGTTGGCCGATTTCCCACCGATCGTTGCATCCCGCTCAATGTACCGCTCTTTGAGTCTGCTTTCGATCTCGTGTCGCTGCGTGATCAGTGCATCGGTTACTGCCATACGATATCCTAGATCCATTAAAGTGCACGAAAATAGATAAAATTATGCATTATGGTGTAATAAGTGCATGAAAAAATAAATGCATGAAAAAGCCGGAGTCGGATGGACCGCGAGGTGCAGATGGTTAATGCCAGGCATGATCCGTTCCGTTTGGCGCTTTACTGGGACGAGAGATCCATGAGCGGGAACGGTTCGCTTATTTCAACGGCTCCTTCCCGGCAACGGCCTCTGCGACCTGCGCCATCGTCACCGAAAGGGTTTTTGAAAATGGGATCGACCAGCCGAACAGGATACAGTCAATGGTTGCTTTACCCCGAATCGTCACCTGCATGCCGCCTCTTGTGACAAATGTTGCGAGTGCCCCGATGAGGGCGGCGTTCTGCGATGTGACCGGGATACGAAGTACCGTGCTGCCCTTGGCGGGGATCTTTACCCGCCCGGTATTTCCTTTTGCGATCTCCTGATTCTGGTCCCCAGCACTGCAAAGAACTGTAAACGGCAGTTCCCGCAGGGTTACCCCAAGAGAGTTTTCATTCTGCACCCGAATCATCACCTCAAGCGTAATGGAGGAGAGTGAGAGCGTCCGGAGCTTCACCTCTTCAAGACTGACAACCGGCTCGTGCAGTACTGGCATTGTAAAATGTTCGGCAGGCTGGCTCATAATCCTGCCCATGCCCGCATTACTTACTCGCTCGCGTTCCCCACTATATTTCCCTGAGGCCTGTTGTGCCGGTTCCTCGTTCGGGTACGGATCCCTACTTCATATTCAATATTCTGATCGCCAGCCACGCCGCGTTATCGCCATTGTCCACACCCACGCAGGCTACAGGAACACCTTTGGGCATCTGGGCGATCGCGAGGAGGGCATCGAGCCCATTAAGTGTCCCGCTGACCGGCACTCCAATGACCGGCTTTTGAGTCTTTGACGCGATAACGCCGGGAAGCGCAGCGGAAAGACCGGCAATCGCAATGAAAATTTTCACATTGCTGGTCTTGATATACTCATCCAGTTTGTCCGGGTCGCGGTGAGCGGAGATGATCTGTGCGTCATACGACACCTTGTTCTCGTCAAGGACCTTTTTAACCTTGTCAGTTACTGCCGCGTCTGATGCGGATCCAGAAATTATCGCTACGTCTGCCATGCCAGCCATCCAAACTTATATTGTATCTATATAAATATACTATGAGCAGATCCCCATGGAAAAAGAACTTCTCCTGATGCTGCCGGGCCCGGTGCCGATGCCGGAACGGGTCAGGTATGCAATGATGCGTCAGGCAATAAACCACCGCAGCGCCGAGTTCGGTGCAGCGTATGCCGACTGTGTGCGGGTCCTTAAAACCGCCTTTGGAACGACCAACGATCTCATGGTAATCAGCGGATCCGGTACGGCCGGCATGGAAGCTGCGATTGCCAATGTTGGAAAAGACAAGGAGATCGCCTGTCTTGTCAATGGGAAGTTCGGCGAGCGGATGCTGAAGATCAGCCAGCGCTACGGAAAAGCCCACGAGATCAAATCCGAATGGGGAACCCCCCTTAACCTTGCGGCACTGGAAGGGCAGCTGGAGCAGGGCGCCCAGGTAGTCACGCTCGTGCACAATGAGACCTCCGTTGGTATCAAGAATCCGGCGCAGGAAGTTGGCAGGCTCGCAAAGAAACACGATGCCCTGTTTATTATGGATGGCATCACCTCCATTGGCGGCGATACGGTTGAAGCCGACAAGTGGGGTGTTGATATCGCCATCACCGGCTCGCAGAAGTGCCTTGCAGCCCCTCCCGGTCTTGCGATGGTCTCAGTGAGCAGCCGGGCATGGGAACGGCTCAGTAAAAACCCGCCGTATTATCTCGACCTTGCCGCGTACAAAAAGAGTGCCGCAGGAACACCGATGGAGACCCCTTATACCCCGGCAGTCCCGCTCTTTTTGGCGCTTCGTGAAGCCTGCCTCATCATCGAAGAGGAAGGTCTGGCAGCCCGGATTGCACGTCACCATAAGATGTCGCAGGCTATCCAGCACGCGGCAAAAGCGTGGGGGCTCTCCCTATTTCCGAAGATCGATGCAAAGCACGGGTATTCCACAACCGTAACCGCGATCGAATATCCCGCGGGTGTCAAGGATGACGAGATGCGGGCGATCATTAAGAAGATGGGCATCGTGATTGCCGGTGGGCAGGATCATTTGAAAGGTAAGATTTTCCGTATCGGGAACATGGGTGCAGTCAGCGCACCGGAGATCCTTGCTACACTTGCCGCAACGCAACACGCGCTGAAGAAATGCGGGTTCAAGGTGCAGGGCGATGGCGTTGCTGCTGCCTGCGAGGTGCTTGGATGAGGATTGGCGTAGCCGACACTACCTTCGCACGCGTCAATATGGGAGCGATTGCCATCGATGAGCTCAAGAAGCACGCGAGCGTGGCGATCGAGCGGTCAACGGTGCCGGGGATAAAAGATCTCCCCGTTGCCTGCAAGAAACTGATCGAGGAACGCCGCTGCGATATCGTGATCGCACTCGGGATGCCTGGCGGAAAAGAGAAAGACCGGCTCTGTGCCCACGAAGCATCGCAGGGACTCATCACCTGCCAGCTCATGACCAATACTCACATCATCGAAGTGTTCGTGCACGAGGATGAGGCAAAGGATGGCAAGGAGCTTGCATGGCTTGCTGAGCAGCGCACCCGCGAGCATGCGGTCAATGCCGTAAAACTCATTCTCCGGCCACGAGATCTGGAGAATGAAGCTGGTACCGGCCAGCGCCAGGGATTTGAGGATGCCGGTCCTGCCCGCCGCTAGTCCAAAATGAAAAAAGAGTAAGGGTTTATGAAGTTCAATAAAAAAAGAGATGATCAGCTATGTGTGACACACAACCAATAAAACTGGGATTTGTTGTTGCGGAATTCAACCGCGACATCACGTACATGATGGAGATCGAAGGACGAGAACACGCAGCATTCCTTGGTGCTGAAGTAACGGACTGTATCTATGTGCCGGGCGCATATGACATGCCGCTTGCGATCAAGAAGATGCTTCAGGCAGGAAAAGTCGATGCAGTCATCACGATCGGGTGTGTGATTGAGGGTAATACCCAGCACGATGAGATTGTTGTGCAGCACGCAGCAAGGAAGATCATCGATCTCTCACTTGAGTTTGGAAAGCCTGTAACTCTCGGCATCTCCGGGCCCGGTATGACCCGGCTTGAGGCGAACGAGCGGATCGATTACGCAAAGCGTGCCGTGGAATCTGCCGTCAAGCTTGTCAAGCGATTGAAATGAGACGACTCTCGGAAAAGATTGCCGGTGTTGTCGAGTCGGCAACGATTGCGATCTCTAACCGGGCCAAGAAGATGCAGGCGGAAGGGATCGATGTCATCAGCATGTCGATTGGCGAGCCCGACTTCGATACCCCCCGGCACATCACCGATGCCTGCATCGATGCCCTGAACCGGGGCCAGACCCATTACGCCCCGAGCAACGGCATTCCCGAGCTGACCGGCGCCATTTCCGAGAAGATCGTCCGGGATAATAAGTTCCCCTGCACCCCCCAGCAGGTGATCGTTGCCGGCGGGGCCAAGCAGGCCATCTACGAGGCATGTGAAGCAGTCCTGAACCCGGGCGACGAGACGATCATCCTCACCCCGGCCTGGGTCTCCTACGAGCCCTGCGTCCAGATCGCAGGCGGGAAGATCGTGAAGCACGCGATCAATGCAAAGACGTTCCAGCTCGACGATTCGCTGCTGGAGCGGGTGAATGCAAAGACCAAGATGGTCGTTGTCAACTCCCCCTCCAACCCCACGGGCTCTGTCTTTAACATGAAGTCCATGAAACTTGTGGCGGACCTCTGCGAGGATCATGAGATCTACGCAATGTCGGATGAGATCTACGAGAAGATGGTGTACGGCAAGGAGCACATCTCGCTCGCTGCCATCGGGGACATGGCGCAGCGGACCATCACCATCAACGGATTCTCAAAAGCCTACGCCATGACCGGCTGGCGGCTCGGGTACGCCATTGCCCCAAAGGAGATCATCACCGAGATGTCCAAGGTGCAGCAGCATACCATCAGCCAGGCTACGACGTTTGCAATGTGGGGCGGAGTTGCGGCGCTCAAAGGCGACCAGTCCTGCGTCGAAGAGATGCGGAAGGAGTTTGACCGCAGGCGGAAATATGTCATTGCCGAGCTGAACCTGATGGGATATGAGACAGCACCGGCAGACGGGGCGTTCTATGCCTTTGTCAAGGTTGAGGGCGACGACATGGAAGTTGCGTCCCGCTGGCTCGAGAAGGGCCACGTGGCGGCAACCCCGGGCAGTGCTTTCTACGCCCCCGGGTGGATACGACTTTCATATGCAACCTCGATGGACCGGCTCAAGGAAGCGATGGGTCGGATTAAGAGAGTTGGGTAAAAATTTGAATTTCTTTTAACAACTAATGTGTTGCTAGTGAAAAAGAAAGCCTATTATTAGTTTTATTAGTCAGATTTGATCTCCAAATCGCGTCGTTCTTTTGCAGGTTTGATATTTTTAGGTAATTAATCAATTGCGATCCATGACTTTGCGACAAGGACAAGACCACCCCTTTCCCACAGACCGGCTGTCCTTCTGAAAGGACTATCCGTGCTGCTTCGCTGGGATTTCCTGGCCCGGAATTGCGGCCCGGTTTCCAAGGAATTTTTTTAGTCCGGCTATTTATAAATTTTAAAAAATCCTCCGTACCCGCGTTCGCAACCATCGCAGATCCCCGCAACTCATTTCTAGGGTTCCGCTCCACCATTATCTATCGGAATATGAAACGGCGGTTTCCTCTTGCCACATCCCCCGCCGCCATTTCAGGAGATACCCATGAAGAAGAACGCTGACAAATCCCGGGAAGAAACCCTTGACCCGGAAGACTGGGATGCCATGCGGGCACTGGGCCACCGCATGGTTGACGACACTATGGACTATATCAGGACGATCCGGGACCGGCCGGTCTGGCAGCATGCCCCGCCGGAAGTAAAGGCCCGGTTTGAAGGTCCGCCCCCGGCCGGTCCCGAGCGTCCGGACGAGGTGTACCGGGAGTACACCCGATCCATCCTCCCGTACCAGGTGGGCAACAGCCACCCAAGATTCTGGGGCTGGGTTGCGGGGTGCGGCACCGTGATGGGGACGTATGCTGAGATGCTGGCAGCGTCAACGGACGCGGTCAGCGGGTCTTTTGCCTACATGAGCAACAACTACGTGGAGATGCAGGTGGTGGACTGGTGCAGGACGCTCCTCGGTTTCCTGCCCGGCACAAGTGGCCTCATCACGAGCGGCTGCTCGTCTTCCACCCTGATTGGCCTTGCCGTGGCCCGGAACACCATGGCCGGGTACGATGTGCGGGCAGAGGGTATGCACGTGTCCGGGAGGCAGATGACCCTGTACTGCTCGGACGAAGCCCACTCGTCGGTCCAGAAAGCGGTCGAGCTGCTCGGGTTCGGGAACGACGCGCTCCGCCGGGTCCCCGTGAACGATTCCCTGCAAATCGATATTCCGGCCCTGCGGGAGATGATCGCAGCCGACCGTGCCAGGGGATGCCATCCGGTCTGTATTATAGGGGCTGCCGGCACCACGAATACCGGGGCAATTGACGATCTCAATGCCCTTGCGGATATCTGTGCAGAAGAGCAATGCTGGTTCCATGTCGATGGCGCATTCGGTGCCTGGGCAGCCATTGCCCCAAAGTACCGGCATCTCGTGAGTGGCATGGAGCGAGCGGATTCGCTTGCGTTCGACCTGCACAAATGGATGTACCTCGCGTACCCCATCGCCTGCGTCCTGGTCCGGGACGCCGCCCATCACCGCAATGCTTTCTCCCTCACCCCCACCTACCTTGCCCACGGCGAGGGCGACTGGGGCCTGACCGGCGTGGACGTGCCCTGGCTCTCCGATTACGGGTTCGAGCTCTCGCGGGGGTTCCTTGCCCTCAAGGCCTGGATGACGATCAAAGAGCAGGGTACTGAAAAGTACGGGCGGCTGATCCAGCAGAACATCGACCAGGCGCATTACCTTGAAAACCTGGTGCAGGAAGCCCCGCAACTCGAACTCGCGCTCCCTGTGTCACTGAATATCGTGAACTTCCGGTACATGCGGCCAGGACTTGCCGAGGCCCGGCTCAACGACCTGAACAAGCAGATCGAGACCGAACTCCAGGAGCAGGGGATTGCGGTCCCCTCGACCGTAAGTATCCGGGGCAGGAAGTACCTGCACGTGGCTATCACCAACCACCGCAGCCGGAGGGAGGATTTTGAGCTGCTGGTGCGGGAAGTGATCCGGATCGGGAACGGGCTGGTCTGATGTTTGCGTGAAAGCGATCGGCAACAATGACCGTGCCTGTCCGCCCTATACTTTTGCTCAAAAGCGTTATTTTTAAAATTATAGTTAAAACCGGAACTCGATTCAAAAATTACGGTTAGACCCTGATTGAGAATTTGCAACCGGATCCTGATTTGAAATTTTCTGGCAGACTTTGATTTTGAATTTTCAACCGGACCCTGCTCAAAAAATTCCAACTCTTTTATCTTTTGTTCTGGAATTTTAGGGAGATCGTATGGACTGAGAACTCGACGTCCCCAATTCAATCTAAATTCTGGTTCTTCTTCCACCAGATCTTTGCAAATGTGGAATTTCCTGAAATGACAATATTTGATCCTTCTTTACGGATCAAGGGTTTCAGATAACCGTCCAGAATACGTTCCTGTTCCGGTTTCGTGACATTGAACCGCTTCCGGAAAAACACGGTCAACTCATCCATCGTTGTAAACCGGTACTCTTTTTTCAGTGGCAGCATCTCCACGTTTGCATAGATCCCCATCTGGTAGAGGACGCCAAAGAGGCAGTCCGTCTTTGGCCCGGAAAAGTAGGGCAATCCATGGAGCGGTTCCCAGAGATCGGCATACATCCGCTCCCAGAACGGCATGTCCACGAACCAGAACAGGCAGATGTAATGCAGTGATACTGCATCCATCTTCTCAAGGGCTGCCCGGATATCTTCCATGGTGAGCGAGAGCGATGCGATCACGAGGTCATACGGGCCGGTGAGATCCCGGGTGCTATTCACATCTTCCCACCGTTTCTCTATGCAGGTAATATTTGTGATTCCCCCCTTTACAGCCTGTTCCCTGAGGATAGCGACCATACCGGCACCGGGTTCGACAGCAGTAATGTCCCGGACCCGGGATGCAAGCGGTATCGCAAGGGTCCCCGGCCCTGCTCCTATGTCCAGCACCCGTGAATCCCCGTTGACATCGAGACCGTCGAGAGTGAGCCCGATACGTGCATCGTACTCGCTCCGGGAGTTGGCATGGTACCTCTCGGCATTCTCCCGTGTGTTCCAGTTATGCGATGGATCATCGGAATGCTTTGAGGATTCGTGAAGGATTTGTCGTGCCTTCCAGATCTCGTTCCAGTCCGGCTCAGTCCCTGCCGGTATCAAGGGGCTCATAGTGCTAGATTATGCACGCTTCCGGTTATAAGGTTGGCTGTAAAAAGAGAGTGGGAGAAAATCACTCGTGCCGGAGAGCATCGATGGGATTCATGTTCGCTGCCTGCCATGCCGGGTAAATCCCGCAGGCAAGACAGATCACGATCCCGAATCCGACACCTTCTGCCACTGAGATCGCGGTTGCGAGGGTGAACAGGTACTTGGTTGAATTGAGCATCAGGGCGCTAATGGCATATCCTGCCACAAGGCTCAGGATTCCCCCGACGAGACTTCCGATAACGCCAATAATCGCGGCTTCGTAGACGAACATGCTCATCACTTCCTTTTTCTGGGTCCCGATACTGCGCATGATTCCGATCTCCTTGATCCGTTCGTTGACCGACATCATCATGATATTGAAGATTGAGACCCCGGCGACAATCATCGAAATCCCGCCGATTGCGGTAACGAATGTAGTGATAGTGCCAAATGTTGCAAAGATTGTGGCCAGGGTAGCCTTGCTGTCCATGACCGAAACGATCTTGTCTCTTTTGTTCATCTGTTTTTCAATCGTGGTCTTGACCTCTGCAGTATCCTGCCCGCTTTTTACCTTGACTACGACCTGATCATAATTATCTCGGTTATAGGTAGAGTCAAACCAGTTCTGGGTGGCAACAATCGCATTATCGGTGCTGACATCGAAGGCCATGCCCCGCTCCGCAATAATTCCGGTAACGCGGAGTGTTCCCTTTCCGCCATCAGTACCCATGGAAATCCGGGATCCGACCTTGATATTATTATTCTTGGCAAATTCGGATCCTACCAGACACCCGGAATTGGCATTGTTGAAACCACCCGAGGTTAACACGAGATTGAGATCCGGAATATACTGGGGATCGATGCCATACACGGTTGCAACGATATCATTGCTGCCAACACCCACTTTCATGCGCTCCGCTGTCGAGAGTACAGGGATAGCCACGCCGGGGGCAACCGCACGTTTGATCTGCTGGAACTGCTGATCCGTGATCTTCAGGTTCTCTGAACTCGCACCCCCCCCTCCCCGCATTCCCATACCCCCGCCACCGGTGTACGGGGTTACGATGACACTGTCTCCAACAGAGGAGAGACTGTCAGAAACGGTTGCCACCAGGCTGTTCCCGAGGATTCCCATCGATGCTATGGCCACGACACCGATCACGATCCCTAGCATCGCGAGAGTTGACCGGAGAAAGTGCAGCCGGATATTGCGTTTTGCAATCTCCCAGAAGATCATGATACGATCCTCCCGTCAGCAATGCGGATAGTCCGTCGTGAGTATTCGGCAATTCCATGATCATGCGTGACCATGATGATTGTCGTACCCTTATGGTTGAGTTCCGTCATCAGTTCCATAATGCCGGCTCCGGTCTTTGAATCAAGATTACCGGTTGGTTCATCGCAGAGCAGGATATCCGGGTCATTGATGAGTGCCCGTGCAACCGCAACGCGCTGTTGCTGCCCCCCGGAAAGCTCGGTGGGTGTATGGGTAAAGAGTTTTTCCTCCAGCTGAACTGATCGCAGTACTTCTTTGGCTCGTTCCGGATTCACCGCTTTTTGGGATTTCAGCATCATGGGAAAGGTAACATTCTCGATGATATTGAGGAGGGGAAAGAGATTGAAATACTGGAAGATAAAGCCAATACGATCCCGTCGCAGGCTGGTCAGTTCGGTATCTGACATATCCCCGATACGGGTACCGCTGATGAAGATATCTCCCGTTGTAGGTGTATCAAGACACCCCATCATGTTCAAAAGGGTGGACTTGCCTGAACCCGAAGGTCCCATGACCGAGATAAACTCCCCCCTTTCTACCTGGAAAGAAACTCCATCCAGCGCAGTGACGTCACCCGCACGTAGCGGATATACTTTCGTCACATCCTGAAATACCATGACCGGCTGTTCGCTCATGGAGGTCTCACTTCTTATATTTTTTCAGGTATAGGATCCACCCGCCAATGAATACGGCAAGGATCACAATCGCAGCGATGATCGGGATCATGGGAAGTCCAGTGCCCGCGGCTGCAGCACTAACCCCGGATATCTTTACATCCTGTAGAGATGTATACACATTCCCGTCGGCATCCTTGTAGGACAACTGGAGTGGAATGCTATCTGCATTTGTTGCAGAGAACGTCACTTCGTAGCTGCCGAAATCATCGGGCTTGAGAGCGCCAACCACATAAGTTTTGTATGGATCCTGTGGAACTGCCGGTGTAAGGGAAGTGACCATGACGGTATTTGCGGTTTCAAGACCGGCATTATTAACATCACCGGTGATATGATAGGTACCGGCATCGTTTTTCACCTTCACGTTGCTCATAACCGGGTATGCCAGTTTTTTATCTACGCCAAAAGTGATCGGGACATCCATATTCATGGTATGTGGGTTATCGCCATTGTCATAGCTAAGTACGAGATGGAGGGTGGTCGGCTGATCCGCGGTCACAGAAAAATTCGCGGGAACTTTTGCACCGGAAGCAACATTGCCCACAAACACTCTGGATGGTGTTGTGGTAATACCAGTACCTGAAACATCGAGGATTACATTCCTTACAGTGTTTTCTCGCGGGTTTGCAACCTGTGCATAGATGGTCTTTTTCTTGCCTGCCGAGAATGTATCCGGCTTATCAAGGATGGTAATTTCTAATGGCGTGTCATCAATCTTGACCATTGCCCGGTAAAAGAGGCTGTCTGCATCGCGGAAACTTAAGGAAAATGTCGGGTAATATGTTCCGTCCAGTCCATTAGCGGTCACGGAAAATATAAACGATTGTTTTTGCGCAGGGCCGAGACTGGTTGAAGTGTCATAGGGGCGGCTTGTTGTTAGTATTGTGTCACTGGATAATGTTGCGTGATTTACATTAACACCATTGACTGTATTGCCGTTTGTTACATCAATGGTAAGGGTACCTTTGTCCCCGGGGAAAAAAACAGCAGGATTATAGGTAGCACCAGACACGTATACTTTGTCTGCAGCAACAATCGATTCCGGAGTGGTATAATCGCCGGCAACCACGCCAACCATGGCGCATGTGATCAGCACAAGGCTGAGCAGGGAAATAATTCGAATCGTTTTCATTTATATCACCGTCATTGAATAGACCATATAGAGAATATAGAGAACCACCGGTATACCTACGCAGAGTGCTGCATCACGGGGCGAAAGTTTACGGGCGTCCTGCATGGAAAAGATCCAGATGTTGGCGCTCCAGAGGAGAAAGACAATCGTTATGATCATAGCGATCTGGCTGAGCTCCATCATTGCGGGATCATTCATCAGTGCTTTTATGGCTTCTGTAATAAGATCGGGATTCTGGGCAGCTGCTGCAGAGAGCTGGGGGACGTGAATCCGGGGAATATAGTAAAGAGCGATGACGAACGTGATGAGGGTTCCAAAGAATTGGGGCAGGTAGCCGTAACCAACGCATTCAAGCGTTCGTTTAAAAGTTCCTTCACCTTTGAATAAGATTGAAAATGCATAGAACACTCCAGCGTAGATTAACCAGAAGATGAATATGCCGATAAGTGCACCGAGAACTGTTGAAAGTGCGATGATTGTACCCATGCCCGGTAAAATTCCGCCCAGCAGTTGTCCGGTCAATCCCCCGATAAGGTACCCGTACATTGCACTGGCAATACCCACGGCAAGGACAACGAGTGCCGGAAATTTCAGGCTCTCTTTATCATTCATTGCATTCTGGAAGAACGCACCCGGTCTGATGAGCAGATCAATGATTGAATGTTTCATCTGATGTTCTCCGCATTAGGTTGAACCTATCTGTTGTTGCAGAAATAACAACTTCATTACAGGTACAATCCTGAGGATATTAATGATATGGCTGATGGAATTAAAAGTTTGTAGTTATAATCAATCGACTTATTTTCGATCCGGCTCGTCAGTAAATTTTTAAAAAATGTTCATTGTACTTTGCTTTACCATACAGTTTCATCGGCCCGGGTAGGGAAGCGATGAAATTTTTTTAATGCATAAACCACTCCAGAAATTTTAAAACTTGTGCAACAATGTATATATTTGTACACAGCAATGACTATGTATGCAGACAAAAATCCTCCTCGATGAGGAGCAGATGCCAAAAAAGTGGTACAATGTAGCGGCGGACTTATCGTCTCCGCTCGCTCCTCCGCTTCATCCCAAGACCCATAAACCCATTGGTCCTGCGGATCTTTCCGCCATCTTCCCTATGGAGATCATACGGCAGGAAGTGACTACCGATCGTCATATAGACATCCCTGAAGAGGTGCAAGAAGTACTGCGTCTCTGGAGACCCAGTCCCCTGTACCGTGCTCACCGGCTTGAAAAATTCCTAAAGACCCCGGCAAAGATTTACTACAAGTGGGAAGGTGTGAGTCCCGCAGGCAGTCACAAGACAAACACGTCTATCCCGCAGGCATATTACAACATGAAAGCGGGGATGGAGAGGATTGCCACTGAAACCGGTGCAGGACAGTGGGGTTCTGCCATGTCCTTTGCAACCATGCTCTATGATCTGGAGTGCACAGTTTACATGGTCCGTTCGAGCTATACGCAGAAACCCTACCGCAAATCGATGATGCACGTCTGGGGAGCGGAATGCATTCCCAGCCCGAGCACAAAGACGAATGCCGGTCGTGCCATGCTAAAAAAGGATCCTGATACCCCGGGAAGTCTGGGTATGGCTATCTCTGAAGCGGTCGAGGATGCAGCGAGCCACAGCAACACCAATTACGCTTTGGGCTCGGTGTTGAACCATGTCTGTCTTCACCAGACAATTATCGGGCTCGAATGCCGGGAGCAGCTGGCAATGGTTGACGATTACCCGGACGTTGTGATCGGATGCGTTGGCGGCGGGTCCAACTTTGCCGGCATAGGGTTCCCGTTTGCCGGAGACAAACTGACCGGGAAACATAAGGATGTGGATATCATAGGAGCCGAACCGGCCTCCTGCCCCACGCTGACAAAAGGTCTGTTCACCTATGATCTTGCCGATGAAGCTGGCTATACCCCGCTCCTGAAAATGTTCACGCTTGGGCATGACTTTGTGCCTCCCTCCATGCATGCGGGAGGCCTCCGCTATCACGGCGACTCACCGATTGTCTCGCGCCTTGTGCATGACGGTGTGATGCGGGGAGTTGCCTATCACCAGAGCGAAGTCTTTGATGCCGCCCAGACCTTTGCCAGAACAGAAGGAATCATTGTTGCCCCTGAGACATCCCATGCGGTAAAAGCAGCGATTGAAGAGGCGCTCAAATGTAAAAAGAGCGGTGAGTCAAAAACGATCCTCTTTAACTGTTCAGGTCATGGCAATTTCGATATGTCGGCATACGATGCGTATTATGCAGGCGAACTGGTTGACTACGAGTACCCGGATGCGCTGATCAAAGAATCGCTTGCCCGGATACCAAAAATTTCTTAAAAATCCTTTTTTTATGAAGCGCATCGGTTTTCTCATCAATCCCGTTGCCGGTATGGGCGGTGCAGTGGGACTGAAGGGAACCGATGGAAATGTAACCGAAGCCCTTCGTCGCGGGGCAACCCCGCAGGCACTGAACCGGGCACAGGTTACGCTAACACTGCTCGCACGGGAGAGCGGCTTGCATTTTGTCTCGTGTTCGGGTGTGATGGGAGAGGTCACGCTCAGGGAAAGCGGTGTACAGGATTACGAGGTGCTCTACCATTACAAAGGTAAGAGTAGTGCGGATGATACCCGGCAGGCTGCACTGTCATTCAAGAAAGCCGGTGTGGACCTGATTCTTTTTTGTGGTGGTGACGGGACCGCACGGGACATCTTAGATGCAGTAGGACGGGAGGTACCGATCCTGGGAATTCCCGCAGGAGTGAAGATGTACTCCGCAGTCTTTGCCATTGATCCGGCAACCGCAGCCGAACTCGTTATCCGGTATGATGTGAAATCCCTGCGGGATTCTGAGGTGATGGATGTGAATGAGGATGCGTACCGGCACAATGAACTGAAGACCCGGTTATACGGAATTGCCCGTACCCCCGCTCTGGCAGGAAAGGTCCAGCTCTCCAAGCATATATTTGAAGAGGGGGATGAGGAGCGGGCAAAGCGAGAGATTGCCTGCTTCGTTCGCGAGATCATGATACCGGATGTGCTCTACATCCTCGGCGCAGGAACCACAACTGAATCCATAGCCCGTGAGATCGGGGTGAATAAGACATTGCTGGGCGTTGATGCGGTAGTAAACGGGAAAACAGTTGCCATGGATCTGGATGAAAAAACGATCTGGGCGTTGCTTGAGCAGGGGCATGAGGCAAAAATTCTGTTAAGCCCCATCGGGGCACAGGGCTTCATTCTCGGCAGGGGCAACCAGCAGATCAGCGCCCGCATAGTGCGAAGGGTGGGAATTAAGAATATTATCGTGGTTGCCACCCCACACAAACTCCGGGAAACACCCGTCCTCTACGTAGACTCCGGGGATTCATTACTTGACGCAGAATTTGAAGATACGGTGCTCGTGGTATCCGGGTACCGCATGGCTCAACGAAAGCCTGTGTACCAGCCGGAACGCGGGTAAAAAAGTTAGATTTTCTGGGGTGCCTGTGGCGGTTTGAGCATTGCAAATGCGATGACAAGACCTATGACTGCAAGCACAAGCACAATGGGAAACACACCGAGATATGATCCCGTTGAAGTCTTGATGAATCCGGCGAGTTGTGGTCCGGCAATTGCCCCGGCTCCATAAGCGAGGAATATAACCCCATAGCAACGTGGGTAATCGCTCGTGCCGAAAAAGTTTCCGGCAGTTGCCGGGGCGATGGCGAGCCACCCCCCGAGACATCCCCAGAGCACGGCAAACGCAATGATGTACACTGTTACAGATTGCACCTGCCACATCAGAAGGGATGCCAGTGCAATGAGGATAAACGACACCATCGCAGCATTGCGGGGTGTGAACTTATCCGTCAGCGCACCAAAGACGGGCCGTCCGCCACCGTTGAAGACAGCAAAGAACCCGACCAGCATCGTGGCAAGCCCGGTCTCGATGCCCACATCGGTACCCACAGGTTTTGCAATCGAGATAGCCATCAGTCCGGCCAGACAGCCGATGAAGTAGCAGGCCCAGAGCGCATAGAATGATGACGTCTTTAGCATCTGCGAACGGTTGAATTCACAGGTAACGTGCTGGCCCGTCACTGGTGCCGGAGGTGTCCATCCCGCAGGTTTCCACCCGACTGTAGGGAATTTCAGGGGCATGGCCAACAGTATCGTTAGGATGATCATTGCAATCCCGAAGATCCTGAACGTGTTCATCACGCCATAGGAGCTGATGAAATAGCCTGCAAGGTTGGCTGTGATGAGCGCAGAGAACCCAAACCCGAGGACCGTGAGGCCGACAGCGAGCCCCCGGCGGTCCGGGAACCAGCGGGCCGACACTGCAACGGGCACACCGTAGGCAATACCGACCCCAATTCCCCCGATGATACCATACATCACGTATAGCATCGGGACGGAATTTGCAAATGAGGCCAGTAACCAGCCAAGGCCGGTCAAAATCCCGCCAACGATGGTCACATTCCGTGGTCCGTACTGTTCTATGTATTTACCGGTAAACGGCATGGCAATTGCAAAGAATGCCAGGAAGACCGAAAATGGCAACAGGATATCGTTTGCTGTAACCTGCTGGCCCAGTGTGCCGGTAAAATAATCGGTGAGCGGCTTGACAAAGACACTCCACGAATAGATTGAGCCAAGGCACAGGTTGATGACCATGCCAAGCACCACAAGCAGCCATCGCCCTTTCTCCGGTTCCATACCGAATAGTTTTTCCTGTACTGATTCGCTCATTTTTTCCCTCAATTGTAAAAAATTTAAATTATTCCTCCAGCGTTGAAATATCGCCGGGGTCCATACCCATCTCTTTGGCTTTTAAGACGCGGCGCATGATCTTCCCGCTCCGGGTCTTGGGCAGTTTATCGACAAATTCGATCTCCTGCGGGACTGCGATTGGCCCCAGTGTCATGCGCACGTGAAACAGCAGATCCTGCTTAAGTTTGTCGCTGGGTGAGTGGCCCACCCGGAGGATCACAAACGCCTTGATGGAGTTGCCTTTCATCTCATCGGGTTTTCCTATGACTGCCGATTCTGCCACCGCGTGGTGGGAGACGAGCGAGCTTTCCACTTCGGCGGTGCCGATATTGTGTCCCGCAACTACGATGATGTCATCAGAACGGCCGAGGATCATGATATACCCGTCCTTGCCTTTCACCGCGAGATCGCCAACCGTGTAGACGCCTTTGATCGTTTCCCAGTATACGCGATACCGGGCATCATCCTTCCAGACTGTCCGGAGCATGGATGGCCACGGGGATTTGACCACAAGGAGCCCTCCGGTTCCGGGTTTGACAGAGTTCCCGTCTTTGTCCACCACATCCGCTTCCACTCCGGGAATAGGTTTACCGGCAAAACCCGGTCGCATCGGTTCACCGATCATTGTCGTGATCATGTGCATCCCGGTCTCGGTCTGCCACCAGGTGTCGAGGATTGGGATCTTGTCCTTTCCAATGACATGGTAGTACCACTCAAATGCCTCTGGGTTCAGCGGTTCTCCGACCGATCCGATGATCCGTAACGAGCTTAAGTTATACTTGTTCGGCCATGTCTCGCCCAGCTTCATGAACATCCGGATCGCTGTCGGGGCTGTGTAGAAGATAGTGATCTTCTGCTCCTCGATCAAGCTCCAGTAACTGCCGGCATCCGGATAATCCGGAGTGAGCTCGGACATGAATACCGTTGCTCCGACAGCCAGCGGACCGTATACTATGTAACTGTGGCCGGTGATCCACCCGGGATCTGCAGTACACCAGAAGATATCCTCGTCCTTCATGTCGAACACGTATTTGCTGGTGTAGTAGGTTCCGACCATGTAACCGGCACAGGTGTGCACGATCCCTTTGGGCTTGCCTGTGGATCCTGAGGTATACAGCGTGAAGAGCGGATCTTCAGCTTCCATGACTTCAGCCGGGCATTCCAGCGTGGCACTTGCCATGATCTCGTTGAAATCCAGTTCGTTTTCAGGCCTCAGTTTTACCTGGGGTTCCTGCCGCCGTAGCACAATGACGTGCTCTACTGAGGAGGTATCGATGATCGCCTCGTCAACAATCGATTTCAGCTGGATGGTTTTTCCGCGCCGCATCCCGACATCTGCGGTGATGACAACTTTAGCTGACGCGTCCTGGATGCGCATCTTGAGCGCTGCCGAACCAAATCCTCCGAACACGACACTGTGGACTGCACCGATACGGGCACATGCAAGCATAGCGATCACCTGTTCGGGCACGAGCGGCATGTAGATGCAGACACGATCGCCTTTTTTCACCCCGATCTTTTTGAGTGCATTTGCAAATCGCATCACTTTGCTGAGCAGCTGCTGGTAGGTAAAGATGCGTTCTGCACCATTCTCCCCCCGCCAGATGAGTGCTGCTTTGTTGCGCCGTTGGGCTTTCACATGGCGGTCAAGACAGTTTGCGGTGATGTTGAGTTGTGCGTTGATGAACCACTTTGCATACGGGTAGTTCCACTCTTTTACCGCACTCCACGGCCGGATCCATTCCAGCTCTGAGGCCATTTTTGCCCAGAACCCATCCTTGTCGGCCAGAAAATCTTTGTAGGCTTTCTGGTAGTCTCCCATCCATGCATTTTTTCTATACTGTGGGTCGGGTGTGTATGATTTCACATCCTCGACGAGTCTGACGTTAAAATCCTCTGTCATGTTCCCACCTATTTTACATTATTAATCATGTTAAACATTCTATATATAATTTGTCGAAGTAACATTCGTCAAATATGCATACATAGATTTTTTCACGGCGTGTAATTAGAAAAAATGTGGGATCTGTTAGTAGTTGAGATCCTGCGCGCAGTGGAATCGTAAGTCCATGGGTTGGATATAAAAAAGGTTATCTGTCCGGGTTTTTCAATATAGGATTGATGCTCGAGAAATTCAAGGGGTGCCTGCTGGGTGCAGCAATTGGCGATGCGCTGGGTATGCCAAACGAGAGCGGTGCTCCTAACTTAAACAAGATGAAGTACGGATACCGCCGCCCCTACAAAGGCCATCCCAATGATAGCCTGAACCCCGGACAATATACCGATGATACCCAGATGATGATTCTTGTTGCCACCCTTCTTGCGGACGGGAAGTTCAATGAGGAGCGGTACGTGACTGCACTTAAGGAACTCTATAAGCGGGGAACCCTCCGCTTTCCCGATGGATCGGTCTCTTCGGTATGTGAGCAAACAGTAAAAGAGAACGTTCCGCAAAAAGGGGTGAAGTCCACCACTTCCGGCTGCCTCCCGATTGCGATCCCGTTTGCCCTCACATTTCCTGATATGAGCGAGGGGTGTGAACGGGCTGTGCGGGCGTGCAATGTCACTCACACGCACCCGGCTGCCCATGCGGCAGTCTCTACCATTGTCACCCTTATCTACCACGCCCTCCACGACAGCCCGGACCCTGTCGGAAAGGCAATGCATAAGGCACAGGCAGAAGATGAGGTGCTTGGCGGAAAGATCAGGAATGCAATCCTGTTGGAAAATGAGGGGATGGAGACCGAGACTGCCCTGCTCAAAATCGGTAACGATGTATCAGTCTTCCAGACGCTGCCGATTGCGTTCTTCCTGATCAGCAGGTATTCCCACCCGCCGGATCTCCTCACAGTCGCTGCCAATACCGGGGGAAATACTGATACCATCGCATGCATATGTGGTGCATATCTCGGTGCATCAAAAGGCATCGGGGCACTTCCTGCAGATCTGCTTGAAGGCCTTGAAGACCGCCAGCGGATCGAACTGCTCGGCCAGCGGCTGCACAGTGTTTATTCCCGCAAACGGGATCAGGTGTAAATCATTTTTTTTAAGGCACAAATTGTATTCATCCCGGTTTCCCGCTTAACAAGCATTAAATTTTGACAATCGGATACTCTTTGTATGAAAATTGCGATTATCGGGGCCTCCGGTTATGCCGGTGGTGAGCTCGTTCGCCTGCTTGTCCATCACTCAAAGGCAAAAGTCACGTGTGCCACATCCCGCAAACTGGCAGGAACTCCTCTTGACCAGATTCATCCCCACTTGAAAGGGTTTACCCATCTCAAATTCGAAAATCCCGGGGTGGATGACATCGATGCCGATGTGGCGTTTCTTGCAGTTCCGCATACGGCAGCAATGACCTATGCCGGCAAGCTGCTGGAGCGGGGGATAAAAGTTGTGGATCTCAGCGCAGATTACCGGTTGCCAAAAGAGATCTTTGAGAAGGTGTATGACGTTGCACACACAGATTATTTCCATGCACCCTACGGGATTCCGGAAATTCACCGCAAGGAAATAATCAATGCAAAGTTTGTTGCAAATCCCGGGTGCTTTCCCACCGGTGCCACGCTTGCAGCAGCCCCCCTTGCAAAATATGCCCACACGGTCATCTTTGACTCAAAGACCGGTGTGAGCGGTGCGGGGGATAATCCGTCTGCTACTACCCACTATCCGAATGTTGGGGACAATGTCGGACCTTACAAATGGACGAGCCACCGCCACCTTGCCGAGATGAAACAGGAACTTGCCGGGCTGGGTTCAAAGGCAAATGTTTACTTCACCCCCCATCTGGTTCCGGTGAACCGTGGTATTCTTACTACTGCCCATATCCTGCTTAACAAACCTCTTGAGCAGAAAGAAGTAGAAAAAATCTACCATGATTTCTACAAGGGAGAATATTTTGTCCGGTACCAGAAACCCTCGCTTGCCGCAGTTCGCGGGAGCAACTTCTGCGATCTGATGGTGGAGAGCGAAGGGCTGCGTGTTGTAGCCGTTTCTGCAATCGATAATCTTGTGAAAGGCGCAAGCGGACAGGCGATCCAGAACATGAACCTGATGTGCGGGCTCCCTGAAAATGACGGGCTTGTCAGCGCAGGTATGCTGCCGTAGGTGATTAAAACATGCTGGTAAAAGACGCAATGACAAAAAATCCGGTGGTCTGCTCTGCCGACACACCTCTCCGCGATGCGGTAGGTCTGTTCCGGAAATATCATATCGGTGGCCTGCCGGTGATGGAAGGCGGGGCGGTTGTCGGGATGCTCACCGAGTCGGATCTCATCTCACTCCTTGAATCAGAACGGATCTCTGATGATCTCTGGCTGCCCTCGCCCTTTGAGATCATCGAGATCCCGATCCGCGAGTATGTGAACTGGGAAAAGACCAAGCATGCCCTGCGAAACATCGGCGATATGCCGGCAAAGAAAGTGATGACGCGCCATGTGATCACCACGAATGAGGATGTGAAAGTAGAGGCAGCTGCATCCTTAATGTTAAAAGAAGGCATCACCCGGCTTCCGGTGATGCAGGATAAAAAACTGGTTGGGATTCTTACCCGGGCAGATATCATCAATGCAATCGGTTCATTGCATTCCGATACAAAAAAGGATGGGGTGTAAATGTCATTTCGTAGTATCTGTGCAGTCAAAGGTGTAACTGCGTATGGCATGAAAGAGGGAAAGTTCGGGCTTGCCCTTATCCGTGCAAGCGGGACTGCTGCCGGGGTCTTTACCGAAAATCTTGTCAAGGCAGCACCGATCGAACTCATGCGCAAACAGATTAAGAAAGGCACAATGGAAGCCGTGATCGCAAACAGCGGTTGTGCCAATGCCTATACCGGTAAACGCGGGTATGAGGATGCGGTTGCGATGACCGGGTTTGCCGGATCAGCACTTGGTGTAGATGCAAAGCAGGTCGGAATTGCAAGCACCGGGGTGATCGGGCGATATCTCGATCTTCCGCTTATTGAGCACCAGTGCAAAGCGGTTGGGCCAAAACTCGATCGCACACCGGAGGCAGAAACCCTCACAGCACAGGCGATCATGACTACCGATCTCTACCCGAAGCATGCACTGGTGGAAAAAGAGTCATTCTGTATCGGGGGGATTACAAAGGGAAGCGGTATGATTGCGCCGAACATGGGCACGATGCTTGCGTTCATCTACACGGATGCCGAGATCGGTGCAAAGCCGCTCTCCGATGCGTTGAAGCTGGCCACAAAGAGGACGTTCAACCGCGTGGTTGTCGATGGCGATACGAGCACCAACGATATCGCGCTTTGCACAGCAACGGGAGCTGCTGGCAAAGTGAATGCAAAGGAATTTTCCGCTGCATTAGAGGAGTGCTGCCGCTCCCTTGCTATACAGATCGCCGCTGATGGGGAGGGGGCATCTAAACTGCTCGAAGTGACGGTTACGGGTGCACCCAAAGAAGATGCAGCAGAAAAAGTTGCCCGCACGATCATCGAGTCGCCGCTCGTCAAGACTGCGGTGTATGGCGAGGATCCCAACTGGGGCCGAGTG
>SESA01000518.1_pt1 | contig 24685 bp, 16 predicted proteins | sample 3171451 | NCBI WGS metagenome assembly SESA01 (sample SAMN06051862, study PRJNA518727) | freshwater metagenome | biome: subpolar coniferous forest; feature: holomictic lake; material: water; isolation source: holomictic Lake 227, 8 m depth | place: Canada: near Kenora, Ontario | collected...
GGGCGATCTTGCGGGCGCGTTAACGGCCTACCGTGAGTCGCTGAGAGTGAGCGAACGGTTGGCGTCATCGGATCCGTCGAACGCGACGTGGCAGCGCGATCTCTCATACAGCTTTACGCAACAGGCAACATGCCATGAGCAGCAAGGGAGTCGCTCGGAGGCTCTGCACTATGCGGAACTCAGCCTTGAGATTGACAGGCGACTGGCCAGTCTTGATATTACTAATGTCATGTGGCAGAATGATCTGGCGGTCAGCCAGGCGCTTGTAGAGCGACTGAAAAGCGGAGCGTCAAATGCGAAGTAACTTGTATCAGAAAAACTGGTCGTGCCCTCTGACTTTATTGAAAAAAGAGTGTTTATTGTGTATTTAAAATGTTTTATGGCAAAGAGTCAGCGTCATAATCCATTGGGATCGGAACGGCCTGGAGATGATATCATGTTGCACTACAGATGCCAACGTTCTCCCCTTCAGTTCGCCTGAACCTTCTTCAGGATTTTTCTCTGGAAATCGCTTTCGGCACCCAGTGATGCAATCATCTCCCCACCAGCATTTGAAAGCCTTGCCCAAACTTGTTGTGCAACAAGAAAAGTATTGGCAGAGGCTGAGATGGGAAAAGTGTTCATGCGAGCGTCTGGAAGTGATGCCATGTCAGAGCTTTTGGATGTTCACTGCGGTGAGTCGTTTGCTTGCAAGATGTTGTTTTTCCTGAGAGTGCAGAATTCCGGTGTTTGATGTATCGTTGCGCATAGTTACTATTTCCTATAAACTCTTGTATCTTTAGTGACAACATGTGCTTTTTTTGTTTTTGTCTTGAATCATCCAGTTTTGGAGACAGGGTATCAGACCCGCACAGAGGAGAAATAAATGGCTGTTATTGAGGGATTCAGGGTGCAGAACTATCGTGCATTGCGCGATGTGACTTTAGGCAAGTTATCCAGTCAGCAATCGGGTGAGCCATTGACTCCGTTTACGGTTGTTATTGGCAAGAATGGTGTGGGCAAAAGTACCTTGTTCGATGCGTTCGGATTTGTGGCGGATTGCTTGTCTGCAGATGTAGAAACTGCATGCGACATGAAGCAACGAGGAGGTTTTGATCGTCTGCGTTCAATGGGAGTTGACGAGCCAATCCGTTTTGAAATCTACTACCGTGAAGCGCCCAATGAGCGTCCAATAACCTATGAGCTGGCCATAGCGCTGGATAGCTCGGGGAGGCCTTTTGTCGAATCAGAGGTACTCAAACAGCGTCGCAAGCACCAGAAATATGGACGACCTTTTCCGTTTCTGCGGCTGGATCATGGCAAGGGGATGGTTTGGGCGGGCGAGGAGGCATTAGAAGCAGAAGGTGAGGAAGATCGTGCCCAGACACTGGTTGAACTGACCGATACCCGACAACTCGGTATCGCTACTCTCGGGACACTCAAGGAGCATCCCCGGATCAAGCGGTTTCGTGATTTTCTAAAGGGGTGGTATCTCTCCTACTTCTATCCTGATGCGGCTCGCAGTCTGCCGAGTGCCGGGCCACAACGTCATTTGAATATCCACGGCGACAATATCGGCAATGTGGTGCAGTTTATGGAGCGTGAGCATAAAGCTCGATTCCAGAGCATCCTCGACCGCATTGCGGCTAAAATTCCGGGGATCAAGAGCATCGATACACTGCCAACAGAAGACAAGCGTTTATTGCTTCGTTTCAACGATGGCGCTTTTGGAGATCCTTTCTTTGCCCAGCAGATGTCAGATGGAACGCTCAAGGTTTTTGCCTATCTCCTGCTTTTGGAAGACCCTGAACCGCCCCCGTTTATCTGCATCGAAGAGCCGGAAAACGGCCTCTATCACAAGCTTTTGGAGGCTCTGGCAGAGGAGTTCCGGTCACATGCTACTGGCAAGAAGAATGCTCCCCAGATTTTTGTGACCACACACCAACCTTATTTTGTTGATGCACTGACGCCTGAGGAGGTCTGGATATTGGAGAAAGGCAAGAATGGGTTTTCCTCTGTGCGTCGCGTCTCTGAACTGGAAGATGTAAAAAATCTGGTCGCAGAGGGTTTGCTTTTGGGTGGCCTTTGGTATAGCGACTATCTTGATGCGAGGTAAGTATGCACATTGAGATATTGGTCGAGGATAGTTCGGGGGAGAAGTTGCTGGACATCTTGTTACCCAGGCTTTTGGGCACAAAAGGCAATCCGCATACCTGGCGTTTACATGCCTACAAAGGGATTGGTCGAATTCCCGGGGGGTTGGTGACGAAGAGTGATCCTGCCAAGAGGATGCTTCTTGACCAGTTGCCAAAATTGTTGCGTGGGTATGGCAATACACCCGGAATCGATGCAGTTGTGGTCGTGGTCGATAGTGACAAGCGCGACTGTGCTACTTTTTTAGCCGAACTGCAAGCTGTTGCTGACGCTTGCGATCCGGGCCCAAATACACTCTTCAGAATCGCTATTGAGGAAATTGAAGCATGGTATTTTGGTGACCATGAAGCTCTGATGGAAGCGTATCCAAAAGCCAGGCGGGAAGTACTTGAAAAGTATGTTCAGGACAGCGTATGTGATACGTGGGAGCTGCTTGCCGACGCAATTCGTCCGGGTGGGTCGCTGGCGATCAAGAAAGCTGGCTGGCCTTTACCGGGGCAAGTGAAGCATGAGTGGGCTCAAAAGATCGCTCCGTTCATGGAACCGGAGAGGAATGTCTCGCCAAGCTTTGGAAAGCTCAGGGATGGTTTGCGCGAGCTTTGTTCTTCGGGCAAATTATAGAAATGGCAGGGAGTCCGGGATATTATATTGTCCTGTAAAAAAAAGCTTTGCATGAACCTCGCGCCATTCCCCCTGTTTCTTGTTCTGTTCAGTGGATTATGCTGGACGATTGTCTATATCGCGAGCATTCATCTGGGGCTTAAAGATTCCACCTATGCCATGCCATTCTGGGCTCTTGCCCTGAATTTTGCATGGGAGTTGTTACAGACGGTGCTGGAGTACCGGGTGGCTGGTTTTGTGCTTCAGGTTGGTATCACGGCTCTCTGGTTATTGCTTGACTGCGGCCTTTCTGCAAAACCTTCTCATGTCGGTTCTCTTTATCGGTATGCTGGTGAGTCGTGGGAGCAGCGAAGGACAGAGCCTTACGATCGCCGTCAGCAAGTGGCTGGGTACTCTGGCTCCGACTATTCTTTTTGGCCTTCTTGGTGCGCATGGTTTCAATGGCCCAAGCTCACTGATCCTGGTGACGGGCTTGTTTTGCTCACTGTTTGATCTCATCTATATCGCTATGTTAGCCCGCACAAAAGCGCTTGAAAAATCGCAGATCGATCACATGTTTTCAGGAGTAACCAGGGATAATCTTCATCGTGAAACAGATCCGGGAGTGGCTATCGGAAATGAAATCTGGTGACCTTATGGATTTATCCCGGCTCGGTGTGGTGAGTGAATAATTTCACCCGGTCTGGATTTCGGTTTTCAGGGCGATCTCTTCAAGAATGGAGCTGACCCGGAGGCAGAGGAACATTGATCCGGCATAGACAATGCTGCGTCCCCTGGTGTGGACTTCCCAGGTACAGCGCTCGGCTTTTGTTCTGCTGCATTGTGTTGCCTTGATGATCTGTTCGATCACTTCGTCGAAGGAGTGTTCTTCATCGTTGTAAAGTACTACCCGGTATGCATCGAGCTGGTCAGGCCCGGAAGTTTTTTCGGTCTCTTGTGTTCGGGGAGTTGGTAAGGATGCGGTCAACCTGACGGAAAGTGAAAAGTTCATGGTCAAAGCAGGCTTACGATTTAAAAGGGTAAAATAGGCAGTTGAGCCCGGAAACGCAACAGCGGGGAGTTATTCTTCAATCACGGGTTCGAGAGCGCCAAGTGAAAAATCTCCTCCGGAAAATATCTGCATCCTGAAACGGGCACCTACAGGGATGGTCATGAGGTCACGGATATGGCCGTAGGAGAGGCCTCGCATGACCGGGCCGTTCATGCTGGCCTGCTCGCTGTAGTATTTAAAGATGTGCTGCATTCTCAGGGTCTCTTCTTTTGTATGCTCTGCTTCATTGCCGAATTGGCCGAGGAGTATAGCGTTGCAGCGGGAGAGTAGTCCGGCATTGGTGAGGTGTGAGAGCATTCGGTCAATCCGGTATGCCGGTTCGTTGATATCTTCCAGAAAAAGCAGTGTATCGTCGAAAGGTGGAAGATAGGGGGTGCCAATCATTGAGGAGAGTACCGAGAGGTTTCCGCCGATGAGTTGACCCTCTGCTACCCCTTCCCTGATACAGGTGACGGGATGAGACTGATGGTTTAGCAGTGAAAGTGCATAGTTTGCGGATGTGAGCATGCCCCAGAAGTGTTCTTCAGTGTAGGGTGTTGGCGCATAGAGTTCTGTGGCAAGCATGGGACCGGAAAAGCTTATCAGGCCTGTTTTTGCGAAGAGGGCAAGGGAGAGCGCGGTGATGTCGGAATAGCCAGCCAGGATTTTTGGGTTGGCGGCTATAAGGGGGTAATCGATCTTGCCAAGAAGGCGTGCAGCTCCGGCTCCGCCTCTCAGGCAGAAAATTGCCTGCACGGAAGTATCGCTGAACATGTCGTGAATATCATGAAGCTTTTCACTATCGGCAATTGCCGGATCAGTATTGATACAGTTGAGGTGACGGGAGGGTTTCACCCGGTAACCGTTTGTTTCAAGGTAACTGATTGCCTGCCCGATTTTATCAGGATAAGCGCAGTGTGATGAGGGAGAGATAAGGCCGATGGTATCTCCCTTGCGCAGGGCTTTTGGTGTAAGGGGCGTCATAAAAGCAAAAAAAACATCAGCATTCCGAGTATTCGGGATACTGATGTTTTTTTAATTGGCGTGAAATCAGGAAATGTTTTCGGTCAGCAGAATAGCTTTGTTGCTGCTGACTTCAAAAAAACCGTCCGAGATGGCAAATGATTTTTCGCTTCGGTCTGCCATCTCCAGTTTGACCTTGCCTGTTTTCAGTGAGGCCAAGAGAGGAGCATGGCCTTTGAGTATCTGAAACAGGCCGTTGTCGCCTGGAGCAATGACACTCACAATCTCCCCTGAAAAATAAAGTTTCTGGGGAGTGACGATCTCTATCTGGAAACCTTTTTCGGAATTCGCCATGGTTCTTGCGTCTGTTTAGAGAGTTTTTGCTTTCTCGATGGCTTCTTCGATTGTTCCGACCAGGTAAAATGCGCTTTCCGGCAGATTGTCATGACGGCCTGCGATGATCTCCTTGAAGCCTTTGATGGTTTCCTCCAGCTTGACATATTTGCCGGCAAGACCGGTAAAGGCCTCGGCCACAAAGAAGGGCTGTGAAAGGAAGCGCTGTACTTTTCTGGCTCTGGAAACAACAAGCTTGTCTTCGTCGCTCAGTTCGTCCATACCGAGAATGGCGATGATATCCTGAAGATCCTTGTAGCGCTGCAGAAGCTGTTTGACAGCCTGGGCAGTGTCGTAATGGTCGTCACCGACAATGTTCGGATCAAGAATACGGGATGTTGAGTCGAGAGGGTCAACCGCCGGGTAGATACCAAGCTCTGCAATGGAACGGGAAAGCACTGTGGTTGCATCGAGGTGAGCAAACGCGGTGGCAGGAGCCGGATCGGTAAGGTCATCTGCAGGCACATAGATGGCCTGTACTGAGGTGACCGAGCCTTTCTTGGTTGAAACGATTCTGTCCTGAAGTTCACCCATTTCTGTAGCGAGGGTCGGCTGGTAACCTACGGCGCTTGGCATACGGCCGAGAAGAGCGGACACCTCGGAACCTGCCTGGGTAAAGCGGAAAATATTGTCGATAAAGAGCAGCACGTCACGACCTTCCTCATCACGGAAATACTCTGCAATGCTGAGACCGGTAAGAGCAACCCTCTGACGGGCACCTGGAGGCTCGTTCATCTGTCCGAATACAAGCGCGGTTTTGTCGATAACGCCTGATTCCATCATTTCGTGCCAGAGATCGTTTCCTTCACGGGTACGCTCACCGACACCAGCAAAAACGCTGAAGCCCGACTGCTGTTTGGCGATATTGTTGATAAGCTCCATGATCAGCACGGTCTTGCCTACACCTGCACCACCGAAAAGACCGGTTTTGCCGCCGCGTGAATATGGTTCAAGAAGATCAATAACCTTGATGCCGGTTTCGAACATCTCTGCTTTCGTGGAGATTTCGTCAAATTTCGGGGCAAGGCGATGGATTGAATACGATTTTTGGGTATGAACTGCGCCTTTTCCGTCAATCGGTTCTCCGACAACGTTAAGCATTCTGCCGAGAACTTCAGGGCCGACAGGAACCTGGATGGGTCTGCCGGTATTTGCAACGCTGAGTCCTCTGACAAGGCCGTCCGTGCTTTCCATGGCAACCGTACGCACGCGCTCTTCTCCAAGATGCTGCTGTGTTTCAAGAACAAGCTTTGTGCCGTCAGCTCTTGTAATGGTCAGTGCGTCCAGAATTGACGGAAGTCGCCCTTCAGGAAAATCGACATCTACAACAGGACCAATGATCTGGGAAATCTTACCTTCTTGCATAGTGACAGTTTGGATAGGATTTTATTGTGTAATCAAACATTCAGGCGTCCGGGCCTGTTTACTCTTTTTCGCCGACATTCATGAGTAGGGACATCCCGTTGCTCATGGTAGTTCCGGATTGCGAGCCACCTGAGGGAGTCGAACCCACGACCTACTATTTACGAAACAGTTGCTCTACCAACTGAGCTAAGGTGGCCTTAGCGTACAAAAAATTAAGCCGAAATATAATTTTTTTGATAGAGAAACACAAAGATAAATGCCGTACCATTTTTAGCCATTAAAAAAAAGAAGAATTGTATATTAAAGAACTTTGTGATTTGAGCCTTTTTTTATTAAACAGTGACATCATGAACAAGAGTAGGATGAAGATGGCCAGAAAATCGGTGAAGGTATGGATAGCAAGCTTTTTTTTGCTGACCGGGGCATTTGGCACCTCCTTTGCAGCACCCCCTTCCGGGCAATATCCCGTGGCACCGGTGTTTTCAGCAGTTACTCTTGATGCCAAGAGTGTTGGATCGGCAAAACTTGCTGGCAAGCCCTTTATCATTAATTTTTTTGCATCATGGTGCCCTCCCTGCCGGGCGGAAATTCCTGATATGGTCTCCCTTCAGAATCTGTACGCCGCCAAAGGCTTTACCTTTATTGGCGTGGCAGTCAGTGACAAGGAGGCGACTATTCGTGCTTTTGCAAAGGATAATCATATAACCTATCCGGTTGTCATGGGTGACGACAAACTGGTTGCTGCTTTCGGCCGCTATGTTGAAGGTGGGATTCAAGCAATCCCTACCTCTATTGTCGTAAACTCTTCGGGCCGTATTACCCAGGTTATTACCGGCGGGCGAAGCAAAGAGGCGTTTGAGAGCATAATTGTCGATCTTCTCAGAAAACCCGGAACGACCAAATAAACTCTTCAAGACAATGATGAATGGGTTTCATGTCTGGTTGCCATTTAATTGCCGGACAATTATCTTTTTTTCTCCTGCACGTCCGCAGTCAGTGTTGATTGCGGACGTTTTTTTTTATAAACCTTAGCCAATAACAAGAACGATCATGACTTCAATGCAGATCAATCCTCCGGATTATGTGAAAAACAAAAAGCTGATCCAGTGGGTGCAGGAAACGGCTGAGCTTTGTCGCCCCAGCTCTGTCTACTGGTGTGATGGATCCCAGGAAGAGTATGACCGCCTCTGCCAGCAAATGGTTGATAGCGGCACTTTCATCAAACTGTCGGAAGAAAAACGCCCGAACAGTTATCTCTGCCGTTCGGATCCGAGTGATGTAGCAAGGGTTGAGGACAGAACCTACATTTGCAGTATCCGTCGCCAGGATGCAGGCCCGACCAACAACTGGGTTGCTCCCAAAGAGATGAAAGAGACCCTCAACAAGCTGTTCGCTGGTTGTATGACAGGTCGTACCATGTATGTCATTCCTTTCAGCATGGGCCCGCTTGGCTCTCATATCGCGCATATTGGCGTTGAAATTTCCGATTCGCCTTATGTTGTAACCAACATGCGTATCATGACGCGAATGGGCCGCCCCGTAATGGAGCTGCTTGGTGAAAACAGTGAGTTTGTTCCATGTCTCCACTCAGTAGGTGCTCCGCTTGCGCCAGGAGTGAAGGATGTTGCCTGGCCGTGCAATGACACAAAATACATTGTGCATTTTCCTGAAGAGCGTTCGATTATCTCTTTCGGCAGCGGTTATGGCGGCAATGCCCTGCTCGGCAAAAAGTGTTTTGCTCTTCGCATAGCCTCCTCAATGGCTCGTGATGAAGGCTGGCTTGCCGAACACATGCTGATTCTCGGAGTCGAATCTCCAGAAGGGGAAAAGACCTATTTGGGTGCGGCATTCCCGAGTGCCTGCGGCAAAACCAATTTCGCAATGCTCATTCCGCCGGCATCTTTTGATGGCTGGAAGGTGACCACGATCGGTGATGATATTGCCTGGATCAAGCCGGGTGAAGATGGACGGCTTCATGCGATCAATCCTGAATATGGCTTTTTCGGTGTTGCACCGGGTACTTCTGATAAGTCAAATCCGAATGCCATGGCAACACTCGGCAAGAACTGTATCTTTACCAATGTCGCCATGACACCTGATGGTGATGTATGGTGGGAAGGGATGACCGATGTTCCGCCTGCCGAGCTTATCGACTGGCAGGGTAAGCCCTGGACGCCGGATTGCGGCAGGGTCTCGTCGCATCCAAATGCACGCTTTACCTCTCCGGCAAGTCAGTGTCCTTCGCTTGATCCCGACTGGGAAAATCCCAAAGGTGTGCCGATCAGTGCATTTATTTTCGGCGGTCGCCGTGGCGATACTGTTCCTCTTGTTTATCAGTCGGCCAACTGGAATTTCGGCGTGTACCTGGCGGCAACAATGGGTTCTGAAAAAACCGCAGCAGCAGCAGGCAAGGTTGGCGATGTCCGTCGCGACCCATTTGCCATGATTCCTTTCTGTGGCTATCATATGGGCGATTATTTCAATCACTGGCTCCATGTTGGTCGTACACTTCTTGAACCGCCGAGAATTTTCGGTGTCAACTGGTTCCGCAAGGATGAAAACGGCAAGTTCCTCTGGCCTGGATTTGGTGAAAACATGAGGGTACTGAAATGGATTGTTGACCGTGTCCGTGGCCGTGCAGCGGCTATTGAAAGCCCGCTTGGCTGGATGCCGAAGTATGACTCTCTCGACTGGGAAGGTCTCGACTCCATGACTTCAGAAAAATTCTCGAAACTGATGTCGGTAGACCGTGAAGCATGGAAGAATGAGTTGCTCTCTCATGCGGAGCTTTTCGAGATGATTTATGACAGGCTGCCCAAAGAGTTCAACCACATCCGTGAGCTGATGCTTTCAACGCTTTGGCTCTCTCCAGAGCATTGGTCTCTTGCTCCAGAGCTCTATACTGTCGAAAGCTGATGATTTTTTAAAGTAAAAAAACAAAAGGGCGCTGGAAATGGCACCCTTTTGTTTTTTATAATCCCCAGTTCCGTTCAGTTTTCGTCGAGTGTGAATCCGATTTTTACGGTAACCTGCCAGTAGGCAACCTTCTGGTTCTCGATATGGCAGCGGGTTTCAACGACTTCAACCCACTTCATATTTCTGATCGACTCCGAAGCTTTGGCAACGGCATTATTGACCGCCTCTTCAATGCTTGTCTGTGAGGATCCTACAATTTCGATTTTCTTATAGATGTGTGCGCTCATGGCGTATAATGGTTTTAGTGCTTGAAAAACAGCAGTTAAGCTTTGGCAGACCTGGGAGTGCGGCCAGGCACTATATTAGCAAATCAGGCGAAATCTTCAAAAACTCACTCTGAGAGTGTATTGTTTTGTCTGTTCCACCGCTGATTTTTTTGACGGGACAAGGGGTTATTCTTTTTGCTTCTCTGTCTGATTGCCGATAAGGGTTTCAGCGTCAAGAGATGCTTTCGCGTAGCGCTCTTCCATGACGGCGGTCAAGTTTTTAATGGAACGCCAGAACGGTATTGGCCCGAGGCGTTTGACCATCGCGGCATGTACCCTCGGGGGCGAACAGGCGAAGGAGTGTTCATGACGTTCAGAATTTTTCCAGAACGCAGTATGATCAAGAGGCAGAGGCTCCGGTGCGACGGTTGTCTCTGCCTGGCCTTGAAGCTGTTGGGTGCAGCCAATACTCTTGAAAAAAGCCTCCTTGTCCATGCCTCGCAGGGTGAACAAAAGAAAGGGGTCGCGGTCAAAGGCCTCTGCCATCAGATAGAAGACTGCGGCAATGTGTTTGCAGGGATTTGACTGGTCAGGACATGAACATGCTGTTTGCAGATCCTTGTATTTAACCGGGAAGAGAGGAAGTCTGGCTGTTTTACATAAACCAGGGATATTTTCCGACATCTCGCCGTTCAGCAGTTGAGCAGAATAGATCGGTTTTACGACAAGCTTGCTCGCAAGTGTTGCCTTTTGTTCTTTCGAATAGGGTGTCAGTCGTATCACTACGGTGTATGGCTTTGAGCCTGAACCCTGGACTTTTGCTGAAACCCCTTCGGTGGTAATGACAAGATTGGCTACCTGACCGCTTCGGGCATAAGATTTCCCTCGCCCAAGTCTTGCGCCGATGGGGAAACTTTCAAGTGTTGTAATCCACTGTTTGCCCCACCAGCTCCGGGCAAATGCTCCCCGTTTGTTCTCTGCCTTGATGCCTCCTTTGACCGCTTTTGGTGTGGCGGGAGTGTATTGTGTATACCATGCAGCCATAGTGTTATTCTCCGGTTGCGTTTTGACCAAGCATGACAAGGTTTCGCAAATCCTTGTTGGAGAGTTCGGTCAGCCACTGTTCACTGGTGCCGAGGACCTGGTTGGCTATTGTTGTTTTTTTGTCAATCATGTCGTCAATACGCTCTTCAAGGGTTCCGGCGGTAATGAATTTATGAACCTGCACATTTTTTTTCTGACCGATACGGAACGCCCGGTCGGTTGCCTGATTTTCAACGGCGGGGTTCCACCATCGGTCATAGTGAATGACATGATTGGCCCCTGTAAGGTTCAGGCCTGTTCCTCCGGCTTTCAGCGAAAGGATGAAAATTGAGGGTGACGGGCCGCTGGTTTGCTGAAAGGTTTCGATCATTTCGTCACGCCTTTTTTTGCTCACACCGCCATGCAGATACAAGACCTCTTCACCAAACCTCTCCTGAAGGTGCTGCTGAATGAGTCTGCCCATTTGGGTAAACTGAGTAAAAATCAGGGTTTTTTCCTCTGCCTGGTGGATCTCATCGAGGAGCTCGTTGAGTCGCTGCATTTTGCCCGACCGTTTTTCAATGCTTGAATTGTCACCAAGAAAATGTGCGGGATGGTTACAAACCTGCTTGAGTTTGAGCAGCAGTGCCAGCACCAGTCCCCGTCTGTCGATTCCTTCCGCAGACTCGATTTTTTCCTGCAAGTCTTCCACAACTGCCTTGTAGAGTGAAGCCTGTTCTTTGGTGAGCGAACAATACTCTTTCATTTCGATCTTGTCGGGCAGATCCGAGATGATCGAGCGGTCGGTTTTCATGCGTCGCAGGATAAAAGGTCCGGTCAGGGTTTTCAGCCTTGCCGCTGCTTCGCTATCACCATACCATTGTATCGGGGTGTAAAAGTTTGTTTTGAAAAAGTGCTGGCTGCCGAGAAAACCCGGATTGAGAAAATCCATCAGAGCCCAGAGGTCGCCCACATGGTTTTCAACTGGTGTGCCGGTCAGGGCGATACGGTAATCAGCCCGAATTGATCGGGCTGCTTTGGATTGTTTTGTTTCCGGGTTTTTAATGTTCTGCGCCTCATCGAGAATGATACCAGCCCAGGGGATCGGGTTAAAAAGTGTAATATCGCGCTGCAGCAGGCCGTAGCTTGAAATAATAATGGCCGATTTGCTGACGGCTTTACGGAAATTTGCCGATTTCATCCGGTCGATTCCATGGTGTACCAGTACACTCAAGCCGGGAGTGAACAGTTCGGCTTCTTTGCGCCAGTTATTGACAACGGATGTCGGGCAGATCAGCAGAACCGGCCTTTTTTCTCCCTGCTCCCGTTCCCGCAGCACCATTGCCAGCGTCTGGATGGTTTTGCCAAGTCCCATATCGTCGGCAAGGCAGGCACCAAGTCCCCATTGGCGGAGAAAAGAGAGCCAGGAAAAGCCCCGTTCCTGATAGACTCTCAGTTTTCCATGTAACCCTTCCGGTGATGCAAGTAGCTCGAACTGGTTATTGCCCGAAAGCTTTTCAAGCAGTTCCTGAATCCATCCTTTTACCTCTACAGAGCTTACAGGCAGGCCACCCTCATTTCTTTTGGCGCCAAGGGCGGTTGAGAGAATATCGCGGGCAGAAAGCTCACCTTTTGGTTGTTTTTCAAGAAAACGAACTGCCGATGCGAGCTCTTTATGATCAATCTGTGTCCATTGGCCCCGCACTTTCACCAGCGGCGCTTTCAATGCGGCCAGCGTTTTCAGCTCCTGCAAGTCAAGTTCTTCACTCCCAAGCGCTACAGCATAATCACATTCGACCATGCTGTCAAGGCTCAGGCCTGAACCGCTTGCTTTCATGGCAGGAGTTTTGATTTTTGTCTTGACGCCAATCCGGTTGAATCCTCCTCTGCCAACCCACCATGACGGAAGCATGACCACAAATCCCGCAGCCCGCAAAACTTCAGCATAGTCGAGCAGAAAGCGGTAAGCGCCTTCAGTATCGAGCTTGAATCCGCCGGGATTTTTCTTTTTCAGACTCTCGGTAATTTTCGGGTAAAGGCCCGATGCCTCTCCGAGTGCCGTAAGAATAAATTCTGTACAATCGGCGCTGTAGGCTTTGATGTGGTGCGAAGCGGAGCTTTCCGGGTTCCAAAGATCGACTGCGTCAAGAATCAGGCTTGGATCGGCTTTTAGTTGAAGCAGATAGGTGAGCTGCCAGATATCCTGTTTTCTCGACTTTTCAGGTGGTTCTGCAAGCCGGAAGCAAAAATTGAAAGGAGAGCGCTCATGTATCTCGATGGGTCGGCGCCACAGGTTGATCTGCCGGGCCAGCTCTTCAATTTCCGCAGTGTTTTTCCATGCAATCCGGGAGTTGGAGCTTGCCAGCGCTTCCAGCCATGCATCATGAATGCTCTCGGATGCAGCTTTTTTTAATGGAGTCCCTTGTTCAGTGGAGCGTACAATGTTATCCAGCGTCTCCGACAGCAGCCTGTTCAGTAGCAGTTGCGAGGGTTCATCGGGAGGCCTGGTATTGCTTCTGTTGACAGCGCGGCATATCGGTGGCATCGTTTCTGCAAGTTTTTCAAGAGAGAGAGAGGCCCTGCTGTCGGGAATTGCAATCCAGCGTGCTTCCCAGAAGTTATCTTTTTGTATAACCGAAGGAAGGAATGACTCATTTGCTATGAGCCTCAGAGTGTTTTCAAGAAACTGTTGTGCCCAGAAAATGGAACTGCCAAAGATAACGCCGCTGCCGGGAATGTTGCCCTCTCCGGAACGCAGCGAAAGTTCCCGCAGAGCATTGGTGTCAAGCCGAAGCGCGGTAATCTGAAATGGTCTGAGAGCCTCTTTGAGGCGCCTGTCGGGTTCCTTGCCGACAAGCGGAGATGACGGAACATGTTTTTCACCCCGGCATGGGAGCCAGGCGAAGAGATCTTTTGAGAGGCTCTTGCGGGGGGAAATCATGCCAATCGCTTTTATTGCCTGCCGCAACTCTTTCAACGTTCCGGGTGTTTTGCCCTCACTCCAGAGCCAAAGAGTTCCATCAAGCACAGAGATGTGCAAAGCGATCATCTTGAGTTCTCCTGTTGCGGTATTGTGGGCTGTTTCGTTCTCTTTTTCACGGAAAAAGGGTGAGGAACTTGCCAGATAAGGTTATGCAAGGCTGAGACCAGTTTTGGTTGCGGCTTAAATTACTCTATCAAGAGGTGAATGCCTAAGATAAGCAAATGAATAAAATGTCAAGAAAATCGGGAGCACAGAGATACGGAGATAATGAAGAGCGGTCGGTGTGGCCCGAAACATTCCAGAAAAAAACAGGAATGTTTCGGGCAAAAGAGGGCGTGTTACACTCCGAGTGAGCGGAACAGAAGCGGCAGGGCACAGAGGCCGATTGCAACATTGGTTGCGCCGCAGATTTTTGTAATGAGTGCGTTCTGCTTGTACCATGCAAATGGCAGCAGGATGGTCAGCACGTTGATGAGCAGCAGCACGGTTGCCAAAGGCCATATTTTACCGAGGAGAATGGCTTTGTAGCTGAAGACTGCCGTAATGAAAAAGATGCCCAGAAAAAGGTGGGCATAGATCTTTTTGTCGCCGGGGTTGTAGAAATGCATGGCCACAACAACCCAGAAGAGTCCGTAGGTTGCAAAGATGGTTCCCAGGTAAATTCTGATTTCAGGAGGCATGCCTGCGATATCGAACAGGTAGATGCAGGCTGCGGTGAAAAGCTGCGCAACACCGCCGAAATAAAGGGCGACATGGGCAAGATTCCTTCCCAGCTTTGCATGATCAGTCTCCTTGTCAAGCCCGAATCCCAACTGTTCAAGGCCGAACACCCAAACGGTGACGATAAGCCCGAACAAGCCGATAGCCTCCGGATTTACAACATTCATCGGAAGATTCTCCTTTGTCTTGTTTTGGTTAATAAAAGTTAACACCGTTATAGTCCAGGGCGCAACTGTAAACGGCTGCGTAAATGTACTGCTTATTTTCCTTAAAGAGTAAAAGAATCATTGTTGCCGATGGCGTGCAGGCAAGTCAGAACCTTTGCAAGTGAGTGGTATATTAGAATTTGAGTTCATTGAGATGCACAGGAAATATTTTTAGAAAATTGTGTGATCGTGCCACTCTCTGTCAGTGGCCATTATTTTCTTATATTTTAAAAGGCCATTATTGGTAACGATATTGCTGGTATCTAATTCTTCATCAGATGCCTCTTATAAATCGGAAAGTGTGACAGGCGAGAGGAATGTTGTTCGTGACATGAAATTGTGAACGGAGTCAGTAACTCTATTATTCAGTGAAGGTAAGGGGGGATTAAAAATATGACTTCTATCGAGAGTGAACATGAGGCCGACGGGCATTGGATTGTTGAATTGATTCGGGAGGCAATGAAGTGAACGCACAGGAGCTGCTCGAACGCCTTAACCTGCTTGATGAAAATGAATGCATTGAGGCCAAGCAGGCGAGTGAAGTCGGAAAATCAGTTTTGGAAACGGTTTGTGCGTTTACTAACGAACCTGGTTTGGGCGGAGGGTGGATACTGTTAGGCGTGATTCGCGAAGAACTTGCATTGTTTCCTGCCTATGAAGCTCAAGGCATCGAAAACCGGATAAGATTAGTGCGGACCTGGCAAGCCAGGCTGCAAGTGTGTTCAATCAGCCGTTACGGCTTGAAATCAAAACGGAAACCCTTTATGGTCAGCCCGTTATAGTTGTTTTTGTTCCTGAAGTACCGTCACAGGATAAACCTGTTTATTTCAAGGCACAGGGTCTCCCCAAGGGTGCATTCCGACGAATTGGCAGCACTGACCAGCGTTGTACAGAGGATGACCTCGCTATACTCTACCAAGGCCGCCAACACGAAAGTTTCGATGCCGGGCTTTTGCCAGATGCCAGTTTTGACGATTTCTCGCCTGAAGCCATTGCTGACTTTCGTTTGGCTCGCCGGGAGGTTAACCCTGATGCAGAAGAATTGCGCTGGAGTGACCATGAACTTTTACAAGCTCCCGGCTGCTTGCGTCGCAATGAGCAAACTCTGTGGACGCCAACTGTTGCAGGGCTTATTCTGTTTGGCAATTCGATAGCACTCCGCAGAAGTTTTCCAATGACCAGGGTCGATTATATCCGAGTCCCCGGTCGTGAATGGGTACCTGATCCCGAACGTCGCTTCGATACCATTGAGATGCGCGATTCGTTGTTTCGGCTTATCAGACGTGCCCAGGCGGCTATTCTTGATGATTTACCCAAGGCCTTTGGGCTGGAAGAAGGCTCCTTGCAGCGGAAGGATATACCGGTTGTTCCACAGCGGGTCATTCGAGAGCCCGTGGTTAATGCTCTGATGCATCGCAGCTACCGGAGTCATGCACCGGTGCAGATCATCCGTTACTCGAACCGCATCGAAATCCGTAACCCCGGTTTTTCGCTCAAGTCGCCTGAACATCTTGGAGAGCCGGGTTCGCTGCCGCGCAATCCCAAGGTTGCTGCGGCCCTGCATGACACTCGCTTTGCTGAGACCAAAGGCAGCGGAGTGCGTGTCATGCGTGAAATGTGTGAACAGGCAGGGCTGGCACCACCCTTGTTCGAATCTGACCGAGCCAATGATCAATTCATCGTTTGTCTTTTTTTTCATCATTTTCTTGGACCGGAAGATTTGCAATGGCTGGCACGATTCAAAGATTTAAGTCTTTCAGATGCTGAGGCTCGGGCACTGGTTGTCACGCGCGAGGTCGGAGCGATAGATAACGCTACTTACCGCGACATCAACAAAGTTGACACCCTAACTGCCAGTCATGCGTTAAAAAAGCTGCGTGACGCTTCCCTGCTCGTTCAAAAAGGGCGAGGCTCAGCTACCTGGTATCAGCCTACCGAATGGTTTCTTGGGATAACGACAGATTTATCTGCTGAACAGAGTGCCTTATCCAGTAACCTCGACACCTTATATAGTAACCCTGATGTCTTATCCAGTAACCCTAAGCGTTGTGCGATCCTGAACGAATTACCCGGTGAGCTTGCGGCCCGTGTTGGTGCTCTGGGCAAACGTCGACCGCCTGAAGAGGTACGCGAACTTGTCGTTGCATTGTGTCGTCAGCGAATTTTTCGTGTTGAAGAGCTGGCAATCCTGCTCGCACGCAATCCGGAAACTGTTCGTCAAAGTTATCTTCGTCCGTTGTTGATCGATGGGCGTATTTCAATGATCCGCCCTGAAGTGCCCAATGACCCGGAGCAAGCGTATCAGGCCCTGCAGAGAGATGACTGATGTCGCGTTGCATGTATCGAAATTGCCTGGAAGCCATGTAATATAAACAAGTGGCCGGAATATGAATCGATAGGCAGGATTTCCCGCTTTCTTTTGATACCTTTGAGTCGGTAACGATGAGAGAAATGAAGATGTTGTGCTGCGATGACCTTGCTTTCTGAAGATTCCATGACAAACAATCCCGCCAGACCACCGCATCAAAAGCGCAGTGGTCTGGCGGGACAACTGCTCGCAGCTTTTCCTGCTTTTGAGAGCCCGGATTTCCGCCGTTATTTTCCGGGGCAGGTGGTTTCAATGATTGGAACATGGATACAGATGGTGGCGCAGGGGTGGCTGGTGCTTGAAATAACCGGTTCAGCCTTTGACGTGGGCCTTGCTGCTGCGGCTTCCACACTCCCGACCCTTTTTCTCTCGCTCTTTGGTGGTGTGATCGTTGACCGTTACCCGAGACGCACCATTCTGCTCTGGACTCAGTCGGCTGCGATGCTGCTCGCTTTTATCCTTGGTATTTTTGCTGTGACCGGTACGGTGACTATCTGGATCATCCTTCTGCTCTCCTTTCTTCTTGGCTGTGTGAATGCCCTCAATGTTCCTGCACTTCAGGCGTTTCTGAGCGAAATCGTGGAGCGTGAACATCTTGCATCAGCCATTGCCATGAATTCAGCGATCTATAATGGTTCCCGGGTTATAGGGCCTGCCATTGCCGGGTTTCTTATATCTGCCACCGGCACGGGTGTTGCCTTTCTGGTCAACGGGGTCAGTTTTTTTGCGGTCATACTCTCCCTGCTCTCGATGAAGAGAGTGCCAAAAAAGAGTGGCGCAACAGATGCCGCGCATCCCTTCAAGGCCATCCGGGAGGGACTGAACTACTCCTGGGAGCACCCGATAATCAGAACCAGCGTCATGTTTATCGCAGTCATTGCCATTTTCTCATGGTCCTATATCACCATGCTTCCGGTCATTGCCAAACACACCTTTGGTCTTGGAGCGTCGGGACTTGGATACCTCTACGGGATTTCGGGACTTGGCTCGGTCTTTGGTACCGTGCTTGTTTCGATCTACTCAAGGAAAGTCGACCGTCTTGTTTTCATTGCCGGTGGCACACTCCTTTTCTCTTTTGCCCTTATCGGGTTTACCTTTACGACTTTCCTTCCTGTGGCGCTGTTCTTTCTTTTTTTCGGTGGTTTCGGTCTTGTCGCGGCAGTTTCAACCCTCAGTGCCACGATCCAGAGCATGGTTGACGACCGATACCGCGGAAGGGTTATGAGCCTTTATATGATGGTTTTCATGGGCTTCATGCCGATTGGTAACCTTGAGATCGGCTATCTTTCGGAACATTTCGGGACAGCTCTTGCCATTCGTGTCGGGTGTCTGGTGACCATAATGGCAGCAGTGGCGCTCATTTTTTCAAGCAGGGGTGTTCGCAAAGCCTACCTCAACTACAAGGCCCTGTCCTGATGTAATGCAGTTTCATTGAAAAGGGAGGATGCTGCACGGTTGTTGTGATCTCCCGGCAACTCTTTTATTCCGGTGAATTGCTCGATATTAATTAGATTTAAATTCTGTATTCCCTTTCAGAGATTTTTTTGATGACTTCAACAGGAATGGGCTCCCCTCCTGTTTTTTTTGTGCTTTTGTTTTGAACGGTAACCTGTTTTTCGGATAACGCTCTCTAACCTGAAAAATCATGTTTGATCGTATCAGTTTCCACAAAAACCTCCGAAAGTCGACAGCGTTTTCTCTTTTGCTGGTGATGCTTTCCTGGAATGAAGTTTATGCTGCAGATTCGGCGCCAACCTCACTTGACAACAAAACCACGCTTCTTCACTCTTCTCCTGTTGATGCATCCTCGACGGTGGTCGTTAAAGGGTTTCTTGTAACAGGCAATACCATTATCGCGGGCAACGAGCTTCAGACCCTGCTTGTCAACTACATCGATCAGCGCTGCGATCTTCAAAAGCTGCGTGAAGCTTCAAGCAGGGTGACGGAAGAGTACCGTCGTCGGGGGAATATGCTGGCCAAGGCCTATATTTTACCCCAGACCATTACGGACGGAATGGTTAAGATTACGGTTGTCGAAGGCCGGATTGGCAACATCGTGATCGAGGGAAACAGGAACTACTCAAGCCAGTTTATCCGTAACTACCTGACCTCGGGAGACTCTCAAGAGAGGCTTGCCATCGATCGACTGGAGCGGGGTATTCTCCTTCTTGATTCCAGGTTCATTGATCTGAAAGTAAAGGCAAATTTTTCGCCAGGTGTAGCTCCCGGTACGACCGACATTCATGTAAAGGTTGAAGACTGCGCTCCGCTTCACGCCACCATATCGACCAACAATCTGGGCTCAGAGTTTGTCAGCCGTTACCGGTTTGGAGGGCAGTTTGAGTGGACAAATCTGGCAATTCAAGGATCGACCTTCACTTTTGGCGGTTTTATCGGCGACAAGCTCAGTCGGATGCATGTCGTCAATGGAGGTTACCTTTTTCCCCTCAATTCGGTTGGTACCATCATAGGAGTTAACGTTCTCGACGGTAACTTTGAAGTCGGCAAGGATTTCGCCGATCTTGGCATTCATAATAGGGAGATCGGCGGTGAGCTGTTTATCTCTCATCCCTTTCTTTATAATCGTAAATCCACGTTGATCGGCAAGACAGGCTTCAAGGCTTCTGATGCCAAATATTATCTTCTCGACGCACTTTCTGCTCGTGACAATATCCGTTCAGTGTATGCTGAGTTGCAGTGGGATCATTTTTCTCTGGGAGGCAGAACCCTTGCCGGGCTTACGGTTTCACAAGGTCTTGGCCATGTATTGGGAGGTACGCCAAATGGGGATCAGCTCTCCAGTCGTATCAATGCAAGCAACGAGTTTACGCATGTTAAAGGCAACTTTGCGCGCTTGCAGCCTTTAAGCAGCAGATTTTCAACACTGCTCAGGCTCTCGGGCCAATGGTCGGGCGCGAGCCTGCCTGCTGGTGAAGAGTGGCTTGTTGGTGGATTCAATTCAGTGCATGGATACAGTTTCGGCGAGGCATCGGGTGACTGCGGATACAGCGCAAGTGTTGCATTGCGTCTGTCGCCTTTTCCTGATAAGGAAATTTTAAAATTCTCTGCCTTTCTTGACCACGGATATGCCAGAAAAAGAACCCCTTTATCCGGTTCAAACGGCAATAAGGATCTGACTGGTTTTGGCCTTGGTATCAACTCTCATCTCGGCACTTTTGCTCCGACGGATGTTCGCCTCGATATTGGATGGCCTCTCAACCCCTCAACCAACTTTCTTCATGAAAGTCCCGTGATCTATTTCGATACCTCCATTCGCTTTTAGTCGCTCTTTGTCTGATAGATAAAAGCTCTCTTCAGGAGGGTGCCAAAAACGATTTTTTTCTGAACTCCCCATAGAGTTATTGATTATGAATCATTCATTCCATTCTGCCCGTTTGAAGCGCTACATGAAGAAGCCACTGATTACGATGGTTTCAGCCGGAGCAATGCTTTTTTTCTATCCTTTGCACTCTTTTGCCGCTCCGCAGGATGGACTGGTTGTCAAAGGTTCGGCATCTATCTCCCAGGATGGAGCATCGACGCTGATTAACCAGGGCTCTGCGCGAGCTGTTATAGACTGGAGAGGATTTGATATCAACAGTAACGAACGGGTACAATTTATTCAGGCGAGCCAGAACTCCATTGCCCTCAACCGTGTAACCGGTGGTAACCCTACAAGCATTCTTGGTCAGCTTGCCGCAAACGGCAGGGTTTTCATTTCCAATCCCAATGGCGTTGTTTTCGGAGCTGGAGCCAAAGTGGATGTTGCAAGTCTTATGGCCACGACACTGTCGGTCAATGCAGATGATTTCATGAACGGCAAGAACACCTTCAGTCAGGATCTTGCCCACTCCCCCTCTTATGTTGTCAACCAGGGAGAAATCAGAATAGCCGACAACGGCTTCTGCTTTCTTGTGGCTCCGGGTGTGGAGAACAGTGGCACGATCATCGCGCAGCTTGGCAAGGTTGTCATGGCTTCAGGTGACGCATTGACCATTGACTTTAACGGTGACGGTTTGCTTACCTATACCGTGTCCGGAAAAATACTCGACTCCATTACCGGTCCGAATGGCAAACCCTTTGACGCCGCAGTCAGCAACACTGGTTCGATCAAGGCTCCCGGCGGTAACATTGTGCTGATCGGCAACGGAGCCAAAGATGCGTTCGCTTCGGTAGTCAACAACAGCGGCATCATTGAAGCCACCTCACTTGACGTCAAGGCTGGCAGTGTGATACTCAATGCTGGTGACGGCGACGCAGTAGTTACGGGCTCGATCAATGTGTCGGGTCTTGGCGCCGGCCAGGTTGGGGGCAAGGTTGAAGTTTTGGGTGACCGTGTTGGCCTGTTTGGCAAGGCGGCCATAGATGCTTTGGGTGCGGCAGGTGGAGGCACCGTGCTTGTCGGCGGTGATCTGCATGGCCAGGGTGGTGTGCCCACCGCAAGCCAGACCGTGGTCGGTAGCGACGCGACCATCAAGGCCAACGCCACAGATGTGGGTCAGGGCGGGAAGGTGGTGGTCTGGGCCGACAACACCACCAGTTTCTATGGCAACATCGAGGCACGTGGTGGCGCGGCGGGTGGCAACGGCGGATTTGTCGAGACTTCGGGCAAGCAGACACTTGCCTTCAACGGCAGCGTTGACACTCGTGCAGCACAGGGTTTGACCGGAACATTGCTGCTCGACCCGACGAACATCACGATCAGCATAGATTCGCAAAGCATGTCGATGGCTTACGACGGTACGTTTTCTGATACAACGACGTCACCCTCGAACCTCATAACGTCGTCACTCAAGAGCGCACTTGATACCTCAAATGTCACTGTCGATACAGCTTCATCCTTGCCTGGTGCAGGGTTTATCGTGGTTGTGGATCCTGTTTCCTGGCCGAGCGGAAACAGTCTCACACTGAAGGCCAGAGATGCGATCACGGTCAATCCATTGGCTACAATCACGAACACCGGTCCGGGTGGCCTTAACTTTTATGCCGATGGGGCAGTAACCCTGAATGCATCTGTCTCGCTTGGAGGTGGAGCATTCAATGTTGCAGGATATGGGGGAGTTGGAACGACAGCATCTTCCTTTGCCGCCACCAGTGCCGGAAGCATAACCACTGGCGGATCGGTCAACATTGCCACAAGAGGGAACATTGATTTGGGTAACAATGTGATGGCTGGTATTGGCGGCGTGACTCTGACCACTGACGCTGGAGGTACAACCAGACTTGCTGGAAACGTCACCACGAAAGGGGGGGCCATCACTGTCCAGAGTCCACTGATTCTTGCCAGCAATGTTGTGCTCGATACTACCAACGGCGGAGTCGTTCCTGCTGGCTCAGCCATCAACCTCGCCTCTGTTGAGGCTGACGATGCTGCGGCTCAGAATCGCACGCTGGCACTGAACGCCGGAACCGGCGGAGCTACTTCCGTCAGTGGCTCCATCGGCGCTACCCAGTCATTGGCTGGTCTGAGTGTCGTCAACAGTAACGGAGCAACCTTCAATGGCGCCGTGCGGGTTACCGATGGCCCTGGCCTTGTTAACCTGATCGACACAACTGCCGGGCAGAGCATCAGCTTTGTCAATGGACTCCGCGCTACCGCCCTGAATACTTCAATGAAGGGTTTTAACCTCAGTTTGCTCGGAGCTGACACTCATATCGTCAACCCGGTCACGTTTCTCAACACAGGAACCCTGGCTCTGGGTGCCTCTGCGACTGATGCTCTGAGCTTCGATGGCGGATTGACAGCCGATGTGTCCAGCTTGATCATGCTTGCAGGCCAGTTGAATGCGTCCGGTGCTGGTATCTCGTTGATGGCTCCAACGGCGATCACAGCCAGCACTACCCTCTCCGGCACTGGTTCTTTCTTGTTGAACAGCGTCATTCTGGCTGACGGAGTGACGTTGATGGTCGGCCAGGGTGGGAATAATTCTGTCATCCTGGGTACAGTCGACGGCACTATGGGCGGTATGAGCTCCAACCTTACCATCAATACCACCGGAGACGTGAGCCTGGGTGCGATCGGCGGCGCCATGGGTAGCGATATGGGCGATGTAACTATCCTCAACAGCGGCACCACCACGTTTGGCGGCAGCCTTATCGGTTTGCGGAGCCTGACCACCGACGCTGGCGGGACTTCCCGACTCGGTGCCAACGTCACAACAACCGGCGGCAACATCACCTTCGGTGATTCCCTGATTCTCACAGGCAACGCATCTCTGAACAGTGGCAGCGGCACCATTACGTTCTCTTCAACGGTTGACGCGACGAATGCAGGAGTGCAAAGTCTGACACTGAATGCCGGAACAGGGGATGTTCTCTTTTCCGGAGTGGTTGGCGGAAGCACGGGGTTGGGTTCCATCGACATCACGAATGTCCGGAACCTGACTGCCGGGGCTATCACTGCGGCCAGGCTGACCTCTCATGGCACAGGCATTGCTACCCTGAATGGCGATCTCACCATGACCGGTGATGGCCTAAACGGAGGCGTGGACATTTCTGCCAGCCAAAACCTGCTGAGCATGAATACGGTGTCGGCAGTGAATGCCAACCTCCGTTTTGGTGGCAACTCGCCTTCAAGTGGTGACACCGTGTTGGCGAATGATATGATATTCACGACGACCGGGTCAGGTACGGTGAACTTCGACGGTTCTCTTGGCTCCCAGTCACTACCGAGGATACTCAACGTTAATCTTGGGACGGGCTGGATTGAAAACTACACTGACGGAGCTATCCCGGTCGATGTGAGACTATTGGGAGGCAGTTCATTGTTGATCTCGGGAAATTACTTCATTCCCAATGCTGGATTGACTTATAATGTGCCAGTCCAGTTGGGCGGGAATGTAATTTTTTCCCCATCAGGAGGAGCTACCCTGGGCGACCTGCAGTTTAAAAGCACGGTGGATAGCAATGGCACGCCATGGAATCTCGGTATAACAGCCTTGGGCAGTGTGCAGTTCGATCGGGCTGTCGGACATAACAATCTGTTGGGTGACATCAACATAACAAGCGGCCACAACCTCAGTATCAGCTCAAGCCTCGCGGCGAAAACCTTCACATCGAATGTTTTAAACACCACAACCCTGGGCGGCAACATCACGACTACCGGTGCAGCGGGTGTAAACATCAGCAGCGCCAACACGCTGCTGGTCACCGACGTCACCTTCAACGCCGGGAGTGGGGCAATCAGACTCAATACCCCGGTTAATGGAGCCTATCTTCTGACGCTCGACAGCAGTGGATTAACCTCCATTGTCGGTACTGTCGGAATCAGTGCCCTCACGACCGACGCGCAAGGTACAACCGAAATCTGGCGCAACGTCACCACCTCCGGCGACCAGTTCTACAACGATGCCGTCATCCTCAAGGGTGATGCGACTCTGGCCAGTAATGCCCCAGGTAATATCACCTTTGGTTCGACGATTGACGGGACGCAAAGCCTGACGGTCAATACTGCAGGCAGTACCATTTTTGGCGGTGCCGTTGGCAACAGCTCCGGGCTGTACAGCCTGACAACTGACGCTCCCGGTACGACGAGAATTGGAGGCAACATACGTACCGTCGGTTTCCAGAGCTACAATGATGCGGTCATCCTTACGGACGACACGATTCTGAGCAATTTTGGCGCAGGTAATATCACCTTTGCTTCGACGCTTGACGCGATGAATGCAGGGGTGCAAAGCCTGACGGTCAATACCTTTG
>SESA01000519.1_pt1 | contig 24659 bp, 18 predicted proteins | sample 3171451 | NCBI WGS metagenome assembly SESA01 (sample SAMN06051862, study PRJNA518727) | freshwater metagenome | biome: subpolar coniferous forest; feature: holomictic lake; material: water; isolation source: holomictic Lake 227, 8 m depth | place: Canada: near Kenora, Ontario | collected...
GCTCGAAGGGCCGGAAGAATTGATCCGCGAAATGCCGCATGCGATGTAAGCGAGCCGGAATAGCTATGAGATCAGGCGATATCCGATGCCGGATTCGGTTTTGATGTGGACTGGCTTCTGGGGGTCACGTTCAATTTTGCGGCGCAGGTGGGTGATGTAAACGCGCAGGTATTGGCGGTGTTCCTCGGAGTTGGGGCCCCAGATTTCACGCAGCATCTGGCGGTGGGTGATGACCCGCCCGGCATGGCGCACGAGCAGGCGCAGCAGAGCGTATTCGGTGGCAGTAAGAGTGACTCCCCTGCCGTCCACGGTGACGCGGCGGCTGGTGAGATCGACTTGCAATCCGTTGTGGGTGAATGTCGCCGTCTCTTCCGCCGGGCGTGCCCGGCGTTGGGCCACGCGCAACCGCGCGAGGAGTTCCGGGGTGCTGAACGGTTTGGTGACGTAATCGTCAGCCCCGGCGTCGAGCGCGGCGATTTTCTGATCCTCCGCGTCGCGCACTGAAAGGACGAGCACGGGCGTCTCGCTCCATTCACGCAGGCGTTTGAGCACTTCCACGCCGTCGAGGTCGGGCAAGCCCAGATCCAGGAGGATGATGTCCGGGCGGCGCAGGGCCGCTTCCGCGAGGCCAAGTTGCCCTTTATCGGCTTCGCACACCACGTAATCGGCGGCTTCCAGCGCAAACCGGAGCAGGCGCCGGATTTGCACCTCATCGTCAATGACCAAGGCGAGCGGCTTCATGGTGCGCAAAAGGATAGGGATATTTTCAAGCTCCCGCCAGCGGCTTTTCATCCGGCAGGCGCATCGGCTCACCGGCGGGGAGTTCGAGAGTGAAGAGCGCGCCCCCCTCCGGGCGGTTGCGGGCGGTGATGCGGCCGCTGTGGGCTTCCATCAGGCGCCGCGCGATGGAAAGCCCCAGACCCGTTCCCCCGGCGGGAGCGCCCGCACTCCGGTAGAATTTTTCGAAGATGCGCTCCTCATCGCCCGGTTTGATTCCTGGCCCGTGGTCGGCTACGGTGATTTTTACGGTTTTGCCGTCGAGGGCGGCGGCAACTTCGATGCCTGTGCCGGGCGGGGTGTGCAGGACGGCGTTGGAGACAATGAGGGCGATGCTTTGCTGGATCAGGCCGGGGTCCACCCGGATGGGGGGAAGATCGTGGGGGATTTGCACGGAGAGGTCGCGCGCGCGTGTTTGGTCCGAGACCCGTTCGAGGGCTTCCGCGACGAGCTCGCCGGGGTCGGCCCATTCGAGATTCGGTTGGAGCATGCCGGAGTCGAGCCGGGTCATATCCAGGAGGTTGTTGACGAGTTGGGTAAGCCGTGCGACGGCGGGCCGGATTTCGCGCGAGATGCCGGCGGAGCCAGGCTGTTCCAGGGCCGCCGAAATCGCGGCGAGCGGGGTTTTCAACTCGTGGGAGACGGTGTCGAAGAGCGCACGCTGGAGTTTCTCGGATTGCGCGGCGATCTGCGCGTTGCGGCTGGCAATGGCGAGCCGGTCTTTTTCGATGGTGAGGGCGATTTGCGCGGCGAAGGTTTCCAGCAGTTCGCGCCTCTGCATGGAGAGATGCGCGTCTTGCGGGAATTGGACCGCGAGGACGCCTTCGATGTTGCCGCCGCTTCCGAGCGGAAGGTGGAACGCCTCGGATTCGGGAAGGGTGTCGGTGAACCGGCCGGCGGGCTGCTTGTGCTGGAACGCCCAGAAGGCGACACTCTCTTCCTTGGGACTCAGTTGGAGCGAACTGGCGGGATGCGCCTCGCCGGTGAAACGTCCCGCCTCATCGCGCACGAGCAGGCAGCTTTCCGCGACGAAAATCTCGCGGATCTGCTCCACCGCCGCAGTCAGCGCCTTACCGGGTTCGCGCGTGGCAGCCAGCGCCTTGGAAAGCCGGTAGAGAGCCGTTGCGCGTTCCTCGCCCCGGCGTTCGGCTTCCTCGCGCTCGTGCAACCGGGAGGTGAGGTGGCCGACAATGAGGGCGACAATGAAATACATCGCGAACATCATCATGTCCCGCACTTCGCGGATGTAGAAGGTGAAGCGCGGCGGAATGAAGAGGAAATTCCAGGCTAATGCGCTGGCGGCGGCGAGCACGAAGACGGGGCCACGCCGCAGACGCATGGCGGAGAGGATGAGGGCGAGCAGATACACCAGCGCGATGGCCCAATAGCCCGCGAGCGGTTCGAGCATCGCTCCGAACGCTGTAACGGCGCATACGATGGCAAAGGCGATGCCGTATTGCAGCCAAGGTTGGGGAGTGAGGCAGGAAGGCTGCTCCTTGTCCGCACGCTCCGGGCTGTCGGCACGGACCATGTGGACATCGATGTCGCCGCTGTGGCGCACCAGCCAATCCACGGGAGATTTCTTGAACCAGCCCGCCAACGTGCGCGGCCCTGGCTTGCCTACGATAATCTGCGTGGCGTTGTGCTGGCGGGCCACGCGCAGGATCGCCTCGCCGGGATCGGCGCTCTCCACCATCAGCACCTCCGCGCCCAATTGCCGAGCCAGCGTGAGGTTGAGCCCGAGGCGGACTTCATCCAGCGGTGTGAGCGGGTGGGGCGTTTCCACATGCAACGCGAGCCAGCTTGCTTCCATGGACGCCGCCGCCCGGCGCGCCCAGCGGATGAGCTTCTCCGACGACGGGCTGGCGCTCACGGCCACCAACAGCCGGTCGCCCGCTTTCCACGGTTCGCCGGCCGCCTGCCCTTGCCGGAACTGGCGCAAATCGCGATCCACATGCTCCGCCGTGAGGCGCAGCGCCATTTCGCGGAGCGCCATGAGGTTGCTCTCGCGAAAGAAATGGTCGGCGGCGGTGGCGGCGCGGTCGCCCATATAAACCTTCCCCTCCGCCATCCGGTCGCGGAGTTGTTCGGGCGTGAGATCGACGAGGTTGATGTCCTCGGCGAGATCAAGCAGGGAATCCGGCACGGTCTCGCGCACCTGGATGCCGGTGATCTGCGCGACGGTGTCCTTGCGGCTCTCGATGTGCTGGACGTTGACTGTGGTGAAAACGTCGATGCCCGCGTCGAGCAGTTCCAGCACGTCCTGGTAGCGTTTCGGGTGGCGGCTGCCGGGGGCGTTGGTGTGGGCGAGTTCGTCCACGAGGACGAGTCGCGGATGCCACACGAGCAGCGCGTCGAGGTCCATTTCCTGCAGCGTTGCCCCGCGATACTCGATCTGGGCGCGTTCGGCGATGGGGATGCCTTCGAGCAGCGCTGCCGTCTCCTTGCGGCCGTGCGTTTCCACGATGCCCGCCACGACTTCCACCCCTTTTTTCAGTTCCTGCCGCGCGGCCAGCAGCATGGCATAGGTCTTGCCAACGCCGGGGCACATGCCGAAGAAGATTTTGAGCCGACCACGCCGCGCGGCAGCTTCCTGCTGGCGGATCGACACGAGCAGCGCATCGGGATCGGGACGAAGTTCCTCGAGCATACGGTTATTTTAGAGCGTCCAGTCGCAAATTGAGAGCCAAAACATTCACGCGCGGCTCGCCGAAGACGCCCCACTGCGGCGGTTGGGTGCATTCGGTAACGATGGCGGACACGCGGGCGGCATCCAGCTTGCGCGCCGCCGCCACGCGGGCGATCTGCTGTGCGGCTGCTTGTGGGCTGATATGCGGATCGAGTCCGCTGCCGGAGGCGGTGAGCATCTCCACCGGCGCATCCGCCCCGAACTTGGCGCGGCGTTCTGCGATGGATTTCTTCAACGCCTCGCTGGTGGGCCCGAGATTACTGGCTCCGCTGGGCACGGTGGCGTAATCACTCGCGGAAGGGCGCGGCCAGAGATAGCGGGGGTTCTCGAATTTCTGCGCCAGCAGCGCGGAACCGACGGCTTTTCCATCGCGGGAAACGACGCTGCCGCTGGCTTGCTTGGGAAACAACAGTCGAGCGGCGACTGTCACTGCGACCGGGTAGGCCACGCCAGTTAGCAATGTGAGCAACAGCAAGAGCCGAAGGGCTTGAAGGATGGTTTTCATAAAAGATCTGCGTTCATCTGCGAAATTTGCGGATAATGCTGTTCCGGTCATGCCAAGTGCAAAGCCACGAGCACGAGATCGACGAGCTTGATTCCCGCGAACGGGGCCAGCAACCCGCCGACGCCATAGATAAGCACGTTGCGCCTCAGCACCTGCGCCGCGCCAACGGCCCGATAAGCGATGCCCCGCAGCGAGAGCGGGATGAGCGCGACGATGATGAGCGCGTTGAAGATGACAGCGCTCAGGATGGCGCTCTCGGGCGAGTGCAATCGCATGACATTGAGCGTGGCCAACGGTCCGGCAGCAGACCCGGCGCTCAAGTAAAGCATGCCGAAGAGCGCGGGCAGGATGGCGAAGTATTTGGCCACATCGTTGGCGATGGAAAACGTCGTGAGCGCCCCGCGCGTCATGAGGAGTTGTTTGCCGATTTCCACGATCTCAATGAGCTTCGTGGGGTTGCTGTCGAGGTCCACCATGTTGCCCGCCTCGCGCGCGGCCTGCGTGCCGGTGTTCATCGCCACGCCCACGTCGGCCTGGGCCAGCGCCGGGGCGTCGTTGGTGCCGTCGCCGGTCATGGCCACGAGCCGCCCAGCGGCCTGCTCCTCGCGGATGCGGCGCAGCTTGTCCTCGGGCGTCGCCTGCGCCATGAAGTCGTCCACGCCCGCCTCTGCGGCGATGGCGGCGGCGGTGAGCGGGTTATCGCCGGTGATCATTACTGTGCGAATGCCCATCTTGCGCAGGTGCATGAACCGCTCTTTGATGCCGCCTTTCACCACGTCTTTCAGCTCGATCACCCCTAACACCACCGCCCCTTCCGCGACGACCAGCGGCGTGCTGCCGCGACGCGAGGTGTCCTCGACGATGCGCGCGGCGGAATCGGGGAAAACGCCGCCGAGCGATTCCACATGTCCACGCACGGCTTGCGCGGCCCCTTTGCGGATCGAGCGCGCGGGCTGTCCATCCAGCGCGGCGAAATCGACGCCGCTCATCCGGGTCTGCGCCGTGAACGGGACGAAGGCGGCGTGCGGCTCGGCCACTTCGCGCCCGCGCAACGCGTATTTCTCTTTGGCCAGAATGACGACGCTGCGGCCCTCCGGTGTTTCGTCGGCGAGCGAGGAAAGCTGCGCGGCGTCGGCGAGTTGCATTTCGCTGACTCCGTTGACCGGCAGGAACGCCGAGGCCATGCGGTTGCCGAGCGTGATGGTGCCTGTTTTGTCGAGCAGGAGCACGTCGATGTCTCCCGCCGCCTCCACGGCGCGTCCGCTGGTGGCCAGCACGTTGCGGCGCACGAGGCGGTCGATGCCGCTGATGCCAATGGCGCTCAGCAGCCCGCCGATGGTCGTTGGGATCAGGCAGACCAAGAGCGAGATCAAGACCGGCAGCGAGAGGTTGACCACGCCGCTCTGCCCGGCGGCGGTTTCGCTGTATTTCGCAAACGCCGGGAGCGTGAAGACGCCGAGTACGAAGAGGATCGTCAAGCTCACCAGCAGGATGCCGAGGGCGATTTCGTTGGGCGTCTTTTGACGTTCCGCGCCCTCCACCATAGCGATCATCCGGTCCAGGAAAGTGTGCCCCGGCTCGCTCGTAATGCGAATGACAATGCGGTCGCTGATGACGCGGGTGCCGCCCGTGACGGCGCTCCGGTCGCCGCCGCTTTCGCGGATGACGGGGGCGGACTCGCCGGTGATGGCGGATTCATCGACGCTGGCGATCCCCTCGATCACCTCGCCGTCCGCGGGAATGATGTCCCCCGCTTCGCACACCACAAAATCGCCCGAAGCGAGTTCCCCGGCGGAGACGGATTCCTCGCGCCCATTCACTAATTTTCGGGCGTGCGTTTTGGTGCGCATGCCACGCAATGTGGCCGCCTGCGCCTTGCCGCGCCCCTCCGCCATCGCTTCGGCGAAGTTGGCGAAGAGCAGCGTGAACCAGAGCCATAGGGTGATCTGAAAATTAAACCCCGAGAAATGGTGTGTCGTGGAAATCGCGGTGAGGATTGACCCGACATAGACCACGAACATCACCGGGTTTTTCCACTGTACCCTGGGGTCGAGTTTGACAAAGGAATCCAGCGCGGCCTGTCGCAGCAGGACCGGGTCGAGAAGGGAGGTTTTAGGTTTCATGGCTGTGGGCGATGGGAGTTAGAAAGTGCGTCCGGCTTGGGTGAGGAGATGCTCGACGATGGGGCCGAGCGAGAGCGCCGGGAAAAAGGTAAGCGCGCCGACGATCACCACCACCGCCACCAGCAGCGCCGCGAAGGTGAAGCTGTCCGTGGGGAAGGTGCCCGCCGAGGGGGGCGCGGCTTTTTTCGTCGCGAGGCTGCCCGCGATGGCCAGTACCGGCGCGATGATGGCAAACCGACCGATGAACGCCGCCAGCGCCGTCATATAGTTGTAGAAATCGGTGTTCGCGTTAAGCCCGGCAAACGCGCTGCCGTTGTTCGCCACCGCCGAGGTGAAGGCGTAGAGGATTTCGCTGAACCCGTGCGGGCCGGGGTTGGCAATGGAGGAAACGCCCGCTTTCGTCGAGCAGCCGATGGCCGTGCTGACGAGAATCACCGCCGCCGGGGCGAGCACGGCGACCACCGCCCAGGTGATCTCTCTCGCCTCGATCTTTTTGCCGAGGTATTCCGGCGTACGCCCCACCATCAAGCCCGCGATAAAGACAGTCAGCAGGGCGAAGATCAACATCCCGTAGAGCCCCGCGCCGACGCCGCCAAACACCACCTCCCCGAGCATCATATTGACCAACATCACCAACCCGGTGAGCGGGGCTGCGCTGTCGTGCATGCAGTTGACCGCGCCGCACGAGGCGTCCGTGGTCACCGTGGCAAAGAGCATGCTGTTCATGAGGCCAAAGCGCGTCTCCTTGCCCTCCATCGAGGCGGTCAGCCCGGTGGCGGGATTATGCGCCAACTCCGCAGGCCACGCCACGGCGAATCCGGCGATGAACAGGGCGAGCATCGCGCCGAAAATCGCCCACCCCTGCCGCCGGTTCCCGGCCATGCAACCGAAGGTATAAGTCAACCCAGAGGGAATCGCAAAAATCATCAGGATCTCCAGAAAGTTCGAGAGCGGCGTGGGATTCTCAAACGGGTGCGCGCTGTTCTGCCCGAAAAACCCACCCCCATTGGTGCCGATCTGCTTGATGGCGACCTGCGATCCGGCGGGGCCGAGCGGAATCACTTGCTTTGCCCCTTCGAGGGTCGTCACTTCGGTATAAGGCGCGAAGCTCTGCACCACGCCCTGGCCCACCAGCACCACCGCGAAGAGCAGCGAAAGCGGGAGTAGCACATAGAGCGTGGCGCGCGTTATGTCGGCCCAGAAATTGCCGAGCGTTTCGCTGCAACGGCGGGTCAACCCCCGAATTAACGCGATAGCCACAGACAGACCCGTCGCCGCGCTCAGGAAATTCTGGACGCAGAGCGCCAGCATTTGCGTGCCGTAGCTCATCGTCGATTCCCCAGAATACGCCTGCCAGTTGGTATTGGTCACAAAGCTGACCGCCGTGTTCAAAGCTAACGCGAAGGGGAGGTTCGGCAGCTTTTGCGGATTGAGCGGCAACCACGCTTGAGTCATTTGGATGGTGAGCACCGCTAAGATGCCCAATGTATTGAAGGCGAGCAGCGCACCCAGATAACGCTTCCAATTCATCTCTCGCCGCACGTCAATGCCCGAGAGCCGGTAAAGCGCCGACTCCAGCCCGCCGAGAACGGGAGCGAGAAAGATTTTCTCCCCGGCAAAAACCGCTGCCATCCAGCGCCCCAGCGGCGGAGTGATGGCGATCAATCCGCCCAGGAAAAGTGCTACCTGCAAAAAGTCACGCTCGTTCATAGGTTAAGAATGCCGCAAAGGCATCGAACCCGTGAGTTAAAGGGCGGGTCAAAAGCGTTAAAAAACCATTAAAATGGAGTGCCTTGACTCTGTTTGCTTTGGTGTCAGGCCGCGCTGATGAGCCCTCAAGGGCAGCCTAAAATTCAGGCAACCGGGGCTTGTTATCTGGACGGCGTGCAGTGGTGGGGTAGATTCACCGGATGGCACGCTTCTTTCAACGCGGTGGGGCTTGGGTTCTCGGCCAAAGCATCTTGTTCGGGGCGATTGTCTTGCTCTCGGTTTTCTTTCGCGGGAGCGGATTTCCCCATGCGATTGTTTGGTTGGGAGTAGTTTTGATGTGGGCCGGGGCTTGCGTCGCCCTCGCTGGCGCGCTGGCGCTCGGGAAAAATCTCACTCCATTCCCTAAGCCCGCGGAACGGGCGCGCCTCGTGCAGAACGGAATTTATTCGCTAATTCGCCACCCGCTTTACACCAGCGTCATTTCGGTGTCGATCGGTTGGGCGCTGTTTTGGCAGAGTTGGCCAACCCTGCTGGTTTCCTTGGCGCTCATTCCTTTTTTCCAAGCAAAAGCGCGCCGTGAGGAACGGTGGCTGCGGGAGAAATTTCCCGAGTATGCCGATTACGCACGGCGCGTCCGGCGGTTCATCCCGTGGGTGTATTAATCGGGCGGCCCTACTCCGCCTCGCTTTGCGCGGAAGGGACTCGCTTGAATTGGATTTGCTCCACGCGTCGGCCATCGCTCTTCAGAATGGTCACTTCGTAGTCGTCCACGCGGGTTTTTTCGCCGGGTTGCGGGAGGTGGCCGATGAGATGGGTCACATATCCGCCCACCGTGCTCACGTCGGCGCTCTCGACTTCCAATCCGGCCAGGTCGTTGAGCTCATAGAGGCCGAGCGTTCCCTCGACGATGAACTCGTTCTCGCTGACTTTCCGATACTCGGCGCTTTCCGCGTCGAACTCGTCTTGAATGTCGCCGACGATCTCCTCCAAAACATTGTCGAGCGTAACGATCCCCACCGTGCCGCCAAATTCGTCCACCACCAGCGCCAGGTGCGCGTGCTTGTTCAAAAACAGCTTGAGCAATTTCTCCAGCGACATCATTTCCGGCACCGGCAGGATCTCCCGCTTGATTGAGGCGAGATCGGGATTGGGTTGCCGGGTGAGGCGCAGCAGGTCTTTGATGTGGACCTGGCCGATGGTGTTGTCGAGGTGCCCCTGGCAGAGCGGGAGCCGGGTGTGGCTCGACTCCAGGGCGAGCCGCAAATTTTCTTCAAAGCCGTTTTCGATATCCAGCCAGACGACTTCTCCACGGGGAGTCGTGATGTCCCGCACCACGCGCCGGCGCATGTCGAGGGCGTTGATGACGATCTCCTTGCCCACGGGCGAAACTTCGTGGCCTTTTTCGCTCTCGGCGAGGATGACCCGCAGTTCCTCTTCGCTGTGGACCAATTCGTGTTCGCCGGTCGGCTTGATTCGGAAGACTCTCAGCAGAAACGTGTTGGTGGCCACATTCAGGAGCCAAATGGCAGGTCTGAAGGCGACGTAAAAGAGACGTAGCGGACGCCCCACCCACAGGGCAGTTGAGAGCGATTTGCGAATGGCGAGAATCTTGGGTGCTTGTTCGCCTAAAATAATATGCGCGAAAGTGATGCCCGAGAAAGCGAGGGTGAACGAAATCGCATGGATCACGGCCATACTCTGGATTCCGGCGAGGAAGAACAACGGCTCCAGCATCCGCGCCAGGAACGGCTCGCCCACCCAGCCCAACGCGAGACTGGCCAGGGTGATGCCCAACTGGCACGCCGAGAGATAGGCGTCGAGGTTGTCTCCGATTTGCCGGGCGATTTTTGCCCGCGGATCGCCGTCATCGACCAGCGGCTCCAGTTGGCTGGAACGGACCTTCACGATGGCGAACTCCGAGGCGACGAAGAACGCGTTCAAAAGCACCAGCACCCCGACGGCGAACAGCTTCAGGGCGATCATTTCTGCCGATTCCCACTCCGCTCCCAAGGGGGCGGAAGGTGCGGTCAACAGCAGGAACGAATTCATTTCGGGAAAAAAGGAACGGCTCGCCATGTGAACATGGCGAGCCGAAAGGTGCTAAAAAGGGAATGGGGTCCGCTTACCAACTGGACTTGGTCACGCCGGGGATCATCCCGTTGGACGCAAGTTCACGGAAAGCGATACGCGAAAGTTGGAAGCGGCGCATAAAGCCGTGGCGGCGGCCGCTGGCGAGGCAGCGATTGGTCACACGCACAGGGCTGGCGTTACGCGGCAGTTGTTGCAGGCCGATGTAATCACCCTTTGCCTTCAGTTCAGCACGAAGGGCCGCGAATTTCTCGACGGTAGCGCGTTTTTGTTTTTCTTTCTGAATCCAGCTCGTTTTTGCCATAAGGAAGGCGGGAAATCTAGTGGGCCGCCGCGCTTTTGCAACAGTTTTTTTTCGAAGATGCAAATCATGCGGCGCAGAACCTGTAGTTGCGGCGCTCTGTCGCCGCCGGGATCATGCTGCGCAGCTAAAGGTCCACATCGCCGCCCCGACTGAGCGGGGCGGCTACAGGTCCCCTGCAAAATATGCCACCCCGAGACAACAGGCGGGCGCCCCGGCTGCGATTGGTGGATAGTCCATGAATATTCCCTCCTCTCTTCCCGTTCAACGCAGAGTTGCCCGAAAAATGGCAACCGCAGTGCTGACCCGCCCCGGATGCATTGAAATCCGCGAAGCGCCGGTCCCGGAACCCGGGCCGCGACAGGTGCGGGTAAAGATCGAAGGGTGCGGAGTTTGCGCATCGAATCTCTCTGCATGGGAAGGGAAGCCGTGGTTCCAATATCCATTTCCGGCGGGAGCCCCCGGCCATGAGGCTTGGGGGCGCGTCGATGCCGTGGGGAAGGAAGTCGCCGGGCTGGTCCCGGGGGCGCGCGTCGGCCTGCTTTCCGAGCACGCCTTCGCGCACTACGATTTGGCGGACACCCATTCGGTGGTCCGGCTTCCGGAAAGCCTTGATGGCGAACCTTTTCCAGTCGAACCGCTCGGGTGCGTGGCAAACATCTTTCGCCGGAGCGGCATCAACAAAGGGGATACCGTGGCGGTCCTTGGAATCGGCTTCATCGGCTCCTTATTGACCCAACTTGCGGCGTTGGCCCAGGCCAGGGTCATCGCGATCAGCCGGAGGCCGTATTCCCTCACGTTCGCGACAAAGTTTGGGGCCGATCACATTATCGCGCTCGATGAGTTTGATGAGCGCAGGGAGGTCCTGGAGGCGGTCAAGGCGATTACCGGCGGCGCTCTCTGTGACATCGTGGTGGAAGCGACCGGCAAACAAGGGTCGCTGGATTTGGCTGCGGAGTTGGCCCGCGAACGGGGGAGGCTGGTGGTGGCGGGCTATCACCAGGACGGCCCCCGGCGGGTAAACATGCAACTCTGGAACTGCCGGGGGCTGGATGTCATCAACGCCCACGAACACTCGCCTCAGGTTCGCCTGGAAGGAATGCGCGAAGCCGTGGCGGCGGTCGAACATGGGTTGATCACTCCCCGCCCGCTCTACACCCACCGCTTCCCGCTGGAGCGGCTGGGGGAGGCCTTCCAACACTGCACCGAGCGGCCCGACGGGTTCATGAAGGCGTTGGTGACGATGCCCTAATATCGCATCTCAGAAGAGCGTTCGCGCAAAGTCCGCAAAGTCCTCCAAGTCCGCAAAAAGCGGCCAGAAACCTCTCTTCTGCTTGGCGCCCTTGGCGAGCTTGGCGCGAACCTTTTCCTTATTAACCGGGGTGTTAGCGGATCACAACCCTGGCTCCCGGTTGGATCATTCCGGCCAGTTTGACGACATCCCAGTTGGCCAGGCGGATGCAGCCGTGGCTGGTGGTCCGGCCTATGGTCTCGGGTTCGTCGGTCCCATGGATGCCGACCCCCTTCTTGTTTAAGGACATCCAGACCACGCCGACTTTGCTGTTGGGGCCACGGGGGGTCGCGATGCCGCTGGCGCCCCGGCGCCCGTGGAAGAGCATCTCTTTGTCATAGCGGAAGATCGGCATGTAATTGATCGATTGCACATGCCATTGCCCCTTGGGGGCGGGAAGCGTGGTTGAACCAGGGGTGATCGGGAATTCCGCCACCGTTCGGTCGCCCTCTTTCACTTCCAACACTTTTTCGGCGACATTGATGTCGACCCATGGCCCGCTGGAGCGTTCCGGGGCCGAAGGCGCCTCTTCTTCGGTCTGTTTGGCTTCGACCCTGGCGATGTCGAACGGCTTGACATTCGGCACGCGCAAAACATCGCCCGGCCTTGCATCCCGGCCTTTAAGCTGGGGATTGAGCCGCCGCAAAAATTCCTGGGTGCTGTGGAATTTCTCGGCCAGCAACTCGATCACCGAAGCGTAGGGGAGCCTCGATTGCTTCGCCTGTTCGGCGGGCTTCTTCGGCGCGGAACCGATCTGTTCCGCATCGGCAGCGGTGACCCGATATTCCACAAGCACAGGAGCACGCGAGACCGGAAGCGATCCCGGATCGCCATTGGGTGGCAAGCCATTTGCCCGCTGATACCGAATGATTGCCTTCTTGGTAAAGTCGCCCCCTTGGCCGTCGATGGCTCCTGGGCCGAAGTTGGCGTTATCCAGGAAAACCTTTACCCGCAGGGCGGTGTTCTCGCCGGGGTTGCCATGGGGCTGCGCCTTTTTTGGGTAGGCCGCGGAAGGCCAAAGCCCAATCAGCAACCCAAAAAACAAAAATGTAACCGACTTCATATTAAAAGAATCGGACGCTGCTGCTGCCTCGCTCTGTCCTTGGTGTCCGGCGTGAGGGGATTCTTGTTCCCAAACTCCTGTCTGCGAATCTCCGATTCGTAAACGATCCGAGTGCTATTCCGCCTCGAATTTCGTTGATGCTCTCCATAGTAGAAGCGCTTCCATTCGCTTGCTTAGGACCGATACGGCAAGATGCCGCTTCTACTACGGAGTCTAGTCTTACATGTCCTCTCTACCCCTTCGTGGAATTGAACTTCGCCTGGACAAATTCCCCGAGCTTCGCCGCGATTGCCTCGTTTCCGAGCCGATTGATAGCTTCCTGCAAGAAGCCCTGAACGATGAGCCGCTGGGCAACCCGCTTTGAGATTCCGCGAGCCAGCATATAAAAGAGTTCTTCCTCCTCGATCTGCCCCGAGGTCGCTCCATGTGAGCAACGAACGTCGTCAGCCAAAATCTCCAAGCCGGGCATCGAATTGGCCTCCGCTTCGTCGCTCAATAGCAGATTGCGCACTTTCTGGTAGGCGTCGGTGCGGTGCGCGTGCGGCTCCACTTTGATCATGCCTGCGAAAATCGTGCGCGCTTGGTCGTCGAGCGAGTTCTTGTAGAGCAGATCGCTGATGGCGCCCGGTGCCAGGTGGTCCTGGAAGGTCCGCTGATCGAACTCCTGGTCGCCTTCCGCCACCGTGACGGCGAGCATGTCGCTGCGTCCGCCTTCGCCGGTAAGTCGGCTGGCGCTTTCGGTGCGGGCATACTTGCCGCCCAGATTCAGATTCAGACTCTTGGCCGAGGCGTTGCGCCCCACCACGGTGTTGTTGATCTGGAACGCTAGTGTTTTCCGACTCCAGTTCTGGACGCACACATAGTTAAGCTGCGCGCCGGCGCCGACATAAAGATCGTTCACGCCGATGGCTAGTCCGGCGACTTCGGGATCGGCTCCGATGAAATAATCGACTAGCGTGACTTTACTATTCTCTTCAGCGATGAGGAGCGTGTGCGGGAAAGTCGAGGCGTTCTCGCCCTGAAGCCAGTGGAAGACCTCGATCGGCAGATCGATCTCCACCCCGCGCGGGACATACAGGAACGTGCCGCTCTTGACCGAGGCTTGGTGCAGCGCCGTGAATTTTTTCGATCCCAGCGGCGCGCCGTGGGCCATGAAATGTTTTTGAAACAGCTCGGGGTGCTCCGCGGCCGCCTGCTCCAGCGGCTTCCAGATCACGCCTTTCTGCGCGAGCGTTTCGGAAAGGATTTCGCGCGAGACGAGTTCGTCGTTGGCGAACACCATCTTTCCGGCAGTTTTCACCAACCCCGTGGAGCTTTCGACAAAGCGCGCCTGCTCGTATTCCGCCACCGGTTGTGGCGCGGAATACGGGCTGAGGTCGAGCAGCTTGATGCTGGCGAACCGCCATGGCTCATCGGTGCGAACCGGCATGGGCAGGCTTTCAAAGCTCTTTCGGCCTTCCGCACGCAATTGGGAAAGGCAGGAATTCTGTACTGATGTTTCGGTGGGTGCGATACCGGTGCTCATAATGATTGCTGGTTTTGAGTACGAATTACCCGACTGACCCTTCCATCTCGAGATCGATGAGCCGCTTGAGTTCCACCGAGTATTCCATCGGGAACTGGCGGACAAGGTCGTTGACGAAGCCGTTGACGGAAAGACTCATGGCTTGGCCTTCGGTCAACCCGCGCTGCTGCATATAGAAGATCTGCTCGGCGCTGATCTGGCTGACGCTCGCTTCGTGTTGCACGGCGTTGCCGGTGCCCCGGACGGTGATGGCCGGATAGGTGTCGGTCCGGCTCGTCGGATTGATGAGCAGCGCGTCGCACTCGGTGTTGTTCTTGCAACCCTTGAGATGCTTCGGCACATGAACCAGCCCGCGATAGGTCGCCCGGCCGGTCCCTGCGGAAATCGACTTGGAAACGATGTTCGAGGTGGTTTCGTCGGCGGCGTGAACCATCTTCGCGCCGGTGTCCTGATGCTGGCCGTTGCTGGCGAGCGCAATCGAGATCACTTCGCCGCGGGCTTTGCGGCCCTTGAGCACCACGCCCGGATACTTCATCGTGAGCCGCGAACCGATGTTGCAGTCGATCCACTTGACCTCGGCTTCCTCATGGGCAATCGCCCGCTTGGTGACAAGGTTGAAAACGTTGGAACTCCAGTTCTGGACCGTGACGTATTGGATCTTGGCGCCTTTCATGGCCACCAGTTCGACCACCGCCGAGTGGAGCGTGGCCGTCTCGAACTTCGGGGCGGTGCACCCTTCCATATACATTACCTCGGAACCTTCGTCGGCAATGATGAGCGTCCGCTCGAACTGCCCAAAGCTTTCGGCGTTGATCCGGAAGTAAGCCTGAAGCGGATGCTTCACCTTCACTCCTGGCGGGACGTAAATGAACGAGCCGCCGCTGAAAACCGCGGAGTTCAACGCGGAGAATTTGTTGTCCCCGGTCGGGATTACTTTCCCGAACCATTTGCGGAAGATCTCCGGGTGATTCATCAGGCCCTCGTTGGGACCGACGAAGATCACGCCCTGATCGCCAATGGCTTTTTTGATATTGGAATAGACCGCTTCGGAGTCGAACTGCGCCTCCACGCCCGCCAGGAATTTGCGTTCCTGCTCGGGGATGCCGAGCCGTTCGAAGGTCTGTTTCATGTCCTCGGGAACCTCGTCCCAGGAGCGCGTCGCCTTTTGGCCATGAGCGAGGTAATAGCGGATCTTGGCAAAATCGATCGCGTTGAGGTCCTCGGTCGCCCAGTGGGTAGGCATCGGTTTGCTCTCGAAAACATCGAGGGCTTTGAGACGGAACTGCCGAACCCATTCCGGCTCACCTTTCACATTTGAGATGTAATTGATCGTGTCCGTCGTCAACCCGACGCCGGCGTCGTAAGCGTGCGATTCCGGATAGGAGAAATCCCCGATGCTCCGGTCGATATCTAACTGTGCTGTTTCTGCCATGGCAGTATCCTCTCTTTCTTAAACTGTGGCGGGTTCCTCTTCGGTGACCCAATCGTAGCCTTTGGCTTCGAGTTCGAGCGCGAGTTCTTTGCCCCCGCTCATCACGATCTTCCCGGCGACCATCACGTGGACATAGTCAGGGACGATGTAGTCGAGCAGCCGCTGATAGTGGGTGATTAGAAGCATGCCGCGCTCCGGGCTGCGCAGGGCGTTCACCCCGTTGGAGACGATCTTGAGCGCGTCGATGTCCAGGCCCGAGTCGGTTTCGTCGAGCACCGCGTAGCTCGGCTCCAGCATCGCCATCTGCAAAATCTCGCACCGCTTCTTTTCGCCGCCGGAGAACCCTTCGTTGACCGACCGCGAAGTGAACGCGCGCGGGATTTCCAGGAAATCCATCTTCTCGTACAGGCGGTGGTAGTATTCAGTCGCTTCCAGTTCTTCGCCCTCGGGCAAACGGGCCTGCACCGCCGCGCGGAGGAAATTGGCGATCGTCACGCCGGGCACTTCCATCGGGTATTGGAACGCCAGGAAGATGCCCTTTCGTGCGCGCTCGTCGGGTTCCATCTCCAGGATGTTCACCCCGTCCATCAACACCTCGCCGGAAGTCACCGTGTAATCGGGATGGCCGGCAATCACCTTCGCGAGCGTGCTTTTGCCCGAGCCGTTCGGTCCCATGATGGCGTGGATCTTCCCGCGCTCGATTTCCAAGCTCAGGCCTTTGATAATTTCGCGGTCGCCAATATTGGCGTGCAGATCTTTGATGACGAGTGACTTCATAATGAGGTGGTTTCCGATGTTCTTTTCTGTGCGCACTGCGGGCACAACCCGCGCAAAGTGATTTCAGCCCGGGAGACGACGGCGTGGCGCGGCACCTGCCAGGTCTCTTTCAGTTCTGTCGTGAGGGGGACGTCGAATACCGCTCCGCAGCTTTCGCAGAAGAAATGCCCGTGTGGCGACAGGTTTGGGCAATAGCGCGAGGAGGCGCGATCGAGATTCACATGCTTGACCAGCCCGGACTCCGTTAACGCTTCGAGGCAGTTATAGACGGTTGCCAGCGAGATCGAAGGCATCTTCTCCTTCGCCCGCATGAAAACCTCCAGGGCGGTGGGGTGGTCGAGCTTCTCCATCAACGCCTCATAGACGTGACGCCGCTGCGGAGTGAGACGAATCCCACTGCGCGCGATCACATCGTCGGTTGTTTCGAGGTGCGGTTGCATGGCCAAGAAAAGGTTGGTGTGGATCAATACAGCACTAGGGCGCGGGAGGCAAGAATTATTCTAAAACAAAATCGCGACGAGTCTCAATAAGGCGGCGGATTTAAGCCGGCGGATTGACTGATGATGGGACTGATGGGACTGATGGGACTGATATAAGTCCCATAGGTCCCATCGGTCCCATAGGTCCCATTCTCCTTAACCGGGGAACCTCACCCTTTGCTCTTTAGTGAAAATCATGGCTGGCAGACCCCTGCATTTGCAACTCTCCCAGCCGCTGCACGCTGCGGGCGCGGATGTGGATGACGTTGTCTTTATTCTGCACCGGGCCGGAGATGGCCAGAAAGCTTTCCTGCGTGATGAGCAGCCGCAGCTTCTCAAAAAGCGCGGGAGGCACCACGGCGTTGGCGATGCCGGTTTCGTCTTCCAGGCTGACAAACACAAACCCCTTGGCCGTCCCGGGGCGCTGGCGGCAGATCACGTTTCCGGCAATGGTGACCAGTTGTCCATCGCGGGCATGAGGCAGGTCGCCCGCGCGCCAGAGATGCGGGAGTTCGGCCCGGACCAAAGCCATCGGGTGCGGGCCGACGGTCATGCCGGTTCCTTCGTAATCGGCTTCGGTGCGCTCTCCCGGAGTCATCGGCGCGAGCGGCGTCGGGGTTGAGTTTGCGTCCGCAGCCTGATATTTCACCCACGAAAAAAGATCGTCGGGATCGACCGCTTCTTCCACGTGCCAAAGGGCATCGCGGCGGTGCGCCGCCAGGCCGTTGAGCGCGCCCACTTGGGCCAGCACGCGCAACTCGTCTTTGTCCAGCTCCGTGCGGATCGTGAAATCGTGCAGCGACGCGAAAGGCCGCTGCGCGCGCTCCGCCTCGATTCGCCTGGCGTGGGCTGCGCTCAGGCCTCGCACCATGCGGAACCCGAGCCGGATGCAGCCGTGCCCCCCCAAGCGGCTGGAAGCCGCTTCTACTTCTCCGCGTCCCCGCGTTTGGGGAGGGATGGACGAAGTGGACGGACACGGACGAACACGGACGGAGCCCTGCGCCTCGGTATCTCCGCGCTGCCCCCCCAAGCGGCTGGAAGCCGCTTCTACTTCTCCTCGTCTCCCCGCCCCCGCGTCTCCGCGTCTTCCTCCCTCCGCGTCTTCTTCAATAACGGAGTTCCACCCCGAGTGAATCACCGAGACGGGCTTGAACCGGAGCCCATGCCGCTTGCCATCGCGCAGGAGCGTCGCGGGCGAGTAGAACCCCATGGGCTGATTATTCAATAATCCGGTAAAGAACTCCACCGTCCGGTGGACCTTCAGCCACGCGCTGCTCCAGACCAGGTTGGCAAAGGAGATGGCGTGGCTCTCCGGGAACCCGTACAGCGCAAACGAGGTGACGCCGGAAACGACTTTCTCGATCACCTCCGGCGGGTGCCCTTTTTGCTCCATGGCCGACCGGAGTTTGACGATCACTTTGCGCATCCGCTCGTCGGACCGATGGAAGCCCAGCGCCCGACGCAGTTCCTCGGATTCCGAGCCGCTGAAATCCGCGATCACCATGGCGATTTTTAGGATCTGCTCCTGAAACAGTGGCACGCCCAGAGTGCGTTTGAGCACCGGCTCCAGCGAGGGATGAATGTAGTCGATCGGTTCGCGCCCGGCCCGGCGATTGAGATACGGGTGGACAAGGTTCCCCTGGATCGGCCCCGGCCGGATGATCGCCACTTCGATAACGACATCGTAAAAGCATTCCGGGCGCATCCGGGGGAGGGTGGCCATTTGGGCGCGACTTTCGATCTGAAACACGCCGATCGTATCCGCCGTCTGCATCAGGTCGAACACGGCGGGATCGTCGCGGGGAATGGTCGCTAGTTCCACCGGGCGCCCTTGGCTGCGGCAAAGCTCCAGGCTCTCTTGCAGCACGGACATCATGCCGAGGCCGAGCAAATCGACCTTGATGATGCCGAGGTCTTCGCAGTCGTCCTTATCCCATTGCGCCACGACACGGCCCGGCATGGAGGCGTGCTCCAGCGGCACGATGGAATCGAGCATCCCCTGGCAGATGATCATTCCGCCCGAGTGTTGCCCAAGGTGCCTGGGTAATCCGTAGATCTGCGGGTACAATTCGAGGAATGCCCGTTCGCGCGGGTGCTCCAGCGGCAGCCCGGCGGAATGCAAATGCGTCTGGAGATCGAGCGTGTGCGGGAAATCCCCTCCGGCATACAAGCCCGAGAGGCGGCTCAAAATCTCCGGGGAAAGGTTGAGCGCCTTGCCGATTTCGCGCATGGCGCTTTTGCCCCGGAAACTGATGACGTTGGCGGTCATCGCCGCGCCATGCTGTCCGTAGCGCCGATAGAGTTCCTGGATCACCGATTCGCGCCGCGCGCCGCTGGGGAGATCGAGGTCGATGTCGGGCCAGCCTTTGCGCCCTTCGCTTAAGAACCGCTCAAAGAGAAGATTGTTCGAGATCGGATCGCACGCCGTGATGCCTAGTGAATAACAGACGGCGCTGTTGGCGGCGCTCCCTCGCCCTTGCATGAGGACATCGTGCTCGGTGCAAAAATTAGCGATGTCCCAGACAATGAGGAAATAGCCCGCGAACCCGAGTTTCCCGATGAGCGCCAGTTCGCGGTTGAGTTGGTCCATTACCGGGGCGCCAAGATGCGTGTAGCGGGCGCGGGCTCCGGCCATGGTGACCTTGCGCAGAAACGTGTCCATCGTCTCGCCCTCCGGTACCGGGTAGCGCGGAAATTCGTAGCCGAGATTCTCCAACGAAAACTGGAGCCGGTCGGCCAGGGTCACTGTGTTGGCTAGCGCTTCCGGGAGATCGGCAAAGAGCGTTTGCATGTGGCGCGCCGGCTTTAATCCGCGCTCACTGTTGCGGCTCAGCAGCAGGCCTGCGGCGTCGAGATGCGTGTGATGTCGGATGCAGGTCAGGACATCGAGCACGGGACGTTGCGCGCGTCCGGCATACAGCACGCCATTGGTGGCCAGCAGCGGGAGGCGTTGTTCACTAGCTAGTTGAACGAGGAGGCCGTTGACGAGCTGTTCGCCGCGCTCAAGGTGACGCTGGATTTCAATATAGACGTTGCCCGCGCCGAAGATTTGTTTCAGTCGTTGCATGCCCGATTCGGCGGCGCTCCGGTCGCCCCGTTCCAGCGCCTGGCGAAGCGCGCCTTCCTCGTCGCCAGTCAGGCAAACCAGTCCTTCGGCGAACTCCGGGAGATCGTCCCAACTTACCGGCGCCTCGGTTTTAGTGCCGCGCAACTTCGCGCGCGTGATGAGCCGGCAGAGGTTCTGGTAGCCCGTGCGGTTCTCCACCAGCACGGGAAGAACCGTCCCGTCCGTCAACGTGAGTTCCGCGCCCACGATGGCTCGCAGCCCGTGCTCCTTGGCTGCTGCGTAAAGGCGCGGCGCACCGTACACGCCGTCCCGGTCGCAGAGCGCAAGCGCCGGCATCCCGAGCGCCGCAGCCTGCCGGGCAAGCTGCTCAGGCTCCGAGGCCCCGCGCAGAAAACTGAACGCGCTCCGGGCATGAAGTTCGACGAACTCAGGCATCGTAACATCCCTCCACCTTCCACGATTCCCCTTGCCGCGATACGCGATACAGCCCGCCATCGGCCATCTGCACGTCCCACTCTTCCGCGCTCCATTCCTGCTCCCACCATTCCCCGGAGATCCGGTATGGCCCCTGCGCATCGACCACCCTTCCGTGGGCGTGCTCTGAAACGATATATTCCGGCTGCGGCACCTGGGCAGGAACTACATGCACTTGGGCGGGAAGCGGCGGGCGGAATCGCCGCAGAGGCAGCCCCACGGTCGGGCTGGAGCCTGGTTCCCCCTGGCCTTTTGACGGTGCCGGTTTGGAGAACTCCGGCATTCTGAGCGTGAACTGATCCGGCTTATGCGTTGGCTTCAACTCGGGAACGCCCACTTTGCCGCTCCCGACCACGGCGCTGAGGCGGGCCAGCGTTTCGGCAAACCGATTCGGATCGCGCAGGGCGTTTTCGAAAAAGCGGAATTGCTGATGCTCCGGCTTGACGGGTTCCGCCACGAGTCGGACGCCGGTCGGACCGTGTTCCAGGCGGAGCTGCTCGGAGTGCGTGTCGAGGACCCGGTAAAGCACGTCCGGATTTGCCGTGGGCGAGGGGATTTGAAAGAGGCGTTCATACTGAGTGCCGTCGCTCAAGGGGAGCACGAGCTGCATCGCGGCTGCCACCAGGCCCGCGTCCTCAAGGCGGGCGGAGAGTTGATCCACAAACCGCCGCAACAGGAAAAGGAGCGGCTGCGCGGTATCCAGTTCGCGTTCGAAATCAAACGCCTCCTCATACGATACGGGCGGTCGCACCAGCCGGAGCAACCGATTCGAGCGGCCGCTCGCCTGGTCCCAGAGTCGGCCTCCCTCTGGCCCGAATCGCGCCGCGACCTCGTCTTTTTTCAACCGGGTCAACCCGCCCATCGTGGTGATCCCCCAGCTCTTCAACACGGCGGAAATTGAGGGAGGGGGCGCGAGAAAATTCAAAGGCAGGTCGCCGAGGAAAGCCGGGGAATCGGCCACCACCCGCACGGGCTCGTCCGGGCGGGTGCATTGCGCGGCGAGCAGGGCGAGATCCGGATTTTTCGCAATGCCTACCCGGGCTCGGAGTTGCAGCGCTCCCGCCCGCCGAACCAGCGCCGCGCCCCAAGCCGCTTTGCCCATCGACTCGGCCTCGCGGCATCCTTGCAGGTCGAGCGTGCAGACATTCTGGGCCGTCTGCTCCACCGAAGCCGACGCACTGCATGCAAGGCCGAGAAGGGTTTCCGCCAGCGAGCGCTCCGCCGCTGGGGCGCGGCTCAACACCTGCAACTCCAGGCAGCGCGCCAAGGCTTGCGTGGGGCTCATCCCCACTTGCACCCCGGCCTTCACGGCGGCTGGCGTCAGTTCCACGACTGCCGATTCCGAACGCTCGGAATCGACTACGGCTACCGGTTGCTCCCACAACTCCGGCCGGTAACGTAGCGCCGCCTGGAGACGGTAATCCGGACTGAAAAGCGCGCAGAACATAGTTCGGTTCCTCTGGCCATTACTTGGGCTGGGATGAATCGGCGCGCCGTCCCAAAGCTGTGGAGGACCACAGCACTACAAGACGCTGACGCGCGGCAGGGGACTCTATCTGGCGCGCCAGCGTCTTGTAGTGCGTGCGGTGCTCCGCCGCTTTGGGAGAGGACTTTGATTTGTCCGCAAACATAGCTTTACGCAATTCGCCGTTCCCCGGATTCCTCTCCTCCCAAAACCCGCCGGTGACTCCGTTCCATCACCAGTCGCAAATCCGTACGGCGCTGGCGCATGGCGCCCAAGGTCCAGTGGTTGCGCAACTCAACGCGCTCTGCCGCGCTGCTCACCATGGGCCGGCTGGTCACGACGACAAACGCCGACGTGGACTGCTCGATGATCCGCTGAAATCGGTACCACGTCGTGGCCGGAATCCGCCGCAAATCTTTGGCGGCGTTCATCTGGAGATCGAGCACGACCAAGGGCAGATTGCCGTCGCGCAATAACAAATCGGTCGCCTTGATCGCCATCTGCGCGTCTTTGCACAAAACCCAAAGCAACCGCGAAAGCGGGAACCCGCATTGGGCCGGATCAAACCCACTGGAGCCGTCCACCAAGGCCGCCATAGCCCCCGCGGGTTCGGCGGAGGCAATCAGCGTCTCCAAAAAAAGCGTGCCTGAGCCGATGGACCCCGAGACCTCCGTCACCACCCCGCGCCGGAGTTCCATCGCGGGGAGTCCCGCTCCCATGGCCACAGGGAACACCCCGCTTGCGGTGGCGCTTGGCTGCGGAAATTTCTCCGCAATCAAGGCCCGAAGCTCGGTGATCTTCTCTCCCCTGGTCCCGCTCTCAAGCGCGACGGTCTGCATAACGAATTAATCCCCTGAATACCCCTGCGATTTTCACCTCTTCGGCAGGCACCACCAGATCCGCATAAGCCGGATTGGCTGCCTTCAGCCGAACCGTGCGCCCTTGAGCGCCTTCCAAATAAAAGCGCTTTAGCGTCGCCTCGCAACCGCCATTTTCACCGCCCACCATCACCGCCGCGATCTCCCCCTGGGCCACCTGCACATTGGGCCGGAGCAGGACATGGTCCCCCGGAAGGATCCCTTCCCCGATCATCGAATCCCCCCGGACCCGGAGCAGGAAATCGCCCGGCCGATACGGTATCAATTCGTGATCTTCGAGAATCGTTTCGGGTTCGGCTACCGCCTCCGCCAGCAAACCTGCCTGAATGGAACCGAGCACCGGCAGGCCGCCTTCCGCGATGGCATAGCGGCCCTTGGGGGTCAATTTGACGAGTTGATCGCGCCCAAAGCCGCCTCCGCCCCCGATGGAAACGAAGCGGTTGCGCTCCATGATTCGCAGCGTCGGCACCAGGCTGGAACTCCCCGAGAGTCCAAGTTCCCGGACCAGCGCGCTCACCAGAGCCGGGAAGCCGTCGCGTTCGATCACGGCGATGGCCTTGGCGATCCGGCGGTGAATCGGGGAGAGTTGGGTGCTGCGAGGTCTTGGCATTACATCGTGAATATCCACGATGTAATGGAAGAGTTCAAGAAAGGAATCGCCGGGGACCTCAGCCCGTCCATTTCGTCCATATAGTCCATTATCGTCCATTCTGAGGGGGGGAGATGGACCAGATGGACAAAATGGACTGATAACATCGCCGCCCCGACTGAGCGGGGCGGCTACAGGAGCCCCTTTTTTCCACGATTTCCTCTCCTCGCTTGCCTTTCTGAAAAATCCCGCTAACGTTCCGTCTCTTTTTCCCTGCTATAGGCGTGCCAGAAGTTGGTTCGCCCGGGGTAAGAAAACCTGTGGCAACCGTGGCGTGAGTATATAATTTGCAATGAATCAGATGCAGCAGATGCAAGAACTGATCGCGAAATCATTTCGCGATTTCAAAGAGGGCAGCATCGTCAAGGGACGTGTCCTCGAACTCCGGGCCCGCGAAGTTCTCGTGGATATCGGCTATAAGAGCGAAGGCGTTATTCCCCTGTCGGAATTCGACGACATGGAAGACCTTCAAGTGGGCGACGAAGTGGAAGTGCTCCTCGTCCGTCTCGAAAATGACGAGGGCATGGTCATCCTTTCCAAGGAGAAAGCCGCCTACAAACAGAACTGGGACAAGATCGTCAAAGTGTTCCAGGGTGGCGGACTCATCAAGGGCAAGGTCAAGGCCGTCGTCAAGGGCGGGCTCACCGTCAACATCGGCGTCGAAGCCTTCCTTCCCGGATCGCAGATCGACATCATCCCTCCGAAGGACCTCCAGCAGTTCGTTGGAAACACCTACGACTTTAAGATCGTCAAGATCAACGACGACCGCAAGAACGTGGTTCTCAGCCGTCGCGAGATCATCGAGCAGGAACGCGCCGAGAAGCGCAGCCGCTTCCTCGAAGGCGTCAAAGTGGGCGACACCGTTAAAGGCGTGGTCAAGAACCTCACCGATTTCGGGGCATTCATCGACCTCGACGGCATGGACGGCTTGCTCCACATCACCGACATGACCTGGGGCCGCCTCGGTCACCCGAGCGAACTGCTCAAGGTCGGCCAGGAACTCGAAGTCATCGTGCTCGACATCAACAAGGAAAAGGAGCGCGTCTCCCTGGGCCTCAAGCAGACCCAGAAGAATCCTTGGGAAGAGACCGAAAACCGCTTCCCGATCGGCACCAAGGTCAAGGGCAAGGTCACGAACCTCGTTCCTTACGGTGCGTTTGTTGAAATCGAAGAAGGCGTTGAAGGCCTCATTCACGTTTCCGAACTCTCCTGGACCAAGCGCATCAGCCGTCCCTCCGACGTGCTCGCGATGGGTCAGGAAGTCGAAGCCGTGGTTCTCGGCGTCAACAAGGAAGAGCAGAAGATCTCCCTCGGCATCCGCCAGTTGGAGCCGAATCCTTGGGACGAGATCGAGCACAAGTATCCG
>SESA01000521.1_pt1 | contig 24624 bp, 30 predicted proteins | sample 3171451 | NCBI WGS metagenome assembly SESA01 (sample SAMN06051862, study PRJNA518727) | freshwater metagenome | biome: subpolar coniferous forest; feature: holomictic lake; material: water; isolation source: holomictic Lake 227, 8 m depth | place: Canada: near Kenora, Ontario | collected...
AGGCAAAATCAAGTTCTAAACCTTAGGATTCCTTCACAGGATTTTGGGTTCCGTCGAAAGACGGAACCTTTTTTTATGGTCGTAAAGGCTTTGGGTTCATCAACTTTATTGAAATTCTCTTACCTTTGACCTTATGACCAGGGCACTTTCCATCTTCCTCTCAATTTACATTTTAGTTGGAACTGCAATCCTTCCCAAAGGAGACTTTGGTTTTACCTCCCAATTATCAAAGCTGTACGATGAATTTATTCTGGTTAACGGATCAGTTTCCGTCGATGAATTCCTGGTAGAAGAATTGATCGATCCATATTCTCCGCCTGAGGATCCAAATGAACCTGGTGATGAACCATTCGAAAAGGAAAGTCACCCGGTGCCGATTGATTTGATTACAGCAAATGCAAACAGTTCGTTTATAATTGTTGCCTCCGTAATTGAGATGCAACCAGAACCAACACCGGCAATCTCTTACATTCCCTATACTGAGAAATACAAAGGCACTGATCTTGAATCTGTGTTTCATCCTCCGAGACGATTAACAGTTTCATAAAAGTCAGTATTTGTATTATTATTCATTAAAATTATTCAAATCATGAAAAAAATCATTGTATTGCTGTCAGCATGCATGTTGACCAGTTTAATGGGTTTCACACAAAAGGTCGCTCCTGATAAGGTTCCTGCACCGGTAAAGCAAGCTTTTGCAAAAAAATTCCCTGCCGCTACCGATGTGAAATATGAAATGGAAAAGAAGGACTATGAAATCAACTTCAAAGACAAGGGAGTTGAGATGTCTGCCAATTTCGATGTAACAGGCAAATGGCTGGAAACGGAAACGGAGATAAAGGAAAGTGATCTGCCAAAAGAAGTTTCGGCTTCTGTTGCCAAAAGCTTTAACGGTTTTAAGATTTCAGAGATTGCCAAAACAGAGGCTCATGGCAAAGGATTAGTCTATGAAATGGATTTAAAGAATGATAAAGAAGGCTTCGAAGTCCAGTTTTCTCCGAAGGGTGATATCGTAAAAAAGACACCCTTGAAAAATGAGAAGGAAGAAAAGGAAGAAGATGAAAAACATTAATCTTTAAATTCCAGACTGAAAAAGCCTACCCGTTATGGATAGGCTTTTTCATTATTTTCAATACATTTTACTTAGGCTCAATTTCAAGGATCGTGCGTGAATTTGGTTTGACTGCTGGCTTGGGGCCGGGGGATCTCTGTTCTTGTTCCAGGAGCTGTTTCAAATTCTGAAGCAGCTATTGACTATTCCGGACAAAGTGATAAAATGCATACAATCAGGACATGTTTTTCATTTTTTTTTGCAAATTTGATGAAAATTGAGAGAGTGGCCGATGGGTTATGCCCTGATTATTTCAGGGTTCATTTTTCATCCGGCAACTTTTAAACCATATTTTAATCTTTTTTAGGATATTGAATTTCCGGACAAGCTCCTTTCCAACCAGGGCTGCTCCGATCCAGAAAATATTGGTTGAGACCAGGATAACCGGGTAGACAATTGCATATTGTGATAAGGTAAGTTTGATGAAAGGCAAAACAAAGATTACTCCCCAGAGGATCCAGGAAAATACGATCAAAGAAATACCAAGGATTCGTGAAAATTTTGGATTCATCCCAGCTGACTTACGATCGATAAAATTGTGGAAAGGATAAATTCGATCCCAATGGAAATTACAATAAAGCCGATAATCCGTGATAATGAATTCATGCCTGATGCGCCCATCACACGTGTTATCATTCTCGAAATGTTGAGCAGGATAAAAATAACCATGGAAACTGCAAGGATCGAGGTGATGACAAAAAGTTTATCGGTCAGCAATGAATACACTTGATTATAGGTAATAAGCAATGATATCGTTCCTGGTCCGGCAAGCATCGGTATTGCAAGCGGTGTCAATGTAATGTCGGACCGCATCAATGCGTCGTCCTTAACCTTTTTCTTCAACCCTTTATGCCTTGAGAACGATCCGGTTAACAAGGCAAATCCCGAGGAGGCGATGATTAATCCACCTGCAATTTTCAGCGAATTCAAGCTGATACCAAAAAATGAGAGAAGATATTTTCCCGCAAAAAAAGAGATCAATAAAATAATGAGCACATTTACTGAAGTCCTTAATGCGATACTCAATATTTGTTGTTTGGTTTTCCCTTCAGTCAATTGCATGAAAACCGGGACTGTGCCCAGTGGATTGATGACTGAAAACAAAGATCCAAGGCATAACAGAAAAAGATTCATATTTTTCTGTCAAAATTACGCTGCTTTTAATGCATGAAAGGAAACTAAAGTTTAAATATTCATTAAATGTCTGTGTTCGAAAAATATAATTACCAATATATTTCCGGTTTAATTTGCTTGTATGACATTAATAGAAGCCTGTCATGAATTTTGTATAAAAATCCGCTCAAAACCAGTATATGGTCTCATTTCCATCAGTTCAAAACGGGTAAATCCACTTTTTACCAGGGGAAGTTCATGCAGCAGTTCTTCACAGGCTGCTATTGATGAAAATTCAAGTACCAGAATAGCCTCATGATTTTCATTGAAGTAAAACTCCCTGACGATCTCTTCATGATATAGTTCATACAATAGAATTGCTTCCTCTGATAAGATCATTTTCTCATTTTCCAGATCGATTTGACGGACATTTTTTTCAATAGCCAGTATTTTCATCTTTTAATGTATCAATAAATTGGTTTCCAATAATTTTTCAGTATAATTCGGATTTCAAAAAGTTAATGGTTTCGGCAATTCCCAGAGAATATGAGGTCGGTTCAAAGTTAAAATGCTTTTCAAATTTGCTTGAATCGAATTCATAATCATATTCATTCTGATAAAGCATTTCATAACTCTCCCTGATCGTTGTGTCAAATATTCCCCCGAATGCGATCACCCATTTTTTTAAAACCTTATAATTTGGTTTTAAACTCAATTCTTTTGCAGCTGTCTCAATGAACGTTTCTCCACTGATCCCCGGATTGCAGGAAGGAAGGTGCCAAACCTGATTAAATGATGACTCTGTTTTAGCCAGCAACATCATCGCCTTTGCACAATCGGTCGTATAGGAAAATGTATGGATTGTATTGGCATTCACCAACCACTGTGCCTGCTTGCCTTTAAATAAATTATTGAAAACCATAAGATATGGCAGGCTGTTTTTTGTGGCATGGGGTCCATACAAATCGGCTGCCCTTGCAATCGAAGCATGAATTACTCCGGCTTTCATTTCATTGCAGAGCATTCTTGCTACCTCGGCACGTACTTCTCCTTTTTTACTGCAAGGATAATAGGGAGTCTTTTCCGTCATTTTTCCGTTCACCCGGCCATACATATATACATTGTCGAAAAAGATGAGCCTTGCACTTGTTCGTTTGCAGGCTTCAATCGAATGATTCATAATGCGTGGCCAGTCTTTCACCCAAACCTTATGATTATAAGGCAGCCCTGCACATAAAAACACAATAGATGATCCTTTTACTGCATCAATAGTCTCGCTCAGATTAGATAAATCGGCACAAACAGTCTGTGTGCCTGGCATTGTATAACCGCTGCGGGAAACCAACCTGACTTTCTTACCCTGTTCAGTGAGTTCTTTTGCCAGGGCGTTGCCAATTGATCCACCGGCGCCGAGGATCGTATAGACAGTCATAAAAAACGGTTTTTCATTTTTAGAAATGATTTTGTTCCCGTGATTCGGATTTAAAAATCGAAGCAAGGTATTGATTGTTATTAGATCAGACGTTAATAAATTGTTAATTCTGACCAATTTGCATGGGTCTTCGCATTGTTAATATTTAATTAATCAAAAATTGATACTTCTTTAACATCCAAAGGATTTAATCACATGATCTTTGCCAAATGGTATTATTCCCTTTGTAAATAACTCCGAATTGTTGTATTGACCTAATTCAGCAAAATGAAAAAAATGTCAAGCCGAACAATCAGAATACTGCTTATTAATTGCCTTTTAACTTTTACCGGGTTAGTAGGTTATGGGAATCAAATGAACATTTATGATAGTTTAATGATGGACACAATTTCCTGCAATTCGACCCGATTAAAAATTCTTTCCTGGAACATTGGAATGTTACCTGTCCTTGATCTTTTTAAAGAGATAGACGATCGGGCAGAGGCTATTGCAAACGCGCTAAGTTTGTGTGACTATGATATTATTGTTTTTCAGGAAGCATTTACTGCTCATGCGCGTGCTGTCATAAATCATACTTTACACGATCAATATCCGTATGCTTATGGACCTGCTAACGGATCTAAGTTTTCGTTAAAGTTCAATAGTGGAATCTGGATTTTAAGCAAAGTCCCGCTGCAGAAAAAGAAGGAGATTGAATTCACCGCATCTGCTGGTTTTGATTCCTTTGCAAGGAAAGGGGCAGTTTTATTTGAAGGAGAATTTCAGAACAATTCTTTTCAATTGATTGCAACTCATTTGCAGGACGACGATTACCCGCAGGCTATCAGGAACCAGCAACTTGAGGAAATTTTCGAAAAACTGATTTTCCCATTTTCAGACATGAGAACGCCACAGATAATTTGTGGCGATTTTAACATTGATGAAAAAAAAGTTGAAAACCATGAAGGAATGTTGACCATTTTGAACGCAGAAGATGGAGCGATTTCCGGGAAAACTAAGATCACTTTTAATGATGAAACAAATGATGCCTTTATATCGACACATGCCAATCCCCGAATGATTGATTACATACTTACGCGGAATTCAAATGTAATCAAGTGGATCAGCCGCAGGGTGGCTGTCCTAAAATACAGGTGGGGAAGAGGAACTGAATATCTTTCAGATCATCATGGAATTGAAGCGGCAATCGTGTTCAGAAAAGGTGATTACCTGAGCAAGGTTTACTAAATAATAATTCATGTTAGGCTGGATACTTCATAAACATTCGGATTTCCTTATCAAACCTGAAACCTACGAGATACAAAAACTCATCGAAGAAGGAAAGCAGGTTGGTATTGAAATTCTGGTCCTTCAGCCCGAACAGATAGAAATCATTGTAAACCGTGATGACCGGAAGAGTATATTTGTCAATGATGTTTCCATTCCTCTTCCAGATTTTATCATTCCCCGCATGGGCGCCGGTACCACCTATTTTGCACTGGCGCTGATACGACACCTTGAAAAGCTGGGTGTTTATTCCTTCAATTCTGCTAACTCGATAGATATCGTCAAGGATAAACTCTACCAGTTCCAGATTCTCGCCGAATCAGGAATGCCGATCCCAAAAACCATGCTTGCAAAATTCCCCCTCGATCTGCATGTGGTTGGCAAGCACATCGGGTTCCCGGTGGTTGTTAAAACTCTCACCGGATCGCAGGGAAGCGGCGTTTTTCTTTGCGAAACACTCCATTCACTGGAGGAATTGATGCATATGATTGAAAATTCAAACCCCAATGTCAACCTGATCTTCCAGGAATTTGTGAAGACAAGCCATGGAAGGGATCTGCGGGTTGTGACAGTGGGTGGCAGAGTGGTGGGAGCCATGGTAAGGACCGCTGCCGATGGTAATTTCAAGGCGAATTATTCGAGAGGCGGTAAGGTGGAAAAGTTTGAAATTACCCCGGAAATAGAATGGCTTGTGCTTGAGATTGCGCGAAAACTGGATCTGGATATTGCCGGAATAGACCTCCTGTTTGATGGAAATGGTTTTAAAATTTGTGAGGTAAATTCGTCACCGGGCTTTGAGGGACTTGAGCAGGCATGTGAAAAGAATATCGCCAAGGAAATAATTCAATTTGTAAAGCTACGGTTAGATATGAAGGCCAAAGGAAAATAGACCAATGAATCGCCTGAACAGGTGTTTATTTTCATTAGCTTTGTGTATCAGTAGACGAAACTGATACGTATAAAATGGAAACCATTAAGCTAATTGCCATAAACATTGCCGATAATATCGATATCAGGCATTTGAAACAAACCTTTGCAGGTAAATTGATTATATCAACATCCTCGGAGCTTTTCTTTAAAACCGATGAAAGGAAATATATTTCCATATTTAATTATGGAGTTATTGCTTTTTCAAATCACTTACAAGCGGAAATTGATCAGGTTATAAAGAATATTGAGGGCTATCTCCATAATAATCAGGTCAGGATATCCGAAACCATTTCAATTGAGTTGAAAAGTTCTCCTGGAGTATCTTATGAAAATGAGGTATTAACAGTACCTGACGATTATGAAAGCAATGAATTGTTTCGGATTGTTATGTTCGATCTTTCTCAGACCGTGGCCATTGATTACTATTCTGGTATCGCGGAAAAATTATTGCAGGAAGTAAAAACATTATCCGCAGAGTTGGAACACAAAGGAAAAATCTCCCTTGTCAGGCGGGAAATGATGAAGTTTATCGGCAAATCACTGAATACCAAGAACAAAATCGTTGACAACCTCTATATATTTGATTCACCTGATATTACCTGGGACAATGAAATGGTTGAAAAGGTGCATAAGATACTGATCAGGACCTTTGATCTGAATGCCCGGTTCAAAGAACTGGAATATACCTTCAAAATCATTGACGATAACCTGCAGATATTCAAAGAAACCTATGAGCACCGATATTCCACAACCCTGGAAATCGTGGTAATCATCCTGATTCTCATTGAGGTGCTGAAATCATTGGGTGAGAAATTCAGGTTCTTCTGACAAATTTCATTGTTTACTTTTTATATAGGATTCTGACTTGTGGGAGCAATGCCACAAAAGTGAGAGGAATGGAAAAAAGCATATAAAATGTTTGTAGCCAACCCGTTCCTTGCACATATATTGTTTCTACCTGAATCCATATAATGAGCGCAAAAGCAATATAAATGCAAAAGGACCAGGCCCAGTGCATGTCTTTAAAGAAATTAAAATATTCCGCAATTTTACTTTCAGGCTTTTTTATCAATGCCCATAAAGTCAGACAGGGTAAAAGCCCTAAAACGGCGAATAAAATAATTCCCGGTATTAAGAAATCGTTGAATGGCGACTTCTCTAAAATAGATAAAGGTAATCCACCTAACAACTTGCCGGATGGTGATATAATTAATGCCCCACCGCCACCAATGGCACTTATTCCGAGGAATGTTAATAAAAAAAACAGTAAATTTCTTGCTTTCATTGTTGAAAATTGAAGGTCGGTTGTTGTCGCTTATAATTTTATCTGTTAGATTAAATTTTGGTTAAATAAATGCTGCCTAAACATGGATTAATTGCCTCATTGTTAAATAACTATTAACACTGTAAAAGGCAGAAAATATTGTATTGAATACATGGTTATATTGATTGAAAAAGTATAATCCTAAAAATTCATATACAATGAAAAATAAAAGGCAACTGGCGACAAATAATTCAATCGATGTCAGGATAGAATTGTCAAACCAGCAAATGTTGATACCGAAGTCAAAACTTTCCTCTGGTTCAGTGACAAGCAAATACCCCATCATGCTCGATGACGGTAAAACAATCATATTTATTACAGATCAAAGCAAAGAGCCAGAGGTAAAACAAAAATATGAAATGAGAAAAATAAGCAAGGCGTTTTCACGCTCTGCGAAATTCAAATCAAAAATTCTTCTAACACCAGTTCTCAATAATTTATAAATGGACCCATGCCTTACAATGCCCCCAAACTGGATGTTTGTTCAATCGCCTTGATACATAATTGGATCAAAGAAGGGATTAAAGATAATTAAAGGCAATTATTTTTTTTTCTTTCCCTTTTGTTTGTCTTTTTTATCTTTTTTCCCCTTTTCAGATGTTTTTTCTTTCTTCTTTTTCTTTTCTTCCTTTTCCGGCGCTGGAACCGGTTCTTCTATCTTTTCCTCCGTCATCGGCTCAACTTTTTTACGGCTTGGGAAAAAGGATAAAAAAATCACCTGAAACTTTTTTTCCAGCTTTGTAATGTCCTTTTGCTCGATCAGTTTAATTTTTTTCTTACCCGCCAGATAAAATAAACCCTGATCTCCATCCTGGAATATCAGAATCACCTTTTTCTTGTTAATCCCTGAAACCAAAATTTTAACATCTTCCAGATCTCCAAGAATGTGCACTTCCGGGAGGATCAATTTTTGTATTTTCTTCATTTTGTTTTTTTTCAAAGTTAATTGAATTGGATATGATTGTCAAGGAAAAAACAATCATAGGTTTATCAGGATTTTTTCAACTTGATCAAAGAAAGTTAAAAAGCCTTGGTATTCCGGTTATTTTCATAATTTTATCAATGAAATCGCAAACATAATTTCCCTCTCTTTTTAACACTTAATTTAACCGTATCAGTAAGAACATGCTGAAAAAAGGAAATGATTTCATCCGGGCACCTGAAACATTGATTGTGTTCTCGATGATGTCAGCTGCTGTGTTGTTTCAGCTCCTGCTCCGTGATTATGGTTTTCACGGTGATGAACTCTATTATATCGCAATTGGTGACGGATGGAGTTTTTCAAACATGGATACGCTACCCTTGACTCCCCTTTATCTGAAATTGTTTACTTCCCTCTTCGGGTATTCTATTTTTACTATTCACCTTGCTTCTTCTGTTTGTTGCGCTGGCATCCTTGGAATCACCTATCTGATCACGAAGGAACTGGGAGGCAAAGCTTACGCCATCCTGCTGACAGGCATGTTTCTTTTTTTTGCTGGACTGGTGCCTGCTGCATCGGTTTTTTCTTATGATGCACCAGGCCATTTTATATGGGTAGCAGCGCTCTACGGGGCAGTAAGAGCCTTGAAAGAAAACAACACCCGCTGGGCGATTTTTACCGGAACATTTATCGGGATCGGGATGTTAAACAAACAGACCATTCTCTTCCTCCCCTTAGCCCTTGTCATTTCAATGCTGTTTGTCCCTCAAAGATCATGGTTCAAAAGTAAGTGGCTTTGGATCGCAGGCGGAATAATAATCATTTTCTCGGTTCCTTTTGTCGTCTGGCAATTCAGGCAGGACTGGTACTTTCTTGACTTTGTAACAAAATATACTGGTGAAATGTCCTATAAAGCAACATTCCCGGCCTTTTTATGGAATCAAATCATGCCGAACAACATCCTTTCGTTCCCTGTTTGGCTGATGGGTCTCATACTGCTCCTGTTCTCCCCAAAATGGAGAATATATCGATTAATTAGCATTTGCTATCTCTTTCTCTTTTTGATGTTCTACCTGCTTCATATGCCGTTTTACTTTTTAATGCCGCTTTATGCTGTATTGTTAGCGGTCGGATCCATACACATAGAAGGGTACTTCAGCAGTCTTTACCGGGAAATTCTGAGGGTGAAGATCATCCGAGTGGCTATCCCTGTAATTTACTTCATTGGCAGTCTTCCTCTCCTCCCAATTGCGGTTCCGGTACTTCCGGTTGAAAAGCTTGTAAACTATACCGCTAAGCTGAATGTTGATATGGGGATTAAAACAAGCAGTGGCATCCAGGGTCTCTTACCGCATTGGTTTGCCGACCGTTTCGGATGGGACCAGATGGTTAAGGAAATCGCTGCGGTCTATCACTCCGTTCCGGTGGCAGAAGAGTGCGGAACCGGTATTATAACAGGCAACTACGCTCAGGCAAGCGCCGTTCATTTCTACAGGCTAAAGTATCATCTTCCCGAGCCGATATCAACCCATGGCTGGTTTTATTTTGAGACATTGCGGAAACCTGAATTCAAGAGGTCCTACATCTCGATCGGGGTCTCCCCAGAAATGCTGGGGGTGTTGTTTTTCAAGGTTGAAAAGAAGGGCATGTTCAGTAACCCTTACTGCAAGCCGGATCAAAATAATTTGCCGGTCTGTTTTTGTTCCGGTCCGAAATGTGATTTAAAAAGACGATGGCTTATTGACAGGCAGATGGACCCGCAATTCAGGAGGTACATGGATGCAGCAGGAGTCATCAAAGCAATCGCCTGGTTCCATGCAGTGAAAAAGCTTGATCCTGCGACACTTCTGTTTACTGAGCAACAGATCAATACCCTCGGATATGCCTTTTTGAACCAGGGCAGAATGAACGAAGCCATGGCCCTTTTTAAATTAAATGTGGAAGAACATCCCGAATCTTCCAATGTCTATGACAGCTTGGGAGAAGCATATTTCGTGCAAGGGAATTTTGATCAGGCTGCCAGGTATTACAAGGAGTCTCTTAAACGAAATTCCGCTAATAATAATGCAAAGAGGTATCTCATAAAAATGGAAAGGCTTAATGACATGGGTGCCCGGTAACAATGCTTTTGCCGTTTAATATTTTAATTGTAATGACGACATTTCCCGTTTACTGCCCTGCTTAGACAGTGTTTGATTTAGTGTAACGTGGATACATGTTGAGTCGTGAAAAGCGACCACACGAAGCCTTATTTATTAGTGACTGATAATAATTTCATTTTTTTTCAATTTATTTGCTTTTACAACCTATAATGTATTACCTTTGTATTGTACAAGATGTTTAATACTAATTGATGAAAACATGAATAGAGACAATCAGGTATCAGAATTACTATCGGCATGGGAAGATACTTATAAAAAAGGCCAACTTACACTTTGGATATTTTTATCTCTTAAAGATGGCAATAAATATGTTGATGAAATAAAATCCTTTGTTGAAGAACAATCAAATCAAACTATGAGTTGCGAAAGTCAAAGTCTTTATCGCAACCTGCGAAAATACCAACATATTGGAGTAGTCGACTTTGAAACCGGTGAGGGTAATAAGGGGCCGGAAAGAAAGTATTATTTTTTGACCGCCCTTGGCAAAGAGCTGCTAAATCAATTTGTTTCCCGTAATATCAATTTATTCTTTAATCCAAAAATTATACATTTACTAAATCAGGAGGGCTAAACTATGAAATTAATTACAAGTAATCTGTTGAAATTTGCAATCTTCTTTGCACTGGGTTCAATTTTGTTTCGCTTTGGATTGAGCTGGTCAATAACCAATCACGCGGTATTTGAAATGTGGATTTTTGCCATTCTATATTTCTTTCTCAATGCCGGTATAGGCTGGTTTTTTGGAAAAAAGGATTATGAATCTTTTCCACTGAATGATATCGGATTTCGATTTCACCTTGTAACATATGTGGTCTTTAATATTATTTGGGAGTTATGGTTTCTTTTTGGATTACAGTCACGGGAAGAAAACGGTAATTTTGCACCCCAAATTGCTTTTTTCTGGGGAATCTTCTTACTCATACATTTTATTATCTACTTGTTTAACCGTAAAAACACAATCAAAGGGATTGACAAATCCGAAATATTTGAGTAATGCAATCTTATCCTGTCAGGCACCCGCAAGGGATAGCCTGAAAGCGACCATCTCCTGACTATTGCGAATCAGCAGGATGTTTCCGGCCAACGCCGGGTGGTTCCAGGTTTTACCCTCAATCGCAGGAATCCGTGAGAGTTCTGTGAACTGGTCCGGGGTTGCCTTAACCAGCGCCAAATCACCCTTTTCCGACAGAACAAGTAATAGGTTTTGATCTGCCAGTAAGAGGAGCCAACCACGGTAGCGGTCGCCTTTCCATTTGCACTTTCCATCTTTGATGTCCATGCAGGCAATACGGGCACCATCAAAGCCGTAGGCATAACCTTTGTGAATAATGAAGTCATTGAAGTTGAGCTTCATTTCAGTTGATTTCCAATGTTCCTTAACAGTCCATTTCCCTTCCTTGTGGACAACATTAACGCGTTCTACCCCGGTCGCTTCACCCGCAAGTAAAAGGTCTCCTCCTGCAATTACTGCGGGTTGCAAGATACGGGATTCCATCGGCCATGAATACTTCCAGAGTTGCGTTCCCGTGACCGGCTCAACACTTAGCGCACCGGATTGGCTCATAAGGAGGACCTGAGACACTCCGCCGATCGATACCAAATGAGGGGAACTATAGCTGTCCCCTCCATCGGGGCCATACCACAGTGGTTTACCGCTTTCGGTATCATATGCAGCGAGTTTACCTGAAAGTGAAATGATCACAACATCATTGACCACCACTGGTGAACCGGTAAAGCCCCAGGTCAGGACCTTTAAACCCGTTTCGGAGGCTGCATCACGTGACCATATTATCGAACCGGTCCCGGCATCAAGTGCGTTTACTATTCCGGTAGCCCCGAGGGTAAATACACGGCCGTCTGCCAGCGTTGGCGTTGCACGAGGTCCGGCACCAGCATGTGAATCATAAAACCGGACTTTGTCATGGTGTTTCCAAACAGGATTGCCGGACGTCAGGTTATAACAGGAAACGGTTTCATAGTCGCCACGTTGTTCCTGTGTGTAAAATAAATTGCCATGAACAGCAAAAGATGAGCATCCCGGGCCAACCGGTCTGCGCCAAAGTTCGACCGGAGGTGATACTGACCAGTCAGTCATGATCCGGATGCCGCGAATGATTCCATCGCGATTCAGTCCACGAAAGCCGGGCCATTCGGCTTCTGTTTTCATTGCTGCTGAATCCATTTTTGCATTTACCCGTTGATTGTCGGTATGGGCAAGCAAGTGATCTTCGGCGGTTTCTGCCCATCTCCATGCGAAATCATGGCGGGCGTCACCGGTCATGCCATTCGTACGAAGCAATGTCCACATTCCGGATGCGAGCAGGATGGTTATAACCATTGTTACGTATCGGAGTCTGTAAGACAGGCGACGGATTGCTACCACCCAAACAACGAAGGCGAGGCTGAGAACCGGAATGGCATAGATGATGAACATAAGACCCATCATCGCTGTCTCAATAGAATTGTCAATGAATTTCGATGTTACGACCAACGCGATTATCGTTGTAGCGAGGGCACCCCAGCGCTCGATACGAGGCGCCCGGCTGAAGAACAACCACCATATGACGACGGCCAACCCGCCAAGGAGTCCGCCAAAAACCCCGAGTTGAGTAACCCAATCACCGGGTACAATAACAGGAATAACAAATCTTATCAGCCATTGAAGCACGACGATAATAATACCGGGCCACAGCCGTAACCGCTTATTTTGAACCAGTCCGTCCGATAGTTCCTGTTTTCTTCTTTTACCGATGTTAAACTGCATATTATTTGGCTCTCATTTTATTTCCCTTCGCTTCGTGTGTCAATTCAGCAAGTCCAAGTTCTTCCATCAGTGGCGGAATATACATTCCGAATCGTCCGCGAAGTCCTTTCTTCAGGCCGTACCAACCACCAACCGGATTGTTTTCTGAACGCCCCCAGGCTTCAACCGTGCCCTCTTTTGCAGGTTTTTGTTCATCAGCGCTTCCAAGTTCCATCCAGTCGCCATGTTCAATAAGCATGGCATAAAGGTCTGCCAGGCATCGGTATTCGTATTGCAATACAGTTTTGCCGACAGTACAAACCAGGATTTCTTTACCCTCTTTTACCTCCTTATGCATGGTATATTCAGATGAAAGTGGAGGCGTTTTGAGTCTCCAGGGATTTTCTTTTGTGCCAGATTCTATTGTCATTGTTTATTTTTTTAAGGTTATTTAAAAAATGAAAATTTGCCGGGATTATCATTGGGAACGGTTTTCTTCTAATTCGGGTTTTTTGAATACCTGACTCAACAATATTCCGAAAATTATCAGAACGAGCCAATCGATGGCAATGACAGTCACCTCAAACCGGTATTCCAGGTTCGTTCCGTAAATCGCTGTCATCAAAAAATAAGACCCGAAAGCCAGGATGAAGCCGAGGAGGAGGATCCACCTGATAGCATGTTCAAGGCGGTTGGCGCCGGTAAAAATGAACGCAGTAAAAAGATATGCAGCAGCCAGGGATAAATATCCCGCACCTTCCAGTGCGATAAATATTCCATGCGGATTATACTGGGTCAGCAAAGCGATCCCCTCGGTTTCTCCCCTCAACAGGCTGGGCTGTATCACAGAAATCTGGATATAGTAATCAGCGAACAACAGGATTGACGAAATAAGGGTGAAGCACAACGCGGTCAGACTGAATACCTTCTTCTCAGCCGGTGCATAATAATGAATACAAACCATAAGAAAGACAACCACCAATGTCAGCAGCATGGCAGGATACATCCAGAGGTAATCTCTCGGGAAGCGCGAAATGATTTCTGTAAAGGGATACTCCAGGCAGTTGCCCTGGCAAAAAGTACCGGATATGGGAGGAGTACCTATGGCAATCCCAAAAGTCAGGGTGGTCAACACGGCTGTTATAATCGCTGCATAAAACCCCATCCTGTTGGTGTTTGGCTGATTGTTCATGGTTTGGTTCATGTTTATGAAATATGTTTAATTTTCAATCCCCTCATACTGATGAAAAAATCAATACCGGCACAGATGCCGGTGATTAAAAATAATGGCGCCAACGACAAAATAGATGAACGTCAACGTTATAATGGCCATAATTTCAGGAAGAATGCTCATCATATCCATGTTCATGATGAGTGTTTTATTCAGCGCTGAAATGGCATGAGTTGGCGTCATTAGTCCCTGGATCGTGACAGGATATCCGGCAACGGTAAAAAGCGCATCACTTTTAAGAGGGAATGCCGCTCCAGTGAAAAACATGAATAAAAACATCGGGAAATTGCCTACGACCAATACCTCGTTGGCCGATTTGGTTACTGCAGCAATGATCAAACTGAAAGAAATGATGGATAAACTTGTCAAACCGGCAATGATTAGCATCATTATCAATGAACCCTGGTAGTGAAATCCCAGTACAATAGCCGTCAACAGGGTTAGTATAACGGAAATGATCCCAACCATCAATTGCACAAAGCCAATGCCTCCCAGAAACTCAAAAGTTGAAAGCCTGGAAAGCTTCAGGCGTAAAATGGTACTGTTCTCTACCTCCGCCACAAACGCGATGCTGGCTGTGAACATGAGCATGATGAGCGACACGATGAGAATTCCCGGAACGATCATGTCAAAACTGCTGATACTGGCCGATATTCCCAGCGGTGTTTCTGTAACCTCCACGATCCTTTTACTGTTTGTCGTCAGCAGCGCAAACGCATTGATCATTTCATTTGCCCATACAGCGCTGATCAGGTAATTAGCGCTGGTCAGATCACCCGTGAATTCAATCCCGGTTAGCGCCAGGCTGTCATGGTGTTTCCTTGCATTCAGCGATTGAGTGAATGACCGGGAAATGATGATCAAGACATCGGCATGCTTGTTTCTGAGTTTTTCCATGCCGGTATTCCTGTCGGCAATCTCTGTCGTAACAAAGGGGGTTGAACCGATTTCAATGTGCGCAGCAGAAAAATACCGGAGAAGTTCTTTCCCATAATTGAGAGGCTGCCCGTTTTCCAAAATCCCTGAATCCCCGTTAACAAAAAGTATGTTATATTGGGGTTTTGAGGATTCCATGATCAGGAAATAGACGAAAATAAAGAATGGCCCCATGGATAGAGAGAGAAGCAGCACCCATAAACTCCGGACCTGCTCCCTGAAACTTTTTACAATTACGCCCGAAATTTTCATTGTCTTAATTTTCTTCCCGTCAGGTGAATGAATACATCTTCAAGTGTGTTTTGCCGGAGCTTGAATTCGGAAATGATCAAACCGGATTCTTCTGCCTTCAATTTTATTGCCGGAAGATGTTCAACCACGTTGGGGTGTTTAATTAACATGAAATTGGGTCCGGATGTCATTTTCAAGGCAAGGGGGGCCAATTTTCCGGCAAATTGATTTATCTTTTGCTCATCTCCATTTTCAAACTGCAATTCCAGAATATCTCCTTCGCCGGTGGTCCTCTTTAAGTTTTGCGGTGTGTCGAGTAAAAGCAATTTGCCATGGTCCATGATCGCGATCCGGTCAGCCAGGCGATCGGCTTCATCCATGTTGTGCGTTGTCAGTATGACTGTTTTCTCCTTTCCAAAAGAGCTGATAAAATCGCGGACCAGGATCCTGCTTTGGGGATCAAGTCCAGCCTCCGGTTCATCAAGGATCAGGATTTCAGGATCATGCACCAGCGCGAGGCAGATGTTGAGCCTTCGTTTCATCCCGCCCGACAACCTGACGGCTCGCTCGTTGGTTTTGTCTTTTAAACCCAGCAGTTCCAATAATTCCAGGGCTTTGGGTTTGATAATTTTTGAAGCAATTCCATACATCTGTCCGATGAAAAGCAACTGCTCAAAACAGGTCAGCTTGGGGTAGAAGATGTTCTCCTGCGGGCAGTATCCGATCAGTGATTTTGGGTTTTTACCTTTAAAATCATCAAACCTTATGGTTCCTTCTGATGGCTTGAGCAGCCCGCAGATCATGCTGATGGTTGTTGTTTTCCCGGCTCCGTTCGGGCCAAGTAACCCGAATACCTCGTTCCGGTGGATCTCAAAACTCAATCCATCCACGGCGGGAAAATCGCCAAACCGTTTTATAAGATTTGTAATTGAGATCATGGCTCATTTTACAATAAATGGCTGGAATTGCCTATGCCTTTACCGATAATAGTTTTTCTTTCAGCTCCTGCTCTATTTTCACCAGTTCCGTCTCTGCCATCTGCCGTTTGGCCTTGCCGTCGGCCTGGATCTTGAGGACATCTTCGATGGTTGAAATAAGGTCGCTGTTCACTTTCTTCAGGGTTTCAATATCCACGATGCCGCGTTCCGTCTCCTTCGCGATTTCGACTGTGCTCTCCTTTAGCATTTCGGAATTCTTCCGGAGAAGTTCATTGGTCGTATCCGTCACTTCTTTCTGGAGTTTCAGGGCCGACCGCTGTCGATACAGTGTGATGGCGATCACGATCTGATTTTTCCATAACGGGATCGTGTTCAGGATGGAGCTCTGGATCTTCTCAACCAGCGCCTGGTCACCGCTCTGGATCAACCGAAGCTGGGGACCGGCCTGGATGGATATCATCCGGCTTAATTTCAGATCATGCAATTTTTTCTCGAACCGGTTAAGGAACTGCATGAAATCGTTGTATTTCTGGGCATCCGCCGGATCTTTGGTCTCATCGGCCTTCATCTTCAACTGTGGAACCATCGTGTTCTGCAATTCCTGCAACTTCAGCTGCCCTGCTGCGATAAAGAGATCAAGGTTTTGAAGGTATTCAAGATTCTTTCCGTACATCGTATCGAGGAGGGTGATATCGCGGAACATCTGCATCCGGGCTTTATCCAACTCATCGATGATCTTTTCGATCTGGATGCTCAGCTTTTCATACCGGATGATGAATTTCCGGAATGAGTTGACCAGCCAGCCAATTATCGGAATCTTCGAAAAAAAACTCTCTTTTTGCCCGATGCTGTCCACATCGATATCTTTGACCTTGATGACCAGGTTGGTGAGAATATCGCCCACATAACCGCTGTCCTTGGTTCTTACCTCCTGGAGGACATTGTCGGCAAAAGTTGAAATATCCCGCTGTGCGCCAACACCGAACGTAATGATGGCCTGTGAATCCTCAATATTGATCTGTTTTTTGATGTCGTCAACCCGGGCTAATTGTTCGGGGCTCAGGTTGGCTATATTCACCGAGCTGGTATTACTCAAGCTTACATTGTCTCTGATACTCAATTCATCGCTCATGTAAATGGGTTTTTAAATTATTGATTTATATTTGTTTAAAGCTATTTGGCATCGGCCAGGGACTCTATTATCTTTTCCATAACAGATGCACGTGGCATGGGGACGATCTTTGTAACAGTAGCGGGAATGCCATCGACCTGGAGTATTTTGGGATCATTCTGCACACCCATCAATCCTGTGCGGAACCCGTGATGTTCCCATGCGATCTTTTGTATCTCTTCGTCTTTCAGGGCATCGATAAGAAGCGTTGCCTTTTTATTCAGGATAATCAGGGGATGTTCGCTCCACACCGTGGGTACCGGGTATAATGTTTTGATCTGGTTTTTTACCTTCGGCCAGAAATCCTGGTGCATTCTCGAAAATTCAATGGCCTGACTTTCATAGCCACCCATCAGAGGATACTGACCTACACCAGTCTTTAGAAACTGTTCAAACAGAACACCTGAAGTACTTTGCATAAAGCCCTGCCTGGCAAAAAATTCTTTGACTTCGGGCAGGACCTGCGGGAGATCGGCCTCAACAACCACATCGCCACCTTTAAGAATATTGGCAACCAATCCGGCAAACATATTCCCCGAATTGGACTTTGTGGGATCTGTTGTGGTCACCGAAATTTTACCATACAGTTGTGTCAGCCCGATGTCGGACCATTTTTTACCCTCCCTGATCATTTTAAGTAAACCTGGCATGTCCACGATATAATAGGTTGACATCTCCTTTTTGACAATGCCGGTCTTGACCAGGGCATCGACCACGATATCCCAACTGTAAATGACGATGGGAGAGTTGAAAATATTTTCAGAGCGCACTATTTTGGCTCCCTGTTTAATTTTAAAGATCTCGAGGGCAACCTGGCTGGAAGGCCAGAGAAAGTCGGTCCCGCCTTTTGCCTCCTCATTCACCATTTCAATTGAGCCGGCACGCACATAATCTACAACAATTCCGTACTTTTTTTTCAAAATGGTTTTCACTTGTTCATTCTCAAGAAATGAACTTTTCTCGCTTCCGATGATCCCTTTGATACGTATCTCCGGTTTTTCATTGCGGTAATACCAATAACCAAACCCGATTGCAGCAGCCAGCAACAGTATTCCTAATCCAATCAGTATCCCTCGCATAATCTTTATTTTAAATCTTCCGCTTTAAATGTTTTCTCCAATGTTTCAATTTCGACGTCCAGATCCATCACATCATTGCTGAGAAGTTTCGCCAGTTGTTTATCAAAAGCAATGTCAATAGAACCGAGCATATCTTCTGCTTTCTGCAACGCCTTTGAGATTTCAGGCGAGTGAACATCCTGAATAGACAATTGGGAATATTTATTGACAATACTGATGCTTGTATCGAAATAGTAGGAAAGAAACTGCCGTGCAAGTTTCATTTTCTCCGGGTCTTTCCTGATATTTTCATAGATTTTTTTTACAACGGTGATGATATGGGCGATCTTTGCGCGTATATTTTCGTTTCGGATCTGTTTGGCAAGTTTCTCCAGCTCCCTGATCTTCTCTTCACTTTCCTTTAGTACGTTTTGCACCATCTCTGCCGTGATCCCATTTCCCGGGTGAATGGTAAACTGATTCTTCGGGCGAAGGGCAAACAGGATGACATAGAATCCAAAGAATGCTAAAACAGAGAGGGCGCCGGTGATTAATATGCTGAATTGCAAAAGGAAAAAGAGACCAAGCATAACAAGCCCGGCAGCAATCCCGGAAATGATCCCGGCGACCGTTGTAAAATTTTTCATCAATTATAACCTTTTACCTTCCTGAAAGCGCCGATCAGGTCTTTCCTGCCGTCAAACACCGCCCCATTCGTAAGATTGGCAATCTGGGCCAGCTGGGCGTCGGAAGCATCGCCAAATTTAATTAAAAAAACAGGGACATCTCTCCTATTGTTTTTCCAGGCTGTTTCCATATCTGCATACTTTTTACCGGTATTGGACTCCCCGTCTGTCATGAGTATAATTGCCGGAATGTATTTTGCTGAATCAATCATTGCACTTTGCTCCAATGCAAGAATAACAGGCGAATAAATGTCAGTGGATCCATCGGTTCTTGTTTCCCTGATTTTTGTCAACAGATCCATCATCTCGGGTTGTTTGTTGCCCTCTACCTGCCAGGCATTAAATATCGTTCCGGCGAAAGGAATGACAAACGTTATATCATCAGGCGAACTCTGGAGGAAGTACTTTCCTGCCTTATCCTGGTCAAGAAGGATTTCCATTGCTTTCTTTACCAGGTCGGAGTTCCCTCCGATCATGCTTCCCGAAAAATCCAGGCAATAAAAGGTGAGGGAAGGTTTTCTGAACATGGTTTGATATAGATTCAATGCTTTCAGGATCACCTCTGCTCTGGGTAGTTTGATGGGCGAAAGTATCTTTTGAGGATTGATTCCCCAGGCGGGGTTGAATACTTTAGCAGGTGCATTTTTCAACTCTCCCGCAAAACCGGTCCGCCTTCCGAGCTGTAAAAGCTGGTGTTGAACCGGTTCGCTAAGCAGATAGGCCTGGAGTTCTTTAAAAAAGTTCTCCTTTTTGACATTACCATTATCAACGTAACCCAACTGTGAATCGGCAATTACCAGGCCATCAACGGGATAAACAAGGTACAAAGGTTCCTTCCCCTGCCGGGTCAGTTCCTGGTTTGCTTCAATCATGAGCGCTTCATAATTCACCATGGCATCATAGCCGCCCTTGAGAAAAAGATCCTTTAACCATGCCGAACTACCTGATGAGCGGTTGATCCCTGCAAGGAGATCGGTGATCTCTTTCTTTAGTTCTGGCTTTTCGAGATCGGCTTCTGTAATATATTCCGGGTTGCCAAGCAATGCATAAAGAAAACCGATATAGGCGCTGGCCCCTGAATTGGATTGTGATGCGGAGGTCATGATAAACCGGAGTTTTTTCTCCCGTATTGTCTTCAGAATATCCCCTACGTTAACATCCTTCCCGATAAACCCAAGGTTTTGGGCAAGGCTTTTCCTTATGCCAAACACCACCGGTGACGTCATGATGGATTGGGCATACTTAACCTTTCTCTCACGGTCGCCCAGCGTTATCCAAATGCCGCTGGCCGGCCAAACCGCATCATATTTTGAAGCGTTTTTCTGCAGCTCCAGCATGATATCGACCGATCCTTCATATTTGAATTTGGCAAGTACATTATTTTTTCCGGCGAATTCAGTGACCATCTTCTCCAGAGGGCCGTTTTCTGATCCGGAAAGGATCAGAAATTCCTTTGGTTGTTTTTTACAGGAATTCAGTGACAACAAAATGAAAATTGCCGCCAGCATAATGGAAAATCTCTTTATAAGGGAAAGCAGAAGGTTTGTCTTCATAAGGTGAGAATATTGCATCCATAAATAATCAGCCGATCGGGACTGGCACACCTGAAAAAAACTATAATATTAATAAATTAAAGCTGAATCTGTGTTAAATTAAGGTTAACAAAGGGCGGTTGTTCCAAAGATCCATTAGAGTTATTTTTTATGTTTGAATTTAAATGTGATGATCGTATTTTTTAATTTTAAAGAAACTCCTTGATCATCTTAAAAATAGATTTTTTTGCCGCAGGAGACAATGAATCCATATACTGGTCTTGTGTTAAAAAGATAATTTCACGAGATAAATCAGGATGGTTTTTTGCTATTTTAACCATTATTTTAAAGGCAGTAAGTCGCACGGATGGTTTTTTCTTTATTTTTTCCCAAACAGTCGCGCAAAGAGTAAATAATGAGCCCTCGGGTTCTTCATTTAATTCCATCTGTTGAAGAATTTTTAGCAATTCCCGTTGATGGTCATCATTCCTGTTCGCAAGCGTCCCAGTCATGACTTTAATGTATCCTTGTATCCGCGGGTCATTCACTTCCATGATACTCCACAACAACCAGGCTGCACGCCAGGAATAGGGTTGTTTATCGGAAATGGCTAATTGAATGGCCTCCTCAAAATCTTCAGGATGAATTGCCATATAAGAAATCATACCTGCTTTATAGGAGTTTGTTAAAACCTGTTCTAATACTGTTTCAGGGCCGCATGTTGTGCGTTTGCGCATATTCTCCTTATTATCTGTTCACCTCATTTACCTTCTTCATGAAGTTGTCAAATCGCTCCTGTATTTCACCTTTGAAGTTTTCATCATTCAAATGAGTTTTCATAAAAGCATCAGTATCTTCCTTCTTATCATCCGGTAAAACAAGACCAACCGGGAATGCCTGACAAAGAATGCACCTATCCTTAAGAATATTTATGACTTCTTTGAAAACCAGACCGTGTCCAAATTTTTGATCTTTTTTGGCATCGGTGCTCCCACAGCAGGTGACAAAAATCAATTTATTGATATTATTAAAATATTTTTTGATAAAACTGCGAAGCGGTGGAATAAGTTTACCCATCCAGATAGGTCCGCATAAAATTATGCTGTCGTAATCATCGATCCTGTGCTTTAGTGGCCTGATGCCCAAATGTATATTCATTAAAAACAGAAGAAAAATATTCATCCGTGGCCTGATTTCTTCTGATTCGCACGATAAACTTTTGGAAATTCTTCCGGCTAAGTATTTATTACTTCCCTTCCTTGAGTAATAAATAACAATAAAATTCCTCATAAATTTCAAGATTATTTTAGTTAATATAGGTCACATTTCTCCTGGGTCTGACAATGGCCCGTTTGAATTTTAATTTCGGATAACCAAGGATCATCGTTTCCACTACTTCATTTCCTGCCGGGATCTGAAACATTGCACGCAGCGGCTTACTTTGATTGATAGCCGGTCCGATCAATCCTATTGCTGTTGCTCCAAGACCCAGGGAATGGGCCGCAAGCAAAGCATAGGTCAGATATATGTGGGCATCGACCGTATGCTCCTCCGCCCCTTTTGGCGCATGAAAAAGGATAAGGGCAGGCGCATTGCGGGCTATGTCGTCAACGGCGCCGGCATTGGTATAGTGACCCTTTTCGATATGGGGAACGATAAAATTCATCAGGGTGTTTTTTGTCTCTATTGACATACTCCTTTTAATCAACCAGCCCAGTATCGGAATTATAATAATTTTACCCAATTGCATATACATTTTCGACATTTCCGGCACTGCCTTTTCGATGAGTGATTTGTCGGTGATGACCGTAATTTCAACATTATCGGGACTTACCCCGAACGGCGCTGTTGAAATAACTTCCAGGATTCTGTCAACAAGTTCACGTGGTACCGGTTTATTCTGAAAAATTCTAACCGAACGGCGGGTCATTAAAAATTCCATCAATTGCCGGTAATCCACACTTGTTGCCGGGAGTTCCCTGAAATTGGTTTCATAGCTGATGCCTTCAATCGCAATGGATTTTGATTCGCACATGGCCATGCAATGACCGCAATGGATACAAATGTCTGTACGATCCTTTCGGAACGAGACATTGGTATTCTCGGTTTTTTCAATGATGCCAGCCGGACAAATTTTTACACATAGTTCACATTTGGTGCAGGTAGTTGCATCGATGAAATGGCTTTCGTACATAATTTTATTTTTTGGTTTAAAATTTGACGACAGATATTAAGGAAAGTTACTCGGTTATCAACGAAACGAATATTTTTCAGACATAAGGCGAAGCCAATTATGGCAAAATCAGGAAATGACCGCAGTCGCTGCTGCTGTTTCATCCCAACCATGCATGATAAGTCCATATGATCCGATCATTAAGAGCAAGGGAAGCATTTCATCTTTATCAAGAATAATCGCTTCAGCATATTTTTTCATCCCGAATTTCAGATCGTATTCAATCAGGGTTCTTTTTTGCTTTATCCACACCCATTTGGGATTCCAGAAGCCGGTTTGGGTCAGTTCATAGGATTCTCCATGCTGAGTTGAGAACGACAGCAGCCCCTGGAATTTGCCGGAGAAAGGCACCTGCATATAATCCTGAGTTGCGTTTTGCCGGCGAACGGTAATATATGGTTTCCAAAACCCCATTCTCTTCAACGACCACTCATCCTTAAAAAGCTTAACTTCAGCCAGGGTGCCGAATGTTTTTGGAAAGGCGATACTTCCTATTTTTTCTTCTCCGCGTGTCAGTTCAAAGAATGATCGGGTCATTTTTGGCTTCATGATGAGTATTGCCATTCCCGGGTTAAGAGTTGCTTCCATAACTTTTTATTTTTTTTATCCGGCGATAGCTTATAATTTTATTGAAACACGGTACAGCCATTGCGATGGCAATTTACTCAGTATTCCCGAAAACTGAATCGTACATATTCACTACATACATAAAAGGAGAACCAAAACCAGTTCAAATCTAATAAAATACAGTTAGTGCAAGGTGAACAAATTGTTAAAATATTTTATCTTTACGCCTTTGATTAACCTCTTATGGAAAACAGCGAGATTACCATCCTGCTGGTTGATGACGAACCCGATATCCTTGAATTTTTGGGATATAATCTTGAGAAGGAGGGGTATCAGGTATTAAAAGCCAAAAACGGACATAAAGCACTCATTCAAGCCAGGGAGAGCAGGCCCCAATTGGTTATTCTCGATGTAATGATGCCGGGTATTGATGGTATGGAAACCTGCACAGAAATCAGGAAGATTCCGAAACTGGAAAATACCCTAATTGCCTTTTTAACAGCGCGGGGAGAAGATTATTCACAGATTGCAGGGTTTGAAGCCGGGGCTGATGATTACATCACTAAGCCGATAAAACCTAAATTATTTATCAGTCGTGTCCAGGCATTGTTAAGGCGATACAAGGAAGTGCCTGAAAACAGTGACATTATCAAACTTAAAGGGTTTACAATAGATAAAAGCCGCTATGTAATTGTAAAGGATGATACTGATATCACCTTGGTTCGCAAGGAATTTGAATTGCTCCTATTTCTGGTGTCGTGTTTAAACAAAGTTGTTACCCGTGAAGAGATATTTAACAATGTTTGGGGAGAAGATGTTGTGGTCGGTGATCGCACTATTGATGTTCATATTCGGAGAATCCGCGAAAAACTGGGCATCGACAACATAAAGACTATAAAAGGTGTCGGATATAAATATGATGAAGGATAAGTATCATTGGGTTTTTGACAGATTAAACCGTTCCGAGACTATATGATCCTGGTGTTCCTTTGAAAGAGATTTGATTGTTTCTTCAGGAATATCAAGGATGTCAGTTAT
>SESA01000524.1_pt1 | contig 24610 bp, 14 predicted proteins | sample 3171451 | NCBI WGS metagenome assembly SESA01 (sample SAMN06051862, study PRJNA518727) | freshwater metagenome | biome: subpolar coniferous forest; feature: holomictic lake; material: water; isolation source: holomictic Lake 227, 8 m depth | place: Canada: near Kenora, Ontario | collected...
ATGACCATAATAGAAAAGATTATAAGCGCTCACTCCGGTGGACAACCCGTTAAACCTGGCGACATTGTTGACGTGTTCATCGATACCCGCGCTGCCCGTGATTTCGGGGGAGCAAATGTCGTAAAGAACCTTCTCGACAACGGACTTACCGTTGCAGACGCATCCAAAACCATCTTTACTTTCGACTGCAATCCAGGCGGATCGGATCAGAAATATGCCCAGAACCAGCATTACTGCAGGCAGTATGCCCGTGAAAAAGGGATCAGGATATATGATGTGGATTCAGGCGTTGGAACACATCTCGCCATTGACGGCGGACTGGCATGGCCGGGAAGCACTTTCGTTTCGACCGACTCCCATGCCAATATCATGGGCGCCATCGCATCCTTCGGACAGGGAATGGGCGACCAGGACATTGCTGCTGCATGGGCAAAAGGCGCTGTCTGGTTCAAGGTCCCGGCAAGTGTCAGGATTAACCTGAATGGTCCGAGGCCTGCAAATGTTTCGGCAAAAGACATCGTTCTGAACCTGCTTGGCATTTTCGGCGCAAACAAACTCCTCGGATACTCTGTCGAGATCTATGGTTCGGAAACTGAAAAATTCACCTTGGATGAGCGGATCACTATTTCATCGATGGGTACCGAAATGGGAGCCATCCTGATCATTTTCCCTACCACTCTATCGCTTCTGGCTGAACTTAAACAGATCACCGGTAATGACTATCCTATGGTGACTGCGGATGAGAACCCGGTATATGAACAGAGCTTCGATATTGACCTTTCATCCTTCGTTCCCATGGTCGCAAAGCCCGGGCATCCCGAAGATGATACTGCCGTGGATAACGTCAGGAATCAGAAAATCGATTCAGGCTTTATAGGAAGCTGCACCAATGGCCGTATTGATGACCTGCGGATAGCCGCTACGGTTCTGAAAGGCCGGAAAGTGGCTCCGGGCGTGGTACTCAAGATCGTTCCTGCCACCGACGCCATCTGGAACCAGGCCCTGGACGAAGGTTTGATAAAGATTTTCAAGGAAGCCGGAGCCATGGTCTCCAATGCAGGCTGTGCAGGTTGTGCAGCCGGACAGGTAGGCCAGAACGGTCCGGGTGAAGTGACCATCAGTACCGGAAACCGCAATTTCGAAGGCAAGCAGGGCAAAGGCTTTGTTTACCTGGCATCTCCTGCAGTAGTCGCAGCCAGCGCAGTAGCCGGATTCATCACGACTCCCGACCAGGTGCCCGCAAAACCTGCCGAATTCGGGAATACCGCCATTCTGAAATCCGCAGTCAAAGAAAAAGTCAGGACCAGCAAACCTTCTGTCGTTGAAGGCAGGGTGTGGCTTATCGGCAAAGACAATATCGATACCGATATGATTTTCCACAACCGCTACCTCACCATTACCGACATAAAGGAGATGGGGCAGTACAGTTTCGATAACCTCAAAGGCTATGAGGATTTTGCTAAGAAAGCAAAGCCGGGGGATATCGTTATGACCGGGAAGAATTTCGGTGCCGGCAGCTCAAGGCAGCAGGCTGTCGACTGCTTCCTTTCACTGGGGATCAGCTGTATTCTTGCCGAATCGTACGGGGCTATTTACGAACGCAATGCCATCAACGCAGCAATGCCCATCCTTACCTACAAACCAGGCATCATTGCAGAATTGGAGCTTCAGGATGGAGATTCGGTGAAGGTTAATTTCGAAAACGGCGAGATTGTAAACCTCCGCAATAATAAAACCGGTAAAACAGACAGGTTCTACGACGCCCAGATGGCGATCTATAGGAATGGAGGACTGCTTTAAAGATACAGGATGCAGGATGCGAGATGAAGAATATCCTGTATCCCGCATCTTGCATCCGATTGAGCGAAGCGATAATCACGTTTTCTTTTCCGGTCTTTGAAGTTTCCACCTTCGATGTGACCACAGGTAGTACCTTGGATCCTCGATGATCTGGTCTTCCAGTATTTTCATGAAAGCAGCCGTGATCTCTGTAGTTTTGGTATTTTTCGGTTCCAGGAACAAGGGGATAAAATCGATTGTATAATACCCTCTTTTCACCGGTTTGATCCAGGCATAAAACACCGGGAGGTTAAGCACCCTTGCATATTTCTCTGGGCCATGTAGTACGGCTGTATCCTGGTTCAGAAAGGGCACCCAATGTGCAAGGCGGGCTGTTGGAGGACTCTGGTCGGCGATCATATAAAAAATCGGAGGTTCTCCCCAATCCTTCTCGAACACAGCCCTGGTGTCATTGATTGAAACCAGCGCCGATCTTCCCTGGACCCTTGTCCGTTGAGTGTAGCTGTCGATATATTTATTTGTCATCGGCTTGTAAAAGCCTACCGGTTTATGCAGAAGCTGGGTCCCGCTGGCTATACCCGCCAATTCCCAGTTAGCATAATGTCCGGCAACACAAATCGCGCCCCTGCCCTCTTTATAACATTCGTTGAGCTCTGAAACCCTGTTGTAACGGTACCTTTCGACAACCGCGGCTTCGCTCATCGTAAATGACTTCATGCTTTCGACCAGCATATCTCCCAGGTGGTGATAAAATGCCCGGGTTATCTTTTTGTATTCGGCATCCGTTTTGCCGGGAAGCGAATTCCTCAGGTTTGTCATCACCACTTTTGTCCTGTATCCCATGATCCGGTATGTCACGAGGTATACGAGATCTGAAAAAGCATAAGCAAGCCTGAAGGGCATGATATGGAACAGGGCAACAAACGCCCTGAACAATAAATAAACCAGGTAATCCATAACAGAATTTGAGCTGCAAAGTTAAGGGAATCCATTATTTTTGTTAAAAAAAGTTACAGATGCTTATCATCAAACGACACAACACTGACCCCTACTTCAATCTTGCAACAGAAGAATTTGTGCTGAAAGAAATTGCAGATGATTCCTTCATGCTATGGCGCAATGCCCCTTCGATCATAGTGGGAAAACACCAGAACACCCTGGCCGAAATCAACGTCGAATATGTAAAAAAGAACAACATCCCCGTCGTTCGCAGGCTTTCGGGTGGTGGCGCTGTGTTTCATGATCTCGGGAACCTGAACTTCACGTTTATACAGACCGGAAAATCGGATCTCCTGGTCGATTTCAGAAAATTCACCCGGCCAATACTGGATGTTCTGCTGAAACTTGGAATTGACGCCAGGTTTGAAGGGAGGAACGACCTGACCATCGAAGGAAAAAAGTTTTCGGGCAATGCCGAACATATCTGGAAAAACCGTGTGCTTCATCACGGCACCCTGTTGTTCTCGGCTCAGATGGCTGACCTCAGCCAGGCGCTGAATGTGGACCCGCTGAAGTTCCAGGATAAAGCTGTAAAATCGGTAAGGAGCCGGGTGACAAACATTGGCCAGCATCTTAAAGAGCCGATGGATGTAATGCATTTTGCGAATCTAATCGAAGAGCATATCATCGCCATGTATCCCGACTCACTCTCATATGAACTTGGAGATTCAGACCATGAGAAGATCAACGAACTGGTAAGGACCAAATACGGCACCTGGGAATGGAATTTCGGTTATTCCCCCAATTATGATTTTAAAAAGATCCTCAGGACGAAACAGAGCGGGACCATTGAATTTGACCTCGAAGTGAAAAACGGGATCATTCTGCATTGTAAGATCTTCGGAGATTATTTCTCTAAATTTGACACCGAGGATATTGAAACCGCCCTGAGTGGAGTAAGCCATGAGGAATCTGCAATCAGGCAGGCCCTGGAGAAGTTTGAATTGGGAGATTATTTTGCGAACCTGAGCGTGGAGGAATTTTTGGAGGGAATGTTTTGAAGAAATGAATATCGAATATCGAATATCGAATACTTAACAACCAATCACTAACAACCAACAACCAATCCTTAATCCCTAATCCCTAATCCCCAATCCCTAATCCCCAACAACCATGACCTACCACGAAATATTCGAAAAGCTCTGGACTGTATACACTGCGCAAAACCCATCGAGCAGGAAGGTATACGAATTGCTATCCGCCGAAGGCGAAAGCATCATCAACGACCATGTGGCTTTCAGGACTTACGATCATCCGCAGATCAATATCGGCGTGCTTTCAAAGACGTTTATTGACTGCGGATATGAGTTCATCGGCGACTATACCTTCACCGAAAAAAAGCTGTATGCCAAACATTTCGAACATAAAGATGACAGGCTTGCACCCAGGGTGTTTATCAGCCAGCTGAAAACAGCCGAATTCAGTCCGTTTATGCAGAAAACCATATCGGAATGGATTGCTGCAATTCCCTCTGAAAAAATTTCATCCCCGGGCCTGATCTATGCCGGCAATCTTTCGGGAGCACCCTCATTTGAAGTCTACGAAAAGCTCAGGGCTGAATCTGAATATGCAGCCTGGCTGTATGTGAACGGATTTTGCGCTAATCATTTCACGGTGAGTGTGAATAGCCTGAAAAAGTTTGACAGCGTTGGCAGGGTCAACGAATTTCTCAAAAAAAACGGCTTTCTGATGAATGATGCAGGAGGCGAGATACAGGGTACACCGGCCGAACTGCTCGAACAATCGAGCATCAGGGCCGGAATGGTGAAAACACAGTTCACCGAAGGTATGTTTGAAGTACCTGGCTGTTACTACGAATTCGCCCTGAGGTATCCCGACCATGACGGCAGGCTTTACAGCGGGTTTATTGCCAAGTCGGCGGATAAGATTTTCCAGTCGACCGATTACTACAAACGTTAATCATTGTTTATGGGAACCAATCTGAAACTCTTCCTGATGGCGGTATGGATCATGCCATTTCTTGCATGTTCGTCGGGTGGAAGCAACAAGGGAGGCGACATCCTCCTGCCTGCATCAGGCAAGGTGCACGAGCATCTCAGCTGCAAGGAAAACACCCTGTACACATATTCATTGTACCTGCCTTCGTCCTGCGCCAACCGCTTCAACCAAACCCCGGGCTCGAAAAAGTTCCCTGTCGTCCTTGCCTTTGACCCTTCGGGTGATGGCAGCCTGCCTGTGAAGCTGTACAGCAAACTTGCTGAGAAATATGGTTTCATACTTGTCGGATCCAATGATTCAAGGAACATGCAGCCCCCTGCCGAAAATGAGGCCGTGGTTGATGCCATGTTCCGCGAGATCGAAAACCGTTTGCCAATCGACACTTCGGCTATTTACCTTATGGGATTCTCAGGTGGGTCAAGAGTAGCCACTGCTGCTGCAATGTACAGGCCCATTGTTAAAGGAATTATAGGATGCGGGGCCGGATTTCCCAGCAATGTTCAGCCTCCGATGTACAAGTTCGATTATTTCGGCATTGCAGGGCTTGGCGATTTCAACCTTTCAGAGATGGTTGCCCTAGACAAAACTCTTGCGCAGATGAATTTCAGGCATTTCTTCCTTGAATTTGACGGCATTCACGGCTGGCCGGGAACTAAGGAAATTGAGAAAGCCTGGTTATGGCATCTCTTCAACGCCATGAAAGACCTGCATATCAAAAAAATTGACAGCCTTGTTGCTTCTTTTACTAAAAATATGACTGCGGATTACGATTCTCTTGTGATCCGGGCCAGGCTGCTCTATGCAAGGCAGGCCCTGGCCTACAGCATCAGCTGCATGAATGGATTGGCTGATGTTTCGGCATTGAAAGGCAAGCTTGCCTCACTCGAAGCTTCCGCGGGATACAGGGACGCAATGAAAAAGTTCAGCCTGGTCATGGAACAGGAACAGAAAGACCAACAGATGCTGATGGAGGCCATGTACGGTAAGGACCTGAAATGGTGGAAAGCCCGCATCGACAAATACAGGAAAAATACCGACCCCAGGCTGAGCGCTGAGGATACCCTCATGAATCACAGGATGCTGGCTTTTCTTGGCCTGCTGTGCTATTCAAACGCAACCGCCCTGGTCAAACAAAACGACCTGCAACAGTTAAAGCTCGTGATCGGTGTTTATACAATGGTCGAACCCGAAAACTCTGAACCTTATTATGTGATGGCCGTGATGAACGCGAGGGTGAATGATACGGTGCAGGCACTGAACTGGCTTGGAAAGTCGGTCGACAATGGATTCAGAAATAAAGCCAGGGCGCAGTCCCAACCCGAATTCACCATTCTGAAAGATAATACGAAATTCTTTGACCTTATTAAACGAATGAAATGATACCGGAAGAAAATATCCACGGGAAACTTGAATCGCTCAAATCACAGCTTGAGGGTGAACTCTTCACATCCGATTTATGGAAACTGATGTATGCCACGGATGCTTCGGCATTCAGGGAAGTCCCTTTGGGAGTGGCAAGGCCGAAAAACGAAGAGGATCTTCGAAAGATCATCAGCTTTGCTCCAGCGAATGGTATTCCGATTATTCCGCGTACGGCAGGGACTTCGCTTGCCGGACAGGTTGTTGGCTCAGGCCTGGTTGTTGATGTTTCAAAGTATATGACCTCCATCCTGGAGATCAATACTGAGGAACATTGGGTGAGGGTGCAGCCTGGCGTCATTCTGGATGAGCTCAATAAAGTACTTGAAAAGCATGGACTTTTCTTCGGTCCGGAAACATCGACCTCAAGCCGCTGCATGATTGGCGGAATGGTCGGCAATAACTCATGCGGAGCTCATTCCATCCTGTATGGCAGTACCCGTGACCATGTACTTTCAGTGAAAGGGTTTCTGAGTGATTGTTCTGAAGTGGAATTCAGGGATCTTAGCACCGAAGATTTCCACCGTAAATGCGTGGGAGATACACTTGAAAACAAAATCTACCGGCAGATCAGGGATATGCTATCCGCCCCCCTGAACCAGGAAGAGATCCGCCGCGAATACCCCGACCCTTCCATCCACCGCAGGAACACAGGCTACGCAATCGACCTCTTACTTGAAACCGAACCCTTTCTTGATACAGATAAAATTCGAAATTCAATATTCAATGTTCGACATTCGAAATTCAATTTCTCCAGGCTCCTCGCCGGCTCCGAAGGAACCCTGATGTTCATGACCGAAATCAAGTTGAACCTGGTTCCTCTCCCTCCTAAGCAAAAAGCCCTGGTATGCGTGCATTGCCATACCGTGGCCGAATCTTTGAAAGCAAACCTGATCGCCCTTAAATTCAGTCCGGGTTCGGTTGAACTGATGGATAAAGCCATCATGGATTGTACCAAAGACAATATCACCCAGCGTCAGAACAGGTTTTTCATTGAAGGAGACCCGGGGGCCATACTGATCGTTGAATTTGCAAGGGATACCAAGGAAGAGATACGGGATGCGTGTTGCAGGATGGAAGCAGAAATGAGGACAGCCTCATTGGGATACCACTTCCCTGTGGTTTTTCCTCCAGATTTGAAGCGGGTATGGGATCTGCGGAAGGCAGGACTTGGTGTACTCTCAAATTATCCCGGCGACAGAAAGCCCGTACCGGTTACTGAAGACACTGCAGTAAGCCCTGAAAAGCTGCCCGAATACATTGCCGAATTTGATGCGATGCTTGCTTCTCATTCACTCGACTGCGTTTACTACGCCCATGTGGGATCCGGAGAACTTCACCTCAGGCCGGTGCTTAATCTGAGGGATCCCGCCGATGTGGAGCTGTTTCATACGGTTGCCCTGGAGACTGCCAGGATCGTCAAGAAATACAGAGGTTCACTTAGTGGTGAACATGGTGATGGAAGGCTCAGGGGAGAGTTTATCCCCCTTATGATAGGTGATCACAATTATAGCCTGCTTAAAGAGATCAAAGCCTGCTGGGATCCTTTGAACATCTTCAACCCGAACAAGATCGTCGACACTCCGAAAATGAATTCCAGCCTGAGGTTCATCCCCGGCAAAGCCCCCAGGGAACTTAAAACCTGGTTTGACTTCAGTGCAAATCACGGATTGCTCAGGGCAGCCGAGCAGTGCAATGGTTCGGCCGACTGCAGGAACATCGTTGCTACAGGTAAATGGATGTGTCCTTCATACATGGCAACTCTCGACGAAAATGCAACAACCCGGGCAAGAGCCAACATCCTGAGAGAGTTCATTTCAAATTCAACAAAAGCCAATCCGTTCGACCACCGGGAGATCTACGAGGTAATGGACCTTTGCCTGAGCTGCAAGGCCTGTAAGACGGAATGTCCGTCGAATGTGGATGTGGCCAAGCTGAAAGCAGAGTTCCTGCAGCATTATTACGACAGCAATGGGGTTCCACTCAGGTCATGGATGATCGCACACATAAACAGTATTAACCTCTTGGGAAGCCTTGCACCCTCAATATTCAATTTTTTCCAGGAGAACAGTTTCTTCTCTGGAATTACAAAGAAAACACTTGGATTTTCTGAAAAACGAAGTATTCCTCTTCTCTACCGGTATACGTTAAACAAATGGCTCAGGCAAAATCTTACAGATCTTAACTCCTCAATAAAAAACAAAAAAGGAAGTTTTTACCTTTTCGTCGACGAATTCACGAATTACAATGACGTTGAAACAGGGATAGCCTTTGTCAGGCTGTTCAACGGGCTGGGATACGAGATCCTGCTTGCAGGCCATGACCTGAGTGGGCGCACCTTTTTATCGAAGGGGCTCCTGAAGAAAGCGGCTGTCATCGCAAGAAAAAATGTAAACATGTTCAAAGGACTCCTCTCTGATAAGGTTCCGCTGGTAGGCATAGAACCTTCGGCTATCCTTGGTTTCAGAGATGAATACCCCGACCTGGTTGGAGATGCCCTGCGTTCCGGTGCGATAAAGATGTCGGCCCATTGCCTGATGTACGATGAATTCTTCATGCGAGAAGTGAACGCAGGAAGGATAAAGGCTGAAAGCTTTACAGATAAGCCCAGGCATATCAGGCTTCACGGGCATTGCCACCAGAAAGCCCTCGCCTCTGTTGAGGAAACCCGTAAGATGCTCTCGCTTCCCACGAATTATACGGTCGAAGAAATTAAATCGGGATGCTGCGGTATGGCCGGTGCCTTCGGGTATGAGAAAGAACATTTTGAAGTTTCTATGAAAGTGGGTGAACTCGTTCTTTTCCCCGAAATCCGCAAAACCTCAGAAGAAATAAGCATTGCCGCCCCGGGCACCAGCTGCCGCCACCAGATCAAAGACGGTACAGGGAGAACTGCTTATCATCCTGTAGTTTTACTTTCAGAAGCTCTCCGGAGAATTAACTGAAACAGGGTTTATTTCACTTATTTCAATCATTCTCAGGATTCCTCAGAAGGGTCATTGCCTCCGTGAAGGTAATATTTCAGAACCCTGTTGAATAGCGGCACATCGATGGGTTTGGCAATGTAATCATCAAAGCCGCTCTCGAGTATTTCCTCCCGGCTTCCTTTCATCGCGCTTGCTGTAAGAGCAATGACAGGAGTATCGTTTAGTGCTTCCACTTTCCTGATCTCTGTAAAGGCAGAATACCCATCCATGACTGGCAGTGACATATCCATCAGTATCAGGTCGGGCTTGTGTTTCAACGCCATGTTAACTCCTTCCTGACCGTCAACAGCCTCCAGAACGGAATAATCCTTCTGAAGCAGGGCTTTTACAGTTTTCATATTATCAGGATTATCCTCGACTACCAGGATCATGGCTTTGCCGCTGCGGATCCTGCCTTGCATAGGTGGTTTCCTTTTGCTCAGCTGTTTCGGATTGGGGTTAACCATATTGTTGACCTTTGATAGAAGTTCTGTCCTGCTTACGTCTCCTTTTTGTACAAACTGGTGAATATTGTTCCCTTTCAGAAAACTGAGTTCTTCTTTTGTAATATGCTTGGCGGTAAGGATCAGTACGGGGACTTTTGATGTTTCAGGTTTTTCGCGGATCATCTTCAGTACCTGGAAGCCATCAACCTCAGGCATCATCAGGTCAAGTATCATCGCATCAGGTATGACACTTCCGATCTGTTCAAGGGCTTCCTTACCGCTTCTCGCAATAATTACAGTGTAATTCTGCCCGGCAAGAATTTCCCTGATTTGTATGATGGAGGGTTCACTGTCTTCGACCAGGAGAATGATTTTTCCGGTCCCGGCATCAGGCGGCAGGTCCCGGGAGATTTCCTTGTTAAAGGCAGGCTTGAAACCTGATGCATTGTCTGGTAAGGTATTCTGAACATCCGGCTTTATCGGGAGTATAAGTGTAAATGTGGACCCAACGCCTTTTATGCTCTCAACATTGATCTCTCCCTGTAACAAAGCCGCAAATTTCTTTGAGATTGCAAGCCCGAGTCCGGTGCCACCAAACCTGCGCGATGCCCCCTCTTCAGCCTGCCTGAACTCGTCAAAAATAAATGGCAGGTCTTTTTGTGAAATCCCTATCCCCGTATCTTTAACCGAGATCATAAGGTCGCTTCCCAGAACTTTTGCATTCACTTCGACACTGCCGGTTTCGGTGAACTTGATCGCGTTACTGAGAATATTCTGAAGTATATGCCTGCATTTGACATAATCGCTGCTGATCAAAGGAAGCCCTTTCGGGGCTTTATTCTGAAGATCGATCTTCTTGTCCTTCGCTTGTTGCATAAGGATTGTCAACACCTCATCCAGCAGATTATAAACACTGAAAGGAGCAATATTGACGTCTTCCTTGCCGGCTTCTATCCTCGACAGGTCAAGTACATCGTTAATCAGCAAAAGAAGGTTTTTCCCGTTTCTTTCAATGATCTCAATAAAGCTTGCCTCCTCCTCGGGGATTATGCCGGCAAGCCTGCGTCCCAACACTCCCGACAAGGCAATAACTGAATTCAGGGGAGTTCGCAACTCATGGCTCATATTTGAGAGGAATGAACTTTTCAGGCGGTTCGCCTGATCAAGCTGATGCTTCTGCATCTCGAGTTCAACATTCTGTTCTGTAAGCTCGTTGCCCTGGATTGCAAGCTCACTGGCCCTTTCGTCAAGTTCGCGGTTCTGTACTTCAAGCCTTTCAGAAAAATCGAGAATTTTCTGGCGGGCGACAACGCCGTTGAAACGGGCGGTGAGAGTATTATGAAGATCATTGATGATCTGAAAAACTTCGGGAGTGTAAGTGTGCATGGAAGCCAGTGAGAGTATGGCAACCGTTTCATCACCCGACTTTACAGGCATACTTATAATTTCGCGTGGCTTGAAGGTGCCGGTCGTTGTGGAGACAATCATTGGGGTATCGGCAGGAATATCGCTTAAAACATAGATTTTCCCGCTGGCGACAGCCAGTCCGAATTCTCCTTCGTAACCGGCAGCAGAAAACGGAGTGGAACTGGTAGTATTCAGACCGATTGATTCAAACCGTTCGAATAATGTTTTCTGTTCGTTCAGAAGAAATATTGCCCCAACCTGAGAGGATGTCATTTCGAGAAGAACATTCAACAATTTATGACAGAAATTATGGAGACCCTCTTCGGTAAGCATCACGGCAGAAACTTTACCTACAAGTTCCCTTTTTATGATCTCAGTCTTGTTAACCGACGCAAGCCTGTTAAACGAAGAAGCAAGCATTCCAAATTCGTTATCAGAGGTATACTCCATGCGGGCATCAAGGTTTCCCTTTCGGTATTCATCAGTAACCTTGATCATTTCGTCAATGGGGGTCCTGATGTTTTTTATAAGGAGGAAGCTTATCAGGAGGACCAGGATAAGAATGATAACAATAACAAACAGAAGAAATTGCTGCAGGTCACTCCTGCCTTTTTGAGCCTCAGCATAAAATTTATCGGCCCTGTCAATAGCAAACCTGCTCACGTCATCGATTTGCTTTAAAATGAGATCCACCTGAACACTTTCCCTGCCACCGGCAACAGCCAGACGCTCGGCTTCAGACTTCCTGCCTGATTTCAGCAGGTTTAAAATCTCAACCTTGAACGGTTTATAGGCAGCAATTGCATCACGAATTTCATCTACATCTGTTGGCGGACCAAGGTAGGCCTTCTCTATGATCTCAACCTGCTTGAAGGCATTGGCATCAAAGATCTCCATATTGACCAGAAGTGACTGTTCCTTTTGTTCATCGTTAAGTATAATCAGGTCTTTCAATGAACGGTGTATCTTCAGAATATCTGACTGAAGTTCTGAGATGGCCCGCCTGACCTTAAGGGGATGCTGGTACAAACCATCGGTTTGTTCCCATAAACTTCCGGACTGGTACCAGGCCACAACACCCAGAATAAGTACGAAGAAAAAGATCAGGACCATACCGATTCTTAACTGCAAGCCGATTTTAAGATCTTTTAGTTTCATGTCAGAAAATTTAAATCCTTAACCTTAAATACTTACCTTGACTTCTGAAAGACTGCGGCCGGGGGAGCTACAGGCCTTAACCTGGTTTTCGCAACAATTTCCCTTTCAGCCTCCCCTGTAACCAGGTAACCACCGGGTGAAAGCGATTGATACAATTTATTAAGTATACCATTTCTGATTTCCTGCTTATAATAGAAAAGCACATTGCAGCAGAATACCAGGTCGAAACCCCCGAAAATACTTGCAGCCGGACTTACCGAAACAGAATCAAGAAAGTCGTGGTGAGAAAAATCGATATTGTCTTTCAGCGTTCCGTTAATGCGGTAGACAGACTTGCTCACGTTAAAATACCGGGAAATTCGTTTCAAACTGATGTCCTGCACATCTGAAAGTGTATAAATTCCTTCACGTGCTGCTGAAAGGGCCTTTTCTGAAAGATCGGTTGCAAATATCCTGAACTGAACCTTTTTTTCTTTCATGCGGATGATCTCATCCAGTTTCATGGCAATGGAATAAGGTTCCTGCCCGGTAGAGCATCCGGCCGACCAAATCCTGATACCTGTATTTGAATTCCTTTCTTCAATCAAATGCGGGAGCACAAGCTGTTCGAGCAGGGCAAACGTAAGAGGATTCCTGAAAAACTCGGTATAGCATATATTCATTGAATCATACAGCATCAGAGCCTCGCCCTTATCATTCTTCAATAATCCTGTATACACACCAAGGTCGGAAATGTTCAGAGCGCCCATTCTCTTTTCAACTGATTTGGACAGGAAGGTATGTTCAAAAACCGATAAATCCAGTTTATGAACCCTTCCAAGGAGATTTACAATTTCTTCTAAGGCTTGTGTTTCAAGGAAGACCATAACGCAGATTATTCTACAATTATATATTTTTCATCCATGCCGGCTTCTTTTAACAGCAGGTTGATCTCCTTTTTCAGCTCAACCATAACAAGTTCGCGACCGACAGTCATTTCGTTGAACCGCTCCAGTTCAAGGATCTTCTGCTGCAGTTCTATTTCATTGTTTTTTCGGTCAGTAACATCAATGCATAAGCCTACCATCCGTAAGGGCTGTTCTCCTTTATAAATTGTACGTCCAACCGCCCTGATAGACCTGACTTCTCCTGAAGCAAGTATGATCCTGTAATCGTTAACAAGCTCAATATGGTCCCTGATCGCCTCGGATATTTTCAGCGAAGCCGCTTCCAGGTCATCGGGATGAACACGCTTTGTCCAGGTTTCAAATCCTGCAACTGTATCCTGCGGGAGTCCGAAGACTATTAAGAACTGTGGAGACCAATAGAAAGAATTCTTAATGATATCCCAGTCCCAGGTTCCGGCATTATTTGTTTCCAGGGCGAGCCGGAGCCTTTCACTTGTTTGTAATATCTCCAGTTCAGCATTTTTATGTTTTGTAATATCCATGACTTCCATCTGAAGGGCTGGTTTGCCGTTATAGTCAACGGCTGATATTATGCCCTCTATCCATCGTATAGTTCCATCTTTTTGAATTATCCTCATTTCTATTGAAGATGATACAGGGTCGCCGCTTAAGCGGGCAGAATAATCTTTCATTGCCCCCTCAAGGTCCTCAGGGTGTACCATGTTGAGAATGCCGGCATTGGATTTTGCCAGAATTTCTTCAACTGTACATCCATATATATTTGCAAATGCGTTGTTTGCATAAACAAACAAACCATTCTGCAAGAGAGCAAAACCCAAGCGCAAATTGCCGAGCGCCGATTGGATATAATCAGCATTCATCATCATAATTCAGGTTTTAATCCAGAAAAGATTCTATTTCAAAAACTCGTTCAACACATCAACAAGTTCCTCCACACGAATAGGTTTTGAAAGATATCCGGAACAGCCTGCATTAAGGGTTTTTTCCCTGTCGCCGGTCATTGCGTAAGCTGTGGTGGCCACAATATGAATATTGCCTCGTTCAACAAGCATGCGGCGCGTAATCTCAAGCCCGGGTATATCGGGCAGCTTAATATCCATCAGAACCAGGTCTATCTCGGGATGCTCAATAAACAGCTGCATGGCCTGTGCCCCATCCCAGGCATGAAATATATTAAGGCCCAGTTTGTTCAGGATAATATTCAGAAGATAAAAATTATCCGGTTCGTCTTCAACGATCAGTACAGTTTTACCGTTAAATTCTGCTTTGCCTTTTTCCATCGGCTTTTCCTCCACAGTTTTAAAACCGGATTGGTTATAGGGTATACTGAAATTGAAACATGATCCGAGTGAAGGAGTTGATTCTAAGCTTATCTCGCCTCCAAGGCTTTTTACGAAGGCATTGGAAATCGAAAGGCCAAGGCCTGTTCCACCGTATTGACGGGCCAGGCCTGTTTCGACCTGCCAGAACCTGTCGAAGACTGCGCTCCTGTGTTCTTCAGAGATTCCTATTCCTGTATCTTTGATGAAAAATTCAAGTTTGTCATTAACGCACTTATATCCGAAGTCCACCTGCCCCTTCTGTGTGAATTTAATGGCGTTTGAAAGAAGATTCTCAAGGATTTGCCGGAGTTTGGGCTGGTCAGAGATAATGCTGCAACTGTTGCATTCAAGATCCTTGAGGAGGTTCAGCGTCAAGCCTTTTGTCACTGCTTTCACCTGGTAGTTCTCGGCCAGAGAATCCATAAGATCATTGAGGCAAAATTCTACCTGTTCTGTTTCAATCAGACCTGCTTCAATCTTCGATATATCAATGATATCGTTAATGATGTGCAGAAGTTGCTGGCAGTTGTCATTGATGATCCTGATGTATCTGTCCCTTTCCGGAATGCTGATATCGGTGTCGGTAAGCAATTCTGAGAACCCTATGATACCATTCATCGGCGTCCGGATCTCGTGAGACATATTGGCCAGGAAGGCAGATTTCAGGCGGTCGCTTTCTTCGGCTTTATTTTTTGAGATCAGGAGTTCCGATTCATATTTCTTTCTAACCGAAATATCCACGAGTGCACCATAAAGCAAATACTCCCCAGTGTTTTCGGCATCAACCATACATTTCACGAATGAATCCATCCAGGCAACGTCCCCGTTCTTTCTCATAATACGAAGTTCTGTATGGCCTGAAGCACCGGGTTCCATTCCGCTCACGAACTTGTCGAATAATACCTTGTCACTTTCAACAACCATGAACTCCCAGCATCCACTCTCCATCAGTTCTTCGTTCGAATACCCGGTAAGTGATTCTGTGGCGCCGCTGATCCAGCTTAATTGAAAACTCTTTCCAGGTTTCCTGGTGCACGAATAAGCGACGTCGGAAATGATATTTGAGATATACCTATGCCGTTTTTCACTTTCACGAAGGGCGAGTTCGCTTTTCTCACGGGCCTGCATCTCCTTTTTAAGGTCTTCAAAAAGATTCAGAGTAGCTACCTGGGTTTGCTTAAGTTTCTGGTTTGCTTTTTGCAGCTCTTCTTCAGCTTTCTTTCGTTCCGAAAGTTCCTTCTCTATTTCAAGAGTGCGTTCCCTGACAAGAGTGGAAAGCTCCGTCTTTTCCATCCTCTGAATGTCGGCCGATTCTTTGATCTTTGCCATAGCCTTGACCTGCGCTATGAGCTCAACCGGATCAAGAGGCTTTGCAAGAAATGCTTCCGCCCCTGCTTCCAGTGCTTCTATCCTTGTACTGCGATCAGTTTTCAAGGCCGTAAGAATGATCACCGGGATATGACTGATCCTTACATTTTCCTTGAGTTTCCGGCAAACACTCAAGCCATCAAAGACAGGCATGACTATATCGAGCAGTATCACATCGGGGTTTTCTGACAAGGCCAGGCTTATACCTGATCTTCCATCAAGGGCTGTAAGAACTTTTGTTCCCGGGATAGCATCAGCGATGACGGCTTTCAGGGTTATAAGGTTATCCTGATTGTCATCAATGGCCAGAATTTTTAAGACTTTCGTACTCATCAGCAAATTTTCGGGTAATATATAATATTACTTTTTCCCTGAACGATCAGGGTAATAACCCAACATTGACAAGGCTGTGAATCGTTCACACACCCATACAAATATACAAAAATAGTTTCGCTAATCCAATGAAAGCAAATAAATTCCGACCAAAAAGCTTTAATTTTTCAGTCCTCTGTTCTCAAGAAGCGGATCAATAGTTGGCTGTTTCCCGCGGAAATCAATATACATCTGCATGGCATCCTTAGATCCTCCTTTTTCAAGAATATCTTTACGGAATTTTGTCGCGGTTGCATGATCGAAGATATTCCCGGTTTCTTTGAAAGCCTGGAACGCATCGGCATCCAGAACTTCGGCCCAGATATAGCTGTAATAACCTGCAGTATAGCCACCGGTCATGGTGTGCTGAAAATAGGTAGACCTATAGCGTGGCGGAATCTGTTCGATCAGTCCGATTTTATTCATCTGGTCTGCTTCGAACTTCAGTACGTCAAGGTTAGCTGATACTTCGGGAGAGGTATGATAATCCATATCGAGGTATGAAGCGGCAAGGTATTCGGTGGTTTTGAATCCTTCACCATATTTTCCGCTTTTGGTTATTTTATCGACGAGTTCTTTAGGGATTACTTCTCCTGTAATGTAATGCTTTGCATATACTTTGAGCACTTCGGGCTCAAAGGCCCAATGTTCGTTGATCTGAGAGGGTAGTTCAACAAAATCCCTCGGCACTCCGCTTATTCCTTCATACCTGACATCCTTGAAGAGTCCGGCGAGGTTATGCCCGAATTCATGAAAAAAGGTCTCAACCTCATCCGCAGTCAATAATGCAGGTTTATCACCCGAAGGAGCGGTAAAATTGCATACGATGGACATTACCGGAGGCACTCTTTTCCCGTTTTCATAGGACTGGGATCTGTAGCTTCCGCACCAGGCCCCTCCTCTTTTGGAAGCACGTGGATGGAAATCCATATAAAACACGCCAAGCAGATTGCCATCAGCATCGGAGCATGAATACAATTTAACTCCTTCGAAATACGTGGGGGCATCTTTCACCTCTTCAAATGATATTCCGTAAAGTTTGTTGGCTACATAGAATATCCCTTCTCGTACATTGTCGAGCTTGAAATTCGGCTTAACCACCTCCTCGTCCAGGTCGAAGCGGGCTTTTTTTACCTTTTCGCTGTAGTAGCGCCAGTCCCAGCCCCGGAGTTCAAATTTTGTTCCTCCCTGGTTGATAAGCTGCTGCATGCTTTCTCTCTCCTTCTTTGCCATGGCAATTGCAGGAGTCCATATCTGCCCGAGTAGTTTATACACATTATCGGGGTTTTTGGCCATGCGGTCATCCAGCACAAAGGATGCAAAATTCGCATAGCCCATAAGCTTTGCTTTTTTCTCGCGAAGGGAGACCAGTTCCATGATGACTTTCTTATTATCCTTTGCGTTATTGTTGTTGCAGCGGTTTATGTAAGCATTGAAGATCTTTTCCCTGAGGTCTCGTTTGTCGGAGAATTGAAGGAAAGGCATGACGCTGGGATTCTGAAGGGTGATCACCCATTTGCCTTTAGTGGTAGAATCGCGGTTCGCTGCTTCAGCTGCTGCGCTGATCATGTCGGCAGGCAGTCCTGAGAGTTCATCTTTTGTGTTGAGCACAAGTTTAAAGGCATTTGTTTCGGCAAGCAGGTTCTGACCGAAGGTGAGTTGAAGCATACTGATCTGTTTGTTCATTTCACGAAGTTTCGCTTTTCCGGCAGAATCCAGTCCGGCCCCTCCCCTGATAAACCCTTTATACGTTTCTTCGATCAGCCTGAGCTGGTCAGGATCGTATTTTACATTCGTTCGTCGGCCATATAAACTTTTCACCCTTTCAAATAATTTCGGGTTCAGGTTGATATCGTCGCTGTGTTTACTGAGCATGGGCGATAGTTTCCGGGCTATATCCTGCATTTCAGGATTGGTATTGGCGCCGTTCAGGGCATAAAACACCGAACTAACCTTTTCGAGAAGTTTCCCGCTGCGGTCGTAGGCTGCAAGGGTATTTTCAAAGGTCGGTGCTTCAGGATTACCCAATATGGCGTCGATCTCCATGTTTTGTTCGGCCATCCCTTTTTCAAACGCCGGAATATAATACTCGTTTTTGATCAGGCTGAAAGGGGGAACACCGAAAGGAGTATTCCATTCTTTGAAAAACGGGTTTTCGATGTCCGAATCAACGGCCACGGCCGTCACAGGACCAGTAGGCGAAATCTGGGCTTTGCCTGGGGTTATCAGCATAACGATCAGAAAAGATAAGAGTAAAAGATTTTTCATAGGTAAGGGAGTTGGTTTCCTGCAAAAATAGGAATTTAATTTTCTGTCAGGCTCAGTGGGGTGCAGATGTTTGACTAAATTTCGATTTTCTCTCCGTCGGTGGCCAGGATGGTTTCGGGGAACACCGATCGGGCTTCTTCGAGAAGGGGCTGAAGGTCGTCGTAGCGGGCCGAGAAATGCCCGATCAGCAGCTTTTTCACTTCCGCTTTCGAAGCTATGGTGGCGGCTTCGAAGGCGGTACTGTGAAGTTTTTCATGCGCGGCGGCGACCATATTATGAAGAAAAGTGGCTTCGTGGTATAGCAGGTCGACTCCCCGGATATGCTGAATGATCTCTTCGTTGTAAGCCGTGTCGGAGCAGTAGGCATATGACCTGGCTTGCCTTACTCTGATGGTTGATGCATGCTGTTCAACGAAAAGGAACCCATTCGTGGGTACGCTGTGCAGCAAAGGGAATGTGTACACTTTCAGCCTTTCGGCATCAATGATCAGTTCCCTGCGGTCGGACACCAGGGGATGAAATATCAGCGGATAAATTAGAGTTGTTCGTGATGCGGCAAGCTGAAGATCGATAATCTGCTGCAGGTCTGGATGGGCATAAATATTAAGTTCCTCTTTGCGGCCGAGCAGGTGCAGGCTTGTTAGAAAGCCGATAAGTCCGTAAAAATGGTCCCCGTGAAGGTGGGAGATCAGCACATGTTTAATTCTCTGGAAATGTATTTTGTAACGGCGGAGTTGCAGCTGGGTGCCCTCTGCGCAGTCTATCAAAAACAAGCGCTCATTTGCGTTGAGCAAATGAGCGCTTGGATTGCGATGCAAAGTCGGTATTGCCGAATTGCTTCCCAGTATGGTCACTGAGAATGTCATAAGGCTTATTCTGCCTTAGGTTCTTCGGCCTTTCCTTCTTCTGCCTTAGGTTCGTCGGTCTTTCCTTCTTCTGCCTTAGGTTCGTCGAAAGGAAGTTCGGCCTGGGGCTCGGGAGCCTTGGGAGTACGCTGCAACTCCTCAGCAGCCATCATGTCGGCCTTGAGGTTCGCCAGTGATTCAATATCTCCGAGGGTTGTCTTCTCCAGGTTATCCTTCAGCTTTTTAACAGCCTTCTTGGTATCCTTTTCCTTCTTCTGTCCGGCCTTGGCTTCCTTGTTCTTTTCAGCGTAGGCAGCATCCTGGTGGATCTTGGTATGAGAAAGGATGATCTTCTTGTTCTCTTTCGAAAACTCGATGACCTTGAAGTCAAGGATCTCTTCCTCCCTTGCAGAAGTGTTGTCTTCTTTATGCAGATGGCGTGTGGGAGCAAAGCCTTCAACACCATACGGCAAGGCAACGATGCCGCCCTTGTCGTTCATGCTGACGATGGTTCCCTTATGCACCGAACCTACCGAGAATACGCTTTCAAACACATCCCAGGGGTTTTCTTCGAGCTGTTTGTGGCCGAGGCTGAGCCTGCGGTTCTCAACATCCACATCCAGAACCATGACTTCTATGTTTTCGCCGATCTTGGTGAATTCAGCAGGATGCTTGATCTTTTTCGACCAGCTGAGGTCAGAAATATGGATCAGTCCGTCAACACCTTCCTCAAGTTCGACAAAGATGCCGAAGTTGGTGAAGTTGCGTACAATAGATGTATGCTTCGACTTGAGGGGATATTTTTCCTTGATGTTATTCCAGGGATCCGGGATGAGCTGCTTGATACCCATCGACATCTTGCGCTCTTCGCGGTCAAGTGTGAGGATAACGGCTTCAACTTCCTGTCCGACCTTGAGGAAATCATGTGCAGTGCGCAGATGCTGTGACCAGGACATTTCGGAAACGTGGATGAGGCTTTCAACGCCGGGTGCGATCTCAACGAAAGCGCCGTAATCGGCTATAACCACTACGCGGCCTTTAACTTTGTCGCCAACCTTGAGGTTCTGGTCAAGAGAATCCCAGGGATGAGGTGTAAGCTGCTTGAGGCCGAGGGCGATCCTTTTCTTGTTATCATCAAAATCAAGGATAACGACTTTGATCTTCTGATCGAGCTTGACGATCTCTTCGGGATGATTGATGCGTCCCCAGCTGAGGTCAGTAATATGGATAAGTCCGTCAACACCACCCAGGTCAATAAATACCCCATAAGAGGTAATGTTTTTGACAGTGCCTTCGAGGATCTGTCCCTTTTCAAGTTTCTTGATGATCTCTGCTTTCTGGGCTTCGAGTTCGTCTTCGATAAGGGCTTTATGTGAAACGACAACGTTCTTGTATTCGTGGTTGATCTTGACAACCTTGAACTCCATGACCTTGTCAACAAACACATCATAATCGCGGATGGGTTTCACATCGATCTGTGAACCGGGGAGGAATGCCTCGATACCAAAAACGTCGACAATAAGTCCGCCCTTGGTGCGTGATTTGACATGACCCTTAATGATCTCCTGGTTGTCATAAGCGGTGTTGATGCGTTCCCATGACTTCAGGATACGGGCTTTTTTGTGCGAAAGAAGAAGCTGTCCGGTGGTGTCTTCCTGGTTCTCGATATACACTTCCACTTTGTCGCCGATCTTGAGGTCGGGATTGTAGCGGAATTCATTGGCCATAAGCACGCCGTCGGATTTAAAGCCGATGTTAACCACGATTTCGCGGTTCGTCATGCTCACCACAGTACCTTCGATAAGTTCGTGGTCCTGGATGGCCTTGAGGGTCTGATCATAGACATCTTCGAGATGTTTACGCTCATCGGCTGAATACAATTCAAATTTCTTTCCGATCGAGTCCCAGTCAAATTCTGTATCAGGCTGAGGAGGTGCCGGTTTTCTTCTAATTTCTTTTACTTGTGGAATTTCTGCAACAGGTTCTGCAAGGGTCTCTGCAACAGGTTCTGCAACAGGTTCTGCAAGGGTTTCAGCAACAGGTTCTGCAATGGTTTCTGCAACAGCTTCTGCAATGGTTTCTGCAACAGTTTCTGCAACTGCTTCGGCCTGTGGTGCTTCAACCACGGGGTTTTCTGGTTCAACATTAACGTTCTGCTCCATGTTGACATTGGTTTCTTCAGGAGTCATTCAATAAAATTTTTCTGTGGAGGCGGATGGCCGCCTGCCGGGTTTGACAATAAATTTGTTTTCCGGGGATTTAAAATAAAGAACATGAGGTCATTCCACCCCGGATAAAATGGGGGTGCAAAGGTAGGCAAAATCTTTGAATCCACCAATAAAACATGTACTTTTGCCGAAAAATAAGGGATATGCCTCTGAAATGCGGAATCATCGGACTTTCAGGCTCGGGAAAGACGAGCCTGTTCAACTGTATCTCATCAAACCGGGCTGAGACACATAAGGCTGCCTTCACAGGCACCAAATCCAACCTTGGAACCATGAATGTTCCCGATCCCCGCCTTTATGAAATCGACAAATTTATCCACGCGGCCAGGATCCTTCCTACGACCATCGAGATGGTCGATATCCCTGGTCTTTCGAAAGGCGGAAGCAATTCATTCCTTGCCGACATCCGTAATGTGGATGCGCTGATCCACGTTATCCGCTGCTTCGACGACCCTAACATGCCGCACATTGATGGTTCAGTTGATCCTGTCAGGGACAAAGAGACAGTTGACCTTGAACTCCAGATCAGAGACCTCGAACTTGTCGACCGCAAGATACAGAGGGTTGACAAAATAGCAAAGGGAGGCGACAAGGATGCAAAGAAATGCGTAGAAGTGCTACAGGTTTACAAAAACCACCTCGAATCTTTTCAGAGCGCCCGTACTGCCGATGTTTACGAAGAAGATAAAAAGTACATAGCCGATATTGCCTTACTCACCGACAAACCCGTGATGTACGTATGCAATGTAGATGATATTTCAGCGGTTAGCGGCAACGCATACTCTTCCAGGTTTATAGGGGCAATAACGTCAGAAAACGCTGAAGTCCTTATTGTTGCAGGGAAACTGGAATCTGAAATCGCGGAACTTGAGCAGGAAGAAGACAGGAAAGTGTTCCTCGCCGATGCCGGCTTAACTGAACCCGGTGTAAACCGCCTTGTGAGGGCTGCATTTCACCTCCTCGACCTCCAGAATTTTTTTACCGCCGGACCAAAGGAAGTAAGAGCATGGACGATCAGGAAAGGCATGACGGCACCACAGGCTGCAGGGGTCATACACAGCGACCTGGAAAGGGGATTTATCCGCGCCGAGGTAATGAAATACAATGACTTCATCACCCTCGGTTCTGAACACGCCTGCAGGGAAAAGGGAAAACTGTTTATTGAAGGGAAAAACTATATTGTCGACGACGGGGATATACTCCACATCCGTTTCAATGTTTAGACAAAGCGGGCGAAGGATTTAAGCTTTTCGATAAAATCGGCTTTTTTGCGAACCGAAACTTCCACTTCGGAATTGTCTTCCATGATCACCGATCCCCCTTTGCCCTTAAGGTACCTTTTAACATATACCAGGTTGATCAGATGCTTGCTGTGAATACGCGAAAACGGCAGGTCTTCGAGGATCTTCTCGTAATTGTTCATTGATTTGGACGCAACGAATTTCTGCCCGTTCGCCAGGTAGAATGTGGTATACACATCATCGGCTTCCAGCCTTACCACATCTCCCAGCTTCACAATATTAAGGCCGTCGGAACTGGGAATGATGATCTTTTCCTGTCCGCCTTTAAGGCTTTCTTTTAAAACAGAGATTCTGTCTTCAATATCCTCATCCTTTTCCCTTGTATCCCTGTAACGGTCAAAAGCGGTTTTAAGTCCATCGAAAGTGACTGGTTTGACAATATAATGAAGAGCAGAGAATTCAAAAGCCCTCACTGCATACTTATCGAATGCAGTCACAAAAATCACCTGGAACTTATGATAAGTCACACCTTCTATTACATCGAAGCCTTCCCCGTCGGGCAGGTTCACATCGAGAAAAAGCATCTCGGGTTTTGTTTCATCGATCAGGGCAATAGCATCTTTGACGTTCATCGCCGTTCCAATGATGCTGACCTCCGGAAAGAATTTCTGGAGCATCGTTTGCAGGGTCAGCAAACTGGCTTTGTCGTCATCAACCAGGACAGTCCTAATTGCATCTTCCATAGGAGGCGGTTTTTCGGCAGACAAAAATACGAAAGAATAAGTACCTTTGCATCCGCAAGCTAAAATAGTAATATTTACATAACAATGCATCTGACTGTTGATAATATTTTGCAAAAAACCTTCCTTGACCGGGACGATATATTGCAGCTTCTTTCCTCCGGTAAAAGTGAATCTGAAAAATTGTTCACAAAATCTCACGAGGTAAAGACTTTACACATCGGGCATAAAGTCTATTTCAGGGGCCTGATAGAATATTCCAATATCTGTTCGAAAGATTGTTTTTACTGCGGAATCAGGAAAGACAACGGGCGGTATCAAAGGTATACGCTCAGCGACGAGGAAGTCGTTGAGGCCGCAAAGTATGCATTTGAGAATAAATTCGCTTCAATAGTGATACAGTCGGGGGAACAAACGAGCAGAGCCTTTACCCTCACCATTGAAAAACTTCTTAAAAAGATACACCAGGCCACAGGGAATGAACTTCATATCACCCTTTCACTAGGAGAGCAGGAAAAAGACACTTATAAACGCTGGTTTGATGCCGGCGCCCAGCGGTACCTCCTCAGAATAGAAGTTTCAAATCCCGAACTTTATGCAAAACTCCATCCAAACGATGAAAGGCATTCTTATAAAGCCAGGCTCGAATCTCTTGGATTATTGAAAACCCTGGGATTCCAGGTCGGCACGGGTGTTATGATAGGCCTGCCCTTCCAGACCACCGCCGACCTTGCCGACGATCTTTGCTTCTTCAGGGATTTTGATATCGATATGGTCGGCATGGGACCTTATGTTGAACATGAGGATACTCCTTTATACACATTACGCCACCTCATCCCTTCTGCCGAAGAGAGAGTGGACCTTTCTATTAAAATGGTTGCTGTGTTGCGGCTCATCATGCCCGATATCAATATTGCCGCAACCACGGCCATGCAGACCCTCGATCCCAGGGGACGGGAAAAAGCGATCTTTGCCGGATCCAACGTCCTTATGCCGAACCTGACTCCGGTGAAGTACCGCGACAATTACCTGTTGTATGAAAACAAACCCAACGTCAAGGACCAGCCCGAGGAAACCCGGATAGCTCTTGAAAAACATATCAAAGCCGCGGGGGATGAGATCGGGTACGGGGAGTGGGGCGACAGCAGGCACTTTGGGAAGAGA
>SESA01000525.1_pt1 | contig 24606 bp, 23 predicted proteins | sample 3171451 | NCBI WGS metagenome assembly SESA01 (sample SAMN06051862, study PRJNA518727) | freshwater metagenome | biome: subpolar coniferous forest; feature: holomictic lake; material: water; isolation source: holomictic Lake 227, 8 m depth | place: Canada: near Kenora, Ontario | collected...
TTCGGCGGCCTTTTTCTATTGTCCATCCCAGCCACGTCCAGACGTCTCCGAACGCTTCGCGTGCCCGCGCTTCCAGGGCCGGGCCGTCCGTCTCCGCGCGTAAGACCGCGAAACACGTCGAGCCGGAGCCGCTCATCAGCGCGCCCGCCGCTTCCGGTTGCTGGAGCAGCCAGCGTTTAAGCACGGCCAGAAAGAGGTATTTCTCGAACACGGGCCGCTCCAGATCGTTGACGAGCCGCCCCCACGGGAAGGGCTGAGGCGCGTAGGAGATGCCGGGAAGCTCGCGGGAATCGCGCCACTGTTTGTAAGCCCACGGGGTCGGGACGCCAAAGGGGGGCTTCACCAAGAGCAAGGGGAGAGGCGTGGGGAAGGGGTGCGGTTCGATGATCTCGCCCCGGCCTTTGCAGATAGCGGAGCCCCCGGCGAGAAAGAACGGGACGTCGGAGCCGAGTTCCGCCGCCAGCGTGTGGAGCGTCTCGGGCGCAAGCGGCGTGCCGTGGAGTTGGTTCAAGCCGCGCAGGGTCGCCGCTGCGTCGCTGCTGCCGCCGCCCAGGCCCGCGCCGTGGGGAATCGCTTTTTCGAGGTGGATGCGCACGGCGGGGGGGAGATGCGCCGTCTCAAAGAACCGCCGGGCGGCCCGCACGACGAGGTTGGAATCGTCGCAAGGCAGCGTGGCGTCGCTGCACGTAAAGGCGATGCCGGAATCGGAGGCCGGCTCCAGGGTGAGCGTATCGGCAAGGGTGATCGCCACGAAGTGGGACTCGATGGCGTGGAATCCGTCGGGGCGTTTTCCCAAGACCGAGAGCGACAAATTGATTTTAGCCGGGGCGGTGAGAAGCATCGGGCGCAGACGATAACACGAGAAGCGGCGACCAGTCCATTTTTTGCGCGTTGCCCGAAACCTCGGCGTGGGGATGTGGCAAACGAGGCGGGGGGAGTGGATTGCGGGAAGTCTGATTGGCGGGGCGCTGGCGGTTTTTCTCGTGGCTACGGGATTCCAGACGCCGCCCCCGCCGCCGCCCGCTCCCCCCGGTGGGCTTTCGCCGCAAGCCGTTCCGGATGCAACGCCTCCGGCGGCTCCCGCATCGACGCCCGTGCCGGACCGGAACGAGATCCGCTTGCCGCTGCCGCCTCCCCGGCACAAAGCCGCGACGCTCGTGGCGGCGGACCCGGATCCGTATCAAACGGACGCCCATGGCGCGACGGCGCTCATGCAGGCGGCGGGACGCGGGGATGTGGCGGCCTTGGAACGTTGGGTGGCGCTCGGGGCGGACGTCAACCAGCCCGACCGCCTCTCGCACACGGCGCTTTCTTACGCGATCATGGCGCACTCGGCTCCGGCGGTGGAATGGCTGGTTGCGCACGGGGCGGAGGTGGACTGGAATTGCTGTGACGGGGCGTGTTCGCCGCTGCTCCACGCGCTGGAGACGCGCCAGTTCACCGTGATCGAACCGATCCTGCGGACCGAGCGCCCGGTGTGGTGGTGCCGCCCGGCGCGGGAGGCGCTTTTCGCGGCGTTGCGGATGGGGGACAAGCCGATGATCTGGGCGCTGCTGGTGAACCACCGGACGCCGCCGACGCTGGAAGGAGCCCGGCAGCCGCTGCTCGGCTACGCGATTGCCTGGGGGGACGAGGATCTGGTTTCGCTGCTCCTGGAATGCGGCGCGGACCCGAACACGGCCCTGGAGAGTCCGGTTGAACGCCAATTTGCCGCCTGCGTTGCCGACGCGCGGGTGCGCGAGGATCTGGAGACGGAGCCGGGGATGACGGTGCTGATGCTGGCGGCGGCGTTGGGGCAGGTGGACTGCGCCCAGCTCTTGCTCGATTACGGCGCAAAGCGGGGGGCCGTTACCCGGCGCAACCGGATGACGGCGCTCGACTTCGCCGCGCGGCGCGACGCCCGGCCGCAGATGTTGCAGGTGCTGCTGGGCAAGAGCCCGCGCCCGGAGGATCAGCGGATGCGCATCCATGTTTCCATCGGCGATCAGCGCGCGGTGCTTTACAAGGATGGGCAAGTCGCGCTGGTGACGCCCGTCTCAACCGGCAGGCCCGGCTTTCCGACTCCCACCGGGCAGTTCGTTGTCACCGACAAGGACCGGATGCACCGCTCCACGCTTTACCCTGCCTATATGCCGTTCTTTTTGCGGATGAGCTGCCGCGATTTTGGGATGCACGCGGGAGTTCTGCCGGGCTACCCGGACTCGCACGGCTGTATCCGGCTTCCGTCTGGAACAGCCGAGCGGCTGTTTCATGAAGTGGACGTCGGGACGCTCGTCTCGATCACACGGTAGCTACCCCATCCGCGCGGCCGCCGCTTCCCACTCGGCGTTGGCTTTTTCGAGGTCTTCCGCGACGGACATCAGCTCCCGGTTGAGTGCCATGGCGTTGCCGCCGGGGGCGTAGCTTTCCGGCTTTTCGAGTTCGGCGGTCAGTTCCTTTTGGCGGCATTCCAGGGCGAGAATCCGCGCTTCCAGGGTGTGCACGCGCTTTTCCAGCTCGCGGCGTTCTGCCGCCTGCGCCTTGCGCGCCTCGGCTTCGGCCCGTTTTTTTTCGCGCTGTTCGCGCATCCCGGGGCCGGCCGGGGCGCGTTCCGCTTCCGCCGCCTCCGCGGGCTGGTCGTTGTGGAGTTTCTCCCCGGCGGTGAGGGCGGCCCTCGCCGACTCGGCCCGGCTTTTGTCGAGGTAATAGTCGTAGTTGCCGGGGTAGGCGGTCAGTTTTCCCGCGCCGATGTGCAGGACGGATGTGGCGATGGATTTGATGAAATAGACGTCGTGGCTGATAAAAAGCAGCGTTCCCTCATACTGCTGGAGCGCGCCGATGAGCGCGTCGATGGATCCGACGTCCAGGTGCGTGGTCGGTTCGTCCATGAGGAGCAGGTTCGGCGGATTGAGCAAAATCTTGACCAGGGCGAGGCGCGTTTTCTCGCCGCCGCTCAAGACGGCCACCGGCTTGAACACGTCGTCGCCCCGGAAGAGGAACGAGCCGAGCACGGTCCGCGCCTCCTGCTCCGAAGGGGGCTTGTCCATCTCCTGCACGCTTTCCAGAACGGTGTGCCGGGGGTTGAGCATTTCCACGCGGTATTGGGAGAAATAGCCCACCTTGACGTTGTGGCCCAGTTCCCGTTCGCCGCTCTGGATGGGCAGGTTCCCGGAGAGCAGCTTGATGAGGGTCGATTTGCCCGCGCCGTTCGGGCCGACGAGCACGGTGCGCTGGCCCCGCTCGGCCTGGAAGTCGAGCCCCCGGTAGACGACGAGGTTGCCGTAGGCGAAATCGACGGCTTTGAGCGTCACGGCGCGCACGCCGCTGCGGGGCGGCTGGGGGAAGCGGAAGTGGACGGTTTTCTGCGCGGCGAGCGGGGCCTCGATTTTCTCCATCCGCTCGATCTGCTTCAATTTGCTTTGCGCCTGCGCGGCCTTGGTCGCCTTGGCGCGGAAGCGGTCGGCGAACTCCTGCAACGCAGCGATTTCCCGTTGCTGGTTTTTGTAGGCGGCCAGTTGCTGCGCCTCGCGGGCGGCTTTTTCGGCGACGTATTTGTCCCAGTTGCCCCGGTACCGGTGGAGGCGCGCGTGGGCGATCTCGACGATGGAGCCGACGAGCGCGTTCAGGAATTCGCGGTCGTGCGAAATCATCAAAATCGCGCCGGGATAGCCCGATAGATACTGCTGGAACCAGCCAAGCGATTCGAGGTCGAGGTGGTTGGTGGGTTCGTCGAGCAGGAGGAGGTCGGGCTCCATGACGAGCAGCCGGGCCAGGTGGGCGCGCATTACCCAGCCGCCGCTGAGCGTTCGGGCCGGGCGCTCGAAGTCGGACGCGCGGAACGCCAGGCCCGCCAGAATCCGCTTCGCCTTCGGCTCCAACTGCCAGCCGCTGGCTTCGTCGAAGACGCGCAGCGCCTCGTGGTATTCAGGCGAGTCCTCCGGCGTTGTGCTCATGATGCGCTGGGCCCGGGCCAGCTCCGGGGTGACGGCGCAGGCGAGTTCCAGCACCGTTTCGTCGCCCGCCGGAGCGCTCTCCTGGGGCAGGTAACCGATGGTGGCCGAGCGTTCCAGGTTCACCGAGCCTTCGTCGGCGCCCGCCTCTCCCAGGATCAGCGAAAAGAGGGTGGACTTCCCCGCGCCGTTCGGGCCCACCAGCCCCACGCGGTCGCCGCGGTTCACCTGGAGCGAGGCGTTTTCAAAAAGGACGCGGCCGCCGAAACTTTTGCTTAAGCTGGAAATCGTGAGCATGAAAGAGCCGAAGACTTTCGCGGGCTTCGCCGTTTGGTGCAAGCCTGCGATTTTTTCCGCTTTCCTGCCGGGGCGATTCGGCTCATCCTCCTGCGGTATGAGCTTGCAGCAACAGATTGACAACGATTTGAAGGAATCCATGAAGGCCAGGCAGGCCGAGCGCCTCGGGGTGCTTCGGATGCTCAAGGCGGCGCTGAAGAATGCGGCGATTGAAAAAGGGGGGCCGGCCGTGGCGCTGGAGGATGCCGACGTTATCGCGGTCATCCGCAAACAGGTCAAACAACGCCAGGATTCCATCGAAAGCTTTACCAAGGGGGGCCGCCCCGAACTGGCGGCCAAGGAGCAGGTCGAAATGGAGGTCTTGAACGCCTACCTGCCCCAGGCGCTTTCCCCGGAGGCCCTCGCCGCGCTGGTGAAAGAGGCCATTGCCGAAAGCGGCGCCACGTCCAAAGCCCAGATGGGCCTTGTGATGAAGCTCGCCAAGGAAAAGGCCGCCGGGCAGGCCGACGGCAAAGCGTTGAGCCTGGAAGTTCAGCGGCAGTTGGCGTAAGGTAACGCATGATCGCGATCATGGTGGCGGCCGGCAGCAGCCGGCGCATGGGATTCGACAAACTGACCGCCGACCTGGCGGGCAAGCCCGTCGCGGTCCATTCCCTGCTCGCCTTTGAGGCGTGCGCCAGCGTGGAGCGGATCGTGCTCGTAACGCGCGAGGAGCGGGTGGCCGAGTTCGAGGCGCTGGGGCGGGAGCACGGTGTGTCGAAGCTTGAGAGCGTTGTCCCCGGTGGCGCCGAGCGCCATCTCTCGGTCTGGAACGGCCTGCAAGCCGCCCGGGCGAAGGAGTCCGATTTTGTCGCGGTGCACGACGCCGCGCGGCCGTTGGTGACGCCCGCCGTCATCGAAGCCTGCCTGCAAACCGCGCGCCACCACGGGGCGTCCGCTTGCGCCGCGCCGGTGAGCGACACGCTGAAACGGGCCACCGTGGACGGCGCGGTGACGGGCAGCGTGGAACGGGACCATCTTTGGGCCATGCAGACGCCGCAAATCTTCCTCGTGGAACTGCTGGAGCGGGCCTACCGGCAGATCCTGCGGCGCGGGGAGGTGGTGACGGACGAAGTCTCCGCTCTCCAAGCCCTTGGCATCTCGGTGATGCTGACCCGCGTGGACGCCCCGAATTTCAAAATCACGCTTCCCGGCGATCTTGACCTCGCCCGGCTCATCTTGGAACACCGATGATCCACGTCACCAAGCTGCCCAACGGCGTCCGCATCGCTTCGGCCGAGATGCCTCACATGAAAACGGTGAGCGTCGGCATCTGGGCGGCCGTGGGCGGGCGGCACGAACCCGCTGAACTTTGCGGCGTCTCCCATTTCCTGGAACACCTCATGTTCAAGGGGACAAAGCGCCGCAGCGCCCGGCAGATCACAGAGGCCGTGGAGGGGCTCGGCGGGTATTTGAACGCGTTCACCGCCGAGGACCACACCTGTTTTTACGCCAAGGCGGGCGCGGCGCATCTGCCGGTGCTTTGCGACGTGCTGGGCGACATGATCCTCCACTCGCAGTTCGCTCCGGCGGAGATTGAGCGGGAACGGGAGGTGATCCGCGAGGAAATCCTGATGGTTCGCGACAACCCCGGCCAATACATCGAGGAACTCCTCTCCGAAGCCCTCTGGCCGGGCCACCCGCTGGGGCGTCCGCTTACCGGCACGGCGGAGTCGATCGCCGAGCTCACGCGCAAGAAATTCTTCGCCTTCAAGGAAAGCCATTACACCGGCAAAACGACGCTCGTCACCGTGGCCGGAGCGGCGGCGCACGAGCGCGTGGTGGAACTGATGCGCCCGGCCATGGAAACGCTCCCCGCGGGCAGGCTGCCCCGGTTTGAGAAGTCCAACCACGACCGGCTTCCCGGCAAGGGGGGCGTGCGGCGGCCGTGGATCAAGGCCGTCAAAGAAGAGATCGAGCAGACGCATCTGGCGCTTGGCTTCCACACGTTCGGGCGGGCGGACGAACGGCGCTATGCCCTGCGGCTCCTGAGTGTGATTTTGGGCGAAAACATGAGTTCGCGCCTGTTCCAAAAACTGCGGGAGCGCCACGGCATTTGCTATTCGGTCCAAAGCAGCGTGGTTTCGCTGGCGGACGCCGGGGCGCTGACGTTCTTCGCCGCGCTGGAGCCATCCAAGCTGGAAAAAGCGCTGAAGCTGACCATGCGGGAGCTGGAGCGGATCGCCACCCATGCCCCCCGGGCCGCCGAATTGCGCAAGGCGCAGGACTATACCATCGGCCAGACGTTAATGGGCCTGGAAAGCACGTCCAACCAGATGACCTGGATGGGCGAGTCGCTCCTGAGCTTCGGCAAAGTGATCGACCCTCTCGAAGTGGAAAAACGGCTCCTCGCCGTGACCGCGGAGGAAGTCCGCTCCGTGGCAGAATTCTGCCTGCAACGCCGCCGGTTGGGCGTGGCGGTGGCGGGACCCGCGCCGGACGCGGAGAAAATCCAAACGTGGCTGGAAAAATGAATTGCGCGCAAAGAACGCCAAGGATGCAAAGCCGCAAAGAAGAGGAAGTTTTGTTTTTGCTTTGCGCCTTTGCGCCTTTGCGTGAGGTAACATGAAAGCATGAACCCGAAACCGAAAAAAGAGCGCCTGGATGTGCTGCTGGCCGCGCGCGGGCTTTTTGAAAGCCGCGAGAAGGCCCAGCGGGCCATCATGGCCGGAGCCGTGAGGGTGGGGGACGCCCTCGCGGACAAGCCGGGGGCGCGCGTGCCGGAGGACGCGCTTCTTTCCGTGAAGGAACAATGCCGCTATGTCGGGCGAGGCGGGCTCAAGCTGGAAGCGGCGCTGAAGCATTTCCCAGTGGACCCCACCGGGAAGATTTGCCTGGACATCGGGGCTTCCACGGGCGGGTTCACCGACTGCCTCTTGCAGCATGGCGCGGCCAAGGTGCACGCCATCGATGTCGGCCACAGCCAGCTCGATTGGAAAATCCGCAGCGACGCCCGCGTGGTCGTGCGCGAAAAACTCAACGCCCGCCACCTCACGCGCGAGGATATTCCCGATCCCATCGACCTTTGCGTGGTCGACGTTTCCTTCATTTCGCTGACGCTGATCCTCCCCGCCGCCTTCCCGTTGCTGGCCCCCGGGGGGCTCCTCATCGCGCTCATCAAACCGCAGTTTGAACTGAGCAAGGAGGAGGTGGATGCCGGGCGCGGGGTTGTCCGCGACCGGGCCGCCCAGCAGCGCGCGGTGGAGAAAATCGAGCGTTTTGTGCGCGAAAACGGGTCTGGCATGAGGTGGGCGGGTGTGATCGAATCGCCGATTCTCGGCGGCGAGGGGAATCGGGAATTTCTGGCATGTTTGCGCGGGATCTGATTATTAGAAAGTGAATATGTCGCCTCAATCCAAAGGCCCGGAGGGGTCCGTCGGTCTGGTTGCCCACTGCGCGAAGCCGAATGCGGCGCAGTTGCTCCGGCAACTCGCTGATAAATTGCGCTCCTGCGGCGCGGAAGTCCTGATGGAAGCGGAAAGCGCCACGCTGGCCCGGGAGCCCGGCGGCGTCTCCTATGCCGAGTTGGGCCGCCGCTGTTCCCTCCTGCTCGTTTTGGGGGGCGACGGGACGATTTTGAAGGTGGTTCATGAGCTGGGCGAACAGCTTCGCCCGATCCTGGGCATCAACCTCGGCTCCTTGGGGTTCCTCACCTGCATCAGCTCCGGCAACGCGCTGGATGCCGTGGAAGCGGTCTGCACCGGCAGCTATGTACTGAGCCGCCGGTCGCTTCTGGACGTGATCCTGGAGCGCCGGGGGGAGATCATTTTCCGGCGCAATGGCCTGAACGAGGCCGTCATCAGCCGAGGCGGGCTCTCCCGGCTCATCAAGCTCGACACGTGGGTCAACGGCATCAATCTGACGCAATTCAACGCCGACGGCCTGCTGGTGGCCACCCCCACCGGCTCCACGGCCTATTCCCTTTCCGCGGGCGGGCCGGTGATTTCCCCCGATGCGCGCGTGTTTGTCATCACGCCCGTCTGCCCCCATGTGCTGACCAACCGGAGCCTGGTGGTCGGCGACGGCTCGGAGATCGTCGTGCGCCCGGTGGGGGACCAAACCGACGTGCTCCTGACGGTGGACGGCCACGGGGTGGAGAAGGTTTGCGAGGGCGACCTCATTCGGATTCGGAAAAGCACCCTGCAATTTTCCCTGGCGATGCTCCCGGAGCTGTCGTTCTGCCAAGTGCTGCGGGAGAAACTAAAATGGAGCGGCAGCGCAGTATGATCACGATCGGCGATATTCTTTCCCCCAAACACATTCTGCTCGACCTGGAGAGCCGAACGCGGGGGGCTGCCATTGCCAAGGTTGCCGAACTGCTGGAATCCGACAGCCGGGTGAAGGATTGGGAGCGCTTTGACGCGGGGCTGCTGCCGGGAAGCTCCTGCATGGCCAACGACAGCGGCTCGGGGATTTGCATCGCCCACGTGCGGACCAACGCCGTCAGCGCCATGATCATGGCGGTGGGGCGTTCGGTGGAGGGGATTCCGGTGGAGGACGGCACGCGCGTCCGGCTCGTGTTCGTGATCGGCGTTCCCGTGGCGCTCGCCTCGGATTACCTCCGCATCATCGGCGCGCTGGCGCGTATTTTTCGCACCGCGAAGGGGGAAGCCGCCTTGCTGGATGCCCAGATCCCCGAGGAGTTCCTGGAGACTCTCTGCACGTTGGAAATGGAGATGTAGCTCACCCCACGCGGAAGAGCGCGCCGAGTTTCTTCCCCAGCACGCGGCTGGCTCCATAGAGGGCGATCCCTAGGAACACCATCGCCCAGACCCCGAGGGCCGAGGCGAGGTAGCGGCCTTCGCCCAGCAGGTTGAAGAGTTCGTAAATCGCTTTCGTGATCGGGAAATCCGTCTGCCGCTGCGCGAGGATCAGCGAATCGGATACCTCCAGCATGGCGAAGGCGAAAGCCAGGAGCCCGCCCGCCAGCAGGTTGGCGGAAAGCAGGGGGAGCGTGATCTTCCGCAGCGCGCGCAGCGGCGGCGCGCCGAGGTTCTGCGCCGCCTCCTCCAGGGTCACGCTCGTTTGTTCCAACCCGGCGGCGACGGAGCGGACGACATACGGGAGCCGCCGCACGGAGTAGGCGATGATGAGGAGCGCGGCCGGGTCCCTGGCCGGGTTCAGGAACGCAAAAAGCCGCCCTTCCTGCGTCATGGCCAGGTAGCCGAAGGCAAGGACTAACCCCGGGACGGCCAGGGGTAGCATGGCAAAGGCGTCCAGGAGCCCCCGGCCGGGGAACGTCGTGCGGACCACGACATACGCGATCCCGATGCCGAGAAGAAGGTCCGCCATCGTGGCGAGCCCCGCGTATTTGACGCTGTTGAGGATGGAGGGGACCGTCAGGTCATGCCCCAGCGCGGCCTGGTAGTGGGCCAGCGTCCATTCGGAGGGGAGGATGGAGGCATACCAGTCGCGCGCCACGGAGAGGAGGACGACCCCGGCGTGCGGCAGCAGGGCAAGGGCGATCACGCCGCCAAACGCCAGTGTGCAGAGGCTTCCCGGCCAGAGGCCGAGCGGGCGCGTCTGGGCCGCGCGTGTCGCCTTGGGGAGCATGGCGAAGGCTTTTCCTCCGACGGCCCATTTGCCCAGCGCGTAGAAAAGCAGGGAGGCGAGCAACGTGACGACGACCAGCGCGTAGGGGAGCGGGTTGCCGGAGAGTTCCTTCAACCCGTGGAAAATCTGGACCGGCGTGACCCGGTTGTAGTCGAACATGAGCGGCACGCCGAGTTCCGTGAACGCCCAGATGAAGACGATCGCGCCGCCAGCGAAAAGGCCGGGCATTACCAGCGGAAGCGTGATGCGGCGGGCCTTGCGCCAGCCGGTGCAGCCGAGGTTTTCGGCCGCCTCGTCGAGGGCCGGATCAAGATTGGCTAGGGCGGCGGCGACGTTCAGGAAGAGGATCGGGTACAGGTGCAGGGTGTTCAGGAGGGCGACCCCCCAGAAGCGTCCGCGCGGGCTGCCGCCCAGCCAGTCGATGGGCGCGCCGGGGTTCGAGAGCCCCAGGTGCGAGAGCAGGGCGTTGAAGGCACCGTATTGCCCCAGGATTTGCTTCAGCCCGATGGCTCCCACAAAGGGAGGCAGCACCATCGGCACCAGGAGGAGCGCAAGGAGCGTCTTTTTGGCGGGAAAATCGAAGCGGTCCGCCGTCCATGCGAGCGGCAGCGCCAGCGCGCACGTGAGCGCCGTGCTCGTCAGCGCGAGCAGGAAGGCGTTCTGTAGGCCTTCCAGGTAGACCCGGTTTTGCACAATCTCCCGGACGTAATCGAGCGTCCACTTTCCCCCGGCGTCCACGAACGCTCCGCGCACGCTCTGCACGATCGGCCAGACGAAGAAGCAGCCGCAGAGAAGGGCGGCGGCCAACGCGACAAAGAGGGCGCAAGCGCGGGACATGGGGCTTTCTTTTTAGAGCAATTCTCAAAAATCCTTTCCGAAAGAGCTGGGGCGACACAAGCCGTCTGGCGGCGTTGCGGCGCTTGGGCTGTGGCGGAAGCCACAGCCACGGCGCTTGCGCCTTGCCAGCCAGCTCGTGGCGCTCCCATCTCTTGATTCGGAAATTCTTTTCGAGAAATGCTATAATGCCCGGCGTAGAATGAGCGAGCGCGATTATTTCAGCGCGTTCAGGATCGGGGCGGGGTAGACGCCGAACAAGAAAATGAGGAATACCAGGACGCCGATGGTGAGGTGGGTGAGGCGGCTGGCCACGACGGGTTCCGCGTTCTTGGCGACGTTCCAATACATGGCGCGCACGACTTTCAGGTAGTAATAGAATCCCGCGCCGACCGTGATGACGCCCACGCCGACAAGCCACCACTGACCGGCTGCGACGGCATCGGCGAAGACGAAGAATTTGCCAAGGAACCCGGCGGTGAAGGGGACCCCGGCCAGCGAGAGCATGGCGATGGTCATTCCGAAGGCGAGGAACGGAGCCCGCTGGCCCAGGCCGTTGAAGTGGGCGATGTTGTCGCCCCCGGTGGCTTTCTGGACGACGATCAGGACCAGGAAGGCGAGCAGGGTCATCAGCAAATAGCCGACGAGGTAGAAGGAGACGGTGGTGGGGGCGCTGGCGGACTTCCAGCTTGCCAGGGCGACGAGGAGGTAGCCGGCGTGGGCGATGCTGGAGTAGCCGAGCAGCCGCTTCAAGTTGAGCTGCGGCATGGCCGTGAGGTTGCCGTAGATCAGGGTCAAGAGCGCCATGGCGGCGAGGACGAATTGCGCCTTGCCGGAGGTGGCGGGGGCGTCGAGGAAGGGGCGCAGGACGCGGATGAGGACGACAAATCCCGCCGCTTTGGAGCCGACGGAAAGAAAGGCGGTGATGGGGGTCGGCGCGCCCTGGTAGACGTCCGGCGCCCAGAGTTGGAATGGGGCGGCGGCGATTTTGAAGCCGAGGCCGACGAACAGGAGCGCCATGGCGAAGTAGGCGGCGGTTTCGGCGGAAAGGGGCAGTGCGCGCAGGGCTTCGCCGACGCGGGCGAGGTTCGTCTGCCCGGTGACGCCAAAGATCCACGTGATGCCGTAGACAAAGAAGCCGGTGGAGAGTGCGCCGAGGATGAGATATTTGACGCCCGCTTCCAGTGAGGCCCCGTTGCGGCGCATGTAGCCGACCTGAATGTAGAAGGAGATGGTCACCAATTCCAGGGCGGCAAAAATCATGACGAAGTCGATGGCGGAGGCCATCAACATGAGCCCAAGGCAGGTGAAGACGGGGAGCGCGAAAAATTCGCCCAGGCCCGCGTTTTTGCCCGCGGCGGGGATGTATCGGCTCAGCACGGGCCGGAACTCCAGGGCCATGATGAGGACGAGGAGGGTGGTCCCGAGGGCGAAGCGCTTGAAGAAGAGGGCCAGGGCGTCGCCGCTATAGAAGGGAGCAAGCTGCGCGCTGAGGGCAGTCTGCGGCGCGGCCAGGAAGGACATTCCAAAGATCGCGGCGATGCCGAGGACGCTGATCCAGCCGAGAAATGATTTCTCTTTGGCATCATCGAAGGCTTCCAGGAGCAGGAGGAGAAGCCCGAGGACGAGAACGGTCAGGTCGAGGGTAAGAGGAGCGAAATTCATGGGGCTGGGACGGCTAAAACGGCCTTGATGGTGGGCGTGACAAGGTGAATGAGAAGTTGGGGACGGAAACCGGTGATGAGGAGGACGGCCAGCAGGAGGAGAATCGGCGGACGCAGGCAGCCGCAGAGGTCAGGCAGAGCGGCCCAGCGTTTGGGCGCCTCGCCCATGAAGGCGGCCCGGTAGCCGCGCAGCATGTAGACGGCGGAGATGACGACACCCCAGAGCGCGACGATCCCGGCGGCCTGGAAGTTGGAGAAGGCGAGGCCTTTCCCCGCGTGGCTGAAGGCTCCGAAGAAGATGGGCAGTTCGGAAGCGAAATTGGCGAAGCCGGGCAGCCCGATGGCGGCGAAGGCCGCCAAACCGAAGGTGAACCCGAGGAACGGCATCGGCTTTGCCAATCCGCCGAGCTTTGCGAATTCCAGGCTGCCGGTCCGTTCCCGGACGACTCCGGCGATGGCGAAGAGGGCCGCTATCGAGAGGCCGTGGGCGAAGAGAAGCATGGCGGCTCCCGTGAGCCCAAGGGGGTTGAAGGCGGCGATGCCCAGGAAGATATACCCCATGTGCATGACGCTGGAGTAGCCGAGCATGGTGTCGAGCCGCTTTTGCGCGATGGTGACCAGGCCGACGTAGAGGATGTTCCCGACGAGCAGGCAGAGGAGCAGGTTCGTCCAGTGCTGGGCCGCCTGGGGCATCAGCGGGAGGGCGACGCGCAGGAGACCGTAGAGGCCGAATTTTTTGAGCACGCCCGCGTGAAGCATGGCGGCCGGAGCGGGCGCGCTGGCGTAGGCTTGCGGAGCCCACGTGTGGAAGGGGAAGAGGGAAATCAGAATGCCGAAGCCGAGGAGCAGCGTCAGGTAGATCCATGGGGTCTGCGGGATGACGCCGCCTTGCAGGGCGAGGGCCTGCAGCCCGGGAATGCTGAAGGTGCGGACATCGGCGGGCAGGCTCAGGTAAAGGGCCAGCAGGCCGATCAGGAGAACGAAGCTGCCCAGGGCGAGGTAGATGGTGATCTTCCACGCGGCGGTGATCCGGTCGCCGGAACCCCAGATGCCGATCAAGAGGAAGGTGGGGATGAGCGCCAGTTCGTGGAAGGCGTAAAAGAAGAAGAGATCAAGCGAGGCGAAGGCTCCGGTGGCTCCCGCGACGATGAAGAGGAGGCAGGCGTAGTAGAGCGACGGGTAGCGTTCCAGTTTCTCCGGGCGCGGGGCGATCCAGACGGCCGCGAACGCCACCAGGGCGGTCAGCAGCAGGAGGAGGAGGCTCAAACCATCCACGCCGAGGGCGAAGGAGAGCTTCCATTCCGGCGCGAGGAGCGTGGCGCTGGTGAATTGATACCCGGCGGCGGCTTGGTCGTAGCCGAAGACTAACCACAGCGTGAGGAGGAGGTTCGCGGCGGTGGCCAGGAGCGCGGTTTTCTTGGGGGCTGCGCCCAGGAGAATCGCTATCGCGGCGGCAACCGGGAGGACGATGAGGAGGATGGGAAGGGAGTTCAAGGCGCTCATTTATAAAAAAGGATGAAGTAGAAGAGGGCGACGACGCCCGCTCCAAAAAGGAGCGCGTAGGCTTGCAGGTTGCCGCATTGGATAAAGCGCAGGGCGAAGCCGAAACCCCAGGTGCCGCTGGAGAGGCCCCGCACGAGCGCGGTGTCGAGAATCCATCGGTCGATGAACCCGCTGATGCGCGCGAGAAGATCCTGGGTGTTCCAGATGAGCAGCGCGTAGAATTCGTCGAAGTAGAATTTGTTGGCCAGGAGCGGGATGCGGATCGGGTCTTTTTCCTGGCCCCGGTAGAGGAGGAAACCGAGCGCGATGCCGAGCAGCCCAAGGCCGCTGGCGATATACGGGACGTTGGAAGCCGCTTCGTGCGCCGGGGTGGGCAGGAAGTTCGCAATCACGCCGTGGTAGCCGGCCACCACCGAGGGGATGGCGAGCAGGACGAGCGGAATGAGCATCACCGCCGGGGATTCGTGGGCGTGCCCGGCCGCTTCGGTGCGGGCCTTGCCGAAGAAGACGACGACGAAGAGGCGCGTCATGTAGAAGGCGGTGAGAAAGGCGGTGAAGAGCCCGGCGTAGAAAATCCAGGGATGATGTTCGCTGGCGGCGATGAGGATGGCGTCTTTGCTGTAGAAGCCGCTGAAGCCGTAGACGCCCATCAGGGCGAGGGTGGCGGCAGCGAAGGTCAACAGCGTGATCGGCTGCTTTTTCCAAAGCCCGCCCATCTTCCAGATGTTCTGCTCGTGGTGGCAGGCCAGGATGACGGAGCCCGCGCCGAGGAAGAGGAGGGCCTTGAAGAAGGCGTGGGTGAAGAGGTGGAACATGGCCCCATCGCGCGAGGCGACGCCGACGGCCATGACCATGTAGCCGAGCTGCGAGAGGGTCGAATATGCGAGCACCCGCTTGATGTCGTCCTGCTGCGTGGCCATCAGGGCGGCCAGCACGGCGGTGATGGTGCCGATGACGGCGATGACTTCCATCGCGGCGGGGGAAATCGAAATGATAAAGTAGACTCGCACCAGCATGTAGACGCCCGCGGCGACCATGGTGGCGGCGTGGATCAAGGCGCTGACGGGAGTCGGGCCTTCCATGGCGTCCGGCAGCCAGACGTGCAGCGGAAATTGCGCCGATTTGCCGACGGTGCCGCAGAAGAGGCAGATGGCGGCGGCGGTGGCGAAGGGGAGGAAGGCGGGGTTGGCCGCGAGTTCCGGCAACTTCGCTTTGATGACTTCAAAATCGACCGATTGCGTGGCCGTCCAGACGAGCAGGATGCCGAGCATGAACCCGAAGTCGCCGAGCCGGTTGCAGATGAAGGCCTTATTCGCGGCGGCGGGCGGCGCGGGCCGGTAGAACCAGTGGCCGATCAAGATGAACGAGCTGACGCCCACCAATTCCCAGAAGATGAACATCATCAGGAAGTTGTTGGCGAAGACGATGCCGAGCATCGAGAACATGAAGAAGGACAGGCCCGCGAAGTAGCGCGATTTCCCCTCGTCGTCGGCCATGTAAGCCCAGGAATACAGGTGGATGAGCGCGCCGATGCAGGTGACAACAAGGAGCATGGCCTTGCTCAAGCCGTCGATGGTGATGCCGATGGGGACTTGGAAGCCAATGCCCAGCGCGCTGAAGTCGAGCCACGGGAGCTGAAACGCCGTGGTGGAGTCCGGCAGCGTGCGAAAGAGGACGATGCTGGCCGCCGCGGAGACGAACACGGCGGCGATGGAGATGAGCGCGCTGAGGTTCCGCCACCGCTGGGTGAAGAGAACGATGAGCACCGCGCTCAAAAGCGGCGTGAAGAGGATGATCCAGGGAAGGTTCTGCATACTAGAACTTGAGGCTGTTGAGGTCTTCGACGTTCGTGGTCTGCCGGGCCCGGTAGAGGGCGACGATGATGGCCAGCCCCACGGCGACTTCGGCGGCGGCGACGGTGATGATGAAGAAGACGAGCATCTGGCCGTTGTAGTTGGGCAGCCCGCTCACGGTGCCAAACCGGGAGAAGGCGACCAGCGAGAGGTTGGCGGCGTTGAGCATCAATTCCAGCGCCATGAAGATGATGAGGATGTTGCGGCGCAGCAGCACGCCCGCGAGCCCGAGGGCGAAGAGGAGGCCGCTGACGAGCAGATAATCGTTGAGTGTGACCATGGCTATTTCAATTCGCGTTTACTTAAGACCACCACGCCGATGCTGGCGACGAGGATCAGGACGCCGATAACCTGGAAGGGGAGGTTGTAGGCGCTAAAAAGGGTCATGCCGATGTTGTGGGCGTCTTGCAGCGGCCCCGCCGCGAGCGGCGGAAACGGCGCATTCCCCGCCGGGAAGCTGCGCAGAACAAGGCCGATCTGGGTGACGAAGAGGCCAACCACGGCCGCCCCTCCCAACAGCACGGGCAGGCTGATGGGGCGGCGTTCCTCGGCTTTCATATCCAGGAGCATGATGATGAAGAGGAAGAGGACCATCACCGCGCCCGCGTAGACGAGGATTTGGATGACGGCGATGAAATATGCTTCCAGCCCGAAGAAGAGGGCGGAGAGGCCAAGGAGCGAGACGACGAGGCAGAGCGCGCTGGCGACCGGGTTCCGGTTGAGCAGGGTGGCGGCGCCAAAGCCGAGCGTCAGCGCGGCGAAGATCCAGAAAAGAATGGGTGACATGGTGTGATTATTTCTTCTCGTTCCATTTGTTGACCAGCCCGGTGCGCAGGCCGCCCATTTCGACGAGCTTGGCTTTATCGTGGATCATTTGCGCGCGGTTGGTGCCGTTGATGGCGTATTCTTTTTTAAGGAAGATGGCTTGCTCGGGGCAGACTTCCTGGCAGAGGCCGCAGTAGATGCAGCGGATCATGTCGATCTGGAAGGCTTCCGGGTATTTCTCGATTTTGGCGAAGGGGTCTTGCGCGGGAATTTCGCCGGGCTTGATGCGGATGGCGCGCGGCGGGCAGATGAATTCGCAGAGCTGGCAGGCGACGCACCGGGTGCGGCCGTGTTCGTCGGAGACGAGGGTGGGAGCGCCCCGGTAGTGTTCGGGGAGGTTGGCGTCCCATTTCTCCTCCGGGTATTGCATGCAGACGTGGGTCTTTCCCCGGAGCATCCGCCAAAGGTGGCCGAGCGTGATCTTCAGGCCCGCGAGCACCGAGGGGAGGTAAATTTTTTCCGCGAAAGTCAGTTTGGGACGTGGAACTTGGTAGGCCATGACGTTAGTGCACGAAGGCGACGATGAGGGCGGTGAGGAAAATGTTGAGGAGCGCGACTTCAAACATCCAGATCCAGCCCAGTTTCATGAGTTGGTCGTAACGGAATCGCGGGAGGGTCCAGCGGATGGCGATGAAGAAGAGGAGGACGCCGAAGACTTTGGTGAAGAAGACGCCGATGTTGACGAGGCCCCACAGGACGCCAGGCCATCCGGCGAGGCTGCCGTCCGGGATGAACGGACAATGCCAGCCGCCCAGGAACAGGGTGACGATGAAGGATGCCCCGGTGATCATCGCGGTGTATTCGCCGAGGAAGAAGAGGGCGAATTTTAACGAGGAGTATTCGGTATGATAGCCGCCGACCAGCTCTGTTTCAGCCTCGGGAAGGTCGAACGGGAGCCGGTTCGTTTCGGCGAACATGGCGGTGGTGAAGGTCACAAACGCGATGAGCGCGGGAACCCAGAGCGCCGCCTGTTGCAGGGTGGGGAGCTTGCCCGCCGTGATCCCCGGCAGGAGCATCCAGCCGTTCTGCACCTGGTAGTTGACGATATCAACAAGGTTCAGTTTGCCGACGATCAGAAAAAGCGGGACGACCGAGAGGCCGAGCGCCAGTTCGTAGGAGATCAACTGCGAGGTGGAGCGGATGGCCCCGAAGAACGGGTATTTGGAATTGGACGACCAGCCTGCCAGCACGATGCCGTAGACGCCGAGCGACGAGATGGCGAAGATGAAGAGCGGGCCGATGTCCACGTTGGCGATGACCATCGGGACGCCCGCGATGCTGCTTCCAAATGGGATGACGGCCAGCGCGACGATGGCCGCGCCGATGCCCAGGGTGGGGGCGATCCAGAAATACAATTTATTGACGAACGCCGGGGTGAACTCTTCTTTTAAGAGGAGTTTCACGGCGTCGGCAATGGGCTGGCCCAGGCCGCCGAGGATGGGCGACCAGTCTTTGATCCCAAACCCGAGCAGGCTGAAGGGGAAGCCGGTCCGGTTAGGCCCCAGCCGGTCCTGGATGAGCGAGCTGACGCGCCGTTCGGCATAGACGGTGTAGGACACCATGCCGAGCACGACGCAGAGGATGCCAGCCGACTTGGCCAGCGTCGTCCAAATCAGGAATACAAGTGGGTCTTTGAAAAACTCAAGGAGCGCGTTCATTAAAAAGGCTGGGAAGAGGTTTCACACGAAGGCACGAAGACACGAACAAAAACAGGGAAATTGGAGCATCGGGGTTCAGCCCTTCGTGCCTTCGTGTCTTCGTGTGAGTTCATTGGACTTTGTGTGATAAGTTAGGCGGTTGGGAGTTGCACGCCGAGGTCACCGATTGCGTCGAGGCTCAATCCGGCAAAGGCGGGCGTGGCGGCGGCCAGGGCTTGGAAAACGTCGTTGAGGGTGGCGAACCCGGGAGCGATTCCGGTGAGGGCTTCGAGGAGCCCGGCCAGGATTTCCCAGTCGTCGCGGGCGAGGCCCGGGGCTTGCACGGCCTGGTTGAGCCGCTGGAGCCGCCCGGCTTTGTTGATCATCGAACCCCGTTTTTCGGCGAACCCGGAGGCGGGCAGCACGAAGCTCCCGGCGACGGACGCCGCCGTGGTGGCGTTGGGAAGGAGGCTGGTGACGACGAGAACATCGAGTTTGGCGAGGTCGGCGGGAGTGAGCCCCGCTTGCGTGGCGTCTTCGCCGAGGACGACGAGCGCCTTGATCGCGCCGCTGCGGACGCCTTCGGCGATGGCCTGCAAATTCGCGCCGGGAGTGGCCGCGCTGACGCCCAGGAGCTTGGCCCCGGCGGTGTTCGGGTTCCGGTCCGCGCTGAGGAGGATGTCGTCGCCCGCGTCGGTGTGCGGGACGATGTCATGCAGCGTGACGCCGAGCGCTTTGATGAGCCGGGCCGCGAGGAATAATTCCTCGTTGGTCAGCTTGCCCGAGGCAATGAGAGCCGTCTGGCCGGGGGCGACGAGCTTGAAGACTGTCGCAATGCTGGCGAAAGCGGCGTTCCAATCCGGCTGTTCGACAAAGCGCACGATGGGCGAAAGGAGGCGCTCGGGGCTGTGAAGGTCGTGGAAGTTGAGCCGCCCGTAGTCGCACATCCAGGTCTGGTTGACGGCGTTGTTTTCGCGTGGGGTCTGGCGGTAGACGATGTTCTCGCGCGAGCCGATGACGGTGTTGCAGCCGGTGGCGCAGCTCGTGCAGATGCTCTTGGTTTCTTTTAAAAACCAGGTGCGCATCTTGAAGCGGAAATCGGTGGAGGTCAGCGCGCCGACGGGGCAGAGATCGACGGTGTTGAGCGAGTAGTTGCTGTCGAGCTTTTTGCCCGGGTGGCAGGTGATGGTATTGTAGCTGCCTCGGTCGACGATGCCGATCACATCGTCCTTGGCCACCTCGCGCATGAACCGGATGCAGCGGGTGCAGAGGATGCAGCGTTCGGCGTCGAGCGTGACGCGCGGGCCGATCTCAACGCGCTTGGGCTTTTTGACTTTCTCTTCGAGGAAGCGCGCGTTGGCCTGGCCGTAATCGACGGAAAACTCCTGCAACCGGCATTCGCCCGCCTGGTCGCAGATGGGGCAGTCGAGAGGGTGGTTGATCAAGAGAAATTCGAGCACGCCCTTGCGGGCTTCCTTGACCACGTCGGAGTCCGTGCGGACGGCGAGCCCTTCGCTCACATCCTGCGCGCAGGAGATATTGGTGCGGGGAACCCAGTTGTGCACGGGCTTTCCGTCGGGGCCGAGTTCCGGTTTGCGGTCCGGGCCCATCTTGGGCATGCCAAGCTGCACCATGCACATGCGGCAGTTGCCGGGCGCGGAAAGGCGCGGGTGGTAGCAGTAACGCGGGATGAATTTGCCCACCTGCGAGCAGGCTTCGATAATCCGCGTCCCCTTGGGGAATTGATGCCAGACGCCGTCAATCTGGACGTTGACGAGTTCGACGGGGTTGGGAGTGGTGACTTCGGCGCTCAAGGTTTTTTTTCCTCTTTGGATTTCAAAAGGGTGACCAGTTCACGGAGCAGATAGACGGTGTCTTGGCGAGATTTGGCAGCCTTTTCTTGTGCTCGAGCCATATCTGCCAATGCCGTGGCTGCACGACCGAAAAATTGAAGCAGGAGGCCGCCAAAAACAAGGATGCCAATAAGTATCCCTCCCAAAAAATCAAAGCTCTGTAAGTTCATCCCGTTCATATTACTGTTGCGCTCCGATTAAAATTCGTGCCCTCGCCACGAATCTCCAGATTCGTAACGTTCCTAGAGCCTGTCTTTCCTTCGTGCCTTCGTGCCTTCGTGCCTTCGTGTGGAAACAAGAAAGCAGGGCCGGAAAGCTGGGCGAGGAAGGGGTTCCAGAGCTGTGCGGCAGACAGGACGCATGGGACGAAGCCTGCCTTTGCCCCTTTGCCCCACGAAGGAATTAAGTTGGTGTAAAATCCCGAAGTCGGTTGGCCTTGGCTCGCTTCTAAATTTTTACACGAAGGCACGAAGGCACGAAGGCACGAAGGAGGAAAGGGAAGGATATTCACGGCATTCATCAGTGCTCTCCTCCGGTTAAAGTTTCGCTCAGGAATTCCGGTGGGGTGAAGGGCGGGACTTGCTTCTTGGCGCGGGCCGCGAACTCCTCGGGGAATTTGGCCACGAAGCTCATGGTGGGCCACGAGCAGGCTTCGCCAAAGGCGCAGATGGTTTTGCCCGCGATGTTGTTGGAGACGCTGGCGAGCAACTCCGGGTCGCTGGTCACGCCGCCGCCCGCGAGGAGGCGGTCGGTGATTTTCCGCATCCACAGCGAGCCTTCGCGGCAGGGCGTGCACTGGCCGCAGCTTTCGTGGGCGTAGAAGTGGTTCAAGTTATTGAGGACGCTGACCATGTCGCGTGTGTCGTCCAGGACGATGACGCCGCCGGAGCCCGCCATGCTGCCGCAGGCGGCCATGGTGTCGAAGTCCATCGGGATGTCGAGGACGCCGATTTCCTTTTCCATCATGGTGCCGTCGGCTGCTTTGGCTTTGGTTTTAAAGCGTTCGTCGGCGCGGAAGACTTTCGCGGAACTGCCGCCGGGGATGATGGCTTTGAGCTTGCGCCCCGGTTTCATGCCGCCGCAGAGGTCGTTTATCACTTCCCCCAGCGTGAGGGAGCCCACTTCGATTTCAAAGTAGCCGGGCTTTACCACGTCGCCGCTGATGCCGATGATGCGGGTGCCCGTGTTGTTGGGCGTGCCGATCTTGGCATACTCCGCGCCGCCCATGCGGACGATGTGTTTGACGTGGCAGAGCGTCTCCACGTTGTTGACGATGGTGGGGCACTGGTAGAGGCCGAGCACCGCCGGGAAATACGGGGGCTTGATGCGCGGGTAGGCGCGCTTGCCTTCGAGGGACTCGATGAGCCCGGTTTCCTCGCCGCAGATGTAAGCGCCCGCGCCACGGTGGACGTAGATTTCCAGGTCGAACCCGGTGCCGAGGATGTTCTTGCCGAGGAAACCCTTGGCTTTGGCTTCGGCGATGGCCGTTTCGAGGAGCTTCGCCCCGTCGGGAAATTCGCCCCGGATGTAGAGGTAGGCCAGGTGGACGTTGAGCGCGAAGGAGGCGATGATCATCCCTTCGATCAACTGGTGCGGGTCCTGGTGGATGATGTAGCGGTCTTTGAAGGTGCCGGGCTCGGACTCGTCGGCGTTGCAGATCAAGTAGATCGGCTTCGTCTCGCCGGGCCGGATGAATCCCCACTTGACGCCGCACGGGAAGCCTGCGCCGCCGCGACCGCGCAGGCCGGAAGCTTTCACTTCGTTGACGATGGCGGCGGGCTCCATCGTGACAGCTTTCTTCAGTTCGGCGTAACCGCCATTGCGGAGGTAACAGTCGATATCCGGCGTGTAGCCTTCGCGGTCAATGTTGGCGAAGACCATCCGCTTTTCGCGCGGGTGTGGGATGCGGCGTGCGGGCGCTGGCATGGGCTTACTGGTATTTGGAGAGAATGGTTTCGATTTTGTCGGCGGTGACGGCTTCGTAGAAGTCGTCGTTGACCATCAGGACGGGGCCGCTGCCGCAGCTCGCCAGGCATTCGACCGATTCGATGGAAAACTTGCCGTCCGGGCTGACGGCGATGGGGGAGCCATGGGCGCGGTGGTCCAGGGTGGGGATGCCGGTGGCCTCGCAGAGCTTGGCCTTGAGGGCCGCCGCTCCGGCCAGCGCGCAGGAGAGGGTCTTGCAGACGCGGATGTGGTGCCTGCCCGCCGGGCTGCGCCGGAACATCGGGTAGAACGTCACCAGTTCCAGGATGGCGACCGGCTGGAGTTCCAGTTTCGTGGCGATCCATTGGATGGCTTCCTCGGAGATATACCCGAAGTGTTCCTGGAAAAGATGCAGCAACGGGAGGGAGGCGCTCCGCTTGGAAACGGGATAGTGCGAGATGGCCTCGTCGATTTGGGTGAGAAGTTGCGGTGGAATCTGCATGGGGATTATTTGCCGATAGTTCCCGTAATGGCGGGTGTTCCGTTCTTTGACCCTGTGCCCAGGCGGTCGCCGACGAAGGTCAGTTCAATTTTCTTTCCGTTCTGGACGTAGATGTAGCGGGTGACGGAGATCGTTTTGACGGCTTCCGCGGGCGGCTCCGAGACGGTTTCGATTTTGTTCGGCGCGCCAAGGATCGACTCGACTTCCTTGGTGGTCATGTCGGGCTTGACGGCGTGCAGGTTGGCGTCGGTGATCTTGCGTTCGCAGGCGCCTAGGGCTGCCATGGCGAGCAGCACAAGCATGGCAAAAAGACGCGGAGAGGTAAAAGTTTGCATAGTGCTCTAACGATCACACTCGCCCATCACGAAGTCGAGGCTGCCGAGGATGGCGGGGACGTCGCCGATGAGGTGGCCTTTCAAAATTTCCGGCAGGACTGCCAGGTTGCAGAAGGAGGGGGAGTGGATTTTCAAGCGGTGGGGGCTGCCGCCGCCGAGGCTGTTGACGTAGAAGCCGAGCTCGCCCTTCGGGTTTTCCGCCGCGAAGTAAACTTCGCCCTCCGGGGCCTTGACGCCTTCGGTGTAGAGGAGGAAGTGGTTGATGAGTTCCTCCATTTTGGTGAGGACTTCGCGCTTGTCGGCGCGGAAGTTCTTTGGGTCGGCGACGTTGACGGGGCCGGAGGGGAGCTTATCGATGACCTGGCGCAGGATGCGCACGCTTTGGCGGATTTCCTCCACGCGGACGTAATACCGGTCGTAACAGTCGCCCACGGTGCCGACGGGCACGTCGAAGTCGTAGCGTTCGTAATCGAGATACGGCTGGCATTTGCGCAGGTCGTGGTCGATGCCGGAGGCGCGCAGGTTCGGGCCGGTCAGCGCATAATCGATCGCCATTTCCCGCGAAATCACGCCGATGTCCTTGGTGCGGTCCACGAAGATCCGGTTGCGGGAGATGAGGCCCTCGATTTCGTCCACGACGGGGATGACTTCGTCCAGGAATTTGCTCAACTGCGGGATGAACCCTTCGGGGAGGTCGCGGATCTGGCCGCCCACCCGGGTGTAGCTGGTGGTCAGACGCGCGCCGGTGAGCAGTTCGCACAGATTGTAGACTTTCTCGCGCTCGGCCATGACGTAGAGGAATACGGTCATCGCGCCCGTGTCCATGGCGAAGCAGCCGAGGCCGAGGAGGTGCGAGGAGATGCGGGCCATCTCGCTGCAAATGACGCGGATGGCTTTGCCGCGCGCGGGGAGTTCCCAGCCCATGAGCTTTTCCACCGCCAGGGCGTAGGCCACGTTGTTGGCCAGCGGGGCCAGGTAGTCGAGCCGGTCCGTGTACGGGACGAACTGGTTGTATTGCATCGCCTCGGCGATTTTCTCGCTGCCCCGGTGAAGGTAGCCGAGTTCCGGCGTGGCTCGTGTGATCGTCTCGCCGTCCAGTTCCAGGACGAGCCGCAGCACGCCGTGGGTGGCGGGGTGCGAGGGGCCCATGTTGAGGATCAGCTTTTCGCCAAGCTGGTCCGAAAGAGGATCTGCCGTGGAGGCAGCGAGGTGTTGCTGGGTGCGTCCGAGGGTATCGGGCGATTCGAACTCATGCGTGGTGAGAGCCATTTTCGGTGGATAAGAAAAAGAAGACGCGGGAAATTAAAAGTCTAGGGGGAGGGGGTGGCAAGCGTATTTGTGAAAAATTTCACAAAGTGACGTTTCCGGTAGTCCCCGCAGCAGGCTGAGAAGCCGATGGTCATGCGGGGTTTGAAGCGAAATCCCGTTGCGAAAAAAAACGTATCCCCGGGGGATGCCGGACGCATGGCAGGGAAGGCTTTTGCACGATTATGTTACGGTTGTTATCACTCTGTATAATGAATTGTGAATACGTGTTCATCAAAAGAGGTGCAGCCTTTTGCAAGAGTGGGCGAAACCGGCGAAAAATGCCTGCATTGATGGCTTGCGAGGCCGCGCATTTCATCGGAGATTGCCTGACTCATGCAACACGGGCGAAGCGAATGCTCCCGCTCCTCATTGGAAAAACGAACAACATGCTAGTCTTATCACGTAAAGTGGGGGAAACGATCATGGTCGGAGATAATATCGAGATCATGGTTACTCGAATCGAAAGGGACACCGTCCGGATCCGGATCGCCGCGCCCAGGGAAATCCCGATCTTCCGGGGCGAGCTCTACCGCGAGATCAAGAAGGCG
>SESA01000528.1_pt1 | contig 24523 bp, 18 predicted proteins | sample 3171451 | NCBI WGS metagenome assembly SESA01 (sample SAMN06051862, study PRJNA518727) | freshwater metagenome | biome: subpolar coniferous forest; feature: holomictic lake; material: water; isolation source: holomictic Lake 227, 8 m depth | place: Canada: near Kenora, Ontario | collected...
AAAAAAGTGTATAGTGATACCACTAAAGGGTGGCTTTATTAGTGATACATGTCTTGTCGACTCACGAACCGTGCGAATAATAGCGGGGGAGATAAAATGGATTCACGTAAGTGCCGGATGCTACACGCAGCTCTTGTCATACTGATCGCAGGTGCAGTTTCATCGGTTTTTGCTCATGTTGAAAAAACAGCCGCCACCGCTGTTCTGTCGCTTGACGGAGCTTGGTCGCTGGCCACGGATCCGCAGAATGTCGGACGAGAGCAGAAGTGGTTTGAGAAAACACAGCTCATCGACGCCAAATCAGCCAAGGTGCCTTGGATCATTCAGGAAGCGTTCCCAGCCTACCATGGCGTGGTATGGTATTCGCGCGAGTTTACGGCTCCAGCCAATCCGCATGCAGACGGACGCACGCTGCTCCGTTTCTGGCAGGTGGATTATCTGGCGGAGGTCTGGCTCAACGGCGTTCCGGTGGGCGGACACGAAGGCGGCGAAACACCCTTTGTGCTCGATGTCACCGCAGCCATCAAGCCGGGCCAAGTCAACCGCTTGACCGTGCGCGTGCTCAATCCGACCGACGCGCCCATCGACGGCATCCGTCTCAGCGAAACGGCGAGGCGGTGCAAAGAGGGTGGATCGAACTATGTTGCCGGAGGCAGTTACAATCACGGTGGCATCACGGAAAGCGTTGAGTTGCTCTGCGTTCCTCCTGTCTATCTGGCGGATCTGTTCGCATCGGCCACGTCCCATGCGGACGCAGGTAAGATCCATGTTCATCTTAGCGTACGTAATGCGAATACCGCTGTTCAAAAGGCACATATCGTTCTCACAGCCTCTTCGGCCCGCAGCGGTGAAACAACGGCGACGGTTACTCTCGACCGCGACCTGTGCACAGGAGTTTCGCAGGTCGAAGCCGATCTGCTGATCAGCAGCCCCCACCTCTGGAACCTGAATGATCCCTATTTGTATCGCGTAACGGCCTGCGTCGCTGGCGTCGATTCCGCCGACATGGCCGAGCGCTCTGTACGTTGTGGCTTTCGCGATTTCCGCTTCACCGACGGCTATTTCCGGCTCAACGGGCATCGGCTCTATCTGAAAAGCACCCACACTTGCAACCACTTTCCCATCGGTCTCCAGTTTTCTCGTGATCCCGATATGCTAAGGCGCGACATGTTGAATCTGAAGGTCATGGGGTTCAATATGGTGCGCTTCATCTGGGGCGCGGCGACACCGATGCAATTGGATCTTTGCGATGAGATAGGACTCATGGTTTATGAAGAGTCTTACGCGGCGTGGCCCATCGCGTCGTCGCCCAAGATGCCCGAACGCTTCGACGCGGCCGTCGGCGAATTGATTGTGCGCGACCGTAACCACCCGAGCGTGGTCACCTGGGGCCTTCTGAACGAAACGAAAGACGGGCCAACCTTTCATTACGCCGCTCACATGTTGCCGCTGGTACGTCGCCTCGATCCTGATCGAATGGTCTTGTTGAGCAGTGGGCGCTGGGATCTTTGGCCAGTTCAAAACAAGATTGGACAATCGGCCGATTTCCGCATGTGGCCACAGGATGGTTCCGGCGAACCATGGGTGGCCGTCAACCCTACGACATCGACGATACACACGGCGGGTATCACGTGGCCATCTGGCCGTCTGGCACTCCACCCCGGCCCTTTGGGCGAACGCAGCGTGGTTCGCTGGACAGCCCCGCAGTCTGGCATGGTCGAGATCGACGGTTCCTTTATTGGCCTTGCCCCTCGGGCCACCACCGACATTCACATCCTGCACAACGGTCGTTCGCTCTTTGCTTCGTCCCTGAACCTCGATGGCCACCCGAACACAGAGGCCTTTGATCGGAAACTCAGTGTAGCGAAAGGCGATACGCTTGACTTTGCTGTGGGAGTCGGTAACAAAGACTATGGCGGCGATACGACGGCACTGAACCTCAGCGTTAAAACAGCGGACAAAATCTACAACGCCGCCGCAGACTTTTCGGATGTCAAGAACCCGAATGACGCTTGGTCATACGGGAAGCTGGCGACACTCGATGCCACGACGTTTGTCGCTTATGGGAAGCAGATTCCCCTCGATATTCCAGTTGGAACGCTGTCGAATCCCGGCTCGCCCGTTTGGGAGGACACGCTCAGCGACCAACACGACTACCCGCGAGTGCCCTGCACCGCCAGCGGAATCCACAATGTGCGTACACGTACCGGCACCAAGGGCCAGCCGCTTTTCTTTTCCGAATATGGTATTGGCAGTGCGGTCGATCTGTGGCGCGCAACGCGTCACTGTGAGCAGGAGAAGGCTGAGGGATCGGAAGATGCCCAATACCTGCGCGGCCTACTCGACCGTTTCCTGTCCGACTGGAAGGCATGGCGGCTGGAGCAGGTGTTCGCCCGCCCCGAGGATTTCTTTATGGAGAGCCTCAAGAAAATGGCCGGGCAGCGCACACTGTGCCTCAACGCGATCCGTTCTAATCCGAACATCGTTGCCCACAACTTGACTGGCGCGAATGACCATGTGCTGTGCGGCGAAGGTCTCACCACGCTGTTTCGTGAGCTGAAGCCCGGTGCGATCGACGCGATCTTTGACGGTTGGTATCCGCTGCGCTGGTGCCTGTTTGCCGAGCCCGCGCACCTTGCTAAAGGCAGCAAAGTCCATCTGGAAGCGGTGCTCGCGGACGAAGATACCCTCGCACCGGGCGACTATCCCGCACGGGTACAGGTGATCGGTCCTCGCATGACATGCGTGATGGAGCGCGCTATTACGGTGACGATCCCCCCACGTAAGAGCGGGACGAATGAACCGCCTTTTTCAAAGCTCTGGTTCTCTGAAGACGTTGCTATCGACGGCCCAGCAGGCGAATACAAATTTCTCGCCACCTTCGAGCGCGGCGCGGCAGCGGCGGGCGGATCGGCATCGTTCTACGTGAGCGATCCAGCCGATCTGCCATCCGTGACGTCCGAAGTGGTTCTGTGGGGCGACAACCCTACGACAACAAAATGGCTCAATGATCGCGGCGTCCGCACGCGCCCGTTTACGTCCGTTGTATCCGCGAAACGCGAGGTGATTCTTGCCGCACCGAAGCCGCCAGCTCCCGGTGGCGCGGTGGCGTTTCGTGAACTCGCCCAGCGGATCGCCTCGGGCTCCACCGTCGTCTTTCTTTCTCCCGAAGTGTTCACGCAAGGCGACCAGCCGACGGCTTGGTTGCCACTGGCCTATAAAGGCACGGCGAAGCAGATTCGCGGCTGGCTCTACCTCAAGGATGAGTGGTCGAAGGTACATCCGATTTTCGAAGGGCTTCCGTCGGGCGGGTTGATGGACTACATCTATTACCGCGAACTGATTCCCGATCTGGTGTTCTCAGGACAAGAGCCCCCGTTCGAAGCCATTGCAGGCGCGGTCAAGGCCTCCCAAGACTACGACTCGGGGCTGATGATGTCGGTCTACAATCTCGGCGCGGGCCGCTTCGTACTGAACACGCTGAACATTCGCAACCAACTGACCACGCATCCCGCCGCAGGTCGTCTCTTGCTCAACATGTTGCGCTATGCGTCGAGCGATGTAAATAAACCGCTCGCGCCGCTGCCTTCCGATTTTGACCGGCAACTCGATACCCTGAATTACAAATAGAAAGGTTCCTATGAAACACATCCAACGGCTATTCATTCTCGCAATGCTTGTTTCTTCAACTGGCGCACTAGCCATCAGTGATCGGGATATCGTCAAACCGATCATTGGCGACAAACTGGTTCCAGCAAGGCTCACGCACAAAGAAATGGCAGGCGGTGAACTGGACCGACGCATCACGGATTTGATCGACAAGAATTTCATGATTCTCGATTTGGACCGAGACTGGCTGAAAAAGTTCAAGCAACGGACGGATCGCGGGACTAAAAGCAACGTCTACTACGGCATCGGCAAAGTTCTTGACGCGGGCAGTTTGTTTGCCCAATATACAGGCGACCCGAAAGTTGCCGAACGTAATCAATACATCATGGATCAACTGCGGGCTACTCGCGATCCGGATGGGTACGTAGGTTTCTGGAATGTCGAGTCCAACAACCATCAGAACGTTGTCAATTGGATTCTTCACGAGCAGGAGTACCTCAACCTGGCACTGGTGCGAAACTACCGGGTGACAGGGAACACCCAAGCTTTGACGGATGCGAAAATCATGGCGGACTACATCATGCGGATGTTCCCCGCCAATAAAGATGGAGAGCATATCATTCCCCCGGGTACCTCCATTGCGGGAATCACGGAGAGTTTCGTTGAACTGTATCGCGTGACGGGAGAGAAGGGGTATCTCGAATTCGCCAAGCACCTGCAATATGAACCGCACTGGTACTACCTGAAACCTTATGATGCTTGGGAGAAGAACATTTCACAGGCCCGTTACCATGTCTACGTGATGCTGTCGCACATGTACCCGGACACGGAGCTGTATCGGCTGCTCGGCGGCGAGGATTACCTTAAGAAAAGTCTGTGGATGAAGCAGGAACTCTTTGAGCGTGGACACGGCGGGCTGTTGGTTACCGGCTCGACGTCTAAGGGGGAGTACTTCACGTACAATCAGGATGGCTCGGGGCCTGTCGAAGAATCATGCGTGACGGCGTACCTGCTACGCTGGCTGGACAGCCTGATGCGGCTTGAGGGCGACCTCCGCTATGGGGACCTCATGGAACGGACGATCTATAACGCCCTGTTCGCGGCACAAGCACCGGACGGACGCCGCATCTGCTACTTCACGCCGTTCACGGGCAAGAGGAGTTTTCAAAACCATGATACCTTTTGCTGCAACGGGAACTTTCGCCGCGCGGTTGCCGAACTGCCGCAAAAGGTCTACTACCGTACCTCAGACAACGGCATCATGCTGAATCTGTTCACCCGTTCTGACAAGATCTTCGATGTCAACAACAAGAGCGTCGCGATCAAACAGGAAACCTCATACCCGAACTCCGGCGAGGTCAAATTGTTGTTTACGTGCTCGGAGCCGGTTGAGTTTACATTCATGTTCCGCACTCCGCGCTGGGTGGAAAACATGGAGTGTTCCATGAACAACGTGCCTTGTACACTGAACAAATCCGAACTCGGTTACGCCACTGTCAAACGGATGTGGAAATCCGGCGATACGCTTACGATCACAATGCCGATGAACTGGCGCTTCGTTCGCGGACGGATGATTCAGGATGGCCGTGTCGCTCTTTTGCGCGGCCCGGTCCTGTTCACGTTCAGTGATAAATTGAATGCGGATGTGCTCAAAAAATGCCCGAACCCCCGAGATCTGGTTCTCGACCCGACCAGCATCGGCCATCCGATTCTGGACGATAGGATTCGTCCTGACGGACAGAAGGTCGTCATCAAAGCATGGACGAATTCCGAACGTACAGGTGAGCGAGTTAAAGTCGTGTTGACGGAATTTGTCGATGCCGATGGCATCGAAGTTTATTTTAAGGTCCCGAAACTCGACGATACGTGGCCGATTCGTATCATGGACGACGAATTGCTCTCGGAGCCACGCAAGTCAGCCCATTGAGAGATTGTGATCAACAACAACTTCTGTTATATATCCGACTCAGGGATTTAAAGCACACTTAAATATGGAGCGGGCGATGGGAATCGAACCCACGTGTGAAGCTTGGGAAGCTCCTATTCTGCCATTGAATTACGCCCGCTGAAAGTGGGGTTACATTATCAAAATGCAGGGCGCGTTGAAAAGCACAAAAAGAAAGGTGCGAAAAATATTATAATTGGGCTTGCAATCACTAGGACTGATTTGATAAATTTACGCCCTTCTTTTGCTCCCATCGTCTATCGGTTAGGACACTAGGTTTTCATCCTAGTAAGCGGAGTTCGACTCTCCGTGGGAGCGCCAATTTTAAACCGCATGCGTAGGCAGGCGGTTTTTTTTTATTTTTACGGCTTGCTCCGCACGTAAGAATATGGGATTGTTTTACGCAATGAAGGTTCTTTTAATCACACCGCCCTTGTTGCAGTTAAATACACTTTATCCAGCGACGCCGTTACTAGCTGGTTTTCTTGCCTCGCAAGGTGTGGAGGTCGCACAAGTTGATCTCTCGCTTGAATTGGCATTGCAGCTCTTTTCACGTAAGGGACTGTTAAAGATCGTTGAGCAGTGTCGTGCGCATAAACGAAATACGCCCTTGGTGAAGCGCTTCCTCGCGCGTGCAGATGATTATCTTCAAACGATTGATAAGGCCATTTCGTTTTTGCAGGGCAATGCGCCTGAACTTTCTTCGCGCATTGCGCAGCGATCGTTCCTTCCTGAAGGACCGCGCCTTGCCGCCATGACCTCGGGTTCTGGTCTTTCCCCTGATGAAGCCTTGGAGATGTTGTTCAGCACGCTCGACATGATGGATCGTGCGACGTTTTTAGCGTCGCTCTATCTGGATGATCTCGCGGATGTCATCCGAGAAGGCGTTGATCCGGATTTCGGCTTTTCGCGCTATGCGGAGCGCTTAGGTGTCGCCATGCCGATCTTTGATCCGCTTCTCAAGAAGCTTCAATCGCCGCCCAATCTCATTGCCGGAATGATCGATGAGCTGGCGGCGCAGGCGATGCGTAAACATAACCCCGATGTCGTCGGATTGACCTTGCCTTTCCCCGGAACCGTCTATGGAGCGTTTCGTATTGCTCAGCAGGTCCGGAAGATGCGTCCCCAAACACGTATTGTCATGGGTGGCGGCTATGTCAATACGGAGTTGCGTAACCTTACAGATGAACGCGTCTTCCAGTTTGTAGATGATATTTGCTTTGATGAAGGCTTTTCGGCGTGGAGTTGCGTCCTTGCGGACGTAGTTCTAAAGTTCGAGAGTTCTAAAGTTCTAAAGTGTAAAGAGACGCCCTTGTATGATGGCATTGATTTTTCGCGGTATATCAATTTGATGGAGACCACGAATCCTATGCACCGCATCTGGTCGGATGGCAAGTGGCTGAAGATGCAAGTCGCAAACGGGTGCTATTGGCACAAGTGTGCGTTCTGTGATGTGGGGCTGGATTACATTGGACGCTATACGCCGCCCAAGGTGGATGCGCTGGTTGAGCAGATGGAGCAGATGATCCAGGCGACAGGGCAGAGGGGCTTCCATTTCACGGATGAGGCGCTGGCACCAGCCTTGCTGCGTCAGCTGAGCGAGCGGTTGATTCAACGCAAACTCAAGGTGTCTTGGTGGGGTAACGTCCGCTTTGAAAAAGCCTTTACGCCTGAGCTTGCGCAGCTCATGGCAAAGGCCGGCTGCATTGCGGTCACAGGCGGACTCGAATGCGCTCAGGACCGGCTGCTGGTCTTCATGAACAAGGGGATCACCTGTAAGGATGCTGCCACCGTGTGCAAGGCCTTTTCAAAAGCAGGCATCCTTGTCCATGCTTACCTCATGTACGGATTTCCGACGCAGACGAAGCAGGAAATTTTTGAGGCGCTGGACTATGTGCGTGGACTCTTTGCAAACGGATACATCCAGTCCGCCTACTGGCACCGCTTCGCGCTGACGGTGCATAGTCCGATTGCCAAAAATCCGAAAGCATTCGGCGTGAAGCTTGTGGAGGATCTTTCGCGTTATCCTGCGCATGGATGCAAGGTGCTGACGCGTGAAGCGCTGAGCAAGCAACCCAGAGGACCGCGCTGTTTTGCCTTGAACGAAATTCCTTACGCTGTCTCGCGTGCGCCCGATTATGATCGTCTGGGACACGCCTTGCGCTGCGCCATCTACAACTATATGCTCGGACTTGGCTTGGATGTGCCGGTGGAGGAGTGGTTGTGAGAAGTGTCAGTAAGTCTTAGAAGTGTCAGTAAGTTAATACTGAACGCTGAACGCTCAACTCGTAACGTTGAAGGTGGAATAAGGCTCGTTGGAGCGAAGCGGAAACCATTCGACGCATGTCGAAAGCGAAGCGTTAATTTCATTGAAGCTACGATGTACATTTTAATAAGGTCGTGTTATGATAATTTCATGATTGGGGATGCTTTTAATAGCGAGGAGGCGAAGCGTAAGCAACGCAGTTGGAATATGAGCCGTGTGCGGAGCAAGGACACAGGCGTTGAGAAGCGTGTCCGTTCGTGGCTCTGGCGTGAAGGGTTTCGTTTTCGCAAGAATGTCAAAGGGTTGCCGGGGTGTCCGGATATTTTATTACCCAAATACAAAGCGGTCATCGATGTGCGGGGCTGTTTTTGGCATCGGCATCCGAATTGTCCGATTGCGACCATGCCAAAGAGCAATAGCGCGTTCTGGTGGAAGAAGTTTAATCGGAATGTCAACAGGGATTTGGAGACAGAGAGGGCTCTGGCTTCGTTAGGGTGGCGCGTGATTGTCGTTTGGGAGTGTGAACTCGAAAACGATGTCTGCGCGGCAACGTTTGAGCGTCTGCGCGATACGTTGCTGAACTATGATGATGACACAGCTCGATATGAGCCTGTTTTATGCGTGGCTGAGGAAATGTCGGGGTACAATGTGAATGAGGGAGAAACACAAATGAAAAGTATTGTCAGTGCATGTGTGGGGATGATGGGATTCGTTGCGCAGGGCGCAGAGGTCTATGCGTATGCGGGCTGTACAGTGGATGCCAAGAAGGAGGGCATTCATGTCTTAAAGGTCAACACAGAGACCGGTTCGATCCAGCCGGCATGGGTGTTGTCGGGTGTCGAGGGGACAACCTATTTCGCGCTCAATAAGGCAAAGACCTTTCTGTATACAGCGCACACGGACGCTAATCTGCCTAGGGGAAAGAACGGAACGATCGCGTGTTACAAGATCGCAGGCGAAAAACTTATTTTGGTGAATCAGGTTGCTTTAGGGTGTGGTTCGCCCTGTCATGTCTCGCTGGACAAAGAGGAGAAGGCTGTGGTGTGGGCTGATTATGGCAGCGCGATCTCGGGTGTCTGTGAGATTCAGGCTGATGGTTTATTGGCGACCCAAGCGCCAGTCACGATTCAGCATGTAGGCAGCGGCCCTGATAAATCACGCCAGGAGAAGGCGCATGCGCATTGTGCGATGTTGACGCCTGATAATCGTTTTGTATTCTTCGTTGATCTGGGTATGGACCAAGTCCGCTTCTATGATTTTGCTAAGCGCAAAGAGGGTCTGTGCGAAGTAGAGGCGTTGCGCATCACAACAGCTCCGGGTGCAGGTCCGCGCCATGTGACGTTTCATCCGAATGGCAAATGGCTCTTCCTGCTCAACGAACTGAATAATACGATCTCAACCTATTCGTATACAAGTGAAGGGACGAAGCACATCTGTACACTCTCGACGATCCCGAGTGACTTCAAGGAATTCAGTAAAGCCTCGGCCATCAAGATCACAGCGGACGGGAAGATGCTCTTTGCAGGGAACAGGGGACATGACAGTATTGCCACCTTTGTGGTGGATGAGAAGACAGGTAATCTGACGTTTATGACGCGGTCCATGTTGAAGGGCAAGTTCCCGCGCGATTTCACGCTGATGCCCGGCGAGAAGTTTATGCTGGTGGGGCACGAAACGTCCAATGAGATTTACTCCTACGCATTAGATCGTGCGACAGGTGATTTGACACCGGTGTCCGGTCCAATCCTTGCGCACAAACCGCTCTGCTTTGTGTTTGGTTCACCGCTGTAAGCGTGGCGCCGCTCGGAGGATGGACGAGGTTAAAAGGGAGAGACCCACGAGGAGAAGGCCAAGCCTTTACTCGGCTAACAGAGGGGGAGTGAAGGTAGTCTTGTCGTAAGGCTGCAACCGCACGGTGTAGGAGTAGTTTTTATCTGAAGGAAGTTGGAATTCCTTGTGCGGCTTGGCGCCCCAGCTATTGTCGCCGCCGACACCCATCTGGACGAGGTCGAGATTGAGTGTGGTGGTCTTGCGCTGGGGCATCTGGAAGGTATGCTTGTGGCTTTGCAGGTCCTCTGCTGTGTAACGGAGGGCCTTGACGCTCAGCAAGTTCTTGTCTGCGATGGCGAGTAACCCTTTGCCCTTTGCATTGGCGATGGCGGTCCAGCGGACCTTGACCTTGTTGCCGCTTTCGCACGGTTCGGTGTAATCAAAATACTGCTCGTCGATCTTACCGCTGTAGAGATCAATCACGGCATCGCAACGGTCGGAATAGGTCTCTTGCGGACCGCACCCGTACCAGGTGATGGTTTCAAAGCCTTCGGGCATGAGCATCTGAAGTCCGAAGCGTGTTGGCCATTGCTTCTTCTCGACGCCTGTGTAGTTGGCGGTGATCGCGATTTCGCCATCAGGCGAGAGGGTATAGGTCAAGGAGTAAGGGGCATCCACCTTCGGAAGCTTTCCTTCTGCGACAATCTTGACCTGCTTGGCGCTCTGCTCGAGCACGGTGACCTTTTCTGGCGTCCAATCAGTGCCGATGGTCTTCCAGTCACCATGCGACTTCTCACTCTTGAAACCGCGGTCATTGTCGGTCGGTGCGCGCCAGAAATCAGGACGCAGCGCCTCCTGAATAAGCGCGACGCCGTTGTAGGTAAGTGCGGTCAGCAGTCCGTTTTCAAAAGTGGCCGCAACGGAGGCTCCCTTCACGTTGATCGTCTTGCCATTTTGCTGGACGGTCAGCGTTCCTGTGTGCTGTTTAGGCGTGACAGGTGCGCCCTTGCATATTGCGAATTGTTCCCAGGCCACCTCATGGCCTGCGGCAGCCCACGAGGTGTCCTTGGCGAGCTTGAAGGAGACATTCAGCCAATACTCTGTTCCGGGTTCAGCTTGGAGTTTCTGGAGGGGAATTTTGATGAGCCCTTCTTTTTCCGGAGCAAGTTCAGGAATGTCGAAGGAGCCCTTTTGAAGAACGTTTCCATTGGCCTTGACTTCCCAGGTGCCGGCGATATTCTCATTCAGCGTCTTGAAGCAGAAGCCATTCTTGACCTGGATAGTGCATTTGGCGGGATTAAATGAGGAGAGCTGAATATCCTGGTAGACCTTTTTAACTTCGAGAATGCCAGGATGGGGGGTACGGTCGGCAGAGACGAGTCCGTTGCAGCAGAAGTTATCATCGCTCGGGATGCCGTCATGCGGGCCTTTGACATTATGCATCGGCTTGCCATCTTTATCCGTGTAATAGAAGTCGCCGCCATACGCCTGGAAGACCTTCTCGCCGGCTTTCGGTTTTTCGAATTGGCGTGAGCGGTTGGCGCGTGCGGGCTGGTAGAGGCCTTGTTCGACCCAGTCCCAGATGCAACCGCCTTGCAGATAGGGAAGGGTATAGATCTGTTTCCAGTACGACCAGAGATCGCCCGTGCTGTTGCCCATGGCGTGGGCGTATTCGCACATAATATAGGGGCGGTCATGTTTTTCGGATGCATACTTGGCCAGCGAGCTGGGATTCGGATACATTGGGGAGATCATGTCGGTTTCCGGGCGACCGCCTGCCTCGCAGGAGTGAATCAGACGGGAGGGATCGCGCTGCTTCATCCATCGGGCGGTTTTTTCGAGGTTACTCCCCCACCCATTCTCATTGCCCACGGACCAGATGATGATCGATGCATGGTTCTTGTCACGCTCGACCATGCGTACGGTACGGTCCATATAGGCCTCCTGCCAGTTCGGGTCCTTCGTCAGGTTCTGTGCGCCATGGCATTCAATGTTAGCTTCATCGTAGACATATAGGCCCATTTCATCGCAGAGTTCATACCAGGCCGGAACATTGGGATAGTGGCAGGTGCGGACAGTGTTGATGTTATGCTGCTTCATGAGCTGGATGTCTTTGACCATCATCTCCATGTTCATGGTTTGACCGGTTTTGATGTCATGCTCATGACGGTTCACGCCTTTGATGAAGATGCGCTGTCCGTTGACCAGCAGATTACCATCCTTCAATTCGACGGAGCGGAACCCGACGCGTGTGGAAACGACTTGCAACACCGTGCCTGTTTTTTCCTTCAGTGTAATAATGAGGCGATAGAGGTTGGGTTTTTCAGCAGACCATTTGAGGGGGTTTTTGACAGGCGTACTGAGTGCTGATTTGTCGCCCTCTGCTTTGACGCTCAACTCAACGACGGACTTGCCCTGTGCATCTTCTAACACGTATTCAAGGGTGGTGTCCTTGCCATTGATAATATCCACCGCGACCTTGAGCTCCGCATCCCTATAGTTTGAATCGAGGGGCGTGTTGACTTGGAAGTCTCGGATGCGTGTTGTGGGTGCACACCAGAGATAGACATCGCGGAAGATGCCGCTCAAGCGGAAGAAATCCTGGTCTTCCAGATAGGAACCGTCACACCAGCGAAAGACCTCGGCGGCAATTGTGTTTGCGCCGGGCTTCACAAAGGGCGTGATATCGAACTCTGCCAAGGTACGGCTGTCTTTGCTGAAGCCGACCTTCTTACCGTTGATCCACAGATAGAAGAAAGAATTGACGCCGTCAAACGAGATGAAGATTTTGTTGCCATTCCACTCTTTAGGAACGTTAAAGGTGTGGCGATAGGAGCTGACGCTGTTGTAGGGATTTGCCGGGTCCACGACTGGCGGTGTGGGTTTGCCCCAGGGATATTTGATGTTGGTATAGATGGGGACGCCGTGGCCTTCGATTTCGACATTGGCGGGGACGGGAATAGTGGTCCACTTCGAGTCATCGTATGTGACAGCTTCAAAGCCTGAGACGCGATCGAGTTGCGTCTTTGAGAAATGATATTTCCATTGACCGTTCAGCGATTGATAAAAGGGCGATTTTTCACGCTCTGCTCCGAAGGCATAACGGATCGTCTTGGCGATTTCCTTCGAAGGACACGCAATCATGGTTGCGTGTGGATTCTCTGTGCCCTGATGGAGGGCTTTTTGATTTTGCCAGTCACAGGGTTCCTGTGCGAGCGCGCAGGTAATGGGAAGCAATGTCATTGCCAGCATCGATTTATTCATGGTGAATTGTCCTTTTACTTCTTTTGCAGGAACGACGATTTTTCAAGCTCGTGCGTCATTTGCTCAAGAGCCTTTGTTAAAGCTTTGTCAAAAGCGTCAATGATCGAAAGGGGGCCAGATTCCACTTTTGCACGACCTGTCGTTTCCGTGCTCCAAAGCACGGTGAAATCGGATGTTGTCTCATCTATAATTGTAAAGCGCAACGTAATGACGGCTGTCGGGGTTTCAGTGTGGCAATCCAAGAGGATCTGTTCGACGGTGCCTTCGAGACCGGTTTGTGCGAGTGATCCGGAATTTGAATCATAAACAGCCTTGAAGAGACCTGTCTTACGTAGATAGCTCATGGTTTGAACACGAATCAACTCATGGGGTGCAGCAATCCACGTGGTGTAATAATCCATGACAGTTTCACCATTTGCACGCCGGACAATGAGATTGTTAGCCTCAAAAGGAGGCTGACTCTTAAAGGACAAGATTTTTAAAGGGCTAAAACGGGGTGTCGGGAGTGACGTTCGGGGTGTGGACGCCTCCAAGGCATAGCTTTTCTTTTGACCAACAGCGTCGTGTTGAGCGTCAGATGAAATACATCCTGTGAACAGGAGTGTAGCGAGGGCGAAGAGGGTTACGACGGCGTGATGGAAGGGCAGAAGGATAAAAAACGGGAGATGGTGCGCTTCAACGGGTAAGGTATGCGATTCTACAGGGTTAGTGGACATATTTTTCTCCTTGTTGAGGTGAGATTAGCAGACACCGAGAATGTCATCTCGTTTAAGTGGGTGACCATTCAAGAATGATTTTCCATCCATGCGCCGGCTACCCTCAGGTTGCACGGCAGTCAAGCACAGGGCAACGTCTCCTGTTAAGATCATGGGGCCGATCGGGGATAATGAGCAAACGGTTCCTGGCGTTGTTCTCGACCATCCTTCTGGCTGAGGGAGAATAGTGGCTTCCAAAATTTTCATTCGTCCAGAGGACCCCTTCTTGACGAGGTGATTGGGCAGAAACGTAAAGGCGCCAGGCCAGGGGTCATACGCACGAATGTGTTGTTCGATTGTCTTCCCCGGCAACGACCAGTCGATAAGGCCATCATGCTTATGCATTTTTGGGGCATAAGTTGCTTGCGAATGATCTTGCGGTTTTCGCGTGCTTGCGCCATTAATGATTTGCCGTAGTGCCTTGACCATCGTGACAGCACCCAGAATCGCAAGACGATCCATCAGGGTGGCTGCGGTATCATCAGAGCAAATGGGTTCGACGGCAGTCAACAGCATGTCGCCATCATCCATGCCCTCTGCCATCTGCATGATGGTCACACCAGAGATTTCTTCACCGTTGGCGATTGCAAATTGTACAGGTGCGGCACCGCGATATTTAGGCAACAACGAGAAATGACCATTGATGCATCCATGCGGTGCCAAGGTTAGAAGTTGTTTGCCGAGAAATTGTCCAAAGGCCACGACAACAATGACATCAGGTTTCCAAGAGGCTAGCGTTTTTAGAACTTCTGGGGTATTAATCTTTTCGGGAGAAATAATTGGGACTACCTTGTTTTCGACAGCATACGCTTTACAGGGACAAGGCGTAAAATGTTGTTTACGTCCAGAGGGACGGTCGGGCTGTGTCACCACGCCAACAACTTTGAGCAATGGAGACTTCATTAATGCCCGCAGCGTAACCGCTGAAGCTTCTGCCGAACCTATGAATACGACACGCATAATAAACGAGAAAATACAATCGTTTTGACCTAAAACGTTTTATTAAATTTAACATAAGAGCTCGTTTTTTGCGATTCTAAAATAATTAAATTTCTGCCTTGCGCTTTCCGAGGCGGTTTGTTAAATTTACTACTCTTTTTTGCGAATGGTAGGGTACCGAAGTGGCCAAACGGGGCAGACTGTAAATCTGCTGGCTTACGCCTTCCTTGGTTCGAGTCCAAGCCCTACTACCATGTTTTTTTTGTTGGTTGGGAGGAGGTGAATAGCGTGATCCAGATGCGAATGAAGAAGGGTGAATCTGTTGAGAGAGCCCTTAAGCGCCTGAAGAAGGTAATGGACAAGGAAGGGCTGCTCAAGCAGCTCCGTAACAATCGTTACTACGAGAAACCGTGTGTAAAATTACGTCTCAAATCAGCGCGCGCACGTATACGTAGCCATTCCCGGCGCGCTATGCGCGAAATGGGCTGAGTAGCGTCATACGTTATTCAAGGTAAACAAGGCATCGGTTCACTCCGGTGCCTTTTTTTATTTTTTAGAAATATGGGCTGGACAATCATGAGACGGAAGGCGTAAACTATTAACTTTATTAATTCTATAAAGAGGAGATATTCATGAAGACGATTCTGGCGTTTGCGATGATGGCGGTGATGGCTGTTTCTGTTTCGATGGCAGCGGATGCGGTTCAGCCTGAGAAGAAGGCCCCTGCAAAGTGCTGCGAAGCTTGCAAGTGTGAAAAGTGCAATTGCACAGTCGACAAGAAGGGCGTAGCCTGCAAGTGCGACAAGTGCGAATGCGGCAAGACGAATGCAGATGGCACCGCTCCTAAGCAGTGTAAAGCAAAGAAGGAAAAGAAGGCCAAAGCTGCGAAGTAAGTACGTCTTTTTTTAGATTGACTGTCGTAAGACGGTAAATCAAGAAGAAAAAAGCACCGGAAATTTTTCCGGTGCTTTTTGTTGTTTTGAAAAGGCGGGGTTGAAGCCGCCATAATCTAACGGATGGTCAATTATACGAGACCCTGCTCCAGCATGGCTGTCGCGACCTTCATGAAGCCAGCGATGTTTGCGCCCATGACGTAGTTGCCCTTGTGGTTGAACTCTGCTGCGGCATCCCAGCACTGCTGATGGATGGCGCACATGATGCCATGGAGCTTCTGATCCACTTCTTCACGTGTCCAGCTTAAACGGATTGAGTTCTGGCTCATTTCGAGACCGGAGGTTGCCACGCCACCTGCGTTTGCTGCCTTGCCAGGACCGTACATCAGTTTCGCCTTGATGAACTGCTCAACAGCTTCAGGCGTGCTGGGCATGTTCGCGCCTTCGGCGACCAATTTGCATCCATTCTTGATGAGTGTCTTGGCGTCGCTTCCATTGACTTCGTTCTGGGTTGCACTCGGGAATGCGCAATCGCACTTAACCGCCCAAGGGGTTTTGCCAGCGACGAATTGAGCCTTCTTGAACTTCTTTGCATACTCGCTGATGCGGCCACGCTTGACGTTCTTGAGTTCCATAACGAATGCCAACTTCTCTGGGGTGATGCCATCTGCATCATAGATATACCCGCTGGAGTCGGAGAGTGTCACAGCCTTGGCGCCGAGATCATTCAGCTTTTCAACTGTGTACTGTGCAACGTTTCCGGAACCGGAGACAGTGCAGAGCTTTCCTTCAAAACCTTCGCCGCGAGTCTTTAACATTTCCTGTGCGAAATAGACGCAGCCATAACCGGTTGCTTCAGGACGAATCAACGAACCACCCCAGGTGCGGCCCTTGCCGGTCAGCACGCCCGTGAATTCATTACGCAGGCGCTTGTATTCGCCGAACATGAATCCAATTTCGCGTCCACCGACGCCAATATCGCCTGCCGGCACGTCCGTATCATTTCCGATATGACGGAAAAGTTCGCTCATAAAAGATTGGCAGAAACGCATGACTTCGTTGTCAGACTTGCCCTTAGGATCGAAGTCACAGCCACCCTTGCCGCCGCCCATCGGGAGCGTGGTCAGTGCATTCTTGAAGATCTGCTCGAAACCGAGGAACTTCAAAATGCTCTGATTGACGGTCGGATGAAAACGCAGACCGCCTTTGTAGGGGCCGATTGCGCTGCTGAATTGTACGCGGAAACCACGGTTGACCTGGAAGTTGCCCTTGTCATCCTGCCAAGGTACGCGAAAGACGATCATACGCTCTGGCTCAACGACACGTGCCAAAATGTTTTGCTTCTCAAGAATCGGACGAGCCTTGATGACGGGTTCCAGAGATTCCAGAACTTCCTGCACGGCTTGCAAGAATTCGGGTTCGTTAGCATTACGTTTGCGGACGTTTTCTAGGACGCTTTGTACATAACTCATGATGAATGAACTCCTCTTTACTTTTAGTTAGCGAAAATCGCTTGTTCTTTATATAGCAAATCCTGTGCCATGAAAAAAAAGACGTAAGCCGCCACCCACGAAGGATTAAAAACGATGGACTAACCTATAAAGAAACAAAAAAGTAATACAATTTTGTAGTACTGCATTTTTGTATGCAACAATAATTGTTATTTAGAACCCAAACTCAAGCTGACCCGCCACGACGACCTTGCGTCCATCAGTCAACGTGGAATCGGAAGTGTCATAGACAACGAAGCGAACAGCGGGGAACCGTTTGGCCAGTTCATCTCGGATGTACTCCTCGACGGCCCGGATATTTGCCGGATCGTCGTCTGAAAATCCGACACTGATTGGTTTCCGAACGCCGATGCGCTCAATTATAGTGAAGAGGTGATCTAAAAAATCAAGGATGGCAAATTGTTTACGGGCCTCCGACTTATTGTAATCCGGTATGCGTCCCTCGACGAGTTGCTCAAATTGAGGGGATGTGACGGCGTGATATTTGTTGAGCGAGAGATAATAGTCTAATGTTTGTTCGTCACTCATCGATTCGTTAAGAGGGGCTCCTTCGTAACTGATCACATACCCTCGCAAATTGCTAAGCATCGTGGTACGTTCTTCGGGGGTTAACACGCGGTCGATAAATAGACGTACGCCTCGTTTCAAGGTCTCACTGCTGTGGCCGCGAGCGGTCACAATCGCGAAAATACGCCCTTCAATCAAGGATTTTTTGAAGGTGTTAAAACTGGGAGGAGGAGCGGTTTGTCCTTTGAGCAGATGGTCGATGGCGGTTCGCGCATCTTTTAGAAAAATACTTTCGTGGGTTTCATCAAAATCCCGGAATTCGCAAAACGCTTTTTTCCAGTTCCCCTCAGGAGGACGGTAATTCACAGTGTCGTTGCGAATAACGGTAAAAAGCCAGGTCGAGACCAGATGCGGAACCCACGAGCCATCTTGTAACCGACGCTCTAAGTGGATACGCGTAGGCATGTGCAGGATGTTGTCATCCCAGTCAAATATGTAATACTTCAGTTCGCGATCGACAACTGAAAGATTAGCGTTTTGTTTCATGTGAAAATAAAGTATTCTTGTTTCCATGGAAAGTCAACCATCAAAAGATAGAACACAATCCGTTTTAGTGACTGGCGGAGCCCTCCGGCTTGGTGCGACGATTGCAGAGGAACTGGCAAGGGCGGGCTGGAACGTGGTCGTCCATGCCAATCATTCGCACACAGAGGCAGAAGCGCTGTGTGAACATCTTAGGTTGTATGGCGTACAAGCGTGGTGCGTGATAGCAGATTTAAGCCTTCCTGATTCCGCGAATACACTCTTCGCGGAGGCACTGAAGATGGCTGGCCGATTAGAAGGCATCGTCAACAATGCGGCTATTTTTTCATTGAAAAGGGAGATGTCTGATCACGAACGTGCATATATGTTCAGTGTCAATGTTCATCAGCCAGTCCAGCTTACAAGTAACTTGTTTGACCATCTGAACGTGCGTCAGGCTAGGGGAAGCGTAGTCAACTTGCTAGATCAGCGGATTGTCCGAGTTGCGATGGATGGAGCTACGCCGTATGAACAATCGAAACTCCTGTTGGCGCAAGCGACGATTGCGGGAGCACGTACCTTTGCGCCAGTGCTACGGATTAATGCGGTTGCTCCAGGGGCGATTCTCGGCCCGACAGAGGTCACGGCAAGAGAACCCGCCGGACACTTTCCGCTTGGATACCGTCCGAAACCTGCCGATGTGGCATCGGCTGTCCACTGGTTGCTAGAGTCCGAGTCGATTACAGGACAGACCCTCTATGTGGATGGCGGCCAGCATCTGGTGCAAGTCTAGGAAGTGTCAGTAAGTCTTAGAAGTGCCAGTAAGTTGGGACGTGTGGGCTCTTTCATTTCACAAAAACGAAATACACCTTCTTGCGCGGGGGTATGATTTTTGATAATGTAAAAAAATTCATTTCTCTATAGAGGCGAAATGCTGGGGAGTCAACATGTATAAAATTGTTTCAAAGAAGCAGTTGTCGGCTGACGTTTTTCGTATGGAAGTAGAAGCTCTGCTTATCGCACGCGAACGTAAGCCCGGACAGTTCATTATTTTACAGATCGATAATGATGTTGGTGAGCGCATCCCGTTGACAATTGCGGATGCAGATGCAGAAAAAGGAACCATTACCCTCATTTTTCAGGCTGTTGGACGCACCACGCACATGTTGGCGGATAAGCAGGTTGGAGACACCATTCCGGCATTGCTCGGTCCGCTCGGTCTGCCAACGCACATTGAGCATTTCGGACATGTCGTCTGTGTCGGTGGCGGAATTGGGGTTGCGCCACTCCATCCGATTGCTCAGGGCATGAAAGCTGCAGGTAATAAGGTGACCATCATTATGGGTGCCCGCAACAAGGATTTGCTCATCATGGAAGAGGAGATGCGCAAAATCGCGGATGAATTGATTATTGTGACAGATGACGGCTCTTATGGGCGCAAGGCACTTGTGACGGTTCCGCTTAAGGAACTTTGCGAACAGTCGCCGAAGCCGGATATGGCCGTTATTATCGGCCCGCCCATCATGATGAAGTTTGGGGCGGAGACGACGCGTCCGTTTGCTGTCCCGACCGTGGTGTCGTTGAATACGATCATGATTGATGGGACGGGTATGTGCGGCGGATGTCGTGTAACCGTCGGTGGTAAGACCAAGTTTGTGTGTGTGGACGGCCCAGAGTTCGATGGGCACTTGGTTGATTTCGATAACATGATGAAGCGCCTGCGCGCTTATAAGCCCCGTGAAGACGCCGACCACAATGAACACCACTGCCAAATCGGTTTAACCTAATGAAGTACTACTCAGAAGTTGAAATAACGCAATAAGGCAATAATGCAATAACGCAATCAATTTTATGCATAAGACACCCGAAACATTTTACAGTGACGCGTCCGCGAAACTCGCGGAGCTAAAAGACAAGACACTTACACCTAAAGAGCGCATGGGTATTCCTGCTCAAGAGATGCCAGCTCAAGATCCGAAGGTGCGGTGCCATAACATGACCGAGGTTGCGCTGGGTTATTCTGCTGAGCAGGCGCGTGTGGAATCCATGCGCTGCTTGCAATGTAAGACCGCGCCGTGTATCAAAGGTTGTCCAGTAGGCATCCGCATCCCTGATTTTCTCAAGGCAGCCGCTGAGGGCCGTTTCGACGATGCCGTGGCGATTATTCGTGAAAATAGTTTACTGCCCGCAGTCTGCGGACGTGTCTGTCCGCAGGAGACACAATGTCAAGAACCCTGTACGCTGGGCAAGGCGTTGAAGAATGTGGAGCTGTCGGTCTCTATTGGACGTGTTGAGCGCTTTGTTGCTGACCTTCAGCGTGAAAAAGGGCAACAGGACATTCCGGCTGTTAAACCTCCGACAGGCAAGCGCGTGGCGGTGATAGGCAGCGGACCTGCGAGTATCACCGTTGCGGCGGATGTGCGTCGTGAAGGTCATGAGGTGGTGATGTTCGAGGCTTTCCACAAACCGGGTGGCGTACTTATTTACGGCATCCCAGAGTTTCGGTTACCCAAGGCTATCGTGCAAAAGGAGATCGACACGCTTACGGCCATGGGCGTGAAGCTGGAAACCAACTTTGTGGTGGGACGCACGCGCAAGATTAAGGATCTGATGGAGAAGGATGGGTTTGATGCGGTATTCGTTGGAACAGGGGCTGGGCTGCCCAAATTCATGAACATCCCAGGCGAAAATCTGGTGGGTGTCTTTTCGGCGAACGAATATCTGACACGCTCGAACTTGATGAAGGCTTATGATGCAACCCGCGCGCATACGCCAATCTATAAAGCCAAGAAGGTTGCCGTGCTGGGTGGCGGGAACGTGGCGATGGATGCTGCACGTACAGCCTTACGGTTAGGCGCGGAAGAAGTATATCTGATTTATCGTCGGACCGAGAAGGAAATGCCTGCGCGTATTGAAGAAGTCGCGCATGCCAAAGAAGAGGGCGTTCGTTTTCATCTATTGCAAAATGCAATACGCATAATAGGTGATGAAAATGACTGTGTAAAGCAGATCGAGTGCTTGCGCTATGAACTGGGTGAACCCGATGCGTCGGGTCGTCGTAGCCCAGTTGAAATCAAGGGCAGCGAGTTTCTGATGGATATGGATTCGGTCATTGTTGCGATCGGCAACGGGTCGAATCCGCTGATCAGCCAGACAACAGCAGGATTGTCCGTCAACAAGTGGGGTAATATTATTGTTGATGAAACGGGTAAGTCATCGATTGACGGTATTTACGCAGGAGGCGACATTGTTCTGGGTGCGGCAACCGTGATTCTTGCGATGGGCGAGGGTCGGCGAGCCGCAGCGGCAATGAATGCCTGTTTGGCAAAATAAGAGCGGTCTGTTGATCGTTTGTACGGAGAGGGAGTTGATATGGATTGGAAAAATGAGTTGGGCAGCATCATGGAGCGCAAGACGCCTACAACGCGCGCTGAGCAGGAAAACGCTAGTTTCGAAGTGTTTTTAGATACCGTCGCCGTACCGGGATTAAATGAGATTGCAGAGGAGTTGTTGAAAAAACATAATCGGGATGCGCAGGTGCGTCGAGCACCGGCTTCGGTCACGCTTTCTGTTCGTGCGAACGACACGGAAGAGATCAGTTTTCGTGTGATGAAGCATTATGTGAAGAATGGTATTTTGCCTCGTGCGGAAGTACGGGTGAACCGGGGGATGCACAGCACAAAACACGAAAGCATGTTCCGTGCTGATCCACAAACTTATACGGTCTCAGCGGTGACAAAAGAAGATGTAATCATGACGTTTATTAAATTCTATCGCATGGGGTTGGATAGCGGAGTGTAATGGAATTTTGCGTATTAGCCAGCGGCAGTAAGGGAAACTGTACGTATGTGACAGATGGTGAAACCGCTTTGTTGGTGGATATCGGTTTGTCCGCGCGCGAGATCGTTGCGCGTCTTGAAATGGCCCACATTGACCCTGCTTCAATTCAAGCCATTATTTTTACGCATGACCATGTGGATCACTATCGTGGTGCAGAAGTCTTCTCCAGAAAATTTCCTGTCCGTTTGTTTGCCAATGAAGGAACGGCATCTGGCGTGGACGGTGCCTTCCCGAAAGCGAAACTGGACTGGGAGATTTTTGAAACAGCATCGTCGTTTGATATTGGTCATTTGCATATTGATGCTTTTTCCGTTCCGCATGACGCCTCCGATCCTGTTGGGTTTATTATCACGGACGGAAAAAAGAAATTAGGTATTGTCACGGATCTGGGGCAACCTACGCCCCTCATTATCAATAAGCTTTCTTCGTGTGACGCCCTTGTTCTTGAGAGTAATCATGACTATGATATGCTCATGGCCTCTAAACGCCCATGGCCGCTTAAGACGCGCATTGCTGGGCGTAGCGGGCATCTCTCAAATGTGCAGGCGACCGAACTCTTACAACAGATTCTTTCAGAGCGCTTGCATCTGTTGTTGCTGGCGCATCTCAGCGAAGAATGCAATACCCATTATCTTGCTCAATGCTTGATGCGAGAGACGGCAACTGCTTGTCGTCGTCCAGATATCATTATTGAATCCCTTCAACAGCATACAATCAGCGCGCGATATCATGTTTAATATGCCAGGAGAATGAGCTATGAACGTATTATTGGTCAATGGGAGTCCGAACCAAGAGGGTTGTACCTTTACAGCCTTGAGCGAAGTGGCGAAGTCGTTGAACGAAGAGGGAATAGAAACGTCTTTCTTTCATCTGGGCGTCAAGCCTGTGTATGGTTGTACGGCCTGCGGGAAATGCTTTGAGACCAAGCGGTGCGTGTTTGATAGCGACCGTGTGAATGTGCTGATCGAAAGCATGGCTAAGGCCGATGGAATTGTTATTGGTTCCCCCGTTTATTATGCGGGAGCGAACGGTGCATTGTGCGCGATGTTGGATCGCGCGTTTTTCTTTAAGAATGATCAATATGCGTTTAAATCAGCTGCTGCGGTTGTGAGTTGTCGTCGTGGTGGTGCAGGGTCGGCATTTGATCGGCTTAATAAATATTTTACGATTTCACGCATGCCGATTGTATCGGGGAGTTACTGGAATGGTGTTCATGGAACGACGCCGGATGAAGTTCTTCAGGACTGTGAAGGCATGCAACAGATGCGCACGATTGGTAAGAATATGGCGTGGCTTATCAAGTCGATTAAGAAGGCAGCCCTTCCGCTACCTGTCATTGAGCCATGGGCACGGATGGATTTCCATCATGGCGACCACTAAGCGGGTTTTTATGACCACACAGTGGTCATAAAGAAGAGATTAAAAAAATGGCGCTTTTAATCACTCCATTGCGGCCACTTAGTGGTCGCAATAAGGTTTACCCGAGCCATTCAAGATGCTTGCCATCAAGGCGAAAGCCACGCCGCCTGCAGACCCAGCACATATAGGCGACCGTCACGAAATACGAGGCAGGCAGGCGAGACGCAGACGTGAGTTTAGCACCAAGAAGCGTTGTTTTTCCGCCCATACCCATGGGGCCGATCCCCAGCGTGTTGGCCTCTTGAACAATCCGTTTTTCAAGCTCTGCCAGCTCAGGTGAAGGGGAGCAGTCGGAGAGGGGGCGCAACAATTGTTTTTTTGCGAGCAAGAAGCCCTCTCCTCGGTCTGCGCCTATGCAGACGCCTACGATGCCAGGTGAGCACCCATAGCCTTGCGCCTGCCATACGGCATGAAGAACGCACGTGCGGACACCCTCCAAATCGCGTTCCGCGTGGAGCGCATCATCGGGAAGGCTGAACTGGCAGCTCATGTTCTCGGAGCCCCCGCCTTTCTGGAGAAGCCAAACCTCAATGGCAGTTGTATCTGTCTGTTCAAAATGGCAGACAGGTGATCCTTCAGTTACGTTTGTTGCAATTGAATTTCCTGTCAGCGTATCAATGGTATTTTGGCGTAACCAGCCTTGAGTAGTCGCATGTTTGACCGCTTCCTGCGCCACATGCTCCAGCACACAGGTGTCGGTGCCGCGTGGGACAGTCCAGAAAAAGGTCAGGGTCCCGGTATCCTGGCAAATCGGAACGGATTGCGAACGCGCGAGCTTGACGTTTTCAAGGATGGAATTTAGAAAAAGCGAAGCTTGTGTCTCCTTTGTTTCCGCAGACAGGGATTGACACAAAGTGGATTCGATATCAGCTGGCAGGTCGCTCGTCGTGCGACGAATCAGTTCAACAAGATATTCTTTCATTATTTTAAAGTATACGTAGCGGCGACGTGGTCTGGGGTGACTGTTGCGAAGAATGCAGCAATGGCGGTATCGTAAGATCCCGTATGTGCAAAGGCTTTCTTCATGAGCGCAAACCGTGTGCTGAGGCTGAGTGTGCCATTGTTGGACTTCAGTTCTTCAATCAAGGATGCATAGTCTAAAGGATCCGTGACCGAGGCGACACGCAAATAATTCTTCGCAGAGGCACGGACCATGCAAGGACCGCCAATATCAATGTTTGTGCGAGCTGATTCAGGTGTTACATCCGGTTTAGCCACCGCCTGCTTAAAGGGATAGAGATTCACGACCACCATGTCGATGGCGACTGCATGGGTACGCGTCA